>Ga0163155_10004809_pt1 | contig 13677 bp, 13 predicted proteins | sample OliLakLV19SP4G1_FD_148611 | JGI IMG/M metagenome (GOLD analysis project Ga0163155, IMG submission 148611) | Freshwater microbial mat bacterial communities from Lake Vanda, McMurdo Dry Valleys, Antarctica - Oligotrophic Lake LV.19.SP4.G1 | ecosystem: Environmental > Aquatic > Freshwater > Lake >...
CTCGCCAGATGATCCAAGATCATCCAATCTGGGGCGGCTTTGCTGTCGGGGTCGCGCACTGCTTTGTTGGTGCGTTGCACGCGCCGTTCCAAGTTGGTAAAGGTACCATCGGTTTCGGCCCAGCCCACGGCGGGCAAGACCACATCAGCCTTTTGCGCGGTTTCGGACAGGAAAAGATCCTGGACAACCAAGAAATCGAGCTTGTCTAAGCCGGCTGCCCAGCCAGGACGTTCGGTGGCCGGATTCGCACCCATGACATAGAGCGCTTTGATCTCTTTGCCCGCCCCACTCAACATCTGCTTGTAGCTTTTGCCAACTTGCTTGGGCAGCGTGCAATTCCATGCACGTTCCAGGCGCTGACGGGCATCCACACTGTCGGCAGCTTGATGGCCCGGCAGGCGATTGGGCAAGACACCCATATCGCGCGCACCCTGGCTATTGGCTTCCAAACCCACATAGGCCAGCCGGTTGTAGTGGCCGGTAAGCAGGGCAAGATTGGTAAGCGCATTCACAACTTGTTCGCCCGCCTCACCACGCGCCGCCATCGGCCCGTAGATAATCAGGGCATTTTCACTGGCGACGAGTAACTTGGCTGCTGCTTCGACAGACGCCACATCGGCCCCGCAGAAATTGCTCAGGGCATCAGGATTGACATCCGCTACCCATTGCTGTAACTCGGCCGGTTTTTCGGTGCTAGCCGCCAGTGCAGCTTTGGTCAAGCCATTGAGCAAGGTTACTTCTGTCCCCGGCTTATAGCTCAAGTAGGGGCCATTGTAGCGCGTTAATTCAATCTTACGCGGATGGGCGATGATCAATTTCGCTTTGCCGCGGCGCACCGCCCGTTTCAGATGAATATCTAAAACCGGCAATTCTTCACTGGGGTCCACGCCAAAGAGGAAAATCGTGTCCACCTTGGGATTGGGACCATATTGCGGCTTCATCACTTCAGTCAGCGCGGGCAGTCCGGTGGGCAATGCCGCCACATCAGCCCCATCGCGGTGATCAATATTATTCGTGCCAATGATTTCGCGGAAGAAGCGCTGCAACAGATAGTTGCTCTCATTCGAGAGCTTGGCGCTGCCAATCGCCCCAATCGCCGCTGCGCCATGCGCACTCTTGATCGCCTGTAACTTGTCGGCTACGACTTGCAGGGCTTCGGACCAAGTTGCGCTCACCAATTCGCCATTCTTGCGCACCAGCGGTGTGGTTAAGCGCTGATCGTTGTTGATCCAGGCATGGGCAAAGCGACCCTTGTCACACAGCCACTGGTCGTTGACGGCCATATTCTCGCGGCCAACAATGCGGCGGAGTTGATGGGTGCGGCTGTCCAAACGTACATTACAACCGACCGAGCAGTGATTGCAGACACTGGGTGTGCGCTCAATTTCCCACGGGCGATAGCTAAAGCGCGCAACGCGATTGGTCAACGCGCCAACCGGGCACAAGTCAATAATATTGCCGCTGGTCTTGGCATCGACCGGCTTGCCCGCTTGAATATCAATAATGGTTTCGCCACCCCGTTCAAAAAGGGCCAACTGGGGCTTGTCTTCCCACTCTTCCAAGTAGCGGATACAGCGCCAGCAGACCACACAGCGTTCCTGATCCAACACAATCGTGTCGGAGATCATATAGTGTTTCTTTTTGGGGCGCTTGGCTTCCACCAATTGGCTAAAGCCAGGGCCAAAGCGCATGGTTTGATCTTGCAACGGACACTCGCCACCCTTGTCACAGATCGGACAGTCTAGCGGGTGATTGAGCAAGATAAAGGCCAAGTTGGCTTCCTGGGTGGCTTTCACCTGCGGTGTATCTGTGCGTACTGCCATACCCTCTGCGACCGGCACCGAACAGGCAGTTTGTAACATGGGGCCGCGTGGGCCGCTGATCTCGACCAAGCACATGCGACAGCAGGCCACAGGGTCAAGTTTGGGATGACTGCAGAAAACGGGAATTTCAATATTCAACTTTTCCGCAGCATCAACCACCAATGTGCCCTTGGGCACAGCGACAGGACGATCATTGATCGTCAGGTTAACTAATTCGGTCATGAATTAACTACCTCTCGGTAAAACTTCGTTCAAAGCGATTGGGCAGTCTGGAAATGCTTGTGGCGAGATTGTTTCGTCACGTGCATAGGTACGCTTTATTTTATAATTACCCTCACCAGTCGCAGAAAGGTAAGGTACCTGGTAGACTTCTAGCTGATTGTCCACCAAATTGACAATCCAATATTCGATGACTCCGGCTGACGCGTAAATCTCCAGTTTGTCCGTTTGGTCACCATGTAGCGATGAATCGGCCACTTCAATGAGCAGTAAAACCTCTTCGGCCTTTACATGGCGCTCTTCATAGGCTTCCTGTTGCAATAAAGCAATCGTGACATCCGGCTGGGGCTGGGATGAGCGCCCTTCTAGCGTAATCGGCGCTTGCACCCGAATCCACGCCTTTTTATACAACAAATGGTTGAGTAGTCCACCAAGTTTATCGACACACACAGCATGACGCGGGTTGATAGGACTCATCTCCACAAGTAGGCCATCAAGCAATTCAATCCGCTCATCTTCATCGAAGAAGCCAAGTTCAATGAGATGTTGATACTCGTCGAGACTAAATCGGCGTAGGCGTGATCGCGCAAAGGGATCCGACGACTTGCCTGAATTAGTCCCTACTTGAACAATTGATGGTTGTTTTTCGTATACTTGTTCCTGAACAGCCGTGAGCATCCTCGCTTTTACTCCTCCGTATCAGGCAATACGTCATCAGTCGGCCCGAAAAAGACTGTTGCCAGATCGAGATGACAATTGGGCAATGCCAACGGTGCAATTTTCTCGCTTGGCGTATAAGTCAGCTTGATTTTATAGCCAGCATTGCTACCGCTTCCCACCGGGTCGCGATAGACTTCAAGCACATTGTCAATCAAATTGACAATCCAATACTCCTGTATTCCGGCTTCAGCGTAGAGTTGCGCCTTTTTGCCACGATCATAGGCTAGCGTACTATCAGAAACTTCGCCGACCAATAACACATCGCAGGGCAAAGGGTGTTTTGTACGGTAGTCCTCTGTCCTAACGGCTAAAACGAAGTCCGGCTCAGGCTCTGTGATTTGCTGCGGCAGGGTAATGGGTTGTTGAATCCGCACTTTCGCCTGTCGTTTGACGTTGGTGACTAGATCTTCTTTCAATGAGTCAACTGTACCGGCATGTGGCGGATGCAGCGGACTCATATCAACCAGAATCCCTTCGATTAATTCTACCCGATCATCTGGTTGAAAGAAGCCTTGCTCAATCAGTCGATGGTATTCTTCCAGCGTAAAACGATGCAATGGTCGCTCGATGGCAACACTTTGCAATAGCGCAAGGGCTTGATATGGGTTAGCAACGGATTCTTTGACTGCACCTGTCATAGCAAACTCATTGGGATAAACGCCTACTCTGTAATCAACCCTTTTGTGACAAGCAAGGTAATATACTCTTCATAGCTCATTGAACAATTGACCAACCGGTGCATCTGTTCCTCTGTGACTTTAAGCTGACTATGCATTTTAGCCACGATGATCGGTGGAATATCGCCTCGTCCATGTGAAACACGTGTACGCAAAATTGCATGGCCTTTATAATAGAAAGTGGCCGTCTTGTGATGGGATGACTCCACGTCTAGTTGCAGCTTAACAAAAAGCACTTCTGCTTCACGTTTTTTTAAGCTGCATGAACCTGCAACTCCAGTACAATACGATTTAGATAATTCCAAATAGCTTGCAGATGCGGTCCCAGATTTGTTTGATCTGCTTTTAAGCCAAAGTAGGTTTCCACAATAACTTCACGTAGATCTTGCAATGCTCCTGCTTCCGTATCGCCATAACCAAAGAGATCAAGATCCACATTCGCTGCTACAACCGTACTACCTTGTTCTTCGATAGTAACATATAAGGGAGCAATGAGACGCAATCTTACATCACGTAAATCTTGCAATACTCGAATAGATTCCTGTGTTTCAACTGTTAGAATCATTTTTTATCGCTCCTCACTTTAGATTGACATCAACAAGCTGTTGTCTAATCTGCAGTCACCATTGTATCACGGTTCAGGGGCGACTCGCCCACCGGCTCCATGGTGCTGGTGGTTAACTTGCTGGGCTGGCCTGTATCTGGGCGATAAATCGGACGAATCGGGATTACCGGCCCATGATCGGTTGGATTGGTCTTCTCGATCAGGTCAATAAACTCGCCACGGAACTTGGCTAGGTTGCTTTGCAGCCCCCAAACTGCCGCATCACCAAAGACGCAGAAGGTCTTGCGTTCAATAAACTTGGTGATGTGCTCCATTAATTCCAAGTCCTGCATCCGACCGCCGCCATCCTCAATGCGTTCGAGAATGGTCTCCAACCAGCCGGTGCCCTCGCGACAGGGTGTACACTTGCCACAACTCTCTTCGCGATAGAATGCCAGGGTGCGGCGCGCCACCTCAACCATGGAGGCCCGTTGGTCGATGACAAAGATGCCAGCGGAGCCCAACAACGAACCCGCGGCCTGCACATCTTCAAACGAGAGTTTAACGTCAAGCTGCTCGGCTGTGAAGAGCTTCATGGAGATGCCGCCGGGACAAATGGCTTTGATTGGCACATTGTCGTCCTGGAGGCCACCTGCATAATCATAGATCAATTGGCGGAGCGTCGTGCCGTGCGGTAATTCATAGAGTCCGGGTCGTTTGACATTGCCGCTGAGGCAGAAAATACGCATACCCGCGCTCTGCTCAGTGCCCAGCTTCTTGTACCACTCCACCCCATAGCGCATGATATGCGGAATATTGCTCACCGACTCGGCATTGTTGACAATCGTCGGCTTGGCATACAACCCTTCCACCGCGGGGAAAGGCGGCTTCATGCGTGGGTGACCCCGGTAGCCTTCCAAACTGGTGAGCAGGGCCGTTTCTTCGCCACACTCATAGGATCCGGCGCCGCGATGAATCACTAGATTCAATTTCTGGCCGGTACCAAAGATGTTATCGCCAAAGAAACCCTTGGCTTTGGCTTCATTCAGAGCTTGCACCAAGCGCGTATAGGCAAAATAATATTCGCCGCGAATGTAAACGAAGGCCAGCTCAGCTTGAATGGCAAACGAACTGATAATAATGCCTTCGATCAACTGATGCGGATCGTACTCCATAATAATGCGGTCTTTGAAGGTGCCGGGTTCAGATTCGTCGGCATTGACCACCAAATAACGCGGTTTGGCCGGCGCTAAAAAGCCCCACTTGGTGCCGGTGGGGAAACCTGCGCCACCGCGGCCGCGCAACCCACTCGCTTTGACTTGATCGATCACTTCTGCGGGCTGCATGGTGGTGAGGACACGCGTGGCGGTTTCATAGCCACCATCGGCCATATAACTGTCGATGGTGTGGCTGTTCTCTTTGCCAACACGCCCGGTGAGATAGCGTTCTTCCATCCCGCCGACAGTATAGGGACCAGCCGCTTTGCCTTCATTTTTGGGATCGCCAGTTGGTGTCCAGCGTTCAAGGGTGCTAAAGCCCTTGCCACTTTTGACAACACCAAGGAACTTATCGACATCGGCTTCGCTCTTGAGTTCTTCAAAGTAGCGGCTTTGTCCGGTTTTGCGTTCGGTGACGGCTACCATGGGGGGCGTGCCGCACGAGCCAAGACATTCCATATGATCGAGCGTGAATTTGCCATCGGCAGTTGTTTCGCCGTGGTGAACGCCCAATTTTTCTTCTAAATGGTGCAGGCACTTATTCGCGCCCCGCAACATACAGGGTACATTCGTGCAGACCTCGACGTGGTATTCACCCTTGGGTTCCTCATGGAACATATTATAGAAGCCAACAACTGCGCCCACTTCCGCCGGTTCTAGCCCCAGCATCTCGGCCAATTCGTTTTGCGCTTCGACAACACAATACCCGAATTCACGTTGGATCACGTAGAGCGCCGGCAAAATCGCCGACCGCTGACGGCCTGCTGGGTAAAAGTCCATCCATTTCTGGATTTCAGCACGTACAGATTGCGATAGGATCATGGTTTTGTTCCCAACTTTATCTATCCACTTCGCCCAGCACGATATCAATCGAGCCGATGTTCGTCACAATATCCGACAACATGTGCCCTTTGCTCATGTGGGTGACCGCATAAAGATTATTAAAACTGGGGCCATGTACATGCAAGCGATAGGGAACACCAGAACCATCACTATAGATATAGAAGCCAAGTTCGCCCTTGCTCGCCTCAATGCCATGATAGAACATCCCCGGCGCAACGCGGAACCCTTCTGTCATCAACTTGAAGTGGTGAATCAAGGCTTCCATGCTGGTATCAAGCTCGGCACGCGGTGGCAGACTCACTTTGCGTTCGTCGCTCCTATATGCGCCATCGGGTAGTCTGGCAATCGCCTGCTCAAGAATGCGCACACTCTGGCGCAACTCTTGCATGCGCAATAGGTAGCGCCCATAGCAATCGCCGGCGGTGGTTACGGGTACGACAAAATCATAATTCTCGTAGCCACTGTAGGGGGCATCACGGCGCAAATCCCAATCGACACCGCTGCCGCGCAACATAGGCCCTGTCAACCCCATGTTGATCGCATCTTCGCGGCTGATATAACCGATGCCTTCCAACCGTTCACGCCAGAGCGGGCCGTTGGTCAACATCGCCTCATATTCGTCAAAATAGGTGGGCAACATTTTGACCAGATCCTTCAAGTTCACCATAAAAGCGGGTGGCAAATCTTTCCATACCCCGCCAATGCGGATATAGCTGACGGTCAAGCGGGCCCCACAGACCATTTCAAAGAGATCGAGAATGCGTTCGCGTTCGCGTGTGGCATACATCAACAAGCTAATCGCCGTCCCCGAAACGTCCAGCGCGTGGGTCGAGAGCCAGAAGAGATGCGAGGCAATGCGCTGCAACTCGCTCATAATGACGCGAATCACTTGGGCACGTTCGGGAATCTCCAGCCCCAGCATTTTTTCTACGGTCAGCACATAGCCCAGGTTATTGTTCATCCCCGACAAATAATCCATGCGGTCGGTATAATAAACAAAATCCTTATAGCGTTTATTTTCGCCCGTCTTTTCAAAGCCGCTGTGTAGATAGCCCAGATCAGGATCAATATTGACCACATTCTCACCATCCAACTCGGCCACAATGCGTAACACACCGTGAGTGCTTGGATGATGCGGCCCCATGTTGAGAATCATATTCTCACGGCTCATACCAGGGGGCAATTTAGGGACAATACTGGTCGCTGGCAAAATTTGCTTACCCAGCGTTGTAAACTCTGGGTCACCCCAAGTGAGGGTAAAGGGTACTTCTTCGCCGCCTTCAGGAATTTCTTTGCGCAGCGGATGGTAAGGCCAATGATCGGGCATGAGAATCCGGCGCGGGTCGGGGTGGCCCTTGAAGGTAAAGCCCATCAGATCCAGCACTTCGCGTTCCGGCCAATTGGCTCCCTGATAAAGCGGTGTCAAACTTGGGACAACCGGATTGTTGCCACCGGCTGCCGAACAGATGATCATCAGGTGCTTTTTGTGCTGATAAGAGCGCAATTGATAGACTGTTTGAAAGCGCTCGGCCTCGGCTGGAATGGGTAACTTAGACCGATCCAAGGCTGTGACATCAATCAGCGCTTCATAGGCCAGGGCTGGATCGGTTTTAACAAAATTGACCACTTCTAGCAACTGATCGGCACCGACATAGATAACCTGTTGCCCATTGTGCTCACCGGCTACCAAAATCTTTTCACCGAACCGTTCAACAATGCGTTGCGTATCCGGCGTCTCGCCACTGGGTAGGGGCGCAAGCGCGGGGATCGTCGGGTCATTGAGCCCGGGCAGCGTTTCGTATGGTCGATAAACTGGAGAAACATTTAACATGGCGCGCTCCAAACTATTCGCCTGTGACTTAACATACAATTGTGTGAAAACTCGTAAATCCCGCCGTGGTATTTACACTGTATTTACGCTCTGCGCAGTGCTTCCAAGGAATCGATCTGGCCGGCTGCGGTAACCACGGGAATTTCGCGGTACTTGGCAAAGGTTTCTTTGCCCTGCTTCTCGCGCAACTTGTCCAGGGCAAAAAGCAGCGCTTCGGGGCGTGGCGGGCAACCGGGAACATAGACATCCACCGGCACAATTTTGTCAACGCCCTGGATGATCGCATAGTTGTTAAATGGTCCACCAGCACTGGCACAGATGCCCATGGCAATCACCCACTTGGGCTCGGACATTTGATCATACAGGCGCTTGACAACAGGTGCCATTTTGTTGCTGACCCGGCCCGATACAATCATCAGATCGGCCTGGCGTGGGCTGGCACGGAACAACTCGGAGCCATAGCGGGAGATGTCATGGCGTGCAGTACTGGCCGCAATCATTTCGATGGCGCAGCAAGCCAGACCGAAAAGCAACGGCCACGTGCTATTTTGCCGGCCCCAATTGACCAACTTCTCTAGTTGGACGGTCAAAATTCCATCGGGTATTCGTTCTTCAAGGCCCATCTGTTCACCTTAATCATCTATAATTTCTAAGATTGGCGTGACGCTTATTCCCAGTCCAACGCGCCTTTGCGCCATTCATATAACAAGCCGACAATCAGAACTAGCAGGAAAAAGCCCATGGGCACAATGGCAAACGCAATCGAGTAATTATCGCGCAGGGTGCGCATGACGGCTGCCCAAGGGAAGAGAAAGATTACCTCAATATCAAACAGAATAAAGAGCATTGCAACCAGATAAAACTTAACAGGAAAGCGCCGCCGCGCATCACCAAAGGGGATGATGCCCGATTCGTAGGGTTGCAACTTCTGGGGATTATCACGGCGCGGCCCCAACAAGGAAGGCCCGATCACAGCAACTGCACCAACGAAGGTTGCGATAATCACGAAAATCAGTAAAGGTACATACTCAATAGCCACAGCTGCTTCCTCCAGATTGCGGCTGTACAGGTTGATTGCTGTTGTTGGGCAATCCACCTGATTGCTGACAACAGAATAAACACTGCGCGGGTTAACACTACATGGCGATGACTATACCAACTATACAGCATCTATACAGCATCTATACAGCATCTAGTAACAACTACAGCAAACAAAATATAAACAACAACTACTTGTTACCTACATGTTTTATTTACTGTTTGTGTTGAAATATAGGTTGTACGTGAAAGGAACGAAGTGATATAACGGCCAACAAAACATATTGACTCAACGCCGCTAACATAGCTCTGTTAACTGGTTGAGTCAGCCTGCAAAATGAAGAAAATGTACTCTTTTGCTTCATAGCATAAACGTTTGTAAATTCTATCACGAGCATCTAGGCATGTCAACTTTAGAAAATCTATTGTGAAAAATCGAACATTGCCTTTGGGTTTCACTGCTGATCCTCATAGATTCTCATAGTTTCTCAAGGCTTCTCAAGAATTGGCATCCTTTGGCATCCTGTGTTTGGTCATCTCTGTGCGCTTTTCCAATTTGTATTTTATGATTTGTTGCCGCGCAAATTTTTCCATTGTCCAGGTCGTATGCTACCATAAGTTATCATTTGTTCAATTCTACACAAATGGAACGTTCATCAACCAAAAGCGTGTATAGTCCCTTGGTTCCAGAGCGCGCGCAGAACAGATTACACGAAAATCGATCCAACCGATCCTTATAGATAAAACCCTTAAAAGTTATAGATACGCTCTCGTGTATTAACCGGGCTTATTTGTATGATTTTAAATGGTTTGTCCATTAAGTAGTGTGACGATTTGCGAGCGCAATTGATTTGTGGCAAACGCAGCTTAGCTAGCGAGCCTTGTGCACCGCTTCAGGAGTTCAATAATGCTTACTCAGTATGGTTTTATTCTGATTCTTAGTGCCTTTGCCTTTATCGTACCTGCTTCAGCCGTTGTGATGGGTTGGCTGTTGGGCCCGAAGCGCCCAGACGCGATCAAGACATCAACCTATGAGAGTGGTGTCGAAACCATTGGGGACACCTGGGTACAGTTTCGTGCTCAATATTATTTAATTGGGTTGATTTTCTTGATCTTTGATGTAGAAGTCATTTTTCTCTTTCCAATCGCCCTAGCGTATAGTCAGTTATCCCTGTTTGCGGTGATTTCTGCCATTACTTTTGTGCTGATTCTATTATTGGGTCTCTTGCTCGAGTGGCGTAAAGGCGCACTGGAGTGGAACTAACGATTCGTTCGCTCAAATAGCAGGTGGCTAGTTGGCCATTGTGGAACGATAAATCAATTTGGTGGAGACGAAAAACCATGGAGCAATGGAGTGAAAGCCTCTTCAACCTTTTAGGTGGATTGGGGCTCCCTCAAGAAGTGTCAACGATCATTGCGTTGGCCGTTGGCGCATTGGTGCTAGCGAGTGTTGCACCGGTCTTGGCGCTGGTTTTGATCTGGATTACGCGCAAAGTGATTAGCCGGATGCAAGATCGCATTGGCCCCAATCGCATTGGCCCTTTTGGCCTCTTGCAGACGGTTGCCGATGCCCTAAAGCTACTATCTAAAGAAGATATTCGCCCAGCCAATGCTGATTTCCTCTCATACGCATTAGCGCCAATTCTGTCGGTCTTCGGGGTAATTTTGACTGTGGCCGTGGTGGCGATTGCTCCTGGTTGGATCGGTGCTGATCTCAATATCGGCGTGCTTTATTTGGTCGCGCTCGGTTCAATTGGGATTATGGCCGCCCTTATGGCGGGCTGGAGCAGCAATAATAAGTATGCATTGCTGGCTGGCTTCCGTGTGGTGGCGCAATTATTGAGTTATGAAATCCCCATGGTGCTGGCAATGTTGGGCCCAGTTTTGTGGGTGGGCAGTATGCGCCTGGGGTTAATTACCGAAGCGCAGTCGCTCAATATTTTTGGATTCAACCTGGGCTTGGGTTGGTTTGTAATTTTGATGCCCGGCATGGCGCTGATCTATCTGATTAGTGCATTGGCCGAAAGCGAACAAACACCTTTCGACCTCCTGGAAGCTGAATCTGAGTTGATCGCCGGTTTTCATATTGAATATTCTGGCATGAAGTTTGCCATGTTCTTCCTGGCACAATTCCTGAATACATTCTTCCTTGGCGCGATTGGGGTGATGCTCTTCTTTGGTGGCTGGCAAGGTCCATTTGTGGATCAATTGCCGATCCTCGGTGTCTTCTACTTTTTGATTAAAGCCTTTGCCTTCTATGTGTTGGTCATGTGGATCAAAGGTACTTTCCCACGCGTCCGTGTGGATCAAATGATGTCCTTTGCCTGGAAGGTATTGGTGCCGCTGGTTCTGAGCTTGATTCTCTGGCAGATGTTGGCGATGAAACTCTTTGGGCCGGTTTGGCTGCAATATGTGGCTGTTTTGGCCGGCAATGTGATTGCGATTGGCATTGTTGTCAATGTATTGACCAGCCACTTCAAACAAGAGCAAGTTCGCACCAAGCGCGCCTTTGGCCCCAAGTCGCTGATTGGCACAATGCAACCCTATGCTGGTGATTGAGCGAAATTACACGTCTGGAAAGTAAGTGTAGAAAGTAAGTGTGGAAAGTAAGTGCATCCATGATAGAACAGTTAAATCAATTAATTGAACAGTTGTTGATCCAGACCGCGCCGACCGTGCCGTCGATCCAGCAAGTCGTCTTTGTCATGCTCGCCATTCCGGCGGCGGTGGCAGCGCTTATGGTTGTGCTGGCGCGCAACTTGTTCCACAGTGCGCTTGCTTTGGTCGGTACGCTTTTTGCGGTCGCCGGTATCTATGCGCTGTTGGAGGCTGAGTTTTTAGCCGTCAGCCAGATTCTGGTCTATGTCGGTGCGATTTCGACGCTGATTACCTTTGCGATTATGTTAACGCGCGGCATGATGTATGGTGCCACCTCACCGCTCAATCGCCAAGCCGGCACTGCGATCATGATTATGGGATTGCTTTTTGCTGTGCTCAGCGGGTTGGTCGCCTCGATGCCATGGCCAGAGAACCTTGTTGCGTTGGAAACTTTTTCCTGGGGCATTTTTTCCAACCGCATCACGGGCGAAGCGATTATTGCTTCGTTGGGACAGAAATTTCTTACAACCTACTTGGTGCCTTTTGAACTGATGGCCGTTTTATTGTTGGTTGCGCTGGCGGGTGCCATTTTGTTGGCCCGCGACCGCCAATAGGCGATCAAGTTTATACCAAAACTGTTGAGCCAAAACTGTTGAGATTGGGGATAAGATCATATGGTTCCTCTGAGTTGGTATCTTGTATTGGCCGCGTTTATCTTTTGTTGTGGTCTGTTGGCCGCACTGGCGCGGCGCAATGCAATTGCTGTCCTGATGGGCATTGAGCTAATGCTGAATGCCGTAAACATTAATCTGGTGGCTTTCTGGCGCTATGGTGCGGCAGTGGAACAACTAGATGGCTTGCTGTTCGCGCTCTTTGTGATTGCGATTGCCGCGGCAGAAGCGGCTGTTGGCCTGGCGCTGATCATTTCTGTCTATCGCAGCCGCAAGACCGTGAATTTGGATGAATTGACGCTGTTGCAGGGCTAAGGTCCTGTTGTTCAGGTTTGTAAAGCGTAATGCCAAAACAGACATTAACGGGTACGTTGGAAGAGCAATGTGAATTTCTCTATCAACTTGCCCAGGAAAAGATGATTCAAGGAAATTACACGGGCGCGGTCTATGCGCTCAAAGAAATTGTAAAGCATGTACCATCCTTTCGCGACGCTGCCAGCTTGCTGGATGAGGCGAAACAAAAAAAGTCTGAGCAACAGCGCCTGCTTTTTTCCGCCATTGGTGGGGCAGCAATCGCAATTGCGATTGGGACGCTCTTGCAATTGCCCAATGATTGGTTATTTTTGATTTTTGCCACAGTTGGTGCCTTCATTGGGTTTGGTATTAGTAATTTTATTGAACTGCGTAAACGTCGCTACTAGTGTATCCTGAATTGTGTAGCTTGCCCATACAAAACGGACAAGCTGAGGTGTACACAATTTATCGTATGCTGCTATCGCTAATAAGAAACGATTGAGAATCTACGTCACCGTTACATCACTGTAGGGTGATTAGGTCATGACAGATGAGGTTTGCTCATGGATGGATTTCTAAATTTAGCCTGGCTGGTTCCTGTTCCACCCTTTTTAGCTTTTCTGGCCATTGTCCTCTTTTTGAACCCCAATAAGACGGTCAGTGCGATAGCTGCGATCAGCGGTGTTGTGATTAGCTTATTGTTGAGCTGGCCCATTGCCTTCTCTGCCTTCCTCACTGACCATTTCGGTGAACACCCGGTGGAGGGGCAACTCTTTTCGATCCCAACGGGGAGCAGCGCAATTTCGGTTGGGTATCAAATTGATCCCGCCAATGCGCTCATGTTATTCATGTCGTCGTTTCTGCTGGTCATGATCTTTGTCTATGCCAGCGGTTATATGACCTTTCCCCACCATTTGAAGCCAGAGGCTTACCCAGAAGCCTATCGCCAGGGCAAAGACCCGCGCTATAGCCGCTTTATGGCCTATATCAGCCTCTTTGCGACAGGCATGTTTGGGTTGGTGGTTTCTAACTCATTGATTACTTTCTTTATCTTCTGGGAAATCATGGGCTTGTGCAGCTACTTACTCATCGGTTTCTGGTACGAAAAGAAGTCGGCCCAAGCTGCCTCGATCAAAGCCTTTATGACCACACGCATCGGCGATGTGATCATGTTGGTCGGCATGTTGTTCCTCTACATTCAT
>Ga0163155_10004817_pt1 | contig 13669 bp, 14 predicted proteins | sample OliLakLV19SP4G1_FD_148611 | JGI IMG/M metagenome (GOLD analysis project Ga0163155, IMG submission 148611) | Freshwater microbial mat bacterial communities from Lake Vanda, McMurdo Dry Valleys, Antarctica - Oligotrophic Lake LV.19.SP4.G1 | ecosystem: Environmental > Aquatic > Freshwater > Lake >...
GAGTTGGCGCTTGTTTCCGACTATCCTGCTCAGGTCAAAAGTGGTAATGGTCTCCCGTGAAGTTTTGACTATTTTTATTTTTTAATTAGATCGTTTAGGGGATGACGAGCGTATGAAGATCACTAAATTTGTGGTTCTTGTTCTTTTGGTTGTGGGTCTTAGTGCCTGCTCTTCAAAAGCTAGGAAGATGAACAGCGACGCCGCTGCCGCTGCTGGTAGCGCAGAGGCTGGTGCTGTGGCTGTTGATGCTGCGGTTGCAAAGAAAGAAGTGACGGTGATGGATATTCAAGAAGCCTTGAATGCTAAGGGCGCCACTTTGAAGGCGGACGGCAAGATGGGCAAGGGTACTCGGAGAGCGGTTCGCGAGTATCAGAAGAAGAACAAGCTGAAGGTTACAGGCAACGCCGATGAGGCGACCTTGAACAGCCTTGGGTTAAGGTAGTTCTTCCTTTTGCGCCGGGTGAGAGGTCTAAGGCCTCGACCCGGCGTTTTTTTTTGACGCCCGTGTCCCACTTTACTCCAAAGCTTTTAGTTTGCCTTCGAGAGGGATACACCAAACAAACTTTTCTAAGCGATCTTATTGCGGGACTGACGGTCGGTATTGTGGCCCTCCCCCTGGCAATGGCCTTTGGTATCGCCTCCCTGCCGCATTTTGTCGTAGACCAGGCTAGAACAGCTGGTTACGCGCTTTCTCCTCCAGCCGGGGATCTGTACACTTCCATTGTCGCCGATTTCATTAGTGGAATTGCGCTGAAGTCCTAGTAACCTAAGTTTGTGAGTGTTGTGTCGTATCAAAATGAGGTTTCAGTTTAGTGTCGTTGGCCCAAGTAGTAATAAAGAAGGGCAGGGAAGGATCGCTTAGAGGAAGGCATCCCTGGGTGTTTTCGGGAGCGCTCTCGCGAGTGCCCGAGGGACTGAAGGATGGCGCTGCGGTTGAAGTTCTCGCCCATGACGGAGATTGTTTGGGGGTTGGTCACTATGCCCTCGGGAAAAGCATTGCCGTAAAACTCTTTGCCTTCGAGAGGGTTGAGCCAGACTTTGAATATTGGCGATCCAAAGTCGAGAGGGCAATTGCCTATCGCGCTCGGCTGAACTTAGGCCCGGCCGGCGTTACAGATTCCTATCGTCTGATACATGGCGAGGGAGATTTGCTGCCCGGATTGATAGTCGATCGCTATGGTAGCAACTTTGTCGTTCAGTTTCACTCCTTGGGTATGCACCTCATTCAGGAGCAGATCGTCGCGGCACTTAGCGCGTCCTTCGGTAATAGTGTTCAATCCATTTACAATAAAAGTAAGGATACTCTTCTCGACACTAAGCAGTTCGACACTAAGCAGTTCGAAACTGGCCAGTTATCTACTGAGGGTTATCTTTATGGCAAAGCAGAAACTGGTTCCGGGACGTTGATCAGTGAGAACGGGATACGCTTTTTTGTTGATTGGGAGAAGGGTCAAAAGACGGGATTTTTTCTAGACCAACGGGACAACCGCTTGCTGCTGCGCTCGATCGTTCAGGGGAAGCATGTGCTGAACACCTTTTGCTACTCTGGTGGATTTACTTTGGCGGCTCTAGAGGGAGGAGCGGCTAGTGTCGATTCTGTTGATAGCTCGGCGGCCGCGATCAGTCTCCTGGAGCGAAATATCTTGGAGTATGGCAAGAACGATCGGCATGTTGGATTTTGTGAAGACAGTTTCCGCTATCTCGAACGCACTGAAAAGGATTACGACCTGATAATCTTGGATCCGCCGGCTTTTGCTAAGCATCGACAGGATCTAAAGAATGCGTTGCGCGGCTATCAGCGATTGAACACCTTAGCTCTCAAGAAGCTTGGACGCGGCGGTAGATTGATGACTTACTCCTGCTCACAGTTAGTTAGCCATGATGATTTTCGGTTTACTCTCGCCCTAGCAGGCGCTCAGGCAGGTCGAAACATTAGGATTATTACCGAGCTTAATCAGGCTGCCTGTCATCCGGTAAATCTGGCTCATCCAGAGGGTCGCTATCTCAAGGGCCTATTGCTGGAGGTCGACTAGTTGGCAAGCGCCACCCGAATATTGCTGCTCTTCAATCCGATAGCCGGTAGAGGAATGGGTCGATTTCTAGCGGAGCAAACAGCGGAGCGTCTCAGGCAGAATGCGATTGCGACCACCGTTTCAGAGACACCGTTAACATACGGCGGGAAGCTTCCTTATAGTGCCAGCGAGTTTGAATTGGTTTGCCTTTGTGGAGGAGACGGAACGCTGTACTCCGCCTTGCCGGGGATACTGGAGTTAGGGCTTCCGATTTGGTTGATCCCAGCTGGTGGGGAGTGCTTGATGGCGAGAAAGTTGGGCATGAGTGGCGAGCCTTCTCAACTTTTGCAAGCTCTGTCGGAGAGACGGTTTGGACGGCTGAAGCTGGCCTCTCTAAACCAACAACCGTTCGCGATCATGTCGAGTGTTGGAGTAGACGCCGATACTATTGCGATCCTCTCACGAAATAGAACTTCAACACTTTCTCGGTGGGGATACATCTTGCCGACCCTGCGCGCTTCGTCGGCGTTTGACCACCCTCGATTGACAATCGAAGTCGATGGCCAGCGTATGATAGATCAAGAACCAGGCTTTTTTATCCTGGCTAATTGTGCGGAGTACGCAGGCGGCCTAAAATTTGTGCCGGAGGCAGATCTTGGAGGCGAGAAGTTGTCTGCGCGATTCTTTCCCGGGGTTGGCGTGGCTCGCAATCTCGCCTGGTTTCTTAACTTTATCACGCGGCGCCCAGTCAATCTCGAGGGAAGTCAGCTACTCGAGGGAATGGAGTTTCTAGTCCGCTCTGATAACCCGGACACGGCGGTTCAGGTCGACGGGGAGTACGCGGGGCCTTTGCCAATGAGGATTAGTAGGTTATCAGCTAAGCTAAAGTTTCTCTTACCGGTTGGCGTGGAGCTGGGATGTTTAGAGTAGTTGACGACTTAGTGCTGGCGATTAGTGAGGAGAGTTCGCGCACTCTCGCTGTTTTCAACGCGCTGTCTCCCACATCCCTGTCGGTTAAGTCAGCTCCTCAAGGCTGGAGTATTGCTGAATTGGCTTGGCACATAGTGGAAGCCTACTCCAAAATCCTGGGGCAGGTGGGACTCTCCGTCTCTGCGCCGCAGAGAGAACTTGACAGTCTTGGTGTGCTTTTGGCAAGCTATCGTTTCGTTACTGAAGAAGTAAGAGCCGCAGTAACGCGTGAATGGCAGGACAGCTCACTATTAGAACTACACTCTGTTTACGGAGTTAAGTGGAGTCGAGGACATGCTTGTTGGATTCTCTTTCTCCACGAAGCGCACCATCGAGGACAGCTGATTTTTTCCCTGAGGGGGGCCGGCCTGCCGGTTCCAGATGCTTACGGACCGGCCAGGAAATAGCTACAAGAACGGCACAACGGAACATAATCAATGAAGATACTCACGAAAGTAATTGCTGGCTGTTTTGTGCTCTTAGTTGGAATTGCTGTCCTAGTTCAAACCACGACCGAGAGTACTTTTTTTACTAGTTATCTACCCCGGCTGCTTTTTAATAATAATCTGGCCCCAGTAGTTGAGGGAGTAATTTATCGGTCGGCTCAGATGGACCGGGAGCAGTTAGTTCAAACTTTCAACGAGAAAAAGATCCGAACCGTGATTGATCTACGGGCTGGTAAGGATGACCCCGATTCTGAAGGGTTTACAGAAGAGACATCGACAGCTCAAGCTGGAGTCAAATATCTTCATCTCCCAATGTTTGCTTCTCGCGTGCCCTCTCAGGAAAAAATGCTCAAGCTTTTGGATGCCATGAAGGAAGCCGAGCGACCAATTCTCGTGCATTGCAGCAGTGGCACTCACCGCTCTGGAGTTGCGGCCGCAGCTTGGCTAATGGAGCAGGAGGGAAGAACCCCCGAAGAAGCTAAAGCACAGCTCTCCTCGGCTTTTGGCTACTATCCACTTGAGCGAAAGCTTAAGGCTTGGAAACAAGGCTTCCCTACGCTAGACAGCATAATCTTTCGCTACGTTGAAGCTAGCAAGAAGGAGACGATCTCATTTCGGGAGTGGGTTAAGCGAGAGCTGCCGAAGGAAGAGGCTCTGCCTGAAAATCAGAGTGCAAAGTTGAACTCTTAATTAGACCTTCAAGATTCTCACCTCGAGATAGTGAAGCCACCAACTCTGCCGCTACGTTAGCGCGTTTTTTTAACTCTGGAATTCTTTGCTCAAGAGTTTGCTTAATTTGCTCACGGCTCTGCCACCCGCGGAGGATGTGTTCGTAGACGGAATTGGTAGAGAAATTTTCGAAACTTAAGGAATGTTCCGCTAAGCCTAAAAGCTTGAGGTAATGTTCAACCTTTGGTTGGTAGGCCAAGGCGATTACAGGAGTTAATACCGAAGAAGCTAAAATTACGGAGTGCAGTCGCATTCCGAACAATAGTCCAGCAAACTCCATGCACTTGGTTAATTCGTAGTGCGAATAAACAGCATTTGAAATCAACGGCACGGTTTGACCGCCGATCCGGGTTATCAGCTCACGCGAGATCTCAAGATCGTGATGCTGCGTGCTGAACACAACAATATTCGTGCCTGTAGTTTCTCTGAACTTGCGCAGAGCTTCAGCATAGACATGCAGAAATTTATCTTTTCCCATCGAAGGGCGTTTTGGACGAGCCCAAGTATCCAAATACTGATTAACATTTACTGCAAGGAAAGGGCTCGAGGTATCAACCCCTTCCAGCTGCAGAATTTCCTGCGCGCGATCGGAAGTTGCCGGACGTAGGTTAAGAGCAGCATCTGCCGTGAGTAACATCCTGGGATTCTTTACGTCGAGGGAGCGCAGCAGATTGTAGGATTCACGATCTCGGACGGTGATGAAGTCCATCATCTCTGAGAGATCTCTGAGGAGCTGTTGTCCGTGGGCTGAATCTACCGGTCCGGCACCAACGTTGTAGAAACCCATCAGCTTACCTCGCCGTTTTGCCAATGGCAGTAGCTGCGAGACGGTCCAGAGGTAATTGAAGAGCGGGTTATAAAGCGAGCGATCGAAGAGGATCGCATCGAAGATCAGAGTTAGGTCGGTTCGCATGATGGAGCGATAGGTTGGCAGGCCTAGCATTTTTAGTGAGAGGCTCCAGGGAAGCATGCTGATCGGACGGGTCTGATTTTGATAGTTGTCTCTGACAAACGCTGGGCGAATAGTGGGTATCTCATAGACCAAGCGTCGACCAATGGCTTGATCGATTGAATCCATAATGCCGGAGATGAGCGCCGCGTCACCGGCGTTTCTTCCCGACGATGAACCCAAAAGTGTTATCGAATTAATCATTGTCGTAACCGATCTAATCTACATCCATCCATTTTCGAGATACCATCGAGCCGTTTGTCGGACGCCTTCTTCATTCGAGTAAGTATACTGGTAGTCCAGCTTTTGCTGTAGCTTACTCGTATCAAAGCTGCGATCTTTAGTGAAGAATGCCACTCTTCGCCGGTAGAGGGGAGGCTCTTTTCCGAGGGGCTTCCAAATGGCTTCGCAGATACCGCCCAGCAAGAAGAAGGGCCAGGCTGGTATTCGAACCACGCGTAGCTTTTTACCGCATTCAGCCGCGACCCAGCCTCCAATTTGGACCAGCGTGACGGATTCCCTATTTCCACAAATAAGGACTTCGTTCGCCGCTGACGGCGAGACTGCGGCCAGCGCGATAATATTGGTGAGGTCCTGAACGTGGATTAAATGGTAGAGGCATTTTCCGAATCCTAAGATTGGAAAGAGTGGCGCCTGGGCGAGCTTAAATATCTTGAGGAGTCGACGGTCTCCCGGCCCATAGATTGCAGCAGGTCGGATAACAGTGAATGGCACCTGAGCTTTTGCGCAGGCCTCTCGTAGCCAAAGTTCCGCTTCGGCTTTGGTTTCTTGATAGATGTCTCCAGGCGCGAAGGGTGCTTCTTCGTTTGCGGGTGGATGCTCGATGTGTCCATGGACACCGACAGTCGAGATGTGGATAAAGCGCTTAAAGTTCGCACGACCCTTGATCGCATTGAATAAATGTTTGGTGCTAACTATGTGTACATTCGTGTAATCAACGTCTTTTATTTTGGCCTCCCTGTAAGCCGCAGCGACATGGAAGATATAGTCCACTCCTTCCGCTGCTTTCTCTATCAGAGCGGCGTCGTAGACCTGTCCGCGGAACCATTCGATGGGAAGTTCTGCGAGCTCTCCTAAGTTAGAGGAGGGACGTACTATTGCTCGAACTTTAACGCCGGCAGCGCAGAGCTTTCTCGTTAATTGGACGCCGGTAAATCCGGTCGCTCCGGTAACCAGCGCGGATGAACCGGGCGGAAAGTTAAGGGCTTGACTTGACATAAGCCCGGGAAGATAGCTCAGCTATTGTGGGACCGCAACTCGTAGGAGTCTTGAGAAGTCCGCGGTAACATGCAGCACGACACTACAGCGGAATGACAGTAATACGGAACGACGCTATGAAGATCGACGCTATGAAGATCGACACTATGCAGTTAGACACTATGCAGTTAGACACTATGCGGATCGAAGCTGATTTTCATGTTCATCTTTACCCTTCCTACGATCTAGCTCAGAGCTTGAGTTCCGCCTACCGCAATCTTCAGCAGCGCGCGTCGAAAACGGCAGCAGTACGTTACGTCATCGGTCTTGCCGAGAGAAAAGAGTGTGACGTTTTTTCTACCCTCGCAAGTTCACCCAGTACACTTCTGCCCGATCCCTTCGCCCTGCAGCAGAAGCAGCCAAACGTCTTGTTACTTCAGCATCCGGAGCTGGGAGAGCTAACGTTGGTGGCGGGTAGGCAGATCGTTTCTATCGATAGACTAGAGGTCTTAGGGATCGGCTTAGCGTCGATCGTTGCAGATGGTTTGGCGACAGATGAAACTATCGAGCAGATCTTGGCAGCCGGAGCATTGCCGGTAGTTAACTGGGCGCCTGGAAAGTGGTTGGGTCGACGAGGCAAGATTGTTGCGGAGCTTATCACGCGCTACTCTACTAATGGACGCACTCTTTTGTTAGGAGATACGGCTCTTCGGCCAGTGGGATGGTCGGAGCCACGTTTAATGAGCAGAGGCGCTTCGCTTGGATTACCAATTATCGGGGGCTCCGATCCGCTACCTTTCGCCGGTGAGGAGCAGCGAATCGGTACGTTTGGAACTTCGTTTGAAATAAATTTACTTGAGCAACGCGAATTCGAAGTCGACCCTTGGGAAGTTCTTCGCACTGCTTTGCAGACCAACGGGCGCGTGCTTACTCGCAGAGGAGAGCGGCTAAGTACTGTTGGCTTGGCTTACCGCTGGGTACGTAATGAAGTGAGCCGTCGAACTTAATCAACTAGAAGTTAATAGTTCAACGGCTCTTCGAAGCTACTTTGCTTCCTTCCCTCCGCCACAGCTGCTCGCTTTTTCTCCCTTTGCGCCGCAGCTTGCGCCACCACCACAGGAGTCCTTAGACCCCTTGGCTCCCGACTCTTTCCATTCGCCGCAGCTCTTTTCGCCAGCGCAACAGCTCTTTTGTTCCATTCCACCGCAGCAGCCGCCACGCTTCATGCTACAGCCTGAAGTGAGGATTAGGGCGCCAACTACAAGTAAATACATAGAAACTCGTGAAATTGATCTCATGTAATCTCGTTCTCCTGATTCTAGGGAATATTTTGGATCTTAAACGTGAAATTCGTTATAACTTTCTTCCTTAAAGTTGAACACCTTAAGTTATTCATATCTATGGCCCCGGTAATTGGCGTAATAATGGGTTCTCAGTCTGATTGGTCGACGATGCGTTACTGCTCTGAGACCCTTGAGAACCTCGGAATCGAACACGAAGTTCAGGTCGTCTCTGCGCATCGGACTCCAGATTTGCTCTTTCAGTATACGGAGTCTGCTCCCGCGCGGGGTTTGAAGGTGCTGATCGCCGGTGCTGGCGGTGCAGCTCACCTTCCAGGAATGGCCGCCTCCAAAACGGCACTACCTGTCCTGGGAGTTCCGGTGGAGTCGCAAGCCTTAAAGGGAATGGATTCTCTGCTTTCTATCGTGCAGATGCCTGGCGGTGTCCCGGTCGCAACCTTCGCGATTGGAAAAGCCGGAGCTGTCAATGCGGCAGTATTCGCAGCACAGATTTTGGGCCTCTCCGATGCAAAGATAGCTGCAGCGCTGCAACAGTTTCGAGAACGGCAGACCCAATCTGTTCTCGACAACCCTGACCCTAGGAAGGACAATCCTGCGTGAGTTTGCGGATTGGTGTTTTAGGGGGAGGACAGCTGGGACGGATGTTAGCTCTGGCTGGGATGCCGTTGGGGCTAGAATTTGTCTTTTTCGATTCAATTGCTGATGCGACCTCCCGCCAGTGCGGCGAATTGGTGGTTAAGGATTTCCTTGATTTTAAGGCACTGGAAGAATTTGCGTCCTCTGTTGACATTGTGACGTACGAGTTTGAAAACGTGCCGGTTGAAGCTGTCGATTTCATTTTGAAGCACGCGCAGGTGTACCCGCCACGAGCTGCGTTGGAGCTCTCTCAAGATCGTTTGTTTGAGAAGAAGCTTTTTACTGAACTTGGCATTGCAACGCCAAAATATCTTGCGATCAACTCCGAGGATGATTTGACTAAGGCTGTGGCCGAGGGCGAACTACCGCTTGTCTTGAAATCCCGCAGATTGGGTTACGATGGGAAAGGACAGTTCGTTTTAGAGCGTTCTGAGCAGATCTCTGAAGCTTGGGAGGCGATCGGGAAGGTGCCTGCAATTGCAGAGGCTTTCGTGCCCTTCTCGCGAGAATTATCGTTGATTGGAGTTCGAGGACATGATGGCTCTACTTCCTTTTATCCACTTGTGGAGAATCACCACTTCGAAGGAATCCTCAGACTGACTCTGGCTCCAGCCGGTAATATAAGCGTTGAAATACAGCGCCAGGCGGAGCACTATCTCCAAAGCTTACTCGACCGTATGTCATACGTTGGAGTCCTTACACTGGAGCTTTTTCAGGTCGGGACAACTTTGCTGGCCAATGAAATGGCGCCCCGAGTGCATAACTCCGGTCATTGGACGATAGAGGCTGCTGAAACCTCTCAGTTTGAGAATCACCTACGGGCATTGCTGGGATATTCACTCGGCTCGACTAACTCTTCAACTCCCTCTGCAATGATCAATCTAATTGGGGAGCTTCCTGATCCAGAAAGTGTCTTGAAGAATCCAGGGACCCATTTTCATACCTACCGAAAGCAACCCAAAGCGGGAAGAAAGGTCGGGCACGTCACGATCTCTGGTCATAGTGCGAGTCAGGTAGCTGAGCGAATAGTAGCGCTGTTGCATCTTTTGCCGCGAAAAATTGCAGAGCAGGTAACTCTTAACTAAATCGAGCAACGAGAAGCTACCCAGTTTCTTAAACTAGGCTTAAAAAGCTTTCCCACGCGCTATCGCGCGAGTGACCTTTTTGTCGCTCGCGAATTTTTTGGGTAGCGCATCAGTCGGCAGTAATTTCATCGACGCCAGCCACGGTAAGATTGTTTCGGCGGCTATGCGATTAGCGATTTCGTTGGGGTGTCGGTCTCGGCCCGGCTCAACCTGTAATCTTTCGTGGGGAATATTCTTGAAAGCTTCGAATAGATCTAGCGCCGGGATATTGCGAGCTGCGAGTTGCTCGGAGATCTTTTGGTGGATTCGAGTAAAAGGATAGTCGGAAGTGAGTGGATGACTGAAAAGTGGGAAGGTGATGGCTACTATTGGTAGCTGGGCTCTTTCGGCGACCTTTTTTAGGTCATCCAGGCCAGCCCGAAAGTTTTGCCAAGTTTTCGGATTGTCGAAAAGATCAAAGAAATAGTTTTTGTAAGCGGAGTGTGTTGCTGTGTTGTGTAGTCGGGTAAGGACAAAGCCTAAACTTTTCCACTGTTTAAAAATTGGATCGTTCAAAGTTAAAGCCCCACTTTCTTCGCTAAATCTTCGATTGGCAGATTTAGGCCAGAGTTCTGGGTCGTTCAAAGTAATCTGAAGAATCAAAAGATCGGGACGGTAGGTCTTAATGACATTTCTTGCGGCCAGCGCTTCCTGTCTTGTCGAAAAACCAGGGACCCCGTAGTTGATCACTTCAATTTTTGGCTGATGCAGATTAAGGTTCAGGAATCGTTCGAGCCGTTTTGGGAAGGTGTCATCAACCTGCAGTTTTTCTCCGTAGGTGAAGGAGTCGCCCAGCACAACTATACGGAAAACGTTAGCTCCCTTTTCCGGCGTGTAATCTGAATCGCGAGGACTTGGACTATTTTCGGCGAAGAAATATGGTTTTGGGCGATCGCTCCAGTCAGCAGCAGGTGGGGCTAACGAGTTGAAGATTCGGAAGGTAAACTCGATAGCCGCGAGGCTGATCGCGGTTGCAAGGAGAGCAAGCCCAACATTGATCAGAAACGCTTTCTTTATTGGAGCGGAGTTCATAGATTATGAGGGAGAATAGACGAAGCGCATTTGCCTAGTCAATCAAGGAGCCATTCATGGAACTGTCGCTTTCTATCCTAGCTATCGGTTCAGAGCTATTGGACGGGCGTGTAGTCGATACCAACTCGAATTTTGTGGCAGGCCGATTGGAGAGTTTGGGAGTACCCCTACGGCATGTCTTATCGTGTGACGATATTGAGTCGGAGATTATTCGCTGCTTAGAGTTTTTACTGGGACAAAGTCTAGTGGTGCTGGTGAGTGGAGGACTTGGTCCGACGACAGATGATCTAACTCGTGAGAGCGTCTCCACTCTTATCGGCAGTCCGCTTGAGGAACGTCTGGAAATAATAGGCTGGTTGCGAGAACTCTACGAAAAACGAAGACGAGCCTTCGATCCTAGTAATAACAAACAAGCCTTGTTTCCTCGAGGCGCTATTATTCTCTCTAACCCTGTGGGAACAGCCGCTGGGTTCAGGGTCGAGGATCCAGCGAGCGGTGGGACAATTATCTGTCTTCCCGGAGTTCCACGGGAGCTCCGACCGATGTTTGAGCAGGAAGTCGAAGCATACTTGCTTAGCTCCTCTCTTTATCGGGGAACCGTTCGCCAGAAGAGAGTGCTACGAGTTTTTGGGGTACCGGAGGCGAAGCTCAATTCAGTTATCGGAACGTGCGATTTGCCTAAAGAGATCGTCGTGTCGTATCGAGCATCCTTCCCCGAAGTTCAGATTTTATTGAAAGCGCCAACAAGCTTTAGCAAGCTGGATAACGTTACGTCGGAGGTGACAAGAGCGATCGGCGAGGATTGCGTTTTTTCTACTGAGCTGGACCTATCGCTAGAGCAGTCGTTGCATCAGCTGTTGATTGGAGGCGGGTTGACGATCGCAACAGCGGAATCGTGCACCGGGGGATTGATTGCGTCCGCCTTGACTAGCCAGCCAGGATCCTCAGCCTACTATCTTGGGGGAATCTCGGCCTACAGTAACGCTGTGAAGGTTAACTCGCTGGGGGTCGAATCTGCGTTGCTGACAGAGTTTGGCGCTGTTAGTGCGCCGGTTGCAGCGAAGATGGCAGAAGGAGTGCGTTTGCGGATTGGCGCAGATTTAGGACTCTCTATCACAGGAATCGCTGGTCCAGATGGCGGAAGCGCGGAGAAGCCAGTTGGATTGTTTTTTATTGGCTTAGCCGACAAGGACGGTGCTTCTGCCTATCGCTTTTTTGTAGGATTAACTCGAGAGAATATCAGGCGATTTGCAACAGCGGCTGCACTCGACTTGGTTCGGCGAAGATTGCAGGGCTGGCCACTTTTAGGAAATCACTAGTCGGGCTTAAAAGGGGTCAGGAGTCATACTCAGGGATAGGCCCACCGGCATCTAGTACCTAAAAAGTCTCGCCTATTCCTGAGTATGACTCCTGACCTCTTTTACGCCCTGACCCCTTTTCTTATTCCAACAATAAATTCAGCTGTTCGTCAGTTAGCTTTTTCTGTAGCTGCTCCCGGATGACAGAGTTCCGTTCCTGCTGAATCGAGTTTTTGATTGCCCGGATCTGCTCGTATTGGGCTCTCAATTCTTCGCGTTGCGGATCTCCGTCAAAATGTGAGGCCATGGCTTGTTCCATTCTGCTCGAGAGCTCTTGACGAAGCAGCTCGGTTTGTTGATTGGCTAGCAATAAAGATTGTCTTAAATCTTCCTCCTGCAAGGCTTCTAACTTTAACTTGCGACTCAAACTGAAGATCTCCAAATCCAGGGCTTCGTTCTCCCTATTTTGCGCTTCCTCCTGCTGAAGTTGAAGAAACTCAGCGGCTTTCGGCTCGGAAAGCGCTTGGGATAAAATGCTTTTTAGAGCTTCTCGACGGAGCTCAAGTTTAGTTGAAATCAGGTTCGAGTTTGGGTCTTGATATGCGGATTCCAGTAAAGACCTGAGTTGTTGTTTTTGCTGGGGGTCAATTGCTAAAAGCGACTCTATTTCTGTCAAACTTTCGCTAACACGCCACTCGGCGAGAGTTGGTTGAACCTTGGTTGTGCTGATTGGTTCTGACTTCGAGGAGTGAAGGTTTATTTCGTTACTAGGCGGGTGGGGTGGCATAACCTCAATTGGAGGCGCGGGAGGGAGTGTTCTAGAGTTTGCCACTCGTAACTCACGTTCAAGCTGGGCAATTCGGTGCTGCCCTAAGGTTAGGTCGCGATTTTTCTCCAGCAGCAGAATAGCAAGCACAACGACTAGACCAAGGACTAGCAACGATATTATTTGTGCTGACGTCTTCGGCATTAAGTGCGGCCTTTCTCCCTCAGGGCTGCCAAGATCTCACCATGTTTTGCGGAATTCAAGGGGTATCGGCCCGCCAACCATGCGGCGGAAAGCAAAAATATTCCCGGACCAACGCAGATTAGAATCTTCATTCCCAAAACAGTCGAGGGTGTTTGATCTTGGTTGGGAACATACTGGATTAGATCCAGCGCCAGTCCCGAGAGTAAAACTCCTAGAGCTGTTGCGAGCTTATAGCTAAAAAGTGCGCCCCCATAGAAAAGCCCCTCTCGTCTTTCTCCACTCTTCAATTGATCGTATTCCACGACATCGGGAATCATCGACCAAGGTATCATTAGCGCCGCAGAGTGGCAGATGCCACCTGCTAGTGCGACCAAGATTGTCCCCACTAAAGCGCCCTGCGGTAGTAACGGCAGAAAACAAAGAATCACAGCGTAACAACGGACGACGATCTTATAAGTCTCTGCTTTTCCAAAGCGCCGTCCCAGATGTGTCCAGAGTGGAATTGCGCAGATAGCGCCGGCGAAGAGTGAGAAGAGTATCCAGGTGCGATATTGCTCAAGATCTAAGACGTAGCGCACGAAATACGGAAGATTGATGGCAACCAACGCCGCAGCACATTCCGAAAGGCAAAGGATAGAGATGGCCATACGAAACGGGGGATTGCTTTTCAGCTGCTTCAGAATCTGGCCGATGTATGAGAAGGGATTAGCAGAGTGGGATGACGATTTACGCGCAGTGGTGCCTCGTTCCTTTATCCCAGCGAAGCAGGTCCAATATCCCGCTAGCATAATTATCGTGAACAGTAGCGCCATCACGGCGTAGCCTTGCCGCGCGGTGTAGGCCCAACTTCCAAAGAGCTGCTCATTGATTGCTGAGAGGCCTAGATTGGTTAGCACTACCCGACCACCCTCTGGATCTGTGATCCAGAGCACCAAGAAGCTCGGGAAAACCGCGCCGATAAGGAAGGCGGACTGAGCGCAAACCA
>Ga0163155_10004821_pt1 | contig 13660 bp, 16 predicted proteins | sample OliLakLV19SP4G1_FD_148611 | JGI IMG/M metagenome (GOLD analysis project Ga0163155, IMG submission 148611) | Freshwater microbial mat bacterial communities from Lake Vanda, McMurdo Dry Valleys, Antarctica - Oligotrophic Lake LV.19.SP4.G1 | ecosystem: Environmental > Aquatic > Freshwater > Lake >...
ATCTTCTTGTTTTCTAAAGCGGCAACCTGGCACCTGGACCGCACCCCAGTTTACCCGCTCCTAGAGGGAGCTAAGTACGAAGAGGCTTCTTGCCCCGGCAACTCGTGGGATCTTAAGTGGAACTTAAAAAGCTTTAACCCTGCTGAAAACTACTCAGCCGATGTGGCAGCTGCCATCATGAAGATGGTTTGTTTGCTTCCAGGCTCAGTGATTCTCGACCCTATCATGGGTGGCTCCTCTGGCCTTGACGCTGCTTTAGAGTGTGGGCACTCCTTTATCGGTTACGAGCCAGATGAAGAAAAGTACGCTAAGTACTCGAAAATTATTAAAAAAGCGCACAAGCTAATAAAGGAGCGCGACGGTGAACACGGCAGAAGCGAGTAACTCTCCGCACTTGATGGAGCTTAAAGAACTTAAGCTAGAGTTTGACCGTTACGCTACCGAAGCGTGGAAAGAGCTTCCGCTCGCTACCGAAGCATCGATAACGATCGATGGCAAAACCTGGACGACTCAAGCGTTCTTAAAGAAGTGCGCCGGATCGGTTCCGTCTGACGAGGAGATTGTAGAGTTTCTACAGCACGTGAAAGATTCATGTGAGCCAGTTTATTGGCTTTACCGCCTTGGATATCTAGAGGTGGTAGATTTCCCGGAAGGTGACGATCCTACTGTTAAAGATTTTTTCTTAGGTAATTTTGACGCTAATACAGTAAGTACTAAAGCCGCTTTAATTTGCTATCCTCTTGTGGAGATTAAATAAATGGGTATGTGGGATAAAGGCAAGACAAAACACGTTGAGGCAAACTCACCCGCTTTGCAAAAAAAGGTGCTGGACGCAGTTGGGCTACTAGCTAAGATCGTCGGTAACACCCTTGGTCCTGGTGGTCGCCCTATCCTAATCGAGCGTGACGGCCTTCCACCTCTTGTCACTAAAGACGGTGTCACTGTCGCTAAAGCTGTTAACATGTACGACGCTACTGGCAACGCGGTAATAGAGTGCGTTAAAGAAGTAGCAGATCGCACCGGTAAGCAAGCAGGCGACGGCACTACTACCTCTGTAGTGCTTTCAGAAGCCGTCGTACGGTACGGCCTTGAGTGGCTCTCGCGTAATCCCAGCGTTTCACCTCAGCGGTTCCTTCGCGATCTAATGGTCGACTTTAACACTAAGATCAAGCCGGAGATTGCAGCCGTTTCTCGTAAAGTGACAGACCAGGCAGGAATGAAGCATATCGCTCTTATGTCTGCTAACGGCGATGAGCAAGTTGCTGACGCTGTCGTCGAAGCCATCAACCTAGCCGGCGAGGACGGTTCGATCATTCTAGATGAAGCGCCAGGCAAAGAAACCCGAACGACTGTTCAAGAAGGTTTCTCGATGCCTAAAGGCTTTGACTTTCTTGGCTCGCTTGGTTCAGTGTTTGTGAACAACGAGCGCGACATGGAGTGCGTAGCTGATCGCCCGCTTATCGTTCTTTTTAACGGCACTTTGCGAGACTTGAACTCTCTCGGTAACATTGTGCAAAAAAACGCTCAATCTGGCGATGTTCGCTCAATGGTGTTTGTTGCTCACGAGTTCTCTGACGAGATGAAGTCGGTGCTCGCTCACAACACGAAGAACGGAGCTATTAAGCTTATCCCGGTGCTTACGCCGCGCGATGGGACTCCGATGGGTAAAGAGCTTTTCATTCAAGACTTAGCCGCTTACACTAACGGCAAAGTGTTTGACCCGCCGTCCCTCGGGTTAGCTGAGCTAGCTGACTGTGGCGACTGCGACAAGTTTCGGATGAGTCGCTGGATGACCACCTTCATCGGTGAGCCAGACCAGGATGCTCTCCAGGCTCGCATCGACAACATCAAAGGGCAGATTGCGACTATCTCGGCTGAGTTTGACGCAGAGATCTATCGAGAGCGTATCGCTCGCCTAACCGGTGGAGTCACGACGATCAACGTCGGCGGCCTGTCAGACCTAGAGGTTCGCGAAGCAAAAGCTAGAGTTGAAGACGCTGTCTGCGCTGTTCGTGCAGCTTTAAAGCAAGGAGTTGTTCCTGGCGGCGCCACTACAATGCTTCGCCTTAGTCAGCTAGACATTCATCAAGTTCTTAAGCAGGCGCTAGCTGAGCCTGTCGCTCGTCTTCTAGACAACGCGGGACTGCAGGAAGGTGCGATCCTGTCTATCAAGCAAGAGATTCTTACTAAGGACGGGGTCTACGACGTCTCAGCTCATGAGATGGTCGATCCCTGGGTTAGAGGTATCCTTGACCCAGCAAAGGTGATCGAGACTGCTATCGGTAACGCTCTGTCAGTCGCAGGTACTCTTGTTACTCTTGGCGGTGTAGTGGTTGTGCATCGCGATACAAACCTAGAAAACCAAGCGGCCCTTATGAGCGTAGGTTTCGATAACATGATGAAAGGCGGAACTCAATGAGCGTGATGCTTCGCAAGTGGGGACTTATCGCTGGAGCTGTAGTGGTATCGTTCGCAGCAGGCCGATTTACTATGAAGTCGTCTGTTGAGAAAAAAGTTGAGACTCGTTACGAGAAAAAGTACACCGAGATGCTGTCTCAAGTAGAAACTCGCTTCTCTGATCGACTAAAAGAGTCTGTTGAAACGATTAAGAAAGAGGTAGAAACCGCGTCAGAGCGAGAGAACGACGTTGACGAGAAGATCGTGATCGGTGCAGACGGGTCTCATAATATTACTCGCAAGATTCGCAGTAGAGAGAAGAGTAAGACCAACACAGTGATTAAAACTGAGATTAAAGTTGTTGAAGTCGAAAAAATAGTTGAGAAGATAGTGGTTCAAGAAAAGATTGTAGTCGAAGAGAGAGAAGTAGTCAGAACCGTTGAAAAAGTTATCCCTCCGCCATCCTGGCGAGTCTACGGAATCGCTTCAGTTCGCTCTCCAACTGACGAAAGAGACGTAGCTTATGGTGCCGGTACCCAGTATGATCTAGGACCAGTGAACGTCGGTGGGTACGGTACGTACAGCATTGACTCAAAAGACGCAACCCTTGGAGTTACCTTAGGAGTATCTTTCTAATGCCGCAAAACCGCTATTCTTGTGAATGCGGAACAGAGTGGGGGCACATCGGGGCTTACAAGCCTAGATCGTGCCCCTCTTGTTCTAAAGAGGTTATCCCATCACTTCCCACTGATATCGCGGTGCCAACCGTCTTTGAAACAGTTGATCCTAGCCGGAACATCAAATGGCGTGATAACTTTAAAGAAAAAGCTGAGATACGTAACGCGTTCTATAACAAAAAAAGCGCGAAAGAGCGTGCACGCGTTCACGGAGATTCAGTAGAGAAGCATGGTATTACAGAGGATGATGCAAAAATGGTCTAACGGACCCCATGGTAAGATAATCACAGGCACAGGAGGAAACACATGACTTTGCAGGATGTTATCAGTAAGTGGACTCTCATAGCTGATCGTCAAACGTTCAACACGATCAAAGAAGACATTACGCTTTTTATTAACGAAGCTAAAACAGCCGGCACACTCTTTGTCGAGCTAGCCCGCCGTAAAGAGCAGATCATTTCCATATGGTCTCCGGTGTCCTGGAAGAAAGCGCAAGAAGAGTTTACTCACTGGAATAAGCGCAACTGGTACGAGACTCGTCACCAGTGGATTATTAACCACTTCGGCAAGTCTCTGACAGAGATATACGCTGCAGAGATACAGGCGATGAAGACTCCCGCTGTCGCCGCGCCGTCAGCGTTTACTGCGACTCCAGCTCCTAGTAAACCATCTAACGCTCCAGCGTCGTCTTACTTACGGCCGACTGCTACCGAGGATGATTACTACTCGCAGTTTGAAGTGTTTACGACTCATCAGCAGGTGTTAGATCACACTAAAGAGTATCAAGAGAAACTTAGAAAGAAGGAGTTAGCTCAATGAATAAAATCACTAAGCTTCACACGCAGTTAGTCGACAAAGATCTTGAGCTTCACAATAAGCGTAAGTTTCTAGACACTCGCAAAGTGGAGAGTCAGTTTAACCAAGTGATGGAGCAGATAGAGAGCGAAGGCTCTCTAGAGATTACTGCGGAAGATAAGGTATTCGCTCTAGGAAAGATCGCTCAGTCAAACCTTGAGTACATGGAGGCGATTAATAACCGCCTTCCGTTTATCAATAAAGAGCTTAGCGATTTCATATGCCTCGGTGGGAAGACCCTCTACCTGGTTTGCGGCGGCACTGGCGGCGGTAAATCTACGTCAGTCGGTTCGATTATCGGCCCAGTGATCGATCAAGGCAAAAAAGTTTTAGTCATCGTAAACGAAGAAGCTAGAGAAGACGTTTACAACCGAGTCGCTTGCCAGAGGCTAGGCAAAAGCTTTATCATGTTTAAGAAAGCGATGCTTCATTCCGCTGAGGTTGACAGTATTAACCAGGAGGCGGAAGCTCTCCAGACTGTTATGACGGTTATCGACACCGACTTTAAGAACAACCCTGACTTCGTCACCACTCCCCAGGGAGTAGCGAAAGTTATTGAATCGTTCGCCTTCGACCACGACATGGTCATTCTTGATTACTATCAGAACATCAGCAGGTCTACAGCGTCTAACGGCGACACCAGGCCAGAACCGCACGTCCACCAGCTCAAGTTTTGTCACTGGCTAAACTCGTTTAAAAACCGCTACGGCAAGCCGATAGTTGTTGTTTCCCAGATTCGTAAGCCCAACAAGACTGACAGCCAGACCTTCGAAGAACGACTGATGGGCAGTAAGTATATCGCGACCGTGTCTCTTATTCACATTGAGCTCCGCGCCGACTTCGCTAACTACACTACGACCTTCCTGTGCCACAAGGATCGCTTCTGGGGCAAGACAGGTAAGGGCTTTATTCAAGGGTTTGACTGGACTACCAACAGCTTTGTTCCTTGCGACGACGCGTTCGCTAAAAAAGTTGCTTACTGGCAAACACAAAACACACAGAAAAACGCACAGGAGACTGATAATGAGCAACCAGTGGAAGAAGTCGCGGCAGGAAGTGCTGAGCAAGGAGCTGCACAATCGGGAGAAGATCTCCTCGTTCTGGACGACATTATTCGACCCGAATGACAAAACTTGCTTCGGGTTGAACAAGTACGGCCGATTGTTGTCTAACGTATCGGCGGCAAGTGTTGACGCTCCGCAGTACCGTGACCTTCAATACTTCTCGATTAACGCGATGGAAGGTGAAGGCCGAGCCGACGTCAACGTAGTAAAGCATCGTAACTTCTTAGTGGAGTTCGACAAGATTCCTTTACAGGAGCAGGTCGACGTCGTTAAGGGCCTTAAGATGCCATACTCAACTATGACTTACTCGGGCAGCAAAAGTATCCACTTTATAATTTCGCTCGAAGAGCCGCTCGTGAACCGTAACGTTTACGACTTCTCTGTTGAGTGGCTTTATAAAATCCTTACCCCTTACGGTGTAGACACTCAGACGTCCAACCCGTCTAGGTTTAGCAGAGTCGCAGGGGGTACGAACGAGAAGCTTATTCCAGAGCTTGACTTAAACGGGAAACCAAAGCTGGACGAAAATAAGAAACTTACGATTAAAGAGATTCTCTACTCTCAGCAAAAACTGCTTGAGGTGAAAGCTCGCATCCCAAACCAGGTGATGGAAGACTGGCTGCTGATGTATCCCGATATGCAGCCAACTCCTGTAACGTACGATCAGATTAAAATCTTGTCGGATAAAGCAGATCCGTCGTTGCTTCCCAACTGGACTAAGTATTTATTAGAGCACGGTATTAATAACGGTAAGAGAAACGCAGAAGTATACCGAATGGGTTTTGACTTTATTCAAGCGGGCTTTAACCTTGAGGAAGCTGTTTCTTACTTCTGTCAGCACGCGAAGCATCTAGGGGACTTCTCTCTCAGCGAAGCTGACGCAGCTTTAACGTCTGCGTATAAAACTTTCACTAGAAGGCTAGGAAATGATAGTAACTGACATTATTGTGAAAGACTTTCTTTCGTTTGGCGATGTGCACGCTCAGTTACCATCCTCCGGTCTCGTGCTTATCACGGGGTGGGACGAAGACCTTGGTAGAGCGAACGGTGCCGGCAAAAGCTCTCTCTTTCAGGCTTTAGCTTGGTGTCTTTACGGCGAGATGCCTCGCGACATAAAAGTTGAAGAGCTTATTCGCCGAGGCCAAAAAGCTACATCAGTCACTGTGAAGTTTACGGTCGACGGCGTAGCTTACACTGTTACGCGTAAGCGTCCATCTAGCTTAGATCTCACTATCGGGCTAGAGAAGCAGAAGGGCAATCCTAAGTTTCTACAAGCTCTTATCGAGCAAACAGTAGGCTTGTCTTATGAGCAGTTTCTAATCACTTCTTACTTTCCACAGAAGGGCGACGCGAGTCGCTTTCTTAAGCAGAACGACGCTAAAGCCAAAGACTTTCTAGGCACAATATTAAACTTTAATAAGACAGAGTCAGCTTACAAAAAGCTTCACATTGAGATGAAAGACCTTGAGATCGCTTTAGCGACCAAGAGAGCTGAGATTACCGGAGCTGAGCAGTCGGTAGAGCGGTTTAAGTCTATAGTAGATATGCCTGCTCCTGCTATGCCAGCGAAAGAAGATATCGTTAAGATTAAAAGCGAGCTGAATCGGCTTACAGCCGCGACAGTGAACGTGCCGGACACGCTTTCTCTTGACTCTGAGATTGAGCGCGTTAAATCTGCGGTGCAAAAAGTACAGTCATCAAAGTACGTTCTTGAGCAAGCCCGGCAGAACATCACATCCCTGGCCCGCAAGATCGAACAAACTAAGGCATCGGAAGAGCACTATCTTACCTGCCCAGCTTGCGCGGCGGAGCTCCTTCAGTCGAACGGAAACCTAGTGGCTTTCGACGAAGAGGCGGCCCAAGGGGTCAAGGATCAAAAGGTAGCTGCCTTTGAAGAGCAGATTAACACCCATAAGGCGACAGTGGCTGAAAACGCTCCTCTTGCAGAAAAAGAGTCTGCGTTTCTATCTAAGCTGGATGAAGTAAAAAACAAGCGAATGCACGCTCGCCATCAGTACGAACTAGACTCTCAAAGCAAGCAACACTATGTAGCTCAGATGGCTACAGTAAGAACACAAGTTATCGGCGTTCAGCAAGCTAAAGAGCAGAAGGCTAAAATTAGCGAACAGCTGGAGCAGATGAAGGTTTTAGTTACTACCAAAACAGCTGAGCTTCAAGCTATCGAAAAAGAGTACGCTCTTGTGTCGGCTGCGAAAGCAGTAATGTCTCCCACAGGAGCTATCGCTTACTCGCTCGACTCTGTCATGGGTGAGCTAAACGATCAAGTAGGCCAGTACTTGGATATATTCTCTCACAATACTATGACTTATAAGATTACGTCCGGTGACGATAAAGCTAAAGTTACTCACGTAGTCTCTAAAGATAGCTCAGACGTATCTGTCGGCTCCCTGTCTGGCGGAGAGGAGAGAGGCCTTATTATCTCTGTAGACCTAGGTCTAGCGGAAGTAATCGCCCAGCGTGGCGGAGTAAGTTTGCCATCTGTCTTGATGCTAGATGAATGCTTTGAGGGTTTAGATTCCGTAGGTAAAGAAAAGGTGATAGATGCTCTTCGTGAAATAGCGAGAGATCGATGTATTGTTGTGATCGATCATAGCAGCGAGTTTAACGCGCTTTTTGATCAATCTATTAAAATAGTTAAAAAAAGTGGAGTTTCTAGGTTGGAGGTTGTATGAAGTGGAAGCATGACGCTATTTACGCGTGGCGCGACTGGATAGCGTTTGAGTTGAATCACTCGTCAATCGTTCCTCCGTACCAACAAGTTGGCAAGATTCTTGAGTTTACTTTATGCGACGAAGCTTCAGCGGAAGATTTTATTTCTCAGCAAATGCACGAGGATAAAAGGAATCCCTACGGCGTATTCCTCGATGGTGGTTACTGGACAAGCGTTAAAACAATGTTGATAACACTTCAAGTGAATAACATCATGATGATGGTAGAGGAATAAATGCTTACAGTAATTGAGTTCTGGGGAAGCCCTGGGTCCGGCAAAAGTACGTTCGCGGCTGAGTGTTTCTCAAAGGCTGCCAAAATGGGCCTAAACGCTCACCTTGTGTCCGAGTTTATCAAAGATCACGCTGTTCGCGGTTACGCTATCGACGAGCTTGACCAGCTGTGGATCACTGGCGAACAAACTCGCAAAGAGGCAGGCACCTATGGTAAGTACGAGTACGTCTTTACAGATTCGCCTATACTTCTTCCTTCGTTCTTCGCTCATCATTACGACGAAGATGATATGGGTCTTGCTAGCGTGGTTTCTCGCTGGGAGAACCGGGCAAACGCAAAGCACGATATTAAGAGAATTCGAGTGTTTCTGCCTCTCATTGAGTCTTGGTTTAAGCAAACTGGTCGCTATGAGTCGTACGCTCAAAGTCAAGAAATGAGCGGCAAGCTAGTACGCTGGATTAAAAAAGTTACAGGTCTAGCTCCAATAGTGGAGATAGATCGTGATCCAGTAGAGTTTGTAAAAAAGTACCTTATCTCTAGATCGTGATTGGTAAAACTATAGAGGAATTCCCGATGAACATCTTTGCCACAGACCCTGTTCCAGAGATCGCCGCCAACCATCTTGACCTTAAGCGTGTTATCAAGATGATCCTGGAGTCGTTTCAGCTTATGTCAAACGTCATGTGGGCAAACGGTGGCACTGGCTTTTATAAAATTAGCCACAAAAACCATCCCTGCTCCCACTGGGCGGGTGCTTCTAGAGAAAACTTTCGCTGGCTGCTTCAGCACGCGGTAGAGCTTATGGCAGTTTACTCGGCGCATTATAGCAAAGTTCATAAGTGCAACGAGCATACAGCTACCTGTATCGCTCATATGTTAGCAGGAACCTTTCCTCACGAAGCTCGTACTCCGCATGTTAACTGTACAGAGTTTAAGCATCTACCTGACGTTCATAAAGCTTACCGGTTTCAGATGCTCAAGAAGTGGCAAGCGGATAAGCTTGCCCCTAGGTGGGCACATCACGTTAATTCCCTCTCGCTAGTAACTGAGTGGAGCCAAGAGCATGCGATCCCGGCCAGCTAAGCACGACTACTTTATGCTAATCGCTGACGCGGTTAAGCTTCGATCTCCCGACCCCAAAACCCAAGTCGGGGCCGTCCTTGTGGATAACAACGATAGAATCGTTGGAACTGGCTTTAACGGTCCCCCGGCGGGTTTTAAAGATGCGGAACTGGACTGGGCGAACCGCGAAGAGTCTCTTTATCAGCGCATCGTTCACGCTGAAATGAACGCTATTCTATATTCGGGAGCAAGGTACGACGAAAGAGCTAAACTGTACGTGACGATGTCTCCCTGTAAAGATTGCATTAAGCTTGTTGCGGCCGCAGGCATCAAGACGATCTTCTATCGAGATAGGTATAAAGATATAGAGACGGTTCTAAAGCTCGCTCAAGAATTCAGTATTCAACTAACCCAGCATGAGGTTCACGAACATGGCTAAGAAGATGCCCTACGACACAGCAATTGGTATCGTTAACGACGCTTTTAAGACCGAAGTTGCTGCTACCAGCGACCGCACTCTGTTGAAGTCTATGATCGTCAACGCGCAACGCTCTATGCGGCAGATCTGTGATAACGAAGTTGATGACGCGCAGCTTACTGCTGCTCGCGAGATCGTGAGCGATCTTGGCAAAGGCTATCGCGAATCGACTAAAAATGAGATCGCTAAGGTCGTTGTCGCGCTTCAGCGGCTAGAAGATCTCGGCGATGGCTGAAAACGGCTTTACAGTCTTTTTTGACACTTCCGCCACGGACGGTGGCAAGCAAAACGCTTCCGCTGGCGGCTTGCCGGGTGCTAGTACAACCTCCAGTCAGCAGACAGGGAGTACGACTGCCACAAGCAGCAGCAGCGGAAGCAGTAGTAGTTCTTCTGCTTACGGAGGAGCTGCTGGCTCTATACAGGGTCCGTATAAATCGAAAGATCAGCATCCTGAGCTTGCAGGCCTTCGCTTAACAGATGAAGGCATTAAAACTATTATTAGCCAGGAAGGCTACCGAGCGGAAGCTTATCCTGACGCGGCTGGATACTCTGTAGGTTACGGTCATTTCCTTGGCACAGGCGACACGGGGAAAGGCCAGAAAATTTCAGACTCCGAAGGGTTAACGTACCTAGCTAAAGACCTTAAGGGATTCGAGAAGGAAGTATCTAAGCGCATTAAAGTTCCACTCGATGATAAGCAGTTTACTGCGCTGGTAAGCTTTGCGTACAACACAGGTCCTAACACTTTAGATCGCGGAATCTCTGCCAAGATCAACGCTGGGAATCTTTCCGAAGCGGCTGATCAGATGAAGCTTTATAACAAGTCAAAAAACGCAAGCACCAACAAACTAGAACTAAACAACGCCCTAGTCGGAAGACGTGAGTTTGAAACAGACCTTTTACTTGGAAAGAAGTAATAATGAGTATTTTTGACTCTATCTTTCGCAAACTCACGGGTAAGTCGACAGCTGCTCCGGATAAAGCTGTAACTCCTGCTCCTACACCAGCTCCTGCACCAGCGGTTTTCGTTTCTCCACCAGCACCGGTAACTCCACCAGCACCTGCTGCACCCATGGTTCCTGCACCAAAGGATACTAGCCTAGGCCAGATGCCCGGCAAGATGACTACAAGCTCAGTGGGCATTGCACTTATCAAGGGATTTGAAGGCTGCCGGCTGACGGCGTACCAATGCTCCGCCAGTGTGTGGACGATCGGCTACGGGAGCACGGGAGCGCACGTACACCCAGGTAAGCGCATCTTACAGTCTGACGCCGACGCGCTGTTAATCAAGGACCTTACCCGGTTTGAGGATGGCGTTAATAACGTTGTCAAAGTGCCGATCAGCCAAGCTATGTTTGATGCTCTTATCAGCCTCGCCTTTAATATCGGGCTCGGCGCACTAGGTAAGTCTACGCTGCTACGGAAGCTTAACGCTTGTAACTACACTGGCGCTGCTACTGAGTTTCTAAAGTGGGACAAGGCAGCTGGAAAGCCCCTGCTAGGCCTGACTCGTCGTCGTCACGTTGAAAAGCAAGTGTTCGAGAAAGGCATCGATGAAGACGCAGAAGTTAAAGCCCTGATTAACGCGATTATGATAAGCTGAATACAAACACGGTTCGAATTACATAGCCATCCAGTTGCCCGGTTGTACGCCGGGAGACGCCGAGGGAGACCTTCATGGCTGTTATCTCAGATTTAACAACAGCTAAAAGCTTTGATCGTATAGATTTAAAGTGTGATAGCTGTTTTATTGTCTTTACTGTCGAATTGCGAGCCTGGAAGCAAAAGCAAAAACATCAAACTAGACGTGGTCAAGGTTTAATAGACCTTTGTCCTTCTTGTCAAGTTAAAGCTATTCATGCTAGTAGAACGTTAAGCGAGAAAAAAGCTATAGCAGATAAAGTTCACGTTAATAAAAAACGTCGTCGCGAAACTGATGTTGGAATATGTCATTGCTGCGGAAAAGAAGTTAAAGCAATTGCTATTAAATTTCCCTCTAATTCAACTACAGTATTTCAAGTTCATAGAACTTGCAGAAAACCAGAGTGTATTTCCTACTTAAAAGGCTTAACTGGGAAAAGCGAAGCAAATAGAGCACGAGCTAGAATTGCCTGGACTGGAGCTAACAATCCTCGCTACGGTAAGCCACCACTTCATGGTCGCTATACTTTAGCTTTAGGTATTAAGTTTCGCTCACGCTGGGAGGCTGCTTACGCGCTCTATCTTTATGATAACGAAATTAAGTTCACGTATGAGCCTATAGCTTTTCCGCTATCCAATGGTAAGAGTTATATCCCCGACTTTGAGCTAGAAGATAAAACAATAGTCGAAGTAAAAGGCTTCTGGAGAGACGATTCTAAGCAAAAATGGGAAGAGTTTCTTCAACTTTATCCGTTAGTTAACACTCGAGTGGTTAGTATGCCAGAGCTTAATGATATAGGTATATTGAAGGGCAAGAAGATTACTTCTAAATACTTAGAAAGATTGACTGTTTTATGAAGTTTAAGCCTTTTGGAAGTAACATTCACGCACATAGCGACTATAGTTTAGATGGGGGTTCTTCTGTAAAGAAGATTGTCAAAAGAGCGAAAGAACTCAATCTAGGCCACATCGTTCTTACTGAGCACGGTAACTTTAACTCTGCAGCTCAGCTTGCCATGCACGCTACTGAAGCGGGGCTTTCATTTTCTCACGGTGTCGAGGTGTACCTAGACCCACCAAGGGTCTCCGACGAGATTATCGTTGGTGAGACTGAGGTTAAGGCTGACAAGCGGTCTTACATGCACCTCACAGTCTTATTTAAGACTCAGAAGGCTTACGAGTATTTCTGCCGCCTTACTCCTATTATGGAAGCGAGAGCAGTGACTCGCTTCGGTGAGCGTAAGCCGATCATCACCTGGGATGAGCTAGAAGAGATCGGGGCTGACCTTGTCGTCGGCACCGGCTGCCTAGTTGGCTTTGTCCAGAAGTGGGTGATGCAAGGTAAGCCTGATATGGCTGAGCGCGCGTTTCAGATGCTTCGCAGCATTGTTAAACCAGGTTGTCTCTTTCTTGAACTATTTCCACACTGCGTGAGTCACGAATGGCAAAAACCAAAAAGAGACGACGCTGGACGCATTACAGAAAGTGGAAAGTTCGTTCCGAACGAGTGTTTGCCCGGCGAAACGCATGGCGACATTCAACGCAAGCCAAACGAGTTTATCTTGCATTTGGCGTCCAAGTACAAAGAGCGAGTCGTAGTATCGGAGGATTCACACTTCGCCTACCCTTCGCAGAAAGCAGTTCAGGACGCTCGCTTGGGGAACGGCCAGGAAAACTGGAGATTCTTCACGAGTTACCACATGAGGACTCCAGCGGAATGTTTTGAGGAGCTGCAGAAGTTCGGAATTACGTCTATGCAGATGGAAGAGTTTGTTGATAACTCTTACGCTCTCAAAGACGCTCTTTCTGGCTACAAGTTCGCTACCGCTAAAGATCGCTGGATTCTGCCGACCTACGAAGGTAACACAGTTCATCACCTGGCTAGTCTTATTAAGAAGCACGGCCGGATGCCGAAAAACGACCCACGCTACGTAGAGCGTCTTAAGAAAGAAGTTCAAGTACTTTCACGAAATACCAAGGGTATTGACTTCCTTCCGTACCTTTTTGAGATGGAGGACGTGTCCTCTTGGTGTAAAGATAACAACGTATTAATGAACCTTAGAGGTTCAGCTGGAGGATCTCTACTTGCATACCTTATCGGGGCTTCGATTACCGACCCTATTAAATATGATCTCCCTTTCGAGCGCTTCATCACAGACGGTCGTATCAATTCCGGAGCGATCCCTGATATGGACGCCGATTTCTCAAATAAAACTACGGTCGTGCAAAACCGGAAGCTCAAGTATGGCGCTCGCATCGTTTCTCTTTCGACCAATATCAACCTCAAGCTCAAAAACTCGATTCGTGACGCGGAAAGGACTACGCTGGGTCGTGTAAGACCTGAGACAGAAGCGATGTGCGCTAAGTTTCCAGGAATCCCTCAGGGACCGACTGAGGTGGAATGGCTGTTCGGTTACGAAGACAAAGACACAGGAGAGCACGTAGAGGGTTTCTGGGACACTAGCGAGGAGATAAAGGCTTACGCAGGCCAGAATAAAGAGATCTGGTTGATGGTAGTAGAG
>Ga0163155_10004831_pt1 | contig 13632 bp, 8 predicted proteins | sample OliLakLV19SP4G1_FD_148611 | JGI IMG/M metagenome (GOLD analysis project Ga0163155, IMG submission 148611) | Freshwater microbial mat bacterial communities from Lake Vanda, McMurdo Dry Valleys, Antarctica - Oligotrophic Lake LV.19.SP4.G1 | ecosystem: Environmental > Aquatic > Freshwater > Lake >...
ATTTCAAAGCAGCTCGCCTGACGTAACGGCTAATAGGAAGACGCAGCAGGAATACCAGACAGAACGCATTTAAACACACTTCAAATATCGCAAATGTTCTGGCATGGTAGGCAACTTCCCAGTAGCTCACAGGACTAGGAAAGCGATCGCTCCAGTTTAGCGGAAACAACAGCAGCGGCCCATCGCTGTGATGCGTCAAAATATCCACAGTGGAATGCAATAAACATGCCATCAAGAACCAAAACCACCAGCGCGGAGTAGAGCCAATATTGCGCCGCCGCTGCCAAATTAACGCTAGCCCCGTCAGCAAAACCACCGGAGAATGGAGCGTATTGTGCAGCGTCATCCACACCGGATTATTGAAAAACAGATGATCAAACATGAACCGAGATGTTTCGGACACGCTCCAGCCCAGCATCCGATGATAGTAGACATAGCCGCCAATTGATAACAGCCAAAGTGGTAAATCGGGCAGCACCGAACCCAGCAAAAACGCGCCTTTGACAATGGGAATACGGGGCAGCGCCTTTTCTAGTGCCGCCGTCATCAAAAAATGGGACGGGGTATTCATTGCTATAGAGAATAATTGCAGATGCGTACAGTTCAAACTGTGCAGGCTAAGATTACAGGACTTACGCACTACAGCGCTGGGTGCCCAAGCGATTCACGCAAACCGCTTTTTCTGAAGCAGTTAAGGAGTTCCATTCTACATCTCGACGCATGACAATGCCGTTGTGGCCTGCCAAAAAGCGGGGCAGACGTTCTAGCGGAATGGGTTGCAGGGTCCCAATGTCGTAGGTGGTGTAGGTGGTTAGCTCGGGTGAGCTAAAGTTGATATCCACAAGGGTGATGGTTTTACCGGGCGGTAAGGAACTATCTAGCAGCGATCGCGATCCAGAACCCAATAGCCCAGAGTGTAAGAGCTGCAAATTACCCCGATGGGCAGGATAATAGGCGTGAGCGTGACCGCTGATATAGGTATGAACATGGTAGCGCTCTAGCAAGCTCCGCAGTTGGTCGGCATTGTCCATCACCTCACCGGGCTGGTTGCGACCCACACTGACGGCATACAGCGGCAGATGCCCCACCAGCACGCGCATCTGAGCCGATTGTGCCCGCTCACTGGCCAGCGATCGCTCTACCCAGGCCAGTTTATCTGCCGGAATGCGGCTAGATGAACCATCCCAGACCAAAAAGAAAATCCCGTTTTGCTCAAAGGTGTAGTAGAACGGATATTCGGCACTGTCGATGAATTGCACGCCGGGACTATGCGCCGGGTCTTGCCAAAACTGGGCGGTAGCGGCACGCTCGCGTTCAAACGCAAACCCCCCATTGACACTGCGGGCACTCGACGCGTCGTGATTGCCCACCGTGAAGCCATAGGGAATGCGAGCACGGCGCAGCGGCGCGGCAATGTGATCATCAAAGGCGCTCCACATTTCGGGGAAGCGGGATGCGGGCAAGGTCGTTTTTTGACCCGCAATCATGTCTCCCCCACAGATGACTAAATCCGGGTTCCAGCCGGGGATGAGCGCGATCGCCTTGTCTACTTCGGGTGAATAGTCGGTGGAACCATAGGCATCGTTGAGGTCGCTGATGACCACCAGCCGGACGTCGCCGCGAGGGGGATTGGGGGCGCTGGACGTTGGGGCAGACGCGATCGCAGTTGAGGGCGTTGAGAGCGTTGAGGGGGTGGGCGATCGCAGCGCTGTCGATTCTGTGCCGGTGTCAATGTACACAGCACCCATATTGTTAGAAAATTGGCAGGCATGCAGCACCAGTACCAGGCACAGGCCAATCACGCTGCTGAGCAAAAGTTGGGGAAGCGATCGCCTCAAACCGTTCACGTCGGAACCCTCCACAAATGTCACTCCCTACCATAACGTATTGGGGTTCAGACGCCATGTATAGCTTCAGTCAGTCATCTTAGGACAAGGGGCTTAAGCCCCTTGTTAGCTGACGTGCTAACCTACGTCCTAACGTTTGTGGCGACGGCTATATTGCCGCGTCTCACCTGTTTCTGCGACAACGCTACATCGTTTTTAGATTGACGCGATTGACCGTATCGTCACTAGAGGCATTGTTGTGAGCCAGACTGGTTTCCAGCGCCAAAGAGGCTTTTAGCGCCGCTGCTTTGCGTTCGCTGTAGCGATCGGCTAGGTAGTCTACCTGCTGGCGTAGCAGCACTGTAAATTTGTAGAGTTCTTCCATCACATCCACGACGCGATCGCGGTAGGCCGACTCTTTCATCGTGCCATCGTCGTTAAACTCTTGATAGGCTTTAGCCACCGACGACTGGTTGGCAATGGTAAACATCCGCATCCAGCGTCCCAAAATTCTCATCGTATTCACCGCATTAAACGACTGCGAACCGCCGCTCACCTGCATCACCGCCAGCGTTTTACCCTGCGTGGGGCGCACAGCGCCAATGCTCAGCGGAATCCAATCAATTTGGTTCTTCAAAATACCTGTGATATTGCCGTGCATCTCCGGGCTAGTCCACACTTGCCCTTCCGACCATTGGCATAGCGATCGCAATTCTTGCACTTTGGCATGGGTCTCGGGGACGCCGCCGTGAATGGGCAACTCGCGCGGGTCAAAAAATTTCACCTCTGCGCCAAAATCCGTCATGATCCGAGCCGCTTCTTCGGCTAGCAATCGACTGTAGGAGCGATCGCGCAGAGAACCGTATAAAAACAAAATTCGGGGTTTGTGATCGAAACTCATAGGCCAATAAAACAAGGTAACAAAACAGGGCAGTAAAACAGGGCAATAAAATCGAGAGGCAGCTAGAACTGATTGCTCCTAATCGCCATCTCCAGCTTTCCAGGCGTTCGGCTTTGCCGTTGCGAAGGAACTCGCCTCCTGCGGCTGTGGGTCGGGCAATTTCAGCGAAATCAAAGCAGCGGCCAGCACAAACAGGCTCGACACCCACAAACAGCCGACCAAGTTAAAAAGCTGGAACACTAGACCAGATAGCACAGTACCTATTAACCGCCCGCCAGAGTTGGCCATGTAATAAAAGCCCACGTTTAAGGCCACCTTGTCATCATCGGTAAAGGCCAGCACCAGATAAGAATGCACCGCCGAATTGAACGCAAAGACAATGCCAAAAATTGCCAGACCCACCACAATGACGATATCTGGCGGTAATCCTAGCTGTAGGGCGATCGCAATCCCAGCGGGTACCGCAATTAAGGCAAACGTCCAAAATTGAATGGTCTTGGCCGTCGGTGGCTGACCATTGCCAAAGCGCTGCAACAGCGTTGGAGCCAAAAACTGCACCGTACCATAGCCAATCACCCAGCAGGCCATAAAGCCGCCCACCTGGTAAAACGACCAGCCCAAGACTCCGCGCAAAAACACAGGCAGCCCCACCACAAACCAGATATCTCTAGAGCCAAACAGAAAGAACCGCGCCGCCGACAAAATGTTGATTTCTCGGCTCTTAGAAAATAGCTGGGTAAACCCTACCTTTTTCTTGATTTTGCCCATGCCGTTGGGTAAGAAAAAGCCCGTGAACAGCACCAGAATTAACCCCGCTGCCATGATTAACAGGGCCGGGGTAAACCCAACAGCAGCCAGCAGTGCCGCACCAATAAAGAACCCAATTCCCTTTAAGGCATTTTTCGACCCTGTTAGCACCGCTACCCATTTGAACAGCGACGATTGTGCCTCCTGGGGTACCACTAGCCGAATCGCGCTCTTAGAACTCATCTTGGTGAGGTCTTTGGCAATGCCTGAAAACGCTTGAGCCACCATGACATAGGCGATCGCACCCGTCTGTGACCACTCCGGATTCAGCAGTGCCAGCAGGCCCAATGCCAAAACCTGTAGCCCAATGCCTGCATACAGCGTTACCTTTAATCCCAACTGCGAGCCAATCCACCCGCCCAGGAAGTTGGTAATCACGCCAAATACTTCATAGAACAAAAACAAAAAGGCAATTTGCAGCGGCGTATAGCCAATGTTGTAAAAATACAGCAGCACCAGCATCCGCAGCGCCCCATCGGTGAGCGTAAACCCCCAATAGGCGATCGTCACCAAGATGTAGTTGCGTAGATTCGCGTTGGTCGCAGTAGTGGGTGTCAATAGGGGTCGGTGCCGAGGGCAGAGGTGAGCTGAAGCTGGATAGTTACCCGATCGCCTTTAGGCATGAGCCAGACTGACTGCCACTTTTCTAGCCAGCTCTACCATGCGATTGGCATAGCCCCACTCGTTGTCATACCAGGCCAAAATTTTCACCTGGGTGCCATCCACCACCATCGTAGATAGGGCGTCGATGATGGCAGAGCGGGGATCGTCTTTGTAGTCAATGGAAACCAGCGGTCGCTCTTCGTAGCCCAAAATGCCCTGGAGCGGTGCCGTTTCTGAAGCGGCTTTCAGTAAACTGTTGACCTCTTCAACACTGGTGGGGCGCGCCGCTTCAAACACACAGTCCGTCAGAGAGGCGTTGAGTAACGGCACCCGCACGGCCAACCCGTTCAGCTTGCCGTTCAATTCGGGATAAATTAGCCCGATCGCGGTGGCAGACCCGGTTGTCGTGGGGATTAGCGACAGACTAGTTGCCCGTGCCCGTCGCAGATCTTTGTGGGGCGCATCGACAATCGTCTGGGTGTTGGTGTGGTCGTGAATGGTGGTGATGATGCCGTGCCGGATGCCAATGCCTTCATGGATCACCTTGACGACTGGAGCCAGACAGTTGGTAGTGCAGGAGGCCGCCGTCAGCAGGTGGTGGTGCGCTGGATCGTAGAGCTGGTCATTAACGCCCATGACGACGTTGAGCGCCTCTGCTTTGACGGGAGCGGCCACGATGACTTTTTGGACACCGCGCTTAAAGTAGGGGGCTAGCAGCTCGGGAGTGCGAAATTTGCCAGAACATTCCAGCACGATGTCTACGCCAAGCTCTGCCCAGGGAACGTCGCCAGGGCTGGCATACTCGCTAAAGCTGAGGGTTTGCGCGGTGGTTGCGGTGGTGATCTGGAGGCGATCCGCGCTCGGCGCAGGCAAGCCAACGCCCCCTTCGGCTCTCGCGCCGCCCTCCGCACTTACCTCTGGTGCCCAGCGCCCATGCACCGAGTCAAATTTCAGCAGATGAGCCGCTGTGACTGCACCGCCCCTTAGCTCATTAATGTGGACAAACTCTAACTGTGGCCAGCCCCAAGCCGCCCGCAGCGCCAATCGGCCAATTCGGCCAAATCCATTAATTCCAACTTTGATGCTCGTCATGTAGCTGACCTTCATGTAGCTGACCTAGACACAGGCTAAGCGCTTATATCTAAAAACATTGATACATCAATCAAACTTGATAAGTCAAGTTTAGTCCAACACGTTTACGATTTTTAGGGGTTTGCAGCAAAACTTGCGTCAAGCCGTCTATGGCATAGCCTCGGGAATACCTTGGCTTTGGCGTAAATTAATCAATAGCGAGTTGAATCGGCGTATAACTAGTGAATGTAAGCACTCATCGATCGAGCGAATAGATCGAGCCAATCTGCCTAGAAAATCTGCCTAGAAAATCTGCCTAGAAACTTGGCCAACACTAAAGTTAGCGAATCTGGACAAAGTCAAACCCCTAAATTGAGCGAATGCCCATTCTTACCGGAACTAAATGTGTAAGGTTTGAATCCAGTCTTTAAAGCTGAAAAATCTAGGCGTTAAAGCTGAAATAAGTCTCAGGAATTTTTACTTTTGCTTGGGCGTTAACCATGCCCCCCAGATTGCCCCCTGACTGGGAAACGGCCTACTGAACTCCCATTATTGGTCGGCTTCCCATTGATCTGTTAACTCATTGCTCCAACCAATCGCTATGAACACCCATTCCCGCAGCAGTATCCAGTCAGTTTTCTTCCACTTATCCTGGCGCTCAATGCAGGCAATGGCCCAGACCCTGCTGGCGCTGAGCGTGATCATCGGTGGCTTTCCACTAGATGCGATCGCCCAAGACTACGTTCCGCCCAATCGCGGGCTACCCGGACGGCGAGAAGGCGGCGGCACCCGTGGCTGCTGGACTAACTCGACGGTAGCGGCTAGCCCAATTAAGCTCACCGCATTGGTTCCCGCTCAAAACTTTGGCTATACCTTACAGGCGTATCCCACCTTTTTGGTTTATGTGCCGCCGTTCTTCGCCGAAAAAGCAGCCGGGGTCGAATTTATCTTGAATGATGCTCAAGACAATGAGGTGTATCGCACTACGTTTGAGGCCGATAACACGTCCGGAATTATTCGCCTCAGCCTGCCAACCGATGCCAACCTGCCTCCGCTCGAAGTTGGCAAAGATTATCACTGGAGTTTTGCGCTGGTGTGTGATCTGGCAGATCCATCCGGTAACTTAGTCGTCGATAGTTGGATTCAGCGGACGCAGCCTTCAGCCGAACTCACAGCTGCCTTGGGTCGCACGGCGGCTCAAGACCTCCCGGCGCTCTACGCTCGTTCGGGCATTTGGTATGACGCGATCGCCCAACTGACACCGCCCCAAGCGCAACCCAGAAATGCAGTGGTGCTATCGCAATGGCGTAACCTATTGAACTCGGTTGGGTTGAATACCATTGCCGGTACCCTGCCGCCCGCTACTCCTAATGCCTCACGCACGCCTTCAGCGGGGCAGTCTCCAGTTCGGCAGTAACTTCAGTCCAGCAGTAAGAGAATGGCTCGAACCCAATCTGGATGGGCTGTTTTGAGCCTAAGTCCTCAACAGCTCATCCAGGTAGACTCTTGCCGTTGAGGAGTTTTACCAGCCTTAACAAAACCTAAAAACCTGGTTTTCACAGTCTCAGATTTTCACCCGCCACAGTCGCTGGTCTTCACCCCTGGGCGCATAGCGATCGCGGTAAACCAGCTTGAGTTGATAGCCCCGCGACTGGAATGCGCGGCGGAGTTTGTCGGAAGGATTGAGCAGAAACACTGGGCTGAAACCGTCTGCCACCGTCAGAGTGCTGGGCTGTTGGGTAACTTGTAGCCGGACGTGAGGTGCCAGCCGCCGACTGAAGGCCAACAGCGCACTGGGGTTGCGATCGGCAATCACCAGCGGCGCTTTGGTGCGGTTAATTAGCGCAGCGACAGGAATATAGTACAAACTTCTAGAATTTCCCTTATTCCACCACACATCGGCTTGAGCGCTGACCGTACAGCCAATGATAGCCGCTGTGAGTAAGGCAACTAGCCCAACGCGACAGGCTTTTTGCCCCCAGGTGCGCACCTGCACTGCTTGAGTGCCAAACCAATAGGCCAGCGCTAGCTGAAGCCCAATGTAAGACGGGATCAAGTAACGAATGCGCAGGGTGCGACTTCCTCCTAGCAACACATCAGGCAGCGCTAGCGCCAGAAATGGCACCGCTACTAGCAGCACCACAAATAGCCAGATTCGAGTCTCAGTGGTGCGCCACAAAACGTACAGCGCATAGATCGCCAGCGCCACCATCAAACTATTGGCAGAACCCAAATCTTCACCGACAAAGGAACGGCTGATGCCTAGAAACCAGCGGTTGATCAGTTCTGTAAAAGACGTGACAGAATTTAGTGCATCGGTCGCGTCTTCCACTCGTTCTGAATTGTGAATGAGTAATAGCAACCAGGGGACAAAACTGAGCAGCGCTGCCCCTGCCGCTAGTAAATAGGAGCGGGCGATCGCTCCCACCTGGCCTTTGACCCAAAGCGGAGTCGTCAGGGCAATGTAGAGCGCGTGGGCGATCGCCACCAGCACAAACAGCAGCTGTGTATATAGACCCACCGCCAGACTCAGCGCATAGAGCAGCCAGCTAGTAGAGGTATTGAGCCGCACAGCCCGCAGCAACAGCGCCCCCGACGCCAAAATGCACACCGTCCACAGGCTGTAGGGGCGCGCCTCCTGGGCATAAAGCACATGCAGCGGCGTCACCGCAAATAGCCCCACAACCATCCAGGTGATCCGAGGCGATGCAAATAGTTCTTGCCCTAACCAAACGGCGCAGGGCAGGGCAAGCAAGCCAAACACAGCTGGCAGACTGCGCACAGCGGCCACAGAGCTGCCAAACCAGTTCATCCAGAAGCGCGTCAGCAAGAAATAGAGAGGGGCGTGCTCGGCATTGCCCATCAGCGCAGCAGGAGTGCCCGCCCAACCCTGACGAGTTTCAGGTCGCTGGTAGCGCTGAATGGTGTCGGGACTAACAACGGCTCCCGTAAATACCTCGCGGACAAATTCAGTTCTGGTATGCCCCGAGGCGCGCAGTGAAGTCAGCGCTTCATCAGTCCAATACACCTTTTGGTCGAGATTGACGATGCGGAACATGATGCCTAAGATGATTAGGGCGATCGCCCCATAGCGCAACCAGTCCGGGACTCGCTCGGCTTTGGCAGGAGGGGCGATCGCGGATTGGGTCTCGTTTGCGTTCATGTAGCGTCTGGGTTTTTCTGGCGGGTAGGACGAGTGTAGAGCGTGTAATCTTCGTTTTGATAGGCGATTGGCAGATCTAGCTGGGGCGCTTGTTCTGCCAAGAAGTAACGCGCCTTATATTTTCGCATCAGGGCGATCGCCTGCGGGGTCGTTAGCTCCTCGTAGCCCTGGATCATCCGTCGCTGAATCGCCAAACTATTGTCTGCGGTGCGGCTAACATTGACCCATGGATCGATGCTGCCGCTGAGGTCAGACAGGCGGGTGATCCATTCGGGGATGCCCTCTGCCGTCGGTGGAACCAGCTTAAACTTGGCCACCGTCGCCCGTTCTGCCAGCCAGTGAAAGTTATCTAGCTCGACCGGGGAGGTGACAAAAATCGTATCTTGGCGCGTGCGTTTACGAATCCACTCACCGAGATCTTTGGCTTCGCTGCTCACTCGTTGCGCTTTGCTCGGAAATTTTTCCAGGGCGATCGCCTGTTGGCTAAAGGCAACGGCTTGAAGCGCACAGGTCAGACTCAAAATCACCAGGCACGCGGTCATCAATAGCGGACGCGATCGCCATTGTTCACAGGCTTGCTCAAGCGCGCAGCAGGCCAATAGCCAAGCTGTCAGCGGCAGCATAATATCACCAAACCGGAAGGGATAGTATTGCAGAAACTTGCCCTCTATGTCTACCGGAGCCAGCAGCACCCCCGCCACAAACGGGATCAGGCTGACCAAGGCAAAGGCAGCCAGACCCATAAGGCAAAGGCAGCCAGACCCATGCGAGCCAGGTGCTGAGGCGATCGCTCCTGGCCTTGTTGCCATGCCATCCGCCGCAGAGCATAGACGCTGCCTAACAGCAGCCCTAGCAGCAGCAGCGGTTTAATCCACCAGCCAAACGTCCAAGCCAGCGGATTGAGATGGTGCGGCGTGCGAATAAAGACATAGACAACCGACGGCAAAAACCTGCCCGGTGGAGCATCGGTCGTTAGCTGTTGCCACACGGGTTGATAGGCAAACGCCGCGCCCACCCCGTAAGCTAGCAGCGTTAGCCCCACCTGACGCCAGTTGCGCAGCAAGTCGCGTCGCCACAGCACTAGCCAGCCTAGAGCCGTCAAAAACGCCCAGCCCCCCACCAGCGTATGAAACGACGTTGCCAGACCCAGCAACAGCCCCGCCCCCAGCAGCCGGCCTTCTAGCAACAGGCCGATGGCAAAGAAAATGCAGGTGTAGGCCGGAATTTTGGGTTCAATCCCGCCAAACAGCCATTCTCGAGCCACGGTGCCCTGTGCCCCCGCTGCGCCACTGGTGCCCGTGTTGACGTAAAGGAAGAGGGCGATCGCCAGCATCAACAGCGGGAAACTGAGTTTGAGCCGCCGACTCAGAAACAGCAGCGCCGCCGACAGCGCCGTATAGCCCAGCAGCCGTCCCACAATCGACGTGGTTAAAAAGCCCCAGGCATCGGCCATTCGGCCAAACACCGCAATAAACGGGACGCGATAGCCTGCGGGCTGGTTCAGGTACCAGTCGCGCGGGATCCAGTCCAAGTTAATGTGCTGACGGGCAAAGGGCAAGATATTGGTTTCGTTGACCAGCCCCATGTTGCTAGTTAACAAACAGCGCAGGCTAATAAACGCCACCATGATCAGCACGGGCAACCAAACGCCGTGGAATGCGTCTCCTTTAACCAATTGATTGTAATTCAGCCGCTTCATGGGATAGGTCTATACAGGTGAGCAGATCTGAGTAGCGATTTTCTTGCCTAGAAACTGTCTAAGTCTAAGGTACTATGTACACTACTCTGGGTAGCTCAGCAACGTTTTATCAATCCTTATGCTCACGTCTCGCGTGCATCCATTTTTGTTAAACCCGGTCGATAAAATTCCGCGATCGCACACGCTGTTCTGGTTTGGCCTCAGTCTTGGCGTGGCGTTTTTGTTTGCGGTGCCTGCGCTGCAACAGGCATTTAGCGGCGACTATGTGGTGCAAGACGATGCTCGGCAGCATGTGTTTTGGATGATGCGATTTCGTGACCCGGAGCTATTTCAAGGCAACCTATACGCCGACTATTTTCAGGCGGTGGCTCCCTGGGGATACACGACGTTCTACCGCGTGTTTGCCATGCTGGGTCTAGACCCAATGCTGCTGAACAAGCTGCTGCCGCCGCTCTTGGCCATGGTAGCGACTGGGTTTTGCTTTGGCACCGTGTTGCAGATTTTGCCGATTCCGCTAGCGGGCTTGCTGGCATCATTTTTGTTAAACCAAACCTGGTGGATGAAGGACGATATTATTTCGGGGACGCCCGCCGCCTTTGTCTACCCGATTTTTCTGGCGTTTTTATATTTTTTGCTGAAGCGATCGCTCCTCCCTTGCTTGGCGGCGATCGCCCTCCAGGGATTATTCTATCCTCAAGTATTATTTATCATCTGCGGCATTTTGCTGATGCGGCTGCTGTGCTGGGATGGCAAATTGCCCCGGCTCACGCGCGATCGCTGGCACTACAAGGTGGCGATCGCCGGACTCTGCGTCGCGTTTGCCGTGCTGTTGCCCTACGCCCTGCGCAATCATGGCTTTGGCCCAACGGTGACTGGTGCCGTCGCCTTGACCATACCCACCTTTTGGGAAGATAAATGGTCCGAGTTTTATATCCCTATGAATCAAGTCGAATATTACTTACGCTACTGGCTCTGCGGCAAACGGGCAGGGATGATGCCCCAAGAGTGGTGCACGGTTGATTATGGAGCGCTCAACTGGTTGACTGATCAAAGAGATCCAACAGCACGGCCCATTTTCTTATCGCGGGTGCGGTTTGGCCTGCCACAGGTGCTGTTTGGCCTGCTGCTGCCGCTGGGATTACGACTACGCCGCTGGGTGCCGTTGGGCTATCAGGTAAAGGATCAAGTTTGGGTGCTGCTGCAAACGATTGCGGTCTCGATTGGACTATTTTTTCTGGCTCATGCGGTGCTGTTTAAGCTGCACTTGCCCAACCGCTACACCGAACATACCTTTCGCACGGTGGCGGCGATCGCCGCTGGGATCACGCTGACCTTGCTGTTTGATGCCTTGCTGCGTATCGGGTCTGCCGATCCTGTCCAGGCCGCCCAAGAGCCAATGTCGCTACAATCGTCCGCTTATCCTGCTTTTTCTGCGATCGCGCCCAAGCCGCTGGCCTTAGCGCTCTGCGGCGTGCTGGTGGCCGGACTGCTCACCTACCCGCTGTTTTTGCGGATCAAAGAAATGCCGTTTCCGATTACCGATTATGTGGTCGGCACGGCATCTCCGGCGCTGTATGAGTTTTTTGCTCAGCAACCCAAACAGATTCAGATTGCGTCGATCGCCCCTGAGGTTAACAATCTCCCCAGCTTTACTGGGCGATCAATTGTGGTCGGCGGCAAGGGCTATGCCATCCCCTACCATTTGGGCTACTACAACGAAATTGTGCAGCGCAGCAAAGATTTAATTTTTGCCCAATACAGTTCTAATTTGGCCGATGTTCGGCAATTTATTCAAAACTATCGGGTCGATTTTTGGTTACTAGAACGCTCTGCATTCAAGTCCAATTACTTCAAACGCAATCCGTTTTTGCTGGAATATGACTGGATGTTGGGCGACTTGCCAACCAAAATTGAGAACGGTAGCCAGCCCGCACTGATGACGATTCCTAACCGCTGCATTGCCTATCAAGACCCACAGTTCTACGTATTAAAGGCTAAATGTGTGCAAAAATTTGCCGAGAACCGGGGGTAATGGGTGACCGTTCAACGCTTAATGTCGTTCAAATCTTCGCGCTTGAGCCAAATTTTTTGGTTTTGCCTGAGCCTAACTGTAGCGGCGCTATATGCCCTGCTGGTGCTACAAGACGCCTTTCGTACCCCCTACACCGTGCAAGACGACGCGCGTCAGCATGTGTTCTGGATGCGGCGCTTTCTCGATCCGACTCTGTTCCCCAATGATCTAATTGCCGACTACTTTGAATCGGTTGCGCCCTGGGGCTATACCCAGCTATATCGGCTGTTGGCGATTTCTGGCCTCGATCCGCTAGTGGCTAACAAGCTGTTGCCGCCGCTGCTGGGGCTAACCGCCACGGCCTATGGATTTGGGGTGACATTGCAGCTATTTCCGGTGCCGTTTGCCGGATTTTTGGCAGCGGTGATGCTAAACCAAGTCTTCTGGTCGCACGATGACATCACATCGGCCACGCCCAGAGCCTTCATGGTGCCGCTGTTTCTGGCCTTTTTGTATTATTTGCTGCGACGTAATTTGTGGGGAGTGGTGGCGGCGATCGCCCTGGAAGGATTATTCTACCCGCAATATGTATTCGTGTTTGCTGGGATAGTGCTGCTGCAACTCGTGTCCTGGGAAGCGGTGCCAGGACAGGGGTGGCGGTTTCAGGTTTCTACAAAACGCGCTGATCTACTGCTTTCTGGCATTGGGCTGCTGGTCGCATTTGTGGTGCTGTTGCCCTACGCCCTAACCGACAATCCCTATGGGCCAGTCCTCACCGTCGCCGAAGCCAAAACCATTCCCGAATTCTTTACCGAAGGCCGCGGACGGTTCTTTTTGGCAGACCCTTGGTTATTTTGGCTTTCAGGCAACCGCAGCGGCGTTTTCCCTACTTTTAAGCCGCCGTTGATGGGACTGGCGATCGCCCTTCCCTGGCTGTGGCGCTACCCGGCTCGGTTTCCGCTGGTGCAGCAGACGCGCAATTTGGGGCTGCTGCTGCGGATTGTGGCCGTGGCCTTTGGCCTATTTTTTGCGGCTCATGCGCTGTTATTTAAACTGCATTTGCCTAGTCGCTATACCGGCTATACGCTGCGGTTTGTGTTGGTATTTGCGGCGGCGATCGCGCTCACGGTGCTGCTAGATGCTGGGCTACGCTGGCTGACGGCGGTGGCGTCTACTCCACCCCGGTGGCTGCGTCAGATTACAGTCGGCGGATTGGCAACGATCGTAGCCGCCGCCCTGCTGCTCTATCCGCGCTACATTGGCGACTTCCCCGCCGATGAATACCGCGACGGGCGATCGCCCAACGTCTACAAATTCTTTGCCCAGCAGCCCAAAGACATCCTGATCGCCTCCCTGCTCGACGAAGCCGACTTTTTGCCCACCTTCTCCAATCGCTCTATTTTGTTTGGTAGAGAATATGCCATCCCCTACCATAAAGCCTACGGTGCCGCCATTCGCCAGCGCGCCAACGCCCTAATCCGCGCCCAATACACCACCAACCCCGCTGAACTCACCCGCTTTCTGCAAACCTACGGCGTAGACTTTTGGCTA
>Ga0163155_10004833_pt1 | contig 13628 bp, 13 predicted proteins | sample OliLakLV19SP4G1_FD_148611 | JGI IMG/M metagenome (GOLD analysis project Ga0163155, IMG submission 148611) | Freshwater microbial mat bacterial communities from Lake Vanda, McMurdo Dry Valleys, Antarctica - Oligotrophic Lake LV.19.SP4.G1 | ecosystem: Environmental > Aquatic > Freshwater > Lake >...
CAAGTTCAGCATAGAGGCTAGGCATAACAGCAGAGTCGAGGACTAGGAAGAACGCAGGAGACTGAACACCAACGGACTTAAGGTGCTTCTGTCGCGATCGCCTGCCCAATAAATTTGGTATAAATGCGATCGCACCGCGCGGTTTCGACACCTGTAGTAATTTGATATCCGCTCCTTTCGTAAAGCTTAACGGCTTCCTTCAACCTGCTGGCGGTTTCTACCCAAATTTGCTGAAAGCCGCGATCGCTGATGGCTTGTTCTAACGTCTGTAGCAAAAACGTACCTAAACCCTGTCCTCGACTTTCGGGCAACAGATACATTTTTCGGATTTCTACAGCCTGCTGGCCGCGAGAAACCGGATAAAATGCAGCCGTATCGACGAGACGACCTTGCCGCTCGACGACCCAAAATTCTCCATCTGTCCGCCAATACGCGTCCTCAACTTGGAATACATCGCGATCGGCGGCGGCAGGTTCAGCGGTCAAACCGTATTCTGTTAAGACAGTCTGGATCAGTTCAAACTCTAATCCATCACTTAACTATGAATTCTTGCCTCAGGATGTAACGTTGAGAGCAATTGACTTTCGACCGTGGCTAGTTCTTCTAGGCGGTTGGCGACTGTATCGCGATCGCAGTAGGTGTTGGCTAGCGTCCAGTACAGCCCATAGTGGCGCGCTTCGGATGCCATTAAGCCGCGATAAAATTGAGCCAGGGCTAGGTCGGGACAATGGTCGGCCAGTAGTCCTAAGCGCTCGTGGCTGCGGGCTTCAATCAGGGCGGAAATTAGCAGGGAGTCAAGCAATCGATGGGGTTCTTGGGAGCGAATTTGGGCTTTAAGTCCGGCGGCATAGGGCGGAGAGGAAAGCGGCGCGAGGGGAATATTGCGTCGATCGAGCCACTGGTTAACCTGTTCAAAGTGCTCTAATTCTTCTTGGGCGATCGCCGTCAGTGTCCGCACTAGCTTGGCGTTGGACGGATAGCGGAACATCAAATTGAGCGCTACACCCGCTGCTTTACGCTCGCAATGAGAGTGATCAAGCAAAATCGTGTCGAGGTGGGCGATCGCCTGCTCTACCCAGGCGCTAGAGGTGGGCTGTTGCAGAAATTTGATCGGTTTGGCGCAGGAGAGTTCCATCTATGTGAAATATGCCCAGTGAAATATGCCCAATTAACACAATCGTCGGATCTAGGTGCTTAAGACTAAGTTATCTCGATGGACTACCGTCTCGACCCCGACATACCCCAAGATAGTGGCGATATCTTCGGAATGCCTGCCGCGAATTTGCTGCAATTCGATGTGGCTATAGTTGACGATGCCTCGGGCAATTTCTTGCCCAAGCGGGTCACACAACTGCACCGCATCTTGGCTTTGGAATTCGCCTTCGACTTCGACAATGCCAGCCGCTAATAATGATTTTCCGGCTTTACAAATCGCGTTGACGGCACCTCGATCCAAGTATAGTTTTCCGGCAGGAACTAGCCCATTCGCAATCCAGCGTTTGCGGGCATTGAACGGCTGAGGTTCTGGTTCAAACTGGGTACCGAGCGGTTCGCCTTGCAGAATCTTTTCGATATTGTCTGGCGATCGCCCTTCGGTAATCACAGTTCTGACACCTGAGGCTGTGGCAATCTTCGCGGCCGAGATTTTGGTAACCATGCCACCGGTGCCCCAGCTACTGCCGCGATCGCCCACTTCAATCGTGCCTTGAAGCTCGGCAATATCATCTACCAAACTAATTGGTTCTGCCTCTGGATGAGATCGCGGATCTGCCGAATATAGCCGATCTACGTCTGTCAACAAGAACAGCCAGTCTGCTTCGACCAAGCTGGCCACCATGGCCGATAGGGTGTCATTGTCGCCAAACTTCAGCTCTTCTACAGCCAAGGTATCATTTTCATTGACAATCGGAATGACGCCGAGCTTGAGCAGCTGACGAAAGGTGCGGTAGGCGTTGACATAGCGGCTCCGCTGAACTAAATCGCTACGGGTTAACAGAACCTGCGCAATTGGCTGTTCTAAAGAGGTAAAAAAGTCATCGTAGACTCGCATGAGCCGCCCTTGGCCTACTGCTGCCACCGCTTGCTTCAGGGCAATGGTGCGTGGCCGTTCTTTCAGTCCCAATCGAGCACACCCGACGCCCACAGCTCCAGACGATACTAAAATTACCTGATGACCCTGTTGCCGCAGGCGGCTGAGCACTTCTACCAGCTTGGCAATGGTAGATAGGGCAAGGTAGCCCGTATCGGGCTGGGTTAGGCTAGACGTGCCAATTTTGATGACGACAGTTTGAGTCATGAGCAGGAGAAGAGTTTCTAAGTCAAAGAACGCCAAGACTTACGAAGAAGACCTGACGCTCTTTGAATATTTCGAGGGATCTATCGGTTAGGGCCTTCATATTAGGTGACCCCATTTGAATTATCAGTATCATTTCAGGGAAAATGAATATTTATTTGTTTCGTAATGTTTTCTCTATATTTGCTGAGATGTAAATTTGTTGCGAAATGTAATGCTTTGTTTATGACTTGGGCGGCAGCATCGCTCCAAGTGCCTGTGATATCCAAACTTCCAGGTTATGAACCGGGTAGCGGCGAGTGGCCTCGGCTGGGTTAACCATCGGTTCTACCAAAATAGTAAACATCCCTAAGCGGTTCCCGGCAAGAACGTCGGTAAAGAGGCGATCGCCCACCATTGCCACTTGCTCAATCGGAATTTGCATTGCCTCTGCGGCTTGCCTGAGTTTGCGGCGAGAGGGTTTGCGTGCTCCTAGGAGATAGGGCAAATCTAGGGTTTTAGCAATACCGCTAATTCGAGTCCGACTCAGATTATTGCTGACTAGCCAAATAGAGAGGGTGGGCTTGAGGCTCTCCACCCAAGCGTGCAGTTCATCAGAGGCTTGGGCAATATTCATCGGTACTAACGTCTCGTCTACATCCAATATCAGCCCTTTGAGGTTGTTTTGATGTAACATCTCCGGCGTTAGACGAAGAATGCATCCTCCCAAAACAATATCTGGCTGTAAAAGTTTCCCCCACGACATAAAGCAATACCTACTATATGATCTCAATTGACTTAGCAGTAGTGAGTATTAGCCTCTACTGGGCTGATTTTGGAGCTGCACCCGGTGCTTGGTTCTGGGATGCCAAGTCCTCGTCTACAGCAACCTTAGCTCCTTCATGTTCGGCCAGGGTGCGACTAAAAATGTGGGTGCCGTCGTATCGAGCCATGAAAAAAAGATAGGGCGTATCGGCGGGGTTGAGAGCTGCCTCTAGGCTAGCTAGCCCTGGGGCGGCAATGGGGGTGGGTGGCAAACCAGGGTTGATGTAGGTGTTGTAGGGCGATGGAATTTTGACTTGAGCGTAGGTGAGAGGCTGTTCGACGGTTTGGCGAATGCCCAACGCATATTCTACGGTGGGGTCGGCTCCTAAAGGGATGCCTTCTCTCAGCCGTTTGGCAAAGACTCCAGCAATGGTAGGGCGTTCTGTTTGCACAACGGCTTCTTTCTCGACAATGCTAGCTAATGTAACCCACTCCAACAGACTGTAGGGAGATTTAGCCTGATTCTGTTGGTTCTGCTGATAAACAGGAAGAGCCACCTGTTGGAACTGACTGAGCATTTGGTCGATCACGACTTCTGGTGTAACGGTGCCCGCTAGTTTATACGTATCGGGGAAAAGAAAGCCCTCAAGTTTGGGTAAATTATTGGGTAACCATGGATGGCGATCGCGGGGTACTGTTTGACTAGCTGCCAAAAAATCGTCAGCGCTAAAGAAACCCTTCTCGTCAAAATAATCGGCCATTTGCTTGAGCGACCACCCTTCAGGAATGGTGAAGCTCTCTAGGACTACCTCCCCCTGCCAAATCTGATTAGCAATTTGAGGCAGCGTTGCAGTAGGTGAAAGCGCATAGGTTCCTGCCTGGAAGCCACCCTCCCGGTTTTGCCAGGTTTGCCAGCGCGTCCAAGCATCCCAAGCTATGGTTGAGTGAACTAGCCCTGCTGCTTTGAGATCTGCGCCAATTTGGGTGGCTGTACTGCCAGGGGGAATAACTATAGTTATTTGGGTTGTGCTCGCCGTTTCAGTGCCAGGGGCGGCGGTAGGTGAGGTACCAGAACCATCAGAACCGGCAGTAGCTATCGGCGCGATCGCGCTTTGCCACCAGCGCCAGCTTTGCCATCCACCTACCCCCAGTGCCATCAGTAAAAGCGCCAGTAGAACCAGCCATTTAGGAACGCCTTGAGTTGCTTTCATAGCACATTCTAGAGGTCTATTTAGCCTGAAGTAAGCGTCCCTGTTTTGCTTACCCTCGCTCGGGAAGCAGGGCGCGATCGCCTGGAATCGTTCGTTGACATCTGGCAATTTGCGTGGGGGAATCCAACCCGAAAGCGGTTGTTGGCGATAGGGAGAGGAATTCGTTAGCCGCTAATCGAGTGAATCAAACAACTGTTCTTCTAGCTGCACTCGGATGGCCTGAAACTCTTCGGGAGAAAGTAATTCTGGCTCACCTTTAGCATTGAGGCAGGCAAAGAACATCAGCGGGTCCAGCGGGGTACAAATATCGTATTCTTGCTCTTTATAGTAGAAGTACGTAATCCGCTGAAACTGTTCAGAGTCAGTTGGCGCATCTTCTTCGCCAATGTCCACTGTAATCAGTTCTTCTTCGTCTACCTCAGGCAGATCACCCACAGCCGTCAGCGTATAAGCAGTGCGTTTGAGTGCCAGGTCTTGTTCTGCCAAAACTGCCCGTGCCGTCTCGAAGACTTCGTCAATTTCTTCTTCGGTTAAATCTACTAGGGTTTCAGCCTCTTCGTCTTCTTCGTCGGTTTCCCAAGCAAAAATTTCGATCGGGGCATCCACTGGTAATAGGAGTAGATAGTCTTTGTCTTCTACTTGGAGGGAGTGCTCGACATAGCACTGGAGCGATCGCCCATTCTCATCGGTTAAGTTTACGGTCGGCATTTCGTCCATGTCGTCTTGGTTGAGTCCAAAATTATTTTTGTCGTTCCCTGCTTTTGTCATCCTACTGTCCCTAAAAACCACAATTTGTTATCGCAACACCGCTCTGGAACCCATCTCTATCGGTTTGAACCCATAGATTTAGGTGTTTAACCCCGCCGCGAGTTTTGACCGATCGACAACATCTTCTAATGAAAACTTTACAGCATCACTGCAACGCCATCGCCCTGTCTTTGGGAATGATTAGGAAAATCTGTTATGTTCCGTCGTCAAAACTTCTAGCGGTGTTGAAGGGATCGGGTAGAGTGGCTCTGCGCTGATCCAACCATTGTTGCAGAATAATTGCCGCTGCCTTGCGATCAATCAGGTCGCGATGACGAGAAGGCGATCGCCCCTCGGCCAATAATAGCTGCTCGGCTTGGTGCGATGTCAGACGTTCGTCTACATACTCAATCGGTAAATGTAGAGCTGTCCCAAACCGTTGAGCTAGCCGCTGGGTCTGTTTGGCTTGAGTGCCGACGTCGCCGTTGAGCGTATAGGGCATCCCAATGACTAAAACCTGTACTTGACGTTCGGTTGCTAGGTCGTGAAGCAGCGCCACATCTTCTATGAAAGAACGCCGGATGATAGTCGTTAGCCCCGTTGCAATCAGTCCGGTTCCGTCACAGCCTGCCACCCCAATTCGCTTTTTGCCTAAATCTAACCCTAGCGCCGACAGGTTGACACGCGACATGACGCCTTGACTAACCCTGTGGGCAGTTAGAATCTGGCGAACGCTTAGACGGTGTTGGTTTGACTGCTCCGCTACTAGATTCATTAGGGCTAGCCGTTGGCCCATTGGGGTGCGCTAGATCTGCTGGTGGATTGCTCTGCACTTGAGGCAGCTGACGAATCGACTCAATCAGTGAGAAGCGGCTGGGAATTGGTTTGCGGACAGGCTGCAGGCTTTGGAGCACTTCAGGCAGCTGTAACCCTTCGAGGGGCTTGGCTTCCCGCAATTTGTGCCAAACCGATCGCGATAGCATCAAGGTGTGATCGGTTTGCTCAGCACCGATTTGCACCAGGTAATCTTCCCGTTCGGGCTGATAGTCTGATGAAATGACTCGGAGTGACTGTTCGGGATAGGCTCGCACCACCTTGGCCATTTGGCAAAACAACTCGGGGTAAAGCCAAGTGTAGGCGGGATGAACGGTGATCTGAGCTTCGTGGGGTTGGGTGCCGCTGTTACACAGTCGCAGCTTAAAATAGCCAATGGCTGCTTTGCGCTGCGGTTCAAATACATAACCGCTGAGGGTTTCAGTTTGATTCAGCCAGCGGTTGATGCCCTGGGAAGCACTATGCAGGACGCCAGTTTTAAAATCTGAAATATGGCGGTCGAATACCTGCCGTACGTGGGGCGGCATGGAAACGGTGTCGAGTTGGTACAACAAACTCGCATCCACATTGCCAACAGGTAGCAGGTTTGGCAGGTCTGGCTCGCGCTCTGCTAAGGTTTGCAGCAGGTTGGGTGCGATCGCCCAATAGGTCATTTGCGCCAACGGTTGAAACCCGCTTTGGCGACACAGACCAATGATGTCGTTGTCGTTGACGTTGACTTCAATTAGCCAAGTGCGCGCTTCCCAAATCGTTTGCAGACAATAGCGCAACAGCTGAGTACCAACGCTAGATGGCGATGACTGGCCAACTTCTCCAGGGATAGGCGAGGCGACAGCGATTTGGTCTACCCGCCAAGTGCTGCGTGTTTGGTTAAAGGGAGAAACCTGAATTACACCTCGAAGCTGCCCGTCCTGTTCGGCAACATAGGTCGAAAGCAAGTGCTGCAAAGGGTTAGGGAAGAGGCTTAACCCCTTCATTAGCCCATACCAACGGCGCATTTGCTGAAACCGTCTAGTCGCGTCGCTCTGTACTGCTGGAGTTTGATGCGCGTCGCGATCGGTTGCCATCAATCGCTCTAGCTCCTCTAGGTCGCGACGTTGGCACTGACGAATCACCAAATTTGAGGTTTCGGGGAGGGTAGAAGACATAATTGGCGTAGCTACGACTCTACATTTATGCTACATCCCTTTGTCGGAGAAGGGATAAATTGAGGCAGTAAACGCACTGTAAATCTACAGATATCCTCCCTTCCACGACTACGCAATCTAACTCTTGGTAGTTTCTGGTAAATAACAGCAAGCAATGATGAGATCTGAGCCTACGATTTTCTGAGAGTGTCTGTGGGACGAATCAGTACCACTGGGGTTTGTTCGTCAGCATTGCCAGCTGGGTTACTGATTAATGCCTGGGTTAAAAATTCTAGGGTGACGTCGGAGGTAGATGCCAGAACTTTGACGGCTCTCAAATCATTCACATCGACAATTGCGGCTGATAATCCTGTCTCTTGCTTAATTTGGTCCACGATGCGCTGGGGTTGGTCGGGACCCAAGACAATAAACTGATCGTAAGGAGGCAGCGTCCCTGTGATGTCATCAATTAGACGCGCCTGTTCGCCAGCCAGTTGGTAGAACACGCCAGGTTTTTTGAAGACTTTTTTGGCGATCGCCCCCACCAAAAATGCCCCAGCCACTCGCCATGCACCAACCTGGTTAACTAGGGTTTGCATGCCGCAGGCGGTGGCCAAACTAGACGTGGGCATAAAGTAGTAGCACAACCGCTTAGCCAACCAGCCGGGTTTAATTTCGCTAGGGTAAATAAAACGGTCTTGCATAATCGCCACGGGGGATTCGCCTAGGGTCACCACATCGCCAGGTTGAGCGTGAGGGAGGACATACCGCTTGACGACAGTGACAGGATTATCTAGATGTGTGAGCAGATGAGTGCGAATGGGCATCACGTCTGCGGCCGCTGTGGGTCGCCAGCGATCGGGTTCATCTAGCGCCGGAAATTTAAGGGGGACTACAACATGGCGGGTTTTGGGAATGCGCCCCTGCGGCCCGTAGGTGACGTAGTCAATTCTGATCCAAACGGCTTGCAGCTGGCTCAGGTCGTCACCTTTAATTTCTAAGGTGAGTTCTGCTTTAGTCCGTTTGCCGACTTTAACAATGTAGCCAAACCAATAGCCGTCGGGGCGGGCGGGCGCATCGGCGTGTTTGGGCATGACTCGGATCTGGTGAGTTATTCCCTCTAACGACCCTTTCGACAATAGCGTTGCCTCCGCTTCGACATGGGGCACCATAATTTCTAACCGCTCGGTCAGGTTGCAGAACTCGACCTCGCCGACCAATAAGTATCGGTGGGGTTCGTATATCTCTAAGTTCCACTCACCTGGCGTGACTGCCAGGGCATTGCCTGGACGGCGGCGGAACTGCTGCTCTATGGCCAGCGCTCCCAACCCCGCGATCGCCGCTACAATGCCCAACCCAGTCGTAATCATCCCTGCAACCACAACAACTCCCAGTAAATGGATTGAATCGTTCATTTCCTACAGACGTCTGCATGAGTCCTGTTTGAGGCCATGAGTTGGTTTTCAGCTTTGGTGGCAAACAACTGATGCAGGAGGTCTAATCTGTGACATACTCCCGACTCTCATGCTTCGCATAGAGAGCGGGCTTCTCGCTTCGCAGTCCGGCTATTGCTTAGGACTCCACGAGCTTTATTTAGGCTCCACGGGATGACCCACCGCAGAGTGTTAAACCTTCCCTGATTATGCTGGTTCTGATGGTTACAGACATTCAGGCTGGCGGCTTTTACCACAGTTCCATTTTAGCACAAGTCATGCCCTGTATGCGTTTTAACCGTTTGCTAATCATGAAGATAGTGTGTTCACGATTGGCGCTATCCTCCTCCCTCTCTGCGAGACGCTACGCGAACGCCTTTGGCATTGGTCAGAGGATGTACCCTCACTCACGCGCCTTTCATCCCGGCGCTCACCTGAGTACAGGTAGAACGCGGGGCTTCCCATCTATAAGCTGAAAGTCTATAGAACAGGGGGGATGCTTGCATCCCAAAATCGCTGATCAAAGTATCGAGAATGATTAAAAATCGAAAAATTTACAAACCTTATCATTCTGGGATAGGATACGGTGACTAGCGTTTTAACTTTTGTAAAACTCTTAGCTCTACTTAAAATCTCGGCTCAGGCATATTGGGCTAACGACTTTAAGGATAGGTTTGGCTTCCCATCGGGGATGATTCGTGGTTTTGTTCAGGCGTAGTCTTCTGCGGAGTTTGTCATGGAGCGACTGGTAGCGATTGAGCGCGGATGCCTGATAGGACATTTAGTGGCGATGGCATTTGGATTGGCAGGGTTGCTCCTTGTCATGCCCCATCCCGAGTTTTTGGCGTTGCTGCCAGCGGGGGCAACCTTGTTTCGCTGGAGTATGGCGGGCGGGGGAGTCGTTTACATTTTATTGGGTGCGATCGCCGTTGCCCTCTACGCCTACCGCACGCTCGGTTTGCGGAATTGGTTGGCTTTCTGCATTCCGGCAATTGGTATTTCTCTCACCAGTGAGCTTCTGGGTACGAGTGTAGGGTTCCCCTTCGGCGACTATTCGTATCTCAACGGCCTAGGATACAAAATTGCTGGCTTGGTGCCATTTACCATTCCGCTTTCCTGGTTTTATCTGGGGCTATCTGCTTATTTGCTAGCCCGAGTGGGGTTGGGCTTAAACCGGGCTGCAACGGTTTCAACCAGTTGGGTTGGGTTGCGCCAAGTGGGTGCGATCGCCTTGGGTGCTTTAATGCTAACCTCGTGGGATTTTGTGCTCGATCCAGCGATGAGCCAAACGGCCATGCCCTTTTGGTATTGGCATCAGCCCGGTGCCTTTTTTGGCATGCCCTACCAAAATTTTGCAGGCTGGATGGGCACAGGGGTAGTATTCATGTCGGTTGCTGCGTTGCTTTGGCGAGGACGCATCCGCCAAATTTCGGTGGCTCAGCTCAGCTTGCCGTTGACGGTGTATTTAGGGAACTTTACATTTGCGATGGTGATGAGTCTGGCGGCAGGCATCTGGATTCCTGTCTTGTTAGGCTTGGCGTTGGGAGTTGTTCCAGCGCTGCTGTGTTATCAAATTTCTAAGCAGAATCTGTTGGGTCAAGGCGCTGTGGCTCTAGTTGAGCCAGCTGCGGAAAGCCTCAAGCCCACCGTACCAGTTGGGGCAGCTACGAAATAGACATTAAATAGCCCTTGAAATAGCCATTGCCGATCGCCGAGTCCAAACTTTTTGGGTGTTCACCGTTTTGAGCGACTTTTCTTTCAGTGCAGTGGTGGGTGCGATCGCCTTCATGCTGTTTGCGCTTCAGCTGCCTGCGCTGGCCATTTTATTATCGCGGCTAGTCAAGGGACCTAGTCGGACACCGCCTTTATTACCTCAACCCGCCACGCCCGATTTGATGGGCACCGTGAGCGTCGTTGTGCCAACCTTAAATGAAGCGCATCGTCTGTCTCCCTGCCTGGCAGGGCTGAGCCGTCAAAGCTATGAGTTGAGGGAAGTATTGGTCGTCGATAGTCGCTCTACCGACGGCACTGGAAACTTAGTTAAACGGATTCAACATCGCGATCCCCGTTTTCGCCTCATGCAAGACGATCCGCTGCCATCTGGCTGGGTGGGTCGTCCTTGGGCCTTACATACAGGGTTTCTTCACACGTCTAAGCAGAGTGAATGGGTGCTGGGGATGGATGCGGATACGGTTCCACAGCCCGGATTGATTGCTAGCTTAATCGCAACAGCCAATGCAGCGGGATACGATTTGGTATCTCTTGCGCCTCAGTTTATTTTGAAATATCCCGGAGAATGGTGGTTGCAGCCGGCTCTACTGATGACGTTACTGTACCGCTTTGGGCCGGTAGGAGCCGATGGCAATGGCAGTGAACGGGTGATGGCAAACGGGCAATGTTTTTTAGTGCGGCGATCGCTGTTGGCTCAGTTAGATGGCTATGCTAGCGCCCGCTCGTCGTTTTGTGATGATGTTACCTTGGCTCGAGTGGCGGCTGAGCAAGGGGCGAAGGTTGGGTTTTTGGATGGCTCTCGCTTGCTCAAAGTGCGGATGTATGAAGGAGCTGGCGAAACTTGGCGAGAATGGGGGCGATCGCTAGATCTAAAAGATGCTTGTGCGCCTGCTCAAAAATGGGGTGATTTAGGCTTTTTGTTAGCTGTTCAGGGGCTGCCGTGGATTGCCGCTCCGGTTTTAATGGGCTGGCTGGGACTAGGCTACGATTCATTGCCCTTGCGGTTGGCGCTCGGTATCAACGCCCTGTTGATTTTGATTCGGATTGGGATGCAGTGGGCTATTTTGCCATCCTATGACCAGACTGAAGGAAAAGCTCCGTGGGTATTTTGGCTCTCTCCCTTAGCCGATCCCCTAGCGGTTCTGCGGATTTTTTTGTCTTCAATCCATACTCCAACTCAATGGCGCGGTCGTCATTATGAGCGGTCGTCATGATGAGACGTTGAGTCGCGATCGCCAATAAAAATAGCCAATAAAAAGGGAGCGACCGCTAAGAGGCATGCCATCCAAGATTGGCTGGCAAGCAGCGACTCACTCCCTCAACATTCATTCACCTGTAATCATTAAGATAGCAATGCCGTTTGTCAATGCCATGTTTCTCAGATGAATTTTGAGTGACAGATTGACACATCATCTGGCGGGAGCAGCAAACGGCATCGGGGAACTTTGTGGAGGTTGGAAATGATCGAAAATTGGGCAATTTCCAGTCGCGCTACATTGGCTGAAGCTGCAATTTCTAGTATTCTAGAACACAATATGGGATTGCCTTTCGGTGCCCATTCTTGGCCTGTCCCATCGTCATTTTTGCTTGTGCCATACGCTTGGATTTCATCTAGTCATGTTGTCATGATGGGTTTGTTGATTGGGTTTGCGATCGCCCATAGTGGGTTAGCAGCTCTTCGTCCTCAAGCAGAAAAGCTAGTAGGTGCGCGGTTTTATCGGGTTCTATTTGCGCTAGTTAGTCTACCGCTGGCAGTTATTTTAATTGTCTATTTCATCCAGCACCGCTATGACGGGCTACAGCTATGGAATTTACAGGGGCAGCCGATAGTTCAATCAATTGTGTGGGTATTATCGGCGATCTCGTTTATTTTTCTCTATCCGGCAACATTTAATTTATTAGAAATTGCAGCGATCCAGAAACCCGAGGTGCACCTGTATGAAACCGGGATGATTCGGATTACTCGCCATCCGCAGATGGTGGGTCAGGTGATCTGGTGCATTGCCCATACCCTGTGGTTAGGCACCACATTTATGCTGGTGACTTCAGCGGGGCTGATTTTACATCACCTGTTTGGGGTCTGGCATGGCGATCGCCGTCTACGGCAACGCTATGGAGAATCCTTTGAAACCTTGAAATTACGTACCTCAGTGGTGCCATTCTGGGCCATTGTTCAAGGGCGTCAAACCATTGAATTAAAAGAGTTTTTACGCCCTTCTTATTTAGGAATTGCTATATTTATAGGACTACTTTGGTGGGCACATCCGTGGTTCATTCGTTCAGCAGGTGCCATAGGCTAATAGAATGATCCCAAATAGATTCCAAAGATTGAAAGCAAAATAGATTTTTATTGATGGCAAAGATCGAAGGCATACCTCGAACCTGAGAAAAAGCTATGGCAATTTCCGTTAATGAAAGCAATTTTTCGGACGAAGTTTTAGCCTCCACTATGCCTGTTTTAATTAATTTTTGGGCACCTTGGTGTGGTCTTTGCCGAATCGTTAATCCTTTGCTGGTAAAGCTCCAATCTGACTGTGGAGGGCAAGTCAAGCTAGTTAGCATCAATGCTGACGATAACTTGAAACTAGCGACGGCGTATCGCTTGACTACGTTGCCTACTCTTTTACTACTAGAGCAGGGAACCGTTTTACATCGGTTCGACAACTTTCATAGTTCGGATGAAATCCGCAGCGCAGCGAAAACATTTCAGTCTGCTATCGACGCCCTGCGGACAAGCTATAGCTATACGGCTTAGGCTCTTCGGCAGCAGTTCTGGACACTTCAGCGTCTGCCCACAAGTTCGGCAAAGGTTTGAATTGCAGACAGAGGCAGACTATAGAAGTACTGACGGCGAAACTGATCTTCGCGAACGGCTGCTAAAAATTGGGCGATCGCGTCCGACCGTTGGTCGGCTGCGGCGCTAGGCTGTTCGGCTTTGTCCCGCCGACACCAAAAGTCGCAAGCCGACGCAAAGAGTTCACAGCAGGGGGATGGAGTAATCTCAAAGCCCAGCAGGGTCAATGCCTGTAACCCAAGCTGTAGCGAGCGATCGCCTATATTCAACTTAGTTAAGAGCTGCGTGCGAGTTGCTGATTGAGCCGTGCGACTCAGGTATTTAGCGATCCCAATCAGCATCTGCCAAGTTGCGTCTGGTGTCTTTGCATCAGGAGGAGTATAGGCGATCGCGAGCTGCCGATTAGCGGCGATCGCGCGATATAACGACACTTGAAGTTCGTCCCAGCTGGCGGGGCATTGGGTTAAAAGCAGCACCGTTGCGCTCTCAAGCCGCTCGGCAGTAGGGCGATCGCGCCAGTCGAGTAACCCGTCCAGTTTGAGCTGGCTAGTCTGAAGGTCACTGGCCGGATGCGCTGGGGTTGGACAGACTGCAACCAGTCGAATTTCGTAGTGCTTGCCGCGTTTATCGCCTTCGTAGCTGTTGAAGTCGAGTTCGGCGATCGCATCACACCAGCCAGATGGAATCTCATCTTTATAGTGTCCCCACCAGACA
>Ga0163155_10004835_pt1 | contig 13622 bp, 14 predicted proteins | sample OliLakLV19SP4G1_FD_148611 | JGI IMG/M metagenome (GOLD analysis project Ga0163155, IMG submission 148611) | Freshwater microbial mat bacterial communities from Lake Vanda, McMurdo Dry Valleys, Antarctica - Oligotrophic Lake LV.19.SP4.G1 | ecosystem: Environmental > Aquatic > Freshwater > Lake >...
GGTCTCATCAATCGCCTCCCACACCACCGGTGTGGGTAACAGGTCTAAAAGCAACGGTGACAGGATCCGTAACTGGCGTGATACGTCGCTTTGCGTGGCCTCAGCATAGAGTTCCGCCACGCCGGCTTGGGGCAGATGCACGCGTAAATAGGTCAACACGAGGGCGAGACGAATCACCAATGGCAGATCCGCTTTGCGTCCCCCACCCAACGCACGTTGGCGGTTCGGACGAGCCAATCTTTGCGCGTTGGCGGTAGCTTCATACGCCTGCGCTTTTTCGACCAGTTGCCAGAACTCGGCCGCAGGCAGGCCCATGAAAAGCTTAATGAAGGCTGGTTTTGCGCGTAAGATGGCTTCGGTAAACATGTTCGCTCCTTTTTAGTTCGCTAGCAATTCGATAAAATGCAAACTCTTTAGTTTACTCGAAAAGGCTTTCTTTGCCTAATTCTTATTCTGAATAAACTCTAGTAATGGAGTATGGTAGATGAATACACTGAATCCAATCGCGAAGCAACAAACGGATCAAATGGCGCGACAACCAGCCCAGTTTAGCGCTTCCCCATTGTTTCACCCAAGCAAAGCACTGGGCAACAGACTGGACAACACACTGGGCAATGCACTGGGCAATGCACTGGGCAATGCACTGGCCGGCGAGTCGGCTCGCGAACAATTGCTTGCCCCCTTGGCCACCTTTGCCCCGATTGATTTAAGCCAAATGAATCGTGAATCCCTGCTCAGTCGCTACGAGGTGAAATATGTGATACACACGCAGACACTGCTGGACGTGCTGAGCAGGTTACCAGACAGCTACCGCGTCTTAGAAGTGGCCGGCCAACGCTGTAGTCGCTATCGCACCCTCTATTTCGACACGCCAGATTTTGCACTATATCACCGCCATCATGCGGGGCTGAAGAATCGCTATAAGATTCGTTCGCGCAAATATGTCGAATCGAATGGCGCTTTTCTCGAGATCAAACATAAAACCAATAAAGATCGCACGATCAAAAGTCGGATTCAAGCTACCGAGATGCTGACTGAACTGAATCACACGGCAGCCCGCTTTTTACAAGAGCGATGTCCCTATACCGTCGAAGAATTACAGCCTTGCTTGTGGAATGGCTATGCGCGTATCACCCTGGTCAACAAAGCCCAGACCGAGCGCGTGACACTGGATATTGACCTGGACTTCATGTGGCAGGCAGATCGGATCACATTGTCGGGGATTGTCATCGCCGAAGTAAAGCAGGAAGGCAGCGCCGCCCCCTCTGATTTTATCGATCTGATGCGCACCCAACGGGTGGCGCGCGCCAGCTTTAGCAAATATTGCATTGGTGCCAGCCTGCTCTATCCGCACCTAAAGTATAACAATTTCAAAACAACCCATCGTTTGATAACCAAATTAATGACCAAGTTAATGGCGGTAGCTCGCTAAACCGTCCAGTTCACAAAGGAGCCATTGTGACATCTATCGATATCTTTACCGGATTCTTTGTCAATCTGGCCGTTGCTCTGCTGATCGTACGCGCCATTTACTATCCCGTCAAGCAGGACAAGAATTACGTCTTTACCTTTCTGGCGTTTAACACCATTATCTACTTTGTCATGAGTTTTTTGACCAGCTCGGAATTGAGCATGGGGGTCGGCTTTGGGCTGTTTGCCATCTTCTCGGTCTTGCGCTACCGCACCAGCCCCATGTCCACGCGCGAGATGACCTATCTATTCATTATGATTGCGCTGCCCGTGATGAACTCGGCGCTCATGCTCCAAAACGATTGGCTAGCTTTGCTCGGTGCCAATGTTGCGGTAGTCGCCGTACTCTTTGTCCTGGAGCGTGAGTGGGGCTTTCACTATGCCAGCACAAAATTGATTAAATATGAACGGATCGAGTTGATCAAGCCCGAAAACCACGCACTTCTGCTTGCCGATCTGCGCCAACGCACGGGCCTGCCCGTCAAACATTTCGAGATCGGCATGATCGATTTTCTCAAGGATTCCGCTGAATTGAAAATCTATTACGATGAGCCGAAGACGCAACGCCGTTCCAATATGGACGAAATTGACTACACCCCCGAAAGTTACTGGATGGCAGAAAACGGCTAAGGGTGGGTTATTTAGAAAGCAACACCGCCATAGAACCCAACGACTACGCTCGACTGAACCGAGTTTTAAGATAAGGGAGATATCAATGTTCTACACGATACGAATTAGATTAGTAGCGGTTGGCGTGGGCTTGTCTCTCTTGGTCAGCACCGTCGCTTGTGCAAGCACATCTGGCCTACTCGCAACAGCTAGCGCAAACTAAAGTCAATCAAATCTCGATTACGATTAGCCCCGAGAATTGGGCAGCCATGCAGGCTGACATGACCGCATTGTTTGGTGAACCTGGCACACGTGGTCGAGGACCGGGTGGCGGGCAAGGCGGCCTACCTTATCGCATTCTCGCCTAGGCAGGAAAATTTTGTAAAATCGCAAACGTCCATAGACCAATTCGCGATGGATTGGCCTATGGACGTTTGCAAGCTCGTTCTATATGGCCCGCAGTTCCTACCTATTACGCCAACATTAACTTCGTGTTGAATTCATTCAGCGCAGCAGGTGATGAAATTTAACGTTGCCGTACTATAGTGAAATCAAATTGAAATGACGAATTTTGCTTATACGCATGTCAGCATGAAAACCGGTGATTGATGCACCAGTTATCCGCGTGCCGGGGCGTGACCAGGAAAAGTTCGCAGTGCAGAGCTACGGTTGGTCAGTCCCCGGCACGCTATCGCGCAACGCCGGTTTTCAAATTGAACTCAGTCATCGCACAGAAATAACTTGTAGATTTCATCTTCCAGGAAGCTTATCAGACAGTTAAACTGGTCGGTTATGCGCTTCCTGGAAGATTGTTAATTTAATTTTGGACGATGACTCACTATAGGAAAACACGGCTTTACTGGTACAGATTAACCGCTGGTGAGGCTACCAGGGTCAAGATCATAGATCGCCCCAGTCGTGCCACCGCTGCTGGCTTCTAATGCACGCGAAGAGGGCGTTGTGAAATTGTCGGACATCTGCTCTTCTGTAGCACCGAGCCGTGTAGAAGGCATGTACTGTGGCCTATAGTCCTCGCGCCGTGTTGTGCGATGCTGACGTTGGTACGGTTCACCAGATTGTGCGACCGCGCCTTTGATCAAGAAAGCCAATAAGGCACCCCCAATTAGCGCACCGCCGATGGTAAGTTCCGGTTGTCGACTGGCAAACTGGGTAAAACTAGACCACAAATTGGCAGCAACTCCTGTTTTGCCCGTCTCCGCACGCCACGCGTTTGGATTTGATCGATAAGTCTTCACAAAATTACTCCTTTTCTACGGCATCAGATCTTTCCTACACCGTGTATGCCACGTGTCTATCTGCCAGTATAGCATGCCTGAAAAATCTACCAGGAGGACGCCTTACATTCTCGGCGATTCACCCTATGCCTATCGCATCAATACTGCTATTGTAAAATCTCTGGTGTAAACCAACGATTATCCCTATCGAGCGCGCGATTACCGCGATTTACAAAACAGTATTTTTGTCGAGTAAAACGGCTCAAATGTAAGCAAATAAGCTGATCCTTCGTAGTCAAATTTACAGTATACTGCGATTCAGCTTGCTGTATTCAGTTGATCTTAAATTTATCTGGCAGGTATATTCGCCTACCCCCGATTGACCATCCTGTCTATTACAGGAGTACACAAATTCATATAACTTATGGCAAAACTGGAAATCCATGATCTCTCGTTTGAATATACCATACAACATACCAACCAATCACTGATGGCACTACAAGCTTTTAATCTCAGTGTACGGCCCGGTGAGTTTGTTGCCATTGTTGGCCCTGGCGGGTGTGGCAAAACCACACTCCTGAACCTGATCGCTGGCTTGTGCCCCATTACGCATGGTCAGATTCAATTGAATGATCAACCGGTGCAAGGGCCGGGGCGTGATCGCGCTCTGGTCTTGCCAGCACCGGCTTTGCTACCCTGGCGGACGGTGCAGGCGAATGTGGCCTATGGCTTGGAATTGCATGGCTACCCCCGTCACGAAATCAACGAGCGCGTGGGCTATTTTATTGACTTAGTTGGCATAACTGGGTTTGAAGAAAGCTATCCACGCGAGTTATCGAAGGGGATGCAACAGCGCGTCAACGTGGCGCGTGCCCTAGCGGTTGAGCCTTCGCTGTTGCTACTGGATGAACCGCTCGCTGGCGTAGATGCCCAAACGCGTGAAATTTTGCAGATCGAATGGCAGCAGATCTGGAAGATAGCGGGACAGCGCGCGCTCTATGTCACCCACCAGATTGATGAAGCCCTCTTTCTGGCTGACCGCGTCGTCGTCATGGCACCGCGACCGGGGCGTGTCCAGCAAATTATTGCCGTAGACTTTCCGCGCCCGCGCACAACATCACTCAAATATCAACCCGCTTTTATCGAGTTGGTCGAAGAAATTAGCGGATTGCTGCACCGTCATCATACGCTTCCTCTGGACAATCAAGAGAGGGAAATTTATGTTTAATCACATTGAAGGTACGATCAAGCTCACTGGCGACATACCGATCGCGCCTGTACACTTTTTGCAAAATTTCTATCAACGGTACGAAAAGGCTATGCTCGGCTGGGCAACGCTGCTGTGTTTGCTGGCGCTGTGGGAGTTGGCTCCCGTTTTGGGCTGGATCAACCCATTGTTCACGAGTTCGCCTAGCCGCATCTTGCAAGCTGCGCAATGGTTATTGGCGCATGGCTTCTGGAACGACATTCGCGTCAGCAGCATTGAATTTGTCTATGGGTTTGGGTTGGCGCTGTTGGTGGGTACGCCCTTGGGCATTCTGCTAGTAGATCCCGGCGTAAATAAGGTACCCTATTTTTACCATGATGTACACGAGTAACGTGCCTTATTAACTGCCGTGGTATCTACGCCCAACTGTACTAGGGTGGTATCGCCGCTTCTATGCCATGTTTGATCCACTGATCACGGTGCTCTATGTCACGCCGTGGGTGGCGTTGCTGCCTGTGCTGGTGCTTTGGTTGGGCAATGGCATTGAATCAAAAGTTGCCATTGTCTTTTTAGACGCGGTCTTTGGTATTTTGCCCAATGTCATTGCCGGTATGCGCACCCTCGATGAACAGTTGGTGCGCAGTGCGCGCGTCTTTGGGGCAAGCGATCGCCAAATCTTCCTAACCATTGCGCTGCCGACTATGCTGCCGTTTTCTGATCGTCGGTATGAAATTGGCTGTGGGCTGGGTCCTTGCCGGGGTACTGCTGAGCGAATGGGTCGCATCTACAGCCGGTGTCGGCCACATGATGTTCATCGCTGGCGCAACTTTTCAGATCGATAAAGTCTTGGGAGGGGTCGTTTGGCTGGCTGGCGTCAGCTGGAACCTAACCGCCCTGTTAGAGCGCATTGAGCGACACTTGACAGCATGGCGATCCAATCCGCATACCGTAATCCAATAAGCAAGAACCAGGACGCCCCACCTTTTGGTACAGGTTGCACCTGCTCGTAAGGTGCAGCCAACCTCCCCTTGATAAGGCTAACCTTTACCACAAATAGGTAGTAGAAAAAGCGTGCCGGGGACGGCCCAAACACACCCCGTAGCAGTGCCATGTCGCTGGGCCGTCCCCGGCACGCTACCCATCCCTGGCACAAAATAGTTTCGCTGAGATATAGCGCATAATCTATACCCCATCCCTGTACTAAGATCTATTTTCTATTGGTGTGATCGTGCTATCTTGGCGACAGCCTTCTATTGCTAGAGACCATATAGGAGGATTACGAACTTTTCACTCAATCACCTTACATAGGATAACCCCTCCATCGTTCTACCCTCTATGTGCATCGGTGCCTATTGTCATTAAGATTGGATTTGTCTATACTCCCTGTCTACGCTAGCGGGGAAACATAAGGAAGTGGTAAATCATGAGGGTAGCTAACGAAGAAGAGCAGGCAATCGCCGAACTAGAGAGCATGTTGAGCTGCACGACAGCAATGGCCGATGCCCTTGAATATTACCTGATTGAAGGTAACATCTTTCGCACGGTCATGGTGCGCCGCCCCCATGGCTTTGAACGTATTACGATGTCAACTGGAGAATTATTGGCGTCGATCAATCTCTTGCAAGCGAAACGTGCCTTGCTAACCAACGCACAAGACGCCCAGGTAGATACAATCTTGGCAAACATAGAACGCACACGCGCGCAACTCCATACGATCTTCTACGAAATGATCGTACGCGAAATTATGTCGCGGCTCGATAGCATCAACTGGTTTTTGCACGATTGCGAAAATGGCAAAGAGGGTTGTCAAATCAACTTCCCCGCCGAAATTCGTAATCGCCAACGTATTGAAGAAATGGTCAATGCGTTGGGGAATGAATTGTCCGTAGATGTCACCGAACGCATTGATCGAATTGATCAACGCATTCGCCAAATTACACATCCGGCTGATTTCATTTGGCCCAAGGATGTAAAAGAAATTTATCCCCAGGAACCCTATTGGTATTTGTATTTGTTGCCCGAATAAGGCCATTGCAAAGTATGTTATAGACCGCGTTGCGGATGATTCTGCGCTTTGTTGATAGAGCGATGGTTGCGTAATAGATCCAGCAATTATCCTTGTGTCTGCTCGAGTGCGGCGCGTAGGGCTTTTACCCGTACATGCGCATTGCGGATCTTGGTGAAGTGTTCGCGCAAAATTTCCAGTAACGCTTCCCGGTTGATTTGGCCCATTACATCCTGATAGGCCGCCAATGTTAATTCATCCGAGCGCTCACATTCGGCAAAGATCGGCGCATCCCCTTGGGTCAACAGCGATTCCAGATTGAGCCAGCCCTGGCGCAACAAGCCAGGGAGCGTGCCCAGTTTGTCCGCCGCGTAGCCACTCTTCTGAATGACATCGATTAATTGGGTAGAATTTTCCGCGCGTTCCTGCGCATATTGGCGGCATAATTCGGCATACTCTGGATTGTCCAAGACTTCTGCGGCAGTCGTATAACCACTTTGTCCATCTACATTGAATTCAAGTAAATGATTTAGATGGGCTGCTTCCTCATCATTCAGGGTAATCGGCCTATTGCTTGCGGTTGTCATGGTGATTCTTCCTCTCAAACCCTAATCTTTCAAAGCATATCCGTATTGAAATTTCTTGATTGCGAACCAACTCGTTGCCCGCATCGTTACAAAGTTTCACCGTATCTTTACGCTAAAAAGATAGTTGATTCATGATTTGGGGATCAAGGAGCTAGATATAGAGAAGAGATAGACCTAGAGTTAGAAAAAGAATTTTGGGTTATTGGTGTGTAACGCTGCTTATATCTTACCCCTGTATCATTATCTATACATTTTTTGCTCCGCAAGCAGTAGGCTGACAATGGAATATAAACCGTCAGCGTCAAAGCTAGGCAATCAGCTAGAAAATTAGGTGAATTATGCGTGTGATTGTGGTAAACCACTCTGAGGAGTTGCGGCAACTTTTACAATATGTCTTTGAAAATGGCATTGATGTTGATGTTGTTTTGGAAACCGACCAAATGGCCGCGTTGCCAAAACAGGTCGAACGGCTAAAGCCCGACGCTCTCTTTTTATTACAAGATGAGTATACCAAGTTGGCTGGCATTATCAATCCCTTATTATTATTAGAGGCTAGCCCCGGCTTACGCATTTTTTTGCTAAGTGCGGATGGTCAACATATTCGCTTTCAACAGGATGGCGGGAATACAGAGATAGATAGCTGGCCAGCACATACATTGAGTGACTTTATCTATCACCTAACGAACGAAGGTCCCCCTATCGAGTCAATTGCAACAGATTCGATTACAGATGGGCCGGAAAAAGCAAGCAAGATCGACTTGGCTAGGTAAATGTTGCTTTGGTTGAGCGCTACGGTTTTTGCTGTAGGCAAAATAACAGATGAAACGAAGAGGAGAAGCTATGACTTTACTTGATAAACAAATGGATCATTTTACAAAGCAGTCTCTGAATGAATTAGTGGCTAGTGTTACGGGACCCTGCATTTCGATTTATATGCCCACCGAACGCAAAGGGGCAGAGACGCAGCAAGGTCCGATTCGGCTCAAGAATTTGCTCACCCAAGTAACAGAAGAATTAGCGGCAATGGATATGCGCACGCCGGATATCCAAGATCTGCTCGCGCCGATCCATGCGCTTTCGGGTGGCAACCAATTCTGGCAATACCAGAGCGATGGGCTTGCTATTCTGCTGGCACCAGATCTGCTGGCAACGTACCGCGTACCGCTGCCCTTCAAAGAAACTGCGATTGTCAATGATCGTTTTTATATCAAGCCACTTCTGCCCATGTTAAGTGGTGACGGTGCGTTTTACCTGTTGACGCTAACGCAGGGAGGTGTTCAGCTTTTCTACGGTTCTCGCTTTAGCCTGTCCGAAGTTGAGCTTGGGGAGGGTGTGCCTAAAAGTTTGGCCGAAGAGTTACGTTACGATGATTTTGAAGCCAGCCTTCAATCGCATACGGCGTCCGCACCAAGCGTTGGCGGTGACCGGGGTTCTGCGATTTTTCATGGTCATGCTGGTGGGGGCGAGAAGTCTGAAACAAAAGAACATCTCTTGCGTTTCTTTCGCCAACTCGATAATGGCGTGCGCGACATCATTGAAGGCAATGAGCATCCACCTTTGTTGCTGGCTGGCATTGATTCCTTGCGCGGTCTGTATGGGCAAGTGAACCAATACAAGAACTTGCTAGCGGAAGGGGTTGATCATGATCCAGAGGCGTTGACTACACAAGAACTGCACGAACGGGCGTGGTCCATTGTGAAGCCAATTTTTGCGACGAAGCAGCAGGACGCGCTGGATGCCTATCATCACTTGGCTGGTACGGCGGATGCACGGGCGGCTCATACAATCGAACAAATTGCGCCGGCTGCATACTTTCAACGGGTTGATACGCTTTTCATGCCACAGGATATTTCTATCTGGGGCACCTTTGATCCAACAAAAAATAAAGTTTTGACGCAGCAAGAACGCCAACCAGGTGATGAAGATTTAGTCGATTTTGCTGCTGTACATACGTTGGTGAACGGTGGCACTGTTTATATGGTTGAGCCAGAGCGACTGCCCGAAGGCACTACCCTGGCGGCAATTTTGCGGTATTAGGCACGCCACACCAGCAATCGAAAGTAGGCTGTGCAGTTGCTAGTAGATCCCGGCGTAAATAAGGTACCCTATTTTTACCATGATGTACACGAGTAACGTGCCTGATTAACTGCCGTGGTATCTACGCCCAACTGTACTAGCGCCTAGAAAAGCGTAGAAAAGAGGAATGAGTATGGATGAATCTCACGAACTACGAGCAACACTCAACCAACTAATTACAGTTACAAATGAGAGCGTAAAGAATTTCTACTCGGCCGCCGAGCAGGTGGAAAACCGGGCTGTCAAGCTCCTCCTGAAAGGCTATGCTCAAGAGCGTGCACGTTTTGTGCATGAATTGCAACAGAGCACATCCCAGCTAGCAAACACGGCGGCAGAATCAGATTATGCGCCTGGTTTTTTCCGACGAGGCTGGCTAGAGCTACGCTCTGCGCTGGTTGTTCGGCGCCAAAGGCGGCACCGTGTACTGGTAGATGGACTGCAACAGGCAGAGATCAACACGCTAGAGGCCTATGCCAAGGCCATGGCGGCGGAACTGCCTACGGCAATCAAAGCAATTGTGCATCGCCAATATGAACAGGTACGCGCGATTCACAGCCGGCTAAAGCTTTTATCTAGAGACGGGGTGCAACGCCTTGCGCTTCGCCTCTTTAACCAGGAGCAAGAGGCCAAACAAGCCATCGCGGGCCTGGAAAAAATCGGTATCCCGCATAGTGAGATTGTGGTTATTCCGATTGAAGATATTACGTTCTATATGAATGACCAAAGCGCACGGCCGCGCGCCATCCGTGAAGCGATGCTGACGGGTGCATTGCTCGGTTTTGTGGTGGGTGGATTATTGGGGTTGCTCTATGGCTGGTTCAATCGGCTCTACTTTCCCGAATTCAATGGCTTTATTGCCACAACACCCACCGGGGTCATGCTAGAAATGAGCTTCTATGGGGCATTGATCGGGGCAACCTTTAGCACTATCTTTAGTACACTGATCGCCAGCAGCGCCGCCGAAACGGACGCATATCTGTACGAAGATAGTTTTGAGAATGGCAATATCTTGATCGCCGTTTTTGCCGACGCGGATAATATCACCGAAATTGAGCGTACGATTGGCCTGCAGCATGAACACGAAATTGCGCCGGTGCCGGCCTAGGCCAATCCAAAAAATAAACGATACGCGCGCGGTAGGGGCACGCGGTATGGCGGATGAGCGTCACGGCACAACCGAAGATTTCCCCCGCCACACCTCATGCCCGTACGTTTACTTATTTTTTGGATTAGCCCTAGTGCCGCCGTCAAGAAAAGCTATGAAAAGAACGAAGCGGGCCGATGGGTCCTAGTGAAGTTTTAACGAAGTTATTTTGCATACATCTTCCTGGAAGCTGCAGAGCTTCCAGGAAGATTGCAAACGGACTCCGTTAATCGTGCACTAGCAATAAGCTGCCTATTGACCAGTAAGGAGATTGCTATGTTACGCAAGGCACACACGTTAATTGGATTGAAGCTTGAAGCCACCGATGGTGAGATTGGGCACGTCTCTGATTTCTATTTTGATGACGAAAGCTGGATTGTTCGCTATCTGATCGTCGATACAGGTCCTTGGATCTTTGGCCGCAAGGTCTTGATCACTCCTAATGTCATCGAGCAACCAAGATGGGAAACAGGCCAACTGCCGGTGCAGCTCACCAAAGAGCAGGTCGCCAATAGTCCGGACATTGATTTGGACAAACCGGTTTCCCGGCAACATGAAATCGATATTTACACCCACTACGGCTGGTCACCCTATTGGATGCCTTTTCCAGCCTATATTGGCGCGCCCGGCCTTGCGCCCATCGGGGATGCCATGACGCCCATCACTGAACCAACGGCCTATCGCGATGAAGTACAAACTGCCCTGGAAAATGCGAAACAGGCAGGTGATCCACATCTGCATAGCGTTAAAGAAGTGTCAGGTTATCACGTCCAAGCGATTGACGACACAATTGGTCATGTGGAAGACTTCTTTATCGACGAGGCCGATTGGACGATTCGTTATTTGCTGGTCGATACGCAAAATTGGTGGCCTGGCAAACGGGTGTTGATCGCCCCGGCATGGAGCGACGGCATCAATTGGGGTGAGTCAAAGCTTGCGGTCCATGTGACGCTCGAAGAGGTAAAACGGAGTCCTGAATATAATGCCACTGCACCACTAGCGCGCGAGTATGAATCGGCGCTCTATGGCTCCTACGGGCTGCCCGGCTATTGGATCTAATGCGATGAATTAATGTTGTTTAGGGTCGTCGCTACACATGTTTAGCGACGTTTTTTTAGCATTTTTTAGGATACGCTATTTGCGCGTGGGGCCGCGCAGCAAGCTAAAAACGGATACGACAGTCAAAATACCCACCGCGGTTGCCAATTCTTTGGCCGATTTTGTTATGCGCATACGTCGGTTCGGGATGACATCGATGTCTGTTGTAAGGGTCTCTTCGACGGCTGGCTCTTCAGCCAAGAGTTCATGTTCGCGCCAGCGCGTACCTTTGGTGCGCGCATAAACCTGGGTAAACTCGGCCCCGAGAAAAAAGAGTTGCGCTGAATAATAGATCCACAGCAATAGGACTGCCAACGAACCGGCGGCTCCATAGGTCGAGCCAATTGTGCTATAGCTGAGATAAACACTGATCAAATAGCGGCCAATGGAAAAAATCAGCGCCGTGGCCACAGCTCCGCTCCATACATCGCGCCAGGCAACGCGCACATCGGGGAGAAATTGATAGATCAATCCAAAGACTAAGATTGTCAGACCAAACGAGATCAAAAAATTGATAATCTGGCTGACGCCAGCCATGCCTGGCCACCAGTAATTGATCCAGTTGCTCATGGCCGTCAATGCTGTGCTGATCAGTAGGGATAAGAGCAACAAGAAGCCGCAGCCCAATACCATGAACAGCGCAAAGAGGCGATTGAGCGCCAACGCACGCCAATTGCGGCTGTCGAGTGCAGGCGCGTTCCAAATTAAATTTAGCGAATTCTTCAACTCGCTAAATACGCCCGTCGCACCGTAGATCACAAATAGGATCCCTGCAATCGTGGCAACCCAACTAGAGGTAGCGGCATTCGTATTTTTCAGAATCGTCTGAATCAAGTTTGCGCTATCATACCCAACATAGAACGCGATCTGACTGACGAGTTCACCGCGCGCCGCTTCCTGTCCGTATACGGAACCGGCAATGGCTGTGGCAATAATGAGCAGTGGCACCAGTGAGAAAAATGTGTAGTAAGCAAGTGCCGCGGCCAGGTGCGCGACATTATCCTCATTCCACTCGAGCATAGTAGTTCTCAACAAGTGCCAAGTCGAGATTCGTTCTAAAGATGCCTTATTGGTGGTCGCCATTGGATAAAAGACCTTGGATTGGGTAGCGTTGTGCAAAACAAAAGACGCTATCTATGAATCAGCTGGTTCGCATGCAAACGGTGGTTCATAGATAGCGATCAGTCGTACTAGGGTGTGCCTGACGTAAGCGAATTACGCGGTTTCGTCGGATTCGACCACGACTGCTGTCGGGTGGGCCTCTGGCGCGGCGACCGACACCCGCCGCTGGTCAAGGATGAGATCAAGATGCGCCGCGATCCCATTAATCCGCAGCACATTCTCCAGCAGGATCGACTTGTCGGTGCCTGGTATGCGCAAAATCAGCTTGCCCGAACCACCGATCAGATATTCAAAGAAGTCACTGATTTCTTTGCTATATTGTAGTCCATTCGTGGAAAAACGCTCGACATCTTGCATCAAGCCTTTATGATGCAACAATTCATTGCTGCTGATCTCCCAATAGTTGAAGCGTGTGCTGATAAACATGCTTACGAAGAGCGTTGCATAGATAAAAAATATGGCAAAGTAGAAATCTGACGTCGCGACTAAACGCAACCCCTCAATAAAATTGGTGAGGGGAACAACGATCGCATAGCGACGATTGAGTTCCACCAAGATCCAGGCCACAGCTACACCGGCCAATACAAGGATCAACGAGGTGCTGCGTGGAAATTCAAAGGTGATAATCAACAAATTGATGGCAAAGACGACCAGAAAGAGTGCGCCCCAGAACTCCCCTCTGGCAGCGTTTTCTGGTGCCAGATAGGTCATTATGCCAGCGGCCAGGGCAATGAGGGCCGATGGCCAAAAGAAGAGCATTTTGGGCCAGGCCCGCAATATAATTTTATCGGGAGCCTTCCTCACGATGGATTGTGTAACCTTTGTTTGGGTCATGCTTCTAATCCTTTCCGGTTGGTAGTAATCTGCTGGGTTTAATGCTGTTGCATACTTTGTAAAATAAATTAATTGGTATTTTTAAATGTAATTCATTAAAATTTGCGTTACATTGTACTAGTAGATCCCGGCGTAAATAAGGTACCCTATTTTTACCATGGTGTACACGAGTAACGTGCCTGATTAACTGCCGTGGTATCTACGCCCAACTGTACTAGATTGTTGCTGCTTGTGT
>Ga0163155_10004840_pt1 | contig 13620 bp, 9 predicted proteins | sample OliLakLV19SP4G1_FD_148611 | JGI IMG/M metagenome (GOLD analysis project Ga0163155, IMG submission 148611) | Freshwater microbial mat bacterial communities from Lake Vanda, McMurdo Dry Valleys, Antarctica - Oligotrophic Lake LV.19.SP4.G1 | ecosystem: Environmental > Aquatic > Freshwater > Lake >...
GTGCCAAACGGGGTCGATCTCGACTATTTCCAGCCCACGGGCCAGCAGCGCGAGCCGGAGACCCTGGTGTTCAGCGGGAAGATGAGCTACCACGCCAACGATGCCGCCGCCCGCTTCCTGCTCGACACCATTATGCCGCTGGTGTGGCGCGAGCGGCCCAGGGTTCGCGTGGTGATCGCGGGCGCCCAGCCGGGCCCGGCGATCCTTGCCCACGCCCGCAATCCCCTGGTGACAGTAACCGGCTTGGTGCCCGATCTGCGCCCCTACCTTGCCGGCGCCACGCTCGCCGTTGCACCTATCCGTTATGGGGTGGGCGTGCAAAACAAGGTGCTGGAGGCCATGGCCATGGGCGCGCCGGTGGTGGCGGCGCGGCAGGCGACGGTGGCGCTCGCGGCGCGCCCAGGGGCCGAGCTGCTGGTGGCCGAGGGCGCCCAGGCCTTCGCCGCCCAGGTGCTGGCCCTGCTAGCGGATCCGGCCCGTCGGCACAGTATCGGCGCGGCAGGGCGGGCCTATGTGGAGCGCCGGCATGGCTGGGAGGCGAGCGCAGCGCTGCTTGAAGGCTGCTACGGCGCAGCGCGTGAGGCTGCGAGCCCGCGTGTTAAACGGATTGTTACCGCGGCGGCCTCGCGGATTTAAGCCAATGTTAGCAGGCTGACGCATACTAGGCTCAGGAACTCCCCGCAAATCGTGCTCTTCGCAACGGCGCAAAGGACAGCGGTGTACCGCTGCCCTGATGTGCGCCTGTGCCCGCCAACAGTATCAGGAGGTTGCAAACCATGGCGACGTACGACCTTTCCGTCGTCGTTCCTTGCTACAACGAGTCCGACGGCATCCCCGCTATGCGCGAGCGGATGGCGGCCGTGTTACCGGAGCTGCGCCGCCGTGGCAGCGTGCAGCTCGTGCTTGTGGACGACGGTAGCAGCGACGGCACCGGCGATCTGCTGGCCCAGGCCTTTGGCGCCTGGCCCGAGGTGCGGATCGCTCGCCACGAGCGCAACCGCGGCCTCGGCGCCGCCCTGCGTACCGGCTTCGCCCAGGCCGAAGGCGCTGTGATCGTCACCTGCGATAGCGACGGCACCTACCCCTTCGCCGAGATCCCCGCCTTGCTCGACATGCTCACGCCAAGTGTCGATGTTGTCACCGCCTCGCCGTACCACCCCGAGGGCGGGATCGAGAACGTGCCGGCCTACCGCGTAACGATCAGCAAGGGGGCCTCGCTCTGCTACCGCCTGCTGATCGACTGGCGCATCCGCACCTACACCGCGCTCTTTCGAGCCTGCCGCCGTGAGGTGATCGAGCGCGCCACCACCCAGGCCGACGGCTTCCTGATGGTGACGGAGCTGCTAGTGGAGGCAATGCTGGCCGGCTATCGCGTGGTGGAGTACCCCGCTGTGCTGCGCGTACGCCAGTATGGCCAGTCCAAGGCGCGCCTCCTACGCATTACCCGCACCCATCTGCGCTATATGGCAAACCTGATCGGGCGCCGCCTGAGCGGACGAAGCCGACAGCCATCAGCCCCCGTGGCTCCCTAGTCTCTAACCACAGTGATTGTGCGCGATGGGCCGGGGCGGGTTCAAGGGAGGGTTCGCCCGCCCGTAAAAAAATCTCCACCACCTTCCGTGTGGTGAACCACTAGCCTGAGAGGTTGTTGATGCAGAAGCTCGATGAGGCCGCCCTGCTGGTGGCAGCTGCAGGCGAGGCGACGCCCGCCCCACGCCGTATCGGAGGAATTACGATGAATACCTGGATGTTGATCCTCGTCGCAACGGTGATGGGCATTATCGGGCAGACTATGTTGAAGCATGGCATGACCCAGATGGGCGCGATCAGCGTGAGCGCCGATACCCTGCCCAATGTGATCTGGCAGATCGTGCGCTCGCCCTTCGTGATCGGCGGGCTGCTGATCTACGGCTTCGGCACCTTCTTCTGGCTGATCACGCTCTCGCGGATCGACCTGAGCGTAGCCTACCCGCTGGTGAGTCTGAACCATGTGCTGCTCTTCTTCATCGGCTGGCTTATCTTACGTGAGCAGGTGACGCCCATGCGCGCCGCCGGTGTGGCCGTGATCTGCCTCGGCATGATCCTCGTCGCCCGATCCTGACAATCAACACTAGCAGCGGGGAATGATCATGGACCTGCTTCACCGCTATATGCGGCAGATCATCAACACGCTTGAGCAACTGCCACAACCGCCGCTTCAGCGTATCGCCACTGCCCTCTGGGAGACCTACCAGCGCGACGGTACGATGATCGTCTGCGGCAACGGCGGCAGCGCCGCTACGGCCTCGCACTTCGCCTGCGACCTGGCGAAGTGGACGATCAATCGCGAGGCCCGCCGCGTGCGTGCGCTCGCGCTTACCGATAACACCGCCCTGCTCACCGCCTGGTCGAACGATCAGGGCTACGCCGACGCCTTTGTCGAGCAGCTGCGCGGCCTCTACCGCCCCGGCGATCTGCTTTTTGCGATCTCGGGTAGCGGCAAGTCGCCCAATGTGCTGCGGGCCGTGGAGTGGGCCAACGAGGTGGGCGCGCCTACTGTGGGCATCAGCGGCTTCGATGGCGGCCAGCTGGCCCGTATCGCCACTATCTCGCTCTGCGTGGACAACCACCTCATGCCTCAGGTTGAGGATATTCATAGCACGCTCTGCCACGCCCTGGCTGTGAACCTCGGCAAGCAGATCGAGGAGTCGCTACGCCCGCAGGTGGCGATCAGCGCTGCGGGGATGCTGCTTGAGCATGCCGTGGGCGGGGGTGGCGCATGATTCCGATCGCTCGCCCGCAGATCGGCCCGGAGGAGGAGGCAGCGGTGCTGGCGGTGCTGCGCTCCGGCATGCTCGCCCAGGGCCCCGAGGTAGAGCGCTTCGAGGCGGGCTTCGCCCAGCTCTGCGGCGTGCGCCATGCTGTGGCGGTCGCAAACGGCACCGCTGCCCTGCACCTGGCCTTGCTCGCCCACGGTATCGGCCCCGGCGATGAAGTGATCACCACGCCCTTCAGCTTTGTGGCGACGGCCAACAGCGTGCTGATGACCGGCGCCCGCCCGGTGTTCGTGGACATCCACGAGGGCTGCTATAACCTGGACGTACAGCAGATCGAGGCCGTGATCACCCCGCGTACCAAAGCGATCATGCCGGTGCATCTCTATGGCCATCCCGCCGAGATGGATGCGCTCATGCAGATAGCAGAGCGCCATGGCCTCGCCGTGATCGAGGACGCGGCCCAGGCGGTGGGCGCCAGCTACCACGGTCGGCCCATCGGCAGCTTTGGCACGGCCTGCTTCTCGCTCTACGCCACCAAGAATATTATGAGCGGCGAGGGCGGCATGATCACCACCGATAGCCCGGCCATCGCCGACAAGCTTCGCCTGCTGCGCAGCCACGGCAGCCGCGTGCGCTACTACCACGAGATCCTTGGCTACAACTTCCGCATGACCGATCTGCACGCGGCGGTTGGCCGCGCCCAGCTGGCTAAGTGCGAGGCCTTTACCGAGCAGCGCATCGCCAATGCCGCATTCCTCAGCGCGGCGATCAGCCACCCCGCCGTGATCAAGCCCCATGTGCGCCCCGGCGTGCGCCACGTTTTCCACCAGTACAGCGTGCGGATCAGCGGCGACCGCGATGAGGCCGCCCGCCAGCTGGCTGCCGCCGGCGTGGGCAGCGCGATCTTCTACCCGCTCACCATCCCGCGCCAGCCCTTGTATCGCAAACTAGGCTACGAGGCCCATTCGCCGATCGCGGACAGGGTGAGCCGCGAGATCCTGGCCCTACCGGTGCATCCCAGCCTGAGCCAGGCCGAGCTAGAGCAGATCGCCGCTGCGGTGAACGCTTTACAGATCGAGGCGCCGATCGCACGCACTGTCTGAGCCTCCGCCACCCGCCCGGCCCGTCGCCACCTGCACGCTACAGCGTGAGCGGGGCGGTCTTTTATTGCCGTGAACACGGTTCTATCTCGTATTTTCGGCTTTCTGATAAAGTATGCTGGGGCGTCAGTCTAGCAAGCAGCTGGTGTGTAACAGGATTGCAAGCTGTGCGGCCTGGGCATTTAGAGCCTGTTTAACGCGGCAGGCTATGCTAGGCCCAATCCTTCAAATGTGTAAAGCGATGCGGCGCCTCATGCTGCCTCCTCGGGAGATATGCTCATGGTCGATGTGATCGGCGGCGGGATCCTCGGGCTCACCCTGGCCCACGAGCTGCTCAAGCAGGGCCGGCAGGTGCGGGTCTGGGAGCGCGCCCCCACCCTCGGCGGCCTCATGGGCCGCACAAGCTTCGACGAGCTTGGCGGTGTAAGCTGCGACCGCTACTACCACGCGATTCTCAACAGCGACCGCACGCTTATGGGGCTGATGGAGGAGCTGGGCCTGCGCGACCGGCTCAAGATGGTTGCCACCCAGATGGGTTTCTACCACGACGGGCGCTCCCATCCCATGACCACCCCCCTGGAGTTTCTGCGCTTCCCGCCCCTGCGCATGATCGACCGGGCGCGCCTGGCCTACACCATTCTCGCCTGCCGCCAGATCAAGGACTGGCGCGCGCTGGAGCAGCTGCCGGTGGCCGAGTGGCTCACGAGCCTCAGCGGCGAGCGCACGGTGCGCCATATCTGGTCGCCCCTGCTGCGCGCCAAGTTCGACGGCGATTTCTCCAACGTGCCAGCCACCTACATCTGGTCGCGGCTTGTGCGCACTACCGACACCCGCAGCAAGGGCCAGGAGCTGATGTGCTACCTGCCTGGCGGCTACCAGGAGCTGATCGATGCGCTCGCCGCCTCGGTGCGGGCCAGGGGCGGCCTGATCACCACGGGCGCCACGGTGAACCAGGTGCGCGTGGCCGATGGGCGTGTGCTTGGCCTCACAGTAGACGGCCAGGAGATCGACAGCGCGAGCTGCGTGATCACCATGCAGACGCCTGTTGCGCGCCGCCTGCTGCCGCCAGAGGCCGCAGCAGTGGCCGAGCGCTGGGGCCGCCTTGAGGGCTACCTCGGGATCGTCTGTATGCTGCTGGTGCTGCGCCGCTCGCTTACACCCTACTATACGCTCAATATCACCGACCAGCGCATTCCCTTCACCGGCGTGATCGAGACCACTAACCTGATCGACCCGGCCCATGTCGGTGGCTACCACCTGGTGTACCTGCCCAAGTATGTGGCCCCCGGCAGCCCTTACGCGCGTATGCCGGACGATGAGCTGCGCACTACCTTCCTCGGCTACCTGCGCCAGATGTTCCCCGACTTACGCGCTGAGGAGATCGCCGCAGTACGGATCGGGCGCGAGCGTTATGTCGAGCCACTGCACCCTCTAGGGGCCACGGATCAGATCCCCCCGGTAAGCAGCTCGGTGGCGGGGCTCTACCTCGCCAACACCGGCCAGATCTACCCGCAGCTCACCAACGGCGAGTCGGTCTGCGCCTTTGCGCGCGGCGTGGCGGCCAAGGTGGCTGGGCAGAGCCCTTCACAGGCAACGGTTGGCGAGCTCGCGCTCACGACAGCGTTTTGAGAGCGGCCGCAAGCGGCCATTGAGGATTGTATGGGCATCCAGATAATTGATCGCGTGGCCGGGCCAGGGCTGCGCACGGCGACGAGCATTCGCCGCGAGCGCTGGGCGGGCATGCTTGCGCTACTGGCCGTTGGCGATGCGTTCGCCGTCACGGCCGGCTTCTCGCTGGCCTACGCGCTGCGCTTCCTCACCGAGTGGTCGATCTTCCGCGAGGGCTCCGGGGAGCCCCGTTTCTACCTGATGCTGATAGTGGCCCTGGTGCCGGGCTGGATCGCACTCTTCGCGCTCTATGGTCTCTACGCGCCGCGCAACCTCGGCGGCGGCACCCAGGAGTACACCCGCGCTTTCGATGCCTGTACCCTCGGCATGCTGCTGGTGATCGTGCTGACCTTCCTGGTGCCGGATGTGGTGGTGGCCAGGGCCTGGCTGCTGTTGAGCTGGCTCTGCTCGGTCTGCTTCACCATTCTCTGGCGCTTCAGTGCCCGCCGTATTATCTACAGGCTACGCCAGCGCGGCCGGCTCACCGAGCGCGTGCTGGTGGTTGGGGCAAACGCCGAGGGCAGGGCCGTGGCGGCCCAACTGAGCGCCGCCCCAAGCGCGGGCGTGTCGATCATTGGCTTCGTGGACGATGCACTGCCCACTGGCACCGAGGTGCTGCCCGGCAGCCAGGTGCTCGGCAACATCAGCGCCTTTCAGCAGCTGGTGGCCCAATATAGCGCCGACGCTGTGATCATCGCTGATACCTCGCTGGTACGCGACCGCATGACCACAGTGTACGGAGCTATGGAGACGCTGAACCAGCTAGATGTGCGCCTCTCGCCTGGCCTCTTCGACCTGCTAACCATCGGCGTGCAGGTGCGCGAGCAGGCCAATGTGCCGCTGCTCTGCCTGAACAAGACGCGCATCACCGGGCTGCACGCGCTCGGTAAAGAGCTGCTAGACCGGGGCGGCGCCCTGGCGGCGCTGCTGCTGCTCAGCCCCATTCTGGCCCTGGTGGCATTGCTGGTGCGGCTGGACAGCGCCGGCCCGCTCATTCACCGCCGCCGGGTGGTGGGTGTGGGGAACTGCAGCTTCGATGCCTTTAAGTTTCGCACCATGTACGTGGATGGCAATGCGCGGCTCTCGCCCGAGCAGCGTGCGGAGCTGGAGGAGAGCGGCAAACTCAAGGACGACCCACGGGTGACGAGGGTGGGCCGCCTGCTGCGCCGCACCAGCCTCGACGAGCTGCCGCAGCTGCTGAATGTGCTCTGCGGGCAGATGAGTCTGGTCGGCCCACGCATGATCACCCAGGACGAGCTCCGCCACTTCGGGCGCTGGCAGCACAACTTGCTGATGGTACGCCCCGGCCTCACTGGCCTCTGGCAGATCAGCGGGCGCAGCAACCTCGGCTACGAGGATCGCGTGCGGCTCGACATGCATTACATCCGCAACTACTCGATCTGGCTCGACCTCTACATCATCTATCGCACGTTCCCGATCTTGGTGAACGGGCACGGCGCCTACTGAGGAGAGAGCGATGACAGCAACACTGCGCGCAGGTGTAATTGGCGTGGGCAGCATGGGCCGCAACCACGCACGCGCCTATGCAAGCTTGGAGGGCGTGGAGCTTGCGGCGGTCTGCGATGCCGAGATTGCGGCAGCGGACAAAGTGGCCAGCATGTACCGCTGCGAGGCGTACAGCGACTACCGCAGCATGCTCGCCGACGGGCAGATCGACCTGATCTCGGTCGTCGTGCCAACCAAGTATCACTACGCCGTAGCCTCGGAGGTGATCGATCACGGGGTCTCGGTGCTGATCGAGAAGCCGATCGCCGCGACGGTGGCGGAGGGTCGTGCGCTGGTAGAGGCCGCCCAACGCCGTGGGGTGATGCTCAGCGTGGGCCATATCGAGCGCTTCAACCCGGCGATTATCTCACTCAAGCAGCAGATCGACGACCACGAGCTTGGCAACGTCTTTCAGATCTCGGCCCGCCGCGTTGGCCCCTTCCCCGCCCGTATTATGGACGTTGGCGTGGTGGTGGATCTTGCCACCCACGAGATCGACGTGCTGAACTACCTGATCGCCTCGCCGATCACGCGCATGCACGTGGAGCTGCACCGCCATCTGCACCGCAGCCACGAGGATATGCTCTCGGCAGTGCTGCGCTTCGAGAATGGCGTGATCGCCATCCTCGACATCAACTGGCTGACACCGACGAAGATCCGCGAGCTGAGCGTGGTGGGCGAGCGCGGCATGTTCGTAGCGAACTACCTCACCCAGGATCTGACCTTTTACGAGAACGATGCCTGCCAGGGCAAGCAGTGGCCGGAGCTGGCGCTGATCGGGGTGAGCGAGGGCCGCAGCATCCGCCAGAAGGTGCAGCGCCGCGAGCCGCTGGTGGAGGAGCTGCGCAGCTTCTGCGAGTCGGTGCGGACTGGCCGTCCGCCGGTGGTGAGCGGTGAGGCCGGGGTTGCGGCCCTGGACATTGCCAACCAGATCGTGGCTGCGGGCAGCCGCGAGCGCCCCGCCGCCCTGCTGATGGAGCGGGCCCTGGGCGTGAGCGTGTAGGCACATGGCGGGCACAGGTGGTGCGCACCCCTTGCCCGCTACCTACCGAGCGAGAAGTAACGAGGACGGCAATGCGGCTCGTAGCACACACACAAAACCACAGTGCGGAGGAGGATACGCGCTCCGCGCTGTGGCTCTGGGTGGCGTTACGGGCGACAGCGAAGCTACGGGTGGTAGCTGTAGCCAAGGTCGCGGACACGGACGATGTGGTTGGGCTTCAGCGGGTTGTGCTCGATCTTGCGGCGCAGCCGGCCGATATACACGGGGACGAGATTGCTCTCGGAGACATCTTCCATGCCCCAGATCTTCTGGAGCAGCTGCCGCGAGCTGAGCACGCAGCGAGCGTTTTGCACCAGGTAGTAGAGCAACTGGAACTCCCGCTCGGTGAGTGTCTTTTCGCGGTCGCCGCTGATCACGACCCGGCGCTGTACCGGATCCAGGTGCAAAGCACCAACCGAGATCGGCTGGTAGGTGGAATAGACGCGCAGGTATTCGTCGCCGTAGCGCCGCATCACGGCCTCGATGCGGGCGAGCAGCTCATGCGGATTGTAGGTCGTGGGCAACACATCGTCGGCGCCCATCTTTAGGGCGCGCACACGCTCGTGGACGGGGCAGCTCTCGGCCATGTAGATGATCGGGGTGTGATACTGTGCCCGGATCTCCTGGCAGAGGCCAACGCCGCCGATGTCCGGGCAGTTCTCATCCAGCAGCACCAGATCGACCTTCCCCCGCTGAAGGTGCTGCCTTACGCTGTGCTCGTCCTCACTGTGTTCGACATCGTACCCAACATCATCAAGCAGGAAGCGCGTCATCTTGGCCTGCATGAGGTCATTACTGGCGATCAGAATGTGCATCGTTCCGCCTCCCCCTGATGTAAACGTGCGACACAGTCAGCCGTGCCTCTCCCGCGATGATTGGGCCCGCTCTACGTTGCCTATACAAGTGGCGACACTGCCTAGGGCAAAGTCGTCGGCGACGTGGTGAGGACGCAAGTGCTGTAAGAGACCCAGGACGACACCCCCTTGGTGAGGTAAGGGCAGAGCGATCAGCAGTGATGCCGTACCAGCTACCTCAGACAAATTGAGGGCCGCGACCGTGGCACTCGCCGGGGCTGCGCACGTCTCCCCACGTGCGGTCGCCTCAGCGTAAGCTTCGCTGCCCTTGTACGGCGGGCAACGTCAGAGCCGGCTAGCACCTGTGCAGAGCGCTATGATACGAACGAGGCGCAGGCAAAATGTAGCGTTGATTGTAGGGCGCCTGCGGGCAAACGAGCTGCGAAAAAGCCACACATTCAACGCGCCAGGATCAGCTTTCCCCAAGCAGTGGCGCAGAAACGGGTGCTTTTTTGCACGTCGTGTCGTTCGTTATCCGTTCCATACAGGTGTAGCAGGGGTTATAGTACACGTCCACAGTGGGGTTGTCAAGGATGCGAGGCTGGAGTTATGCCCTATTTACGTTAAGATCTCGATAATATTTCTATTCTGTAATCAATGACATAGCTTTATGAACGCCTGGTCAAAAGGCATCGCAGCACGCTGAAACTGCTTCTGGAGCAGCAGTGGGATTATATTGCAATTCTGGCCGAAGGCGTCACGCTTGCCGGTGCCTCAGGCTTGACGGTATCTGCCTGTTACACCTGGGTGGCTTGTGGGACGAGCGAAGCGCCGCAGCATAGGGTGAGCCGATCAAGCCTCAAGGGGGCCGCAACGGGTTGGCCCGTTTTGTGTGTCTAACAGCTTTCTTAGAGGTGCTGGATGCACAGTATGCGCGCTATCCTGAGCGCTTCGTGCGGGGGCGCCACGTGCCGCCTGCCGTCCCGGCAGCCGTATGAATTAATCTGCCAACGAGCGAACCCCTCGGACCCGTGCCGGCAACGCCACCAGCTCCTGCGCCGGTGGCGGCTCCGGGGTCAAGGGTCTCAGCCGCAGTACGCTGCCCAGCACAAGCTGGCGTTCGCACCCTAACTGCTGACCCGAAGCTGTGCCAAACCTATTGACACGTTCCGGCTTGAAGGCCAGTTCGCGGCTACCGAACGCCGCATCCAGGAGCTAGAGGAGCAGCGAGCTGAAGACCTCACGCGTCTCAAAGCGCGGCACACCTTTCATCACTTTCCGCCTGCCGACTGAGCTCCCCCTGGCATGGCAGATGCTATACTCGCGTAGGGGCGCAGCATGCTGCGCCCTTACCGCGTTGATTCCGCCCACATGTTGCCCCTCCGCCTGATCGAATCAGGAGCATCGCATGGCCAACCTGCGCCACCTTGCGCCCTACCTGGCGCGCTACCGCTGGACGCTGCTCGTCGGCTTTGTCTGCGCCGCCATCGGCGCCTCGGTGAGCGCCATCGGCCCCTACATTCTGCGCCTCGCCGTGGACTCGCTCGCCACCGGCGGCATCCTGCTCCCCACGCTGCTGCGCTTCAGCGGGCTGCTCATCGTCGTGGCCCTCGCCGAAGGCGTCTTCAAGTTCCTCCAGCGCATGCTGCTCGCCGGAACCTCCTACCGTGTCGAGTACGATCTGCGCGCCGCGCTGTTTGAGCGCTACCTGCGCCTCGACCAGGGCTTCTTCAGCGTGAACCATACCGGCGACCTGATGGCCCGCGCCACCAACGACCTCGGCGCGGTGCGCCAGCTGCTCGGCCCCGGTGTCAGCGGCCTCGCCACCGCTGTGCTCACGTTTATCGCCGCCGCCGTCCTGATGCTCTCGGTGAATGTGACCCTGGCCCTGGTGGTGCTGCTGCTGCTGCCGATCTCCACCCTGGTGTTTGTGCTGGTGGGCGGGCGTATGCGCGATGTCTTCACCAGCGTGCAGACGCAGTTCGGCAACATCTCCACCCGCGCCCAGGAGAATTTCTCAGGCATCCGCACGATCAAGGCCTACGCTCAGGAGGAGGCCGAGATCGCTGTATTCGCCGACGACAACCGGCGCTACCGCGAGCTGAACCTGCGCTACGTGCGGCTCAGCGGGCTGCTCTGGCCGCTGATGGCGCTCTGCCTCGGCAGCGTGGCCGCCCTGGTGCTGCTGATCGGCGGGCGCCAGGTGGCCGCAGGCGAGCTGAGCGTGGGCGGGCTGGTGCAGTTCAACGCCTACCTCGGCCTGCTCGCCTTCCCGATGATCATGCTGGGCTGGACGATCTCGCTCTACCATCAGGGCGCCGCCTCCATGGGCCGCCTCAACGAGGTGCTGCGCCGCAAGCCATCCATCGCCACCCCCGCCGAGCCGGTGCGCCTGCCTGCGCCCCGTGGCGATGTGGAGTACCGTGGGGTTGGGGTGCGCTTTGAGGATCTGGACGGTGGACGGCGGACGGTGGACGGTGAACAACCGACGGCGGACGGTGGACAACGGACGGTGGACGGTGAACAAGCAGCGCAGCCTGACGGGCTGTCGTCGGTCGTCGGTCGTCGGTCGTCGGCCTGGATGCTGCACGAGATCTCGTTCCGCGTCGCGGCCGGCAGCACGCTGGCGATCGTGGGCGCCACCGGCGCAGGCAAGACCACGCTGGTGAATCTGCTGGCCCGCGTGCGCGACCCCGACGCCGGCCAGGTGCTTGTGGACGGCGTGGACGTGCGCGCCCTGGATCTGGACGATCTGCGCCGGGCGGTGGGCTACGTGCCCCAGGAGACCTTTCTGTTCAGCGTGCCGCTGCGCGAGAATGTGGCCTTTGGCGTGGGGAGCGAGGCCCAGGGCGTGGGCTTCGAGGAGCGCCTGGATCACGCCGTGATCGTCTCGCGCCTGGCGAACGACCTGGAGCAGTTCCCCGACGGGATCGATACGATGGTGGGCGAGCGCGGTGTGACGCTTTCCGGCGGCCAGAAGCAGCGCGTCGCCATCGCCCGCGCCGTTATGCGCAACCCGGCCATCCTGGTGCTGGACGACGCCCTGAGCAGTGTGGACACCCAGACTGCGGCGCAGATCCTGGCGGGGCTGCGCGAGGTGATGCGCGGACGCACCAGCATCATCATCGCCCAGCGCATCGCCACCGTGCGCGACGCCGACCAGATCATCGTGCTGCACGAGGGCCAGATCGCGGAGCGCGGCAGCCACGCCGAGCTGCTGCGCCAGGATGGGCGCTACGCCGCGATGTATCGGCGCGAGCTGCTGGAGGCGGAGCTTTCGGAGTGACAAGATGACCAGGTGACCAGGTGACCAGGTGACCAGGTGACCAGGTGACCAGGTGACCAGGTGACCAGGTGACACCTCACGGCGCCGATAGGTCTCACCCGGTCACCCGGTCACGCGAGCGCAGCGAGCGCTGGTCACCTGGTCACCCGGTCACGCGAGCGCAGCGAGCGCTGGTCACCCGGTCACGGAAATGGAGATACTATGTCCCGCGGATTCACCGACGACGAGATCTTAGGCAAGGCCTACGACGGGCGGCTGATGCGGCGGCTCGCAGTGTTTGTGGCGCCTCACTGGCGTGGGCTTACCCTGGCTGTAGTCCTGCTGATCGGCGCGGCGCTCACCGAGATCGTTCCGCCACTACTGGTGCAGCGCGTCATTGACGGCCCGATCAGCTCCGGGCGCCTCGATGGGCTCGGGCAGATCTTTGGGCTCTACGCTGCCGTGCTGCTGTCCACCTTCGTGCTGCGCTACGCCCACAACTACATCATCAACAGCGTTGGGCAGACCGTGATGCAGTCCATGCGCGTGCAGATCTTCCGCCACATCCAGCGCATGAGCCTGGGCTTCTTCGACCGCAACCCGGTGGGCCGCCTGCTGACGCGCCTCACCAACGATGTGGACGCGCTGAACGAGTTTCTCACCCAGGGCCTGGTGCTCATCCTGGCCGACATGGTGACGCTGATCGGCATCATTATTGTGATGTTCGCCCTAAGCTGGCGCCTGGCCCTGATCAGCCTGGCCACGCTGCCGGTGCTGCTAATCATTGTGATGATCTACCAGCGCTACATGCGCTCCACCTACCGCCTGGTGCGCCAGCGGCTCGCGATGATCAACGCCTACCTGAACGAGCAGATCAGCGGCGTCCTGGTGACGCAGCTGTTCGGGCGCGAGCGCGCCAGCCGTCGCCACTTTGTGGAGCTGAGCGAGGCCTATGTGACGGCCAACGTGCGCTCGCTGCTGATCTTCGCTGTCTTCATGCCCACGGTACAGGTGATGGCGGCGATCAGCACGGCAGCGCTGCTCTGGTGGGGCGGCCAGGGCGTGCTGGCGGGCTGGGCGACCCTGGGCATGCTCACGGCCTTCGTGCTCTACACCGAGCGCGCCTTCCAGCCGATCCGCAACCTGGCCGAGCGCTACACCATCCTTCAGGCCGCCATGGCCTCGGCCGAGCGCGTCTTCGGCGTGCTCGACACCCCCGAGGATGTGCGCGACCCCGAGCGGCCCGCTGTGCTGCCCACGCCCGTGCGCGGCGAGATCGCCTTCCACAACGTGGTCTTCGGCTACATCCCAGGCGAGCCGGTGCTCAAGGGCATCAGCTTCACCATCCCGGCGGGCCAGGCCGTGGCGATCGTGGGCGCCACAGGCGCGGGCAAGAGCAGCCTGGTGGGGCTGCTGGCGCGCTTCTACGATCTACAACAGGGCATGATCACCCTGGACGGCGTCGATATCAGCACGCTGCGGCAGCACG
>Ga0163155_10004842_pt1 | contig 13613 bp, 10 predicted proteins | sample OliLakLV19SP4G1_FD_148611 | JGI IMG/M metagenome (GOLD analysis project Ga0163155, IMG submission 148611) | Freshwater microbial mat bacterial communities from Lake Vanda, McMurdo Dry Valleys, Antarctica - Oligotrophic Lake LV.19.SP4.G1 | ecosystem: Environmental > Aquatic > Freshwater > Lake >...
CCGTAAGCCAGTATAAGAATTGTGAAGTTTTTTTCATGCATACATTTTACCATTTTAAAACAAAAGGTTGCAACAACGAAGTTACAACCTTTTAAGCCGACTAATCAAATCTAACAACATACCTCTCTTCCTGCAGTCTTTTACCCAAGCGACCGCAAGTTTGTGTCCAAAATGGAAAAACCTCTGCAAAAGCTTCAAAAAACTGCCGCTTCTTCCTGTCACGACTTCTGCCATGGGCCTGTAAATAATAAGACCGCCCAATGGCATCAAGAGATTCCACACTGTATCGATGCTGAATTTGATTTCTAAAAAATCCAGACAGCAGTAGAATATGTGAACCTTTAGCCTCGAGAATTTCTGTATCAGATACTTCTTGAGATCCAGACATCGAAGTTATGAGATGTTTGGATAGATCCATTTCACTATGTACAGAATGAGACCATGATACATATGCATAGTGTGCAAGAACACTCGCAACATACCATAAATGCTCATCCCTAACACACCTCTCATTTCTACCACTGCGCACAATCGTATCACTCATCATTTCAACGAAGAACCTTATGGTTCTTGCAGAATCAACAACGAACAACTCTTGTAATGGGCTCATCTGTGTTCTCCTGTTTTAATTGTAATACAAAACCATTATTTTTTACAAGAGCAACCACCTATTTAGATTGTCAATTGAAGAACTCTGACAAATGAAACCCAAAGGGGGGTTAGAGGGGATCAGGTTCCTTTGATTAAATTGTCCACACCGAACCAAACAAATACGAAGGCGGTGTCCACACAGGTTTAAGTAATTCCTTATATGAGGTGTATGTATTCATGGTAGTAATTATAACAAATTAGGTACTCATGAAGAGTCTTGCGAGACGAATTTTCACGTAACTTGGATTTTTCTTTTGTTTCTGCAAAATAGTGTACACGGGAGCTAGGGTAGTCGTACCAGCTTTTTCAAAAGCCAACAATATATCCTCTAGTTCACTACGTTTAAACTCTCGACGCAGATATGCAATATCTGGACCAGACTCCCCTTTTTCCTCGATGATTTTTTCAATATGAGAAATAATTGTCTCTGGTTTAAGCCCTCTCGCATCTGCAATCTCTTCTAGAGTTGCCTCTTCTGTAACCATTTCTAGAGTTAGCTCTTCGGTACTTTTCTTTTTCTGTTTTTCTAATATTTTTATTTTCTTTTTCTCTTCTGGTTCAATCCTTTTTATGTATTCTTTTTGTTTTTCTTCTACTTCTGATCTCCCCATTTCTTTCAAATCTTCTACAGCATCTTCAGATAGTGCCTGAAACTCCTGATCTTTTTCATATACCTCCTGATCAACGAGAAGTGCAATATCATTGAGTCCTAAAAGTTTCATGCCATTAAGTGACCGGACACGAGAAAGAGCCACATAACCCATCCCTCGCACAAAAGATTTTGAAAGATCAACTTCCATGGCATCCAGAGACATCCCCTGACTTTTATGTACAGTGATCGCCCACGCAAGTCGAAGTGGTAACTGCATGATCTCAGCTTTTATTTTACCCTCCTCTTCTATTTTCCATGAAGCCGGTTGTACATTAAACACAAGACCACCTGCTGTTCGCACAACAGGATCTCCAAACGAATTAAAGTCCTCAACCACACCAAGTGTTCCATTTACGTATCCCCCCTCCATTTGATTTTTTGTAAACATGACTCGTGCACCAATTTTGAGCACGAGATTCTCTGGAGAAAGACAACTTTTTTTCAAAGTATCTGCGATAAATCCCTTACCTTTTGTTTCCATTTTATATTCCTTTGTCTTACCAGTCACAAGATCAAGATATTTTGTATTGATTACATCTACGTCTATATTGTGTGTAAAAACTTTCGTCGGCACAACGCCTGATTCTGGATCCTGATTAAGTCTACTATTCAACAATGCAACGGTTTTATCTGTAACGGTGTTCGTACGTATTTCATTGAGTATAGAAAGGTATATATCATCTTTCTGTCGATGCTGTTCTGAAAGATGGCACATGGTGAGCTTCGATCTATCCCACGACTCCGCCTTATACGCAAACTGTGATTCTGCAACTTCACCCCTCGTAACCGGAGGTAACTGAAAAAAATCTCCACAAAGAATTACCTGCATTCCACCAAAAGGTCGTTCGCTTCTTTTAAACTGTCGACAAATCCATTCGATAAGGTCAAGGCGAAAGTGGTGCAACATTGAAACTTCATCAATCACTAATACTTTTGTTTTTTCAAATCTTTTGTACAAATACTGTCTTTCCATAAGGTCTTCGATGTCGTAATCGGTCAACGTATCGCGAATACCTAGTCCAGACCACGAGTGTATCGTCATTCCACCAATGTGTGTCGCAGCAATCCCTGTAGATGCTGTCACCGCGACATCAACCGCGTGTTTTTTTAAATAGTCGATATACTGATTGATTACATACGTTTTTCCCGACCCCGCCGGACCAGTCAGAAAAACATTCTTTCCCATCTTTAATATATCGAGTGCTTCTGCTTGAGTCATAGCAACTATTCTATCATAAAAAAGACCCTCTCGTAGAGGATCTTTTTACTTCTCGTAAAAGCAGTCCTGTCGTCCATCCTCGTAGCGGAGCTAATGAGGTATTTCTCGAATAAAGGGCATTAAATTGAAAAGATGAAATCGGACAAAAAAACATACCTACTCACCCCACTGCCACAAGCACTTCCTTTTTTGCACTTTTACCAGCATGTCCATCCACTTCGTATGAGGTATTCTGTGCTTCGAAGAAGTTAACGAGTTCAAACACATCTGTCGCTGTAGACATCCACTTTGCAGGGTTTGTTACATTATAGTATTTTGGCATACCAAGCTCAGAAAGTCGTCTGTCTGCGACATATTGCACATACTGATTCACATAGTCAGCATTAAGTCCGAGAATTCCATTTGGAAACAAATCCTTATTATAATTGGTTTCAAGATCAACCCCTTGGATAATAATATTTCGAATCTCTGTTGCAAATTCTTCTGTAAGTAACTCTGCATTTTCTTCCAAGATTGTATGGATAAGGTTAATACCAAATTTCAAATGGAGTGACTCATCACGAAGAACCCAACTAATCATAGAACCAAAATTTCGAAGCTTGTTTCTCTGTCGAAAAGAGAGTGCAACCATAAATCCTGAATAGAACCATATACCTTCCATAACAATATTGGTTGCAACAAGATTTCGGATAAAATCTTTTTTACCCTCTACAGTTGAGATATCAAGTGTCTCTTCTGTCATGCGCTTCATGTAATAGTTGATGTAGTTTTCCTTGGCAAGCATAGAAGGCACTTCGAGGTGAAGACCGAAGATAGTCTCGCGATCAAAAGGAAATGTTTCAAGTACATATTCGAACGACACACAGTGGTTTGCTTCTTCCCACATTTGCTTTGCGAGGTACAGGTGGCACTCTGGAGATTTAATATATGGATACACACCGAGCGCGATGGAACGATTCACAATAAGTTCTGCTGGGTTAAAAAATGCCATAAGAAACTTCACTGCATGACGTTCATCATCTGTCATTGTCGCAAAATCTTGCAGATCTTCATTGAGTGCTATTTCGTGAGGAAACCATGTGTTTCGCACGGCTTGGTTGTATAAGTCATACGCCCACTTGTAGTTAAGCGGATGGAGATTCATGTCTTCGGGAGATGCTTTTCCAATGATATTCATAGTTTTTTAAATTAAAATAATAATTAACATTACGCACGGCAAACACCTACTGACAAGAAATACACACGTTGTTCTCATCCTCGCTCGGATCCTCGGGACCTAACACGTTCGTTTGATTAGTGGACATGTCGCGGGCTGGAACATGTTGAGCTGGTATATGCCCCACAACATGCTCTGTATGGTATACAGGCTCTTTATTCACAACTACAGGCTCAGGTACATGGTGTGTAATCCTTACAGATACAAGTGGATCCTCTTCACTCATAACCCCGGCAACTGCTCCAGTCACTGAGGAATCAGGTGCTCTCGGCGAAAGACCTACGACAGATGCAAAACCTCCAGTAGTTGGTTTTGACGGAATCACATCTTCCACAATAGGCATCTGTACCGATGCAAATATAGGTAGAGCTTCCATAGGAACAGGGGTCGGATCTACCATCTCAAGAGACTTTTGGAGAGGTGCAGAGAATGCAGGTGTGGTAGAAAGATTAAGTGACCCGAAACCAAGACGTCCCATTTTCTGTGACTTGTTCACATTAACCGTAGACTGCTCTGCGGTATGTCGAGGCTTCATATGAAGATAGTATGTTGTCTTTACTCCCTTATCCCAAGCAGTTTTATAGATTTTCATAATCTCATCTGTATCTCGTGTATCAAGATACATGTTTCGAGAAAGTGCTTGGTCTATCCATTTCTGAGCTCGTGCTGCTACCTCAATATATGCATACGGAGATGTGGAGAAAGATGTTTTGTAAATATCTTTTATGTATTGAGGGATCACATCTATCAAGCTGATATCTCCCTGATTTTCTATAATAAGTTCTTTAACTTCTTCCCAAATACCCATGTTCTTCAAATCCTTAACGAGGTTGTGGTTGATATCAAGATATTTACCAGAAATCTTGTTTCGAGAAAAAACCTGTGCAAAACGTGCATCAATACCAGGAGTGGTTGCAGCAACAAGTCCAATGTTGGCATTTGGTGCAACCGCCATAAGTGTTGCGTTTCGCATTCCCTTCGCAACCTTAGCTCGTAAAATGTCCCAGTTAAGTCCTTTATGCCGGCTCTCCTTTGATACGGTAAGCGGTGTGCCACGATCATCTTCGAGAACTTTGAGTGTATCTATAGGAACCATTCCTTTTGACCACCCTGATCCATGGAAATGTGTGTAACTACCACGCTCTTGTGCAAGGTTTGCACTTTCGTCTATCGCCATGTATGAAATAAATTCAAATATTCGATCTGCAAAATCCCATGCATGTGGAGAATCATACGCCATTCCAAGCTGTTCGATTGTATCTGAAAAACCCATTACCCCAAGACCAATTGCTCGGTTCTCACGATCAGATTTCACTGCTTCTGGAATAGGAAGCACATTGATATCGATAAGATTGTCGAGCTGACGAATTGCAAGACGAACAGACTCTTCAAGTCTTGCCCAGTTCACTTCCTTGTTTTTAATATGTGCAGCAAGGTTAAGTGATGCGAGGTTACATACCGCCACATTATCCTTATCTTGTGGAAGACAAATCTCTGTACAGAGATTACTCATGTGTATTGTGCCGGTATTATTATTGAGCGCACGCAGGTTGATTGTATCCTTCCATGTGAGCCATGGATGAGATGTTGTCTGAAGTGTCACAAGAATCTGACGAAACTGTTCTGTCGCAGGAACTTTTTTATATACACGCATCATACCCTTATCTGCCATCTCCACATACTGTTCATACCTTTCTGAAAAAGCCTTACCGTACAATTCATTAAGATCAGGTGTTTCTTTAGGGTCAAACATGTACCACATTTGACCACTATTCACACGACGCATGAATTCGTCTGACATAAACACCGCAGTGTTTGCTGTTCGCATGCGCATGTAGTCATCTCCTGTACCCTGCTTCCAATCTAGAAATTCAGGAAAATCAATATGCCAGTTCTCCATGTAGAAGCACAGTGCACCTTTTTTCTTTCCACCACGTTGAATCGCACGGATGGCAGTATCAATGATTTTTGCAAACGGTGTAGGACCGGTGGAAGTGCCATTATTAGACACAAGCGGTGATCCAGACGCACGAAGCTTTGTGAGTGACGCTCCAATACCTCCAGAGCCTTTTGAAAGCAACATGACATCCGCTACAGACTTTGCAATGTGTTGCATATCATCATGAATCTCAAGAAGGTAGCAGTTAGAAAGTGCTGGGTTAATAGTTCCCGCCGCGAGATTTGTTGATCCCCCTGCAATGTACTCAAATCGAGACATTTTCGTATAAAATTTCTTTGCCATCTCTGTCGGATTCTTTTCATTATACGAAAGCCCCATTGCAATACGCATGAAAAAATACTGTGGAGTCTCACGCGGACTCTGATCCACTTTCTTCATAAGGTAGCGGTTCACAAGGCCATCAAGTCCTGCATACTGAAAGAGTTCATCACGTTCGATAGAAAGAAAACTTGCAAGAGTTTCTAGGTCAAAAGCACTTTCCATTTTTGGATGCAGTCGGGTATCCGCAACCCCCGACTTAATAAAAGAAAGGAAACCTTCTTTGTGTGCACGAATAAGATCACCTGAATCATCCTTGTCGTATTCGCCAAAAACTTTTCTGTAAACTGTTTTAAGAAGGAGTCTCACTGAAACTTTATCGTAGTCAATATCGTCCTTGATATTCTGTACTGCAGCATTGATAGTAGCGAGGTCGAGTTCATCCGTTGTAATGCCATCATAGAGTGTGAGGTGTGTCTCTGTAGCGATTTGAGTCACTTTGGCTACTGGGTCAAACAATCCCTCACAAGCACGCTCTATGGAGCGGTTGATTTTGTCAGCATTGAACGGCACCTTGGTACCATCATATCGTGTTACAGTGATCATAGGTTTGTAAAAATGTAAAAATTATTAATTTTAATGAAAATCTTTGATTTTTTATACACAAACCTCAAGAAAATGAGAGAATTTTGCAAAAAAAATTAAAAATGTATCAAAATCTTTTAAAAATGTTCACATATTATACCTCAAAAAATTTCAAAAAACTGTGGATAACGCACAATTTCAAACCTACAAAACACGCATGTAATTTGTAAAGTGAACCGTCAAAATAGAGCCTCAACACAGTCTCTTTTTACTCTTTTTTTACAAAAATGAAAAAGCTTTCATTTTAAAAATACATTTCTACGACGTCTCCATTTTTCAATCGGAGACTCTCACTCTGTCCAGATTGAATCTCTAACACATACGTTGAATCACTTGTTGGGTAAAAAATATTTGGGTACGTTGATGTCGCCACAGAACGCTCCATATGAACGATTATCCCTTGTGCATCAATCCAGATAATATCAATTGGAAATGTCACATCCTTCATCCAAAATCCGTACCTACCAGATGTAGGAAAAACAAACAACATAGCTTCGGTATCAGTAAGTGGTTCGTGTCCAGAGAGTCCTTTCTCACGAAGAGAGTCCGTATTAGCAACTTCGACAGTAAAGACCTTCCCCCCAAGATTCACCGCATTCACCATGCCTAAATACATACGATACTTAATAGGTAAAATACTGTACCCAAAATATAAAATCAGAGCCCCTACAACACAGACAATAAGTACTTTAGATTTCATACACAATACAGTATATAACAAAAAACACTCATTACTGAGTGTTTTTTGTATTAGAGCCTTTGAGGACTTTAACTATTATAGATTACCACGTTCGGCCTCCTCGATCTGAAGATCCTCCGCCGTTTCCATAACCACCTCGTGAACCACTATCTCGTGGAGCTCGTGGCTCCATAGGTCGTGCTTCATTAACAGTGAGTTTTCGTCCATCAAGCTCCTGACCGTTCCACTTTGCAATTGCTGCATCAGCGTCCGCATCATTAGCCATTTCAACGAATCCAAAACCTTTTGATCGGCCTGTCATCTTGTCCATAATAATAGTAGCAGATGTTACTTCTCCTACTTGTGCGAAAGCATCCTTAAGAGCACTATCATTAGTACTGTATGAGATACCCCCGACATACAACTTCTTTGCCATGTATATTGTCCTCGTCTTTATTTTAAACTGTAAGGCGACGAGCTCTCTTCTTTTTCAAAGCAATTGAAACAAATGCCCACGAAAACCTATGAGAAACTTACATGGCACTATTATAGTCTATATGAATATAAAAGTCAAGTAAAATCAACTTAAGTTGTGGAAGAGGTGTTTTACAGACTACGGAGTCTTTATTTTTAATGTTTTTGTAGCACCTGTCGATGTTGCTTTTTCAGGTGTTGAAGTTGCAGGAGTAGCTGGTGTCGAAGTTGATGTAGTTGATGTTGCAGTAAGTCCAAACATTTTTGCAGTAGATGATGACATAGGACTTATTGCGGTAGTACTTCCCATAGCTTCATTTGACGCAAGTTCAACACTGAGATTAACAGCTACTGTGGCATTCAAATGAGTTGTAACGGTGCCAACAATATCATTGAGAAGAGCCTCCTGCTCACCACCCTTTTCAGAGAGAGTTGCCAGTGTACTCTGGTAATCCTGAAGGGATGCTTGAAACTCTGTTCCCACCTCCGTTGCAGCAGGTACATCACCCTCTTGGCTAAGTTTTTCGACGTTAAGTGCTACACTCTGTGCGTCTTCAGTAAATTTAGCTTTAATGAGATTTGTTGTTGTGGTACTGAGTTTATCTTGTAGCGCTAATTTCTGAACTTCTTTAAGTCTTGAGATGGCATGGGTTGCATTCGTTTTTGCTGTTGATTTCACTCCTATAGAGAAAAATGATTCAGCACCTTCATTTATATAAATTTTGATTGGATATAGTATATCTCCCGGAATAGCAGACTTAGCAGCAACTGATGTTGCACCACTGAGCATAAGGACGAATGATAAGGCTCCCGCAACAAATTTTCCACTCATCATAAACTCATACCATACGTGTGGAGCTTTTGTGTATACAGGAAAGCGATCTCGAGGTGTATAAAACGGACTGATTTTTTCAAAAACAAATTTTTCGGAAATCCGATTTTTTTCTAGATCTGTCAGCGACAAAGTAAGCACCTTATCAAAGAATGCATTCATCTGTTCATTTTCAATTTCTATTTTTTTTAATTCTTCTTCTGACATAGCGATATATTATGTTGTACTGTCCGAACCGTGATTGAATAGCTTTTTAAGTTTTGCGATACCTCGATGAACCTGAACTGCCACTGTATTTTCTGTCTGTCCTGTTATTTCAGAAATTTCTGAAAGTGTGAGTTCTTCTACAAACCTCATGAGGATCACTTCTCCATATGGCTCTGGTAGGAACTGTATCAGTTCGACCGCCTGAGCACCATCGATACTGTTCATGATCGATTCTGTATCATTTGATCCTGATGGTTCAAAACCAGTTTCTTCTTGGAGTGTTTCGAGAGAAAACTGTGGTTTGCGTCTCCTGTATTCATCCACTACGAGATTACTTACAGTCCTGTATAGAAAAGCTCTCATATTTTGAATCTCCTTACCTTCAGACAAGTAGTTCCATGTCTTGAGAAAAGCATCTTGAACTAAGTCTATCGATCGATCTCGATCACCTATTTTGAAGAAGCAGTATCGAAAAAGGGCGTCGGAATAAGCCGTAAATGCTTCGAGAAATTGGTCTTTTTTAGAAAAGTTGTTCTCCATACCTTGAGACGTGCTAGAAACCAATGAATTACACCGGCATTATAGCATAAAACAACCCCTTTCCATGGAAGGGGTTGTTTTATGCTCTGACTACAGAATTTAATCTTATTTAACCGTAACAGTCTTCATAATAACAGGGGTGGCAGGTTTATCTTGTGCTCCTGTCTTAGCTTTACTTATTGTATCCACAACATCCTGACCAGAAACAACTTTACCAAAAATAGTGTAGTTGTTTGGAAGCGGGTAATCTTCTGTCATGATGAAGAATTGACTGCCATTAGTATTTGGACCCGAGTTTGCCATAGCAACGACACCCTTTTTATACCCAGCCTTGTACGATGGAGTGGCAGGGTTGAGTTCGTCAGCAAATGAATACCCTGGACCACCTGTACCATTTCCAGTTGGATCACCTCCTTGAATCATAAAACCTGGAATAACTCTATGGAAAGTGAGTCCGTTATAATATCCTTTGTTTGCAAGCGTGACGAAGTTTTCAACGGTCTTAGGGGCATCAACATCGTATGTTTCAAATGTAATAACACCGTAGTTAGTATCGAGAGTAATCATATGTTTTTGTTGGTTAGTTTTAATAGCAATAATATCGGGTGAAGACGTTGCAGACACAGAAGCCGTACCGGTATCTGTTCCAAAGGTATTTGTACCTACAAATACCTTTACTTGTGAGGATACGGGAACCTTTTTGAACAATGCGTACCCTCCCCATGCAATGAAAGCAACAATAATAATACTTGGAATAATATATTTCATATAGATTTTGTATGTTTGATTATGTATTTGTAGATGATACATGTTCTATATATTTTTTCAAGTAAAAAACCGAATATATTCGGTTTTTTACTTTTTTTAGAGCCAAACAATACTTAGTTTAATTCTTTCTTATCTTTTCTTCGAGAAACAAACCAAATAATGAGTGTAACTAGAAGAAGAATTCCAAGAATCCACAAACCATTTTTCCATGTAAGCCATGATGTACCTATTACAGACGCTACTTGGTTACTGTTGTCATTTACAACTTCTTCATTTCCCTCATCTGTAGTCGTACCTGTAAGTGTTCCTACTTCATTTCCACTTGAGAAACCTGTACCTCCAGTATTTCCACCGACAGCACCTGCTCCAGCAGTAGCCTTTACTGCAGTATTTACTGTGCCACCTCTTGGATTACCTCCATTACCGGATGTATCACCAAGAGCTAAAAATACAGGACTTGAAGGAGAGGATGTGCCTCCAGTATTTCCACCTCCCTGAGAGCCTCCAGTACCAGACGAACCACCCACTCCAAATGAACCTACAACTGGACCGTTTCCACCTCCACCTCCACCACCAGTTGTGGTAGTAGTTGTTGTGGCTACTGTTTTTTTATACTTAATATTTTTAACCACAGGACTTGCCTCGACGTTTCCAGCAAGGTCCTGACCATGTGCTGTCAGACAGTATGCTCCCTCAACAAGAGGAGTCCAGTTATAATTCCACGCGAAAGACGACGATGCTGTAGCACTCAAAAGCGATGTGATATTTGTAAATGCTCCACAAGATTGTTCACCAAATAATGCAAAGGCGAGTGTTGTAGAAGCAACTCCATATATATCATAAGTGACACCACTAATAGCTATTGCACCGTCAGAGAAATCTGTGTCTGGTGCTGGAAAAATAAATGAACTTGTTGGAGCTGTTGCATCCACTATTACCTTCCATGCATCTGTCCACAGGCTACATACGTTCAAAGCATCACACGCTTTGACATGCCAATAGTACACACCTTCCCAAAGATTTGATCCATCAAACTGTGATGAAAAAGTCGATGAGGACTGAATGATTGTGACAAATGCATTACCGGTTGTTGTAGCAGTAGAAGACGATACTTCGAATACATATCGTACCGGACTAGATGTTGCATTTACATCAGTCCAGTCCAGTGTAAGAACTTGTGGTTTTACAAAACTAAAAGATGCAGGAGAAAGATGAATCGGAGGATTTGGTGCAACTAAAGGAACAGGAGGGGTCCCAGATCCCCCATCTGAAGTTACTGCACTCCCACACGCATTCGTGTCATAAGTAAGTTTATACAAAAGTCCTGCTGGATTTGTATAAATAACATTAGGTGTTTTAGCTACATTTTTAACAATAAAAGTAATTGTATTTTGTCCAATAACAAGTGTTGAGGAAGGTATTACCACTTGATCAACCGTTGTCCAATTGTTCTCATCAATATTATCTACAACGACATTCCCATTAATGAGAATTTTATAGTAGTCATCTGCTGAAATCTCAAGATGAGCATCGGTAATTGGTGTGTTTGAAGCAATGGTAAATGTTCGTGTAAATGTCTGAGCGAATTCATTTGGAGTATCGTTGATTGGATTTTCACTCCACACCCACGTTGCTCCAAGAATAGCATTCGTCCAGTTAAATCCCAGCGGTGACACCGGCACCGCACCACGACCTTCTGTTTGAGTCTGAGAATCACTTACAATTACTTTTGTTTCTTTTACAAAAGGAATTCTCGTTGCTGACATTTTATATAGAAGTCCTGCTGGATTATTTAGATACGTTCCTAAAGGTAAGGCGAGATTCTTTACGGTAACTCGAATCGTATTAGATGTATTTGGTCCAAAGTTAAAAAGATTTGGATACAGAGCCTTAAGATCATAATGTGTTTGATCTCCTGACCCAAAATTTCTTTCAACGGCAAGCTTATCGCCTATTGTGACTCCATTTATTTCAAGCTTATATCCATTGTCTGCCGCGATATCAAAAGACGCTGAATCCAAAGATCCGCTATCTAGTGTGAATTTTTTTACAAACACAGTCACACGTTCCTGCTCTGGATCACTCACTTCTGTAGAATCCCAAATCCATGTTGCACCGGGAATACTTGCCGTCCAAAACGGATGACTTGCATATGTTGGTACTGCAAAATTTACAGTATCGTTAACTGTATTTGTTGTATCACTTACAAGAGTAATCGTTTCTGGAGTACACTGCGGGGTGTTTTCCTGAGCTCGAGTATCTACTGGAAATCCAGCAAAAGATGGGATGATTAGTGCTGTAATAATAAATGACGAAATAATTTTATTCATAGTATTGTGTTAACTGGTAAGACTGAATGTTTTTCTCGTGGCAAATACCCCGATACAAAAAGCTTTATAACGAAAAAGCCTCGTGTGTTGTATGAACGGATTCTACAATGAACACACTCTAAATGTCAAACGCTCATACTCTGCCCATTTTGGAGTACGGTAAACTTCACATCTGTATTCTTTTCTTCTGCAAGTAGCTGAGCAAGACGTTTCTCCGCATCGTCCTGACCATCAATACCGAGATCAAACGTCCCGAGATGTACTGCAAGCGCATTCTTTACTTTCAAATCAGAGTACAACATGAGTGCGTCATCCGGGCCCATGTGTACAATATGCATAAACCACCGTGGTTCGAATGCACCAATAGGTAGTAGGGCAAAACGAAATCCGTCCGGATATGATTTCTGTATTCGAGTTGCAAATGGACCATATCCAGTATCACCAGCGATATACGTATCACCATGAGGCGTGCGTAGCACAAAACCACCCCATAACGTTTTATTCCTATCGGTAACACCTCGCGCAGAGAAATGTTGTGCAGGTACACAATCTACAGAAAAAACATCTGAAAATTTTTGCGACTCTCCCCAATCCATATCGACTGCTCCGAAAATTTTTCTTCTAGCCAGATACTCTGAGTTACCAAGTGGTGTATATATTTTAGGACTATCTCTTCGTGACAACCTTCGTAGTGTCCGAATATCCATGTGATCATAATGATTGTGAGAAAGTAAGACAATATCTATAGGAGGCAGACTATCGAAACTAATTCCCGGTTGCATATACCGTGGTGGTCCAAAAAAAGGAAACGGGCTCGCTCGACGAGTCCATACAGGATCAGTGATTATGTTAAGTCCTTCAGTCTGGATGAGCACCGTAGCATGATTTATAAAAGTCGCAACAATCTGATCTCCGAAGACTCGCTCTTGAGGCTTGAGTATTCCTTCTGGAAGTGGCCGCTTTTTCCAGTGTGTGTATAGAAGTTTCCGAATAAAAAAAGATGGTCCGTGAAAAGACTTATCTGATCGTTTTTCTCTTTCAGAGAAAAATTCTAAAATATTTCTAAATCGTTTTCCATCGAAATGATCTGTGACTCGACCACGATATCCGTTTGCACGAAAATGAAAATTAATTCCTGAAATAAGCAATATACAAATAGCAAAAAATTCAAACATATACACT
>Ga0163155_10004844_pt1 | contig 13606 bp, 9 predicted proteins | sample OliLakLV19SP4G1_FD_148611 | JGI IMG/M metagenome (GOLD analysis project Ga0163155, IMG submission 148611) | Freshwater microbial mat bacterial communities from Lake Vanda, McMurdo Dry Valleys, Antarctica - Oligotrophic Lake LV.19.SP4.G1 | ecosystem: Environmental > Aquatic > Freshwater > Lake >...
TTTCTCAATGTCTCGAGCACCTTGTTCAAGCCGCCTTGGTAGCTGAGTGATGTTTTTGTTGCACCGGCAATGATGTCCACGCGCGAGATGCCCTTCGTGGCATCCGCTCCTTTGAACTGACCGATAAAAGACTCGGTATCCTTCTTCGGCATTTCACGTCCTGAAAGTTCAAGTTCCCGCACGGGGCGAACGTCAAGAATCTTCAACGTCTGTGGAATCAAGGCGACGAAAAATTGCGTGTCGTTGCAGATGGGGCAGGCGATAGGCCAATAGACGTTGGCAATCCAAGCCACGTGATTCCCGTTATCGGTGATGCGATAAAACTCGGCATCCAGCAGGGGATCTTTAACGCCCTCCTCAAGAATGACGGTGTCAACCTTCACCGTCTTACCAAACAATTCGGCGGCGTAAGCAATCACGTCAGGTTGTCTGCGCCCTTTCCCGGCCATGGGATTAAGAACTCGATGCATGATTGAACCGAGATACTTTTCGACATCGCGGCGGTCGCCGCGGCTGGTCAAAACGTAAGGGCCGATGATGACGGTGACGTCGCCAGTGACCATGCCGGGGCGTTCAGCTTCAGCGGCTGAAAGCTTGATGTAACCGGCTTCATCGTCGATGGATGTCTTGTTGAAGAGGATTTGCGGGAGCTCGCGGCCAACGGTATCGATGACTTTTTCCGTATCCTTCCAACGCGGATCATTTTTAGAATAGTAAACGTCAACGCCCACCGGCGGAACCTCACCGGCGTGTGCGGCTCCGAAGAAAACAAAAGAGAGAAGAAGGAGTGTATGGATTGGCTGTCGGGCCATCGGTCTGTCCTCGTGCTAAACAATGGAGTGAGCCTGCAAAATGCCGCGAGCCTTGGATTCATCTTTCTTGATCTGTTCGACAAGCGCCAGAACATCGGGGAAACGGCGTTCGTCGCGAAGTTTTTCGATGAACAACACTTCGATCTGTTTGCCGTACAAGTCGCCGCTGAAATCGAAGATGTGTGTTTCAATGAGCAGATCGGGCTTCTGTCCGGGCGGAAGATTCTGAGTGATGGTCGGCCTGTAACCCACATTTGTAATCGAACCCAGGCGCTGGCCATCCACCACGGCAATCGTTGCGTAAACCCCGAACGGCGGCCGAGCTTCGTCTCCAAGGTCCAGATTTGCAGTGTTGTAACCCAGCCGCCGACCACGCGCGTCGCCTTTGACGACTGTGCCATAAACTGAGACGTGCCGGCCGAGCATAGCTTCAGCGTCGCGCAAGCGACCCTCCCAAATAGCTTCGCGAATTCGCGTGCTGGAAATGGTTTCACCCTCGGGCGCCAGAACCGGGTCCAGGCAGCGCACCGAAAAACCGAGATCCAGGGCGAGGGGCTGCAAGGCCGGAGACTCTTTATTCATGCGGTCGGAGCCGAACCGGGAATCAAACCCCATGACGAGTCCGCGGATGCTCAGCCGATCGCGAAAATACTTTTCAGCGAACTGGCGCGCAGTGAGCCGGGAAAGGTCGGGCGTGAATTCCAGCACCCAGGCGAAATCAATCTTGGCGCGTTCGAAAAGCAAGAGGCGATGTTCGAGGGTGGTGACCATTTCCGGAGCGCGGCCGTCGAGAGTTTTGCGCGGGTGTTCTCGGAACGTGATGACGCCGGTGGGGCGGCGATCGCATTCGGAGGACCAGTGTTGGAGTGTCTTCAGAACGGCCTGGTGCCCGCGATGGACGCCGTCGAAGGTGCCAATCGTGACGATCGCGTTTTTCTCAGCGGGGGACTCGTTGTTTCCGTAATAGGCCTTCATGGCAGCCATTTAAATCGAATGCGTGCAAAGTTCAAGCTGAGCGGGACTCTATTAGACGCGCCTGAACATAAATAGTTTTCTAAAACGTGACCGCCAATCCCATCAAGGCTGAATTTTGACGATTCGATTGTTGGTACTATCGGAGATAAAAATCGCGCCAGACTTATCTACATAAACGCCATGCGGCTGGTTCAATTCTGCTTTCTCAGGCGCATCCCCTAATCCGCGGGTGCCTGCTTTTCCTGTGCCGGCGACTCGCACTATTTTATCTTCTTTAGGGATGTATTTTCGGACAAGGTGGTTATCGGAATCGGCGATAAGGACATTATCTTCGCGATCGACGCACACATGCTTTGGGCCGCGGAATGTAGCCGTCAGAGCCAAGCCGCCATCGCCCTCGCCGTTGCCAGGCTTTCCCGTTCCGGCCACTGTTCTAATTTTCCCATCGGTGCCGACGACACGCAGGCAGTTTCCGCCGCGTTCGAGAATATAGAGGTTGCCCTTTGAATCGACACAGATCGCGCGGGGATCATTCAACGGGTTGGTCTTCGCGTCGCTGCCATCGGCCGGGGTGCCTTTCTGGCCGCTGCCGGCCACCGTTGAAATGATGCCGGTCTTCATGTTCACGGCGCGAACGCGTGAGTTTTTCAGGTCAACAATATAGAGATGTTCAAACGCGGCGTCATTGGCCAGACAGTACGATTCGTTGAGCTGCGCTTTATCGGCGGGGCCGCCATCGCCGCCAAAACCTTTCACGCCGGTGCCCGCAAACATGGAAATGATGCCGGTTTTTAAATCGATCTTGCGAACGCAGTGATTGAACGTGTCAGCCACGTAGAGCGACGAATCGTCGGGTCCAACAACCAGATGGTGCGGGCCATTGAGAGCGGCTTTTGTGGCATCGGCTCCGTCGCCCGAAAGGCCGGGTTTGCCGGTGCCGGCGATCGTGGTGAGAATTCCCTTCGCGTCAACCTTGCGAATGCGTTCGCCGCCCTTCATCTCCGCGATGTACATGTTGCCAGATTTGTCGAAATCGACGGCGAATGGCCAGACTAATTTTCCCTGCGTTGCGGGCGATCCGTCCGCTCCGTCGCCGCCCCCCGCGACGAGCGTAATGGTGGCTGCGGCGCCTACTGGCGCGGTACATACAAGCAGAGCCATAAGAACGTGACTGAGCCGCTTCGTGGTCAGCATGAGAATCTCCCCGGTTTATGCTCTGACGGACCGGCGGGAACTCTATTCATTCGCGAGTTCCAGAAAATTAGAGCGGATTACTTGCGCGTCGATGCCGGTGCGGTCCAATCGTCTTCGTCCACCTTGCGGACCGGTTTCGGAGCCGATTCCTTCGGGTCCTTGAACGCCGCGTTAGAGCGCGTGGACGCGTTAACGGGCTGATTGGGATCGCGGAACATGGCGGCATTGCCGCCGCCTTTGCCCGCATCGCCGCGTGGTTCGGTGCCGGGCGTTGAGGGCGTGGGCACGTCCTGGTCGCGAATGGGACCGGGCGGATTGGTGAATTTTCCGTCACTCTTCTGAGTGCCTTTTTTCTTGCGCTGCTTTAGCAGGTCAAAGGGATCGAAGTTGCGCTCTTCAGGCGTGTCGGCGTCGCCGGAAACTTCTCCCGAAGCGACCAGCAAGTCCTGCGAGGGCACAATGAGATTGCGGTAGGTCGCGGTGGGGCGAATGGACGCGAAGAAGGAACTGTCGCCCTGGTTGCGGTCAACAGAATAGGTGACGGTGGCGTCGATCGGGCCGTAGTTGCGGGTCAGCGCCACGCGTTCAATCTGGCGGCCTTTGCGATTCAAGAGCGAGCGGCGTTGTTCCTGAACGCGTTCGACGGCAATACCCCAGCGCTCGCTGATTTGGTATTCGAACTTCACGTGAATCTGATCCGAACCCACAATCGCGCGCGTGTCGTCGGCAAAGTGGAAACGCTCTTCCAGTTTCAAGCGCCAGCGCGTTCCGGGATCGAAGGTGATGCTGTACGAGGCGATTTCAGTGCGCAAATCCTGCGGCCGGACTCCGGCGCTGGCGCCCAGTTTGAAGACATCCAGTACGCGCAAAAAACCGTCCGCGCGAATCAGGTCCAGTGCGTCGCCGCCGAGGAGGCGTTCCTGATCGCGGTTGCGCGGCAGGAAATCCATGGCGACATCAAAGCCGGCAAAATTAACATTTCGAGTGCCGCCGTCTTTTGTGGCGCGCCGCGTCTGGAAGGTCTGTTCGATGGCGAAAGTCATGCGGTCGACGCGGGTCAGGTCGTCCATTTTGTCGAAATCGAGCAGGTCTTCAGCCGATTCGCGCGTGTCACCGATGGCCGCGTAGCTGATGCGGGGTTCTATAATGTGGCGCATGCCGCCCGACAGTCCCAAGGCTTCATTCTCAAATTCCGGAAACGTGCCGTAGATGCGGCTGCTGAGATCGAAGCCATAAGTGAGCGCTCCCTGCGACACATTATCGCCCTGGCGGGAGTTGTCGTAAATCTGCTGCTGCGTTCCGACATGAGGGACAAAATTCAGCGGACCCCATTTCAACGGGCGCGAGAAATCAACGATGCCGTACGCGCGGTTGGCGGAGATCAGATCCTGATCGTAAATGTCGCGCTCGAATTCGCGTTTCACGCGCGCGCCCTGAACTTCCGTTTTCATGTAAAAACCCCACGGCAGCGGGGTGGAGGTGAGCGAGTAGGTGAGCGCCGGTTCGTAACTGGTGAAGGCGCCGAAATCGGTCGGGCTGCGCGGCGCGCCGGAGTCAAAATCCTGGGTGGTGCCGCGGTAGAGAAGTTCGATAGAGTAGTTGTCGCCGGGCTTGCGCAGCGAGGCGAGCGCTTCGGGCTGATTGTTCTTGAGGTAATCGCGGTAAAAATATTCGTGCATGAAATCGCGGTCGGTCTGGCTCTGGTACTTGAGATCAAGCAGCAGATTGTCAACGCCGGCGAAGCGCTTGAGGGGCTGGTGCTGCTGGAAGTCCACCATGCCGCGGAAATCATCGCGGTGTTCGTGCAGATCGAACGATGGCGGGCCGGCGTCTTCAAGGCTGCGGCGGCGCGTAAAGAGCAAATTGGCATCGAACTGCTGGCGTGGAAATCCGTCGATCTTGGGTTGGATGCGGCGTTCCAGATCGCGGCGAGCGCGCTGGAGGTCGTCTTTACGCGAGGTCTGCAGCTCGTCGAGAACGTAAACGCGGAAGTGGCCCTGGCCGCGTTCGAATTTCTTTTCGCCGTTTTCGGCTGGGCGCAGGCCGCTCTGCCAATTAATTTCAAATCCGGCGGCCGGTCCGCGCTCCATGCGTTCATCGAGATCCAAGTAAACGTGGGTGGGATCGAAGATCTTATTTTCGCTGCCGGCGAGATTGTATCCGAAGCGATTCAGGATGAAGGGGCCCCAGCGATTTGAATTTCCGACGCTGGTATCGAAGAACGAATTGCGCTTCTGCATGTCGTATTTGATGCTGGGGAAGGGGAATATCTTGGCGCCCATGATGTTCAGGCTGGCGCGCTTGACGACGACGCGCTGCGGCTTTAATTCCTTCTGTCCGGGATTTTTTGGATCCGCTTCTTCGTACATGTAGAAATCCAGACTTCCGGCTTTCACCCCATACATTGGGTGAACCATGTCGTCGGTGGTGATGTACGCGTCTTCGGCGGTGTATTGCAGGCGGCCCTGCTTGATGACTTTCTGAGCTCTGAAGACGAGATTGGTGCGTGCCTGCGGGTCCTCGGCGGGCAGCAGGTAAACGCCGTAGGGGTCTTTGCCGCGGTTGAGAAAGTTGGCGCGGTCGCCGGCCTCTACTTTTTCTTCATCGGTTTTCCTGGCGTCTTTGCCGAATCCCTGCAGCGCGGTCGGCGGCGCTGAGACGCGGACGACGGCATCGATCAAGTACCCGGTCTCATTGTTGATGTCGACATAAGCGGCCTGCGCCGACATTTCGGATTCCCCGGCGCGCAGTCGGATGTTGCCTTCGGCGTACATTTCGCGGGACTGCCGGAAAAAGACGATGCTGTCGGCTTCGAGCTTGTTGCCCTTATAGCGCACCCAGGCGGACCCTGAAAGAATCACTGCATCGCGGGCTTCGTCGAAGGATTGCTTCGCGGCCGACCAATCGACCTCAGGAAGAGTCTGGTCCTTGGTTGCGGGGACCCCATCAGTGGTTTTTTCCAGGCGAACGACGGGTGACGGCTTATCTTCGCCGCCGTGGCAGAATCCCAACGTAATAACGATAAGACTGAAAAGAGTGCACACGTTTTTGCAGTGCACAAGCGCAGGTGTTTTAGCCATGAAGCGATTTATTTTAGGTATCTCCCCGCTGAATGCAAGCGTGTCGCCGCGATTATTCCGCTATTTGCTCAATGCGGCGCCCACATGCACCTTCCGCTTTCCGAAGTTTCGGCGAGAGACAGACGCAGCTGAAGCTTTTACGCTTGTAAAAAAGTGCACACGCCGCAAAACGTCAAATAGGCCTTCATCTTAAGGGGGGATCACGTGAGCTTTCCGTTGCAACTTGGCTTGGTCATGCTCGGTGGCGCGCTCGGAAGTGGCGCTCGTTTTACGACGAACGCTCTGTTTGAACGCTGGCTCGGTGCACCTGCGATTTCGGCGGCAACACTTGCCGTTAACGTCGCCGGATGTTTTCTGATCACAGCCATTGCCGAACTCGCCACCGCAGAGTATCTCAGTCCACAGACGCGCCTTTTTTTGAATGTTGGCATCATGGGCGGGCTCACCACGTACAGCACGTTCAATCAGGTGTTGATCGAACACCTCCGCGATAACAGATTCGGCCCCGCATTCTTGAATATGGCCCTCACACTGGGATTGTGTCTCGGCGCTGGATTTCTCGGCCTCGTCGCCGCGCGAGTCGTGACGGTAAAATAAAAACCCCCGCGAAAGCGGGGGTTTTAAAAACGTTCATATTTTAAAAGTTACGGCGCCGGCGCCTTATCCAATTCTTCCCACGCCTTCAACCATTCTTCCTGAACAACTCCGGGCTGGCGGTAGGATCGGCTCACGCGGTACGTGCCGGTTGACAGACCGCTGGTGCAATCGAAGTAGGCCGTGACGGTCTTTTTGGCTTTGGCGGCATCAAGCGCCGTCGCAATCCCCTTGGTGATCTGTTCCTGCACTGACTTGTATTCGTCGCCCGTCAGCATGCGGCGCGGATCGTAAAGATAACCGGGATTCTTTGCAGCCAGATCATCTTTGCCGGGGGGCAGAGTCTTAACGACAGCCTCCCAGTTCTGCTTTGCGGCGGCCTTCTTGTCCATCTTCTCAGTCAACACGGACTCGATCTGCATCTTCACGTCGTCCCAGTTCACGTCGGCCGAATCGAACACGGCCCACAATTCATCCAGAGAACGGGCGGCTTCAACGGTGATCGTGCGCCGCTGAGACTGGGTTCTGCTGCCTTCGGTGTTGGTCTTGTCCTTGTTCAACTCGAAGCGATCTTTCGGAGACTCCTTGCCCAGCGCCTTCAGCAGCTGCGCCTTATAGATGGTGGAGCGTCCGTCATCGACAATTTTGACGTCGACGGGAATTTTTGTGCCCCCCACATCCACTTCAACGGGGCAACTGTAGCCCACGCTGTTGATGGAGAAGCTCTGCGTGTTGCGCGTCGAGTTCTTCACAAGGAAGGGGAACGCCCACGCCACTTTATCCCCGCCAGCCGGAGTCTTCAGCGTCTGAACTTTGATCTGCGGATCTTTCGCATCGGTCGGCAACGGAATCGTGATGTCCTGATCCCACATCCACAGGTATTCCCAGCGGCGGTCTTTCAGTTTCAATTCCGAGCGCTGAACATGGAATTCATCGTCTAGTCGTTCAAAGGTGAGCACCATCACGCGGCGGAGTTTTTCGTCGTAGCGATGCGCGTTGCTCAAGCCGTTGACAACAATTTTCAGCTCCGTGAATTCATCGTTGAAGCCCGACCACAGCGCCGCGCCCCAGCGGGTCTGGCCCGGTCCGAAGGTGCTCAGCGGAGTCAGCGTGACGCCGCCCTTTGCCGGGTCGAGCGTGTAGTTGCTCAGATGTCCGGCCGATTCCAGCGGGGCAATATTCTGCTCGCGCAACGATTTGTCAGCGAGACTGTCGGAATAAACCAGGGGGCGGCGCAGCGAATCGGCGATCATCCGCTCCGGCGCAAAGCCGCTCGTGGAATGATTGAAGACGCCCTTGTTGGTCACCGCGACGAACTGCGGCGCGATGCGGCGTTTCTTCGGCGTCGAATTGATCACCGTGAAGCTGAAGCCGAACCATTTTTTGGCGCTGCCGTGGCTGTTCTGCGTGACGATGTATTGCGGCTGATCGAATTTGAAATCGGTCAGGTTGATAGACCAGCGGTCGTGATCGACAATCTGGAAATCATCCGGATTGACTTCGTAGGGATCGCGCACGGGCTGTTTCAATCCCAGCGCGCCTTCCATCGTCGCCGGTTCGGCAACGGTCTTCGTCTCTTCGTCGATGGTGACCGTCGCGGAACCGAGCGCCGACACCTTCTCACGCTGATCCTTGAGATCGGCCAACGTTTTGTTGAAGTTGTCGAAGAGCTTGCGGCGCTCATCCATCACGCCTTGCCGCGCTTGAAGTTTTTTCTTCAAGAACGCCTCTTCTTCTTTATCTGCGTCGCTCGGAAAATCCTTGAGCTCGATCAATTGCACTTCGCCCGCTTTAAGAAGCGCGGGGCTTAAAAAGATCGAACTCGCCACGAACGCTGACAGATGCCACAGTCGCATGTAATGTCCTCTCCATGCATTTCCACGTAAGACGGCCAAGCCTATTCTCGACGCCGATGCCTGCTTCACTTCCGTGAAACGCAGACCCGTTAAGGTTCAAACTGCCGTGGTCCAATAGCTTAAAGAATTTAGCCAGTTTTCCGGGCTGTCAATTCTTTTTTGTCCTTTAGACCACCTAACATTCGCTTAGTGTCAAATCCAATCGCATTCCACCGTTGAACACGTGCAACTTTCCTGCGAGTATGCGTTCAAGAAGGGGACTGTTCAATAGCTCTCTACCCTAATGGAAAAACCGCATGAGTACCACTGCCAATGCGCCATTGCCTCTGGACCCGGCCGCGTTTGGGCTGATCGAATCCGTGGGACCGGCTACCCTTCTCCAGACCCATATTGGCTGGGTCTATCTCATCGGCCCGTATGCGTTTAAGTTTAAAAAACACGTCCGATTCGATTTTCTTGATTTCACGACTCTTGAAAAGCGCCGCTGGGCCTGTGAGCGCGAAGTTTTTCTTAATCGGCGGCTTTGTCCCGAACTTTATCTCGGCTTGCGGCCGCTGGTCCGGGATTCTGACGGCCGCGTGCGCCTCTCTATAAAGGAGGAGGCGCGCGGCGCAGGGGCGACTGTTATTGATTGGGCCGTCTGGATGAACCGGCTGCCTGAAGACCGCATGCTTGATGCGTTGCTTAAAAATAGCAAGGTCGTGCCGGACGACATGATTCGTCTCGCCGGTACGCTGGCGGACTTCTATCGCCGGCAGCGTGCGGAAAAGTTGCCGATGACGGCCGCCGATTATTTTCAGACACTCACTTTAAATATCGACGAAAATATCCGCGAAGGCCGGGCGCTCAGCCGTGAGGTCGTTGCGGAAAGTTCGCTGAGGGTGATTGAATCCCGCGCACGCCATTTTTTGGCCACGCACCGCGATCTCATCGACGCGCGAGTGCGCGATGGATTCATCGTGGATGGCCATGGCGATCTGCGCGCGGAGAATATCTGGCTTCCGGCGAGCGGCCCGCCAATTCTTTTTGATTGCATCGAATTCAACGACCGCTTCCGCATCTGCGATTGCGCTCAGGACATCGCGTTCCTGGCGATGGATCTGGATTCGCGTGGCCGTGACGATCTCAGCACCGCGCTGCTCACGCACTATGGGCGGGCCTGCGATCCAGAACTTCCACCTCGGCTTCTGAATTTTTATCTCGGCTACCGCGCCTTTGTGAAAGGCAAAGTTCTCGCGTGGCTCGCGCGGGATGGCGGTGTGTCCGCATCCGAGCGTGAACAGGCGACGACCCAAGCGCGCGCGCTGTTCGATCTTTCCGTACGCTACGCGAGGCATGAAAAACCGGCGCTGCTCGTTTTCTGTGGTCCGGCCGGCAGTGGTAAAAGCACGCTGGCGAATACGCTCGCCAAGCGTCTGAAATGGGCGCACATTGCCACCGATTTCGTGCGCGATGAACTCGTGGCGCGAGATCGTCCTCGCGCGGAGCGCTACGCCGGACAGATTTCGGGGCGCGTTTACGATAGCGTGATTCAGCGCGCGGCCGAACGGCTCGAACGCGGCCAGAGTGTCATCGTGGACGGCACCTTTTCAACACGGGCTCTGCGCAAACGCGCCGCGGATGTGGCCGTCTCGCGCGGGTTGCCGTGCATTCTCGTCTGGGCGGATGCCAAACCGGTGGTCATCGAGACGCATCTGAATGAGCGCGCCGCCAGCGGCGAATGCCACGGTTCCGAGGCCGACGCCGCTGTCTCGGCGCGCCAGCAATTGAGCTTTGAGTTGCCGAGCCGCGTGGACGACACTGAATTTGTGGAAGTCTGCCGCATCGACACCAGCGTGCCGCGCGATGAAAGCGCGGCGGCGGCATGGGACGGAATTCTGTTCGCGTTGGCGAAAGCGGAGCATTGAATGGACTCTCTGGTCGACACGCGCCGCTACGTGGCCACCCTCGGAGACGCGGACACCGAGACCACCTATCCGTTTTCCGTGGAACGCAAAGGCGAGTCGATCACGCTGACGCTGAATCTGGACATGCTGGAAACAGGCGAAGGCGGCGATCCCGAAATTTTCGCGGACACGCTCGGCTATTTCGACGGCGCCACGCGCACCGGTGAAATCACCTGGTCGCTGACGCCCAAAGTCGCCGCGTATCTCGCCGAGCATTTTGGCCGCTGGCGCGAATGGCGGATCTCCGCCGCTAAGTTTCACGACATCCCTCACATAGTGGAACGGCGTCCAGACAATGTAATCGAAGAGGACATTCATATTTCGCTTCAACTTGCCGAACCCGATCGCGAATTCACCGGTACCGCGAGGCTTGATTTGAAATCCTCGACAGGCAACGATCTATATCTCGCTTGGTGTTCCATCATTCAAACAGAATCGCAATCGCCCGTTCCATGTGTCTGGTTTCGCTCCATTGTCGGCCCAGGCCTCGGTCCGCCGACGCTCCGCCAGATAAAAGGCCACACGATGGACGGCGCCCGCATCGACGCGCCCACTTATGCAAAACTGATCTCTCAGGTGCTCGCGCTTCCGCCCGAAGCCATCACGAGCTTCGACATCATCTGGGTGCTCGCCCACTAATAAAAAAGCCCTTCGTTGTTCTCCGTGAGCCTCCGTGCTCTCCGTCCTCTGTGCTGAAGTCGTGTAAAAACCCCGCGCCGGATACCCAATCTTTTCCCAATCTAACGCTTGAGTTCCTTCCGTCCGGCAGCCGATAATTCTATTAGGACTTCGCTCGCCCGTTCTAAAGAGGATTGTCAATGGCTTCCAATTCCGTACGCTGGCACGCTCCCGAAAAAACCAGCTTCTCCGCAACCCTCGTGCTCGTCATTTCCGCAGTGGCTATCGCCATTGCGATCTATTCGTTCTTCCGCAGCACGGGTCCAGCGCATGCCGTTCGTGCGAGCGGCTCCGCGTCAGCGCTCGCGCCACTCTCGGCCTGGAAGATGCACACCTTCGAGAGCAAATCACAGAACCAGCATTTCGATGGCCTTGTCAAACCCGGCCAGATCTTCCATATCCCGGCAGGCAGTCCGTTCGAGGTCCGCACCGATCCATCTGAGGCCGTGGGCGCTTTCGTCGATCCCTCCGCCGATGCCACATGGGATCACGAAGGCGGAGAACTCGACCCGGCTAAAGACGGCGCGCAATCGTGCCGCTCGCCCATGCAGCCCGGCCTCTACCGGCTTCTCTGGCGCCCCACCGATTCAGCCACCGGTCCCGAGCAGCCGCTCGAAGTTCTTGTCCTGAGCAAGTCCGAGACGCACGTTCAAGGCGATAAAATCACCGTCAAAGTGAATGGGAAAAGCATCGGCGCGTTCCACGATCCCGAAAAATCCACCGTGCGCCGCGTCCGCGAAAACGCCTCCCGCTACCGCATCCCGGAGTATTTCGCGACCCTGGCGCCGCAGACCATTCCTTTAAAGCTCGGACCCGATTTCGATCTCGGCGACCTCATCGCGTTTAAAGATTACAAAGGCGCCGACGGCAAAAAAGTGTTCACGACCACGCGCCACGCCGACATCCTTCCGATCCGCACCGATCTCATCGACAAGCTGATCAAGCTCCGCGAACGACTCCTCGCCAAGGGCGTGAAAGTCACGCGCTTCTGGATCACCAGCGGATTCCGCACGCCGGACTACAACCGCTCCATCGGCGGCGCCGCGTTCAGTCGCCACTGCTACGGCGATGCCGTGGACCTGTGCATCGACGAGGACAACGACAAGCACATGGACGATCTCAACGGCGACGGTAAGCTCGATCGCAAAGACGGTATCCTCATCGGCAACGCTGTCCGCGAGCTCGAAGCCGAAGGCGCCGTTATTCCCGGCGGCATCGGCGTCTACGAATGGGACTCCGAAGACAGCGTCCGCAGCCACGTTCATATCGACTGCCGCGGCTACATCTCCCGCTGGGGCCAGGACGGCAGCGGCAAATACAAAAAGTCATTCATCTGGTGGCCCAAGGCCGAGTTCAGCGAAGATGATGGGGAGTGACGAACTCCTCAACACAAAGACACAAAGTCGCTAAGACCAAATGTTGAACTTTTTTGTGCCAAGTCCGCCGCGACGTTTTTACTTTTCTTTTAACCTTAGTGTCTTTAAGCCTTCGAGTCTTTGTGTTGGCTGTCTAGTTAGCCAGTCCCTTTTTCCGGACCTGGTCCAATAATGTTTCCAGCGTCGCCGTTTCGTCCAGCGCCGAGGTATCAATATCGATGGCATCATGAGCCTGCTTTAGCGCGCCGATTTCGCGCTGTTCGTCGGTCTCGTCGCGGTATTTGATCTGCTTTTTCAAGCCTTCCATATCAAACAATTCCTGCCGCGCTTCCAGTTCCGCCGCACGCCGTTTCGTGCGCGTATCCAGGTCCGCGTGAATATAAAACTTCAGACGCGCGTCCGGGAAAACCACCGTCCCGATGTCGCGCCCTTCCATGACCACGCCGCTGATTCCAGCCTTCACCAGGTGATGCACGGCATCGCGCATGGTCTTTACCAGCACGCCGCGCACCGCCGGGTTGTTCACCACCGGCTTCAGTTCTTTCGTGAGCGACGCTGTGAAAAGTTCGTGAGTCCGGTCGTGCCCGTTGACGATAAAAAGCTGCTGCCCATTCACGATCTGGTAATCAAACTTCATCGCGTCAGCGACGTCGGATACCCGTTCCTCATCTTTCAGGTCGATGCCGCTTTCCAGCGCCAGATGCGTGACCGCGCGGTACATCGCCCCCGTGTTGAGATGCACAAAGCCGATGGCTTCCGCCAGCCGCCGGGCCGCCGTTGACTTCCCGCTACCCGCCGGTCCATCGATGGCAATGACGCGTTCGTCCATAGTGATCAGCGGCCGACTGCCAGGCCGCGCTCCTCTTCGTATCCGCCCTTCACGAGTCCGCCGCCGTTCAACATTTTAGCGGCGTCGTCCAGTGCAGAATTCTTTTATGAAGAGGCGGATTGTACGCTGCCACTATTTCGGCGCCATCCGCATTTCACAACGCGCGCGCATCGATGTGCCACGGGCAGCCAACTGCTGGCCGCCCGTGGCACACTCGCTTTCAGGGTGAGGGTAAGCGTCCGACCAAGCACATGGCTCAGCAAGGC
>Ga0163155_10004854_pt1 | contig 13594 bp, 10 predicted proteins | sample OliLakLV19SP4G1_FD_148611 | JGI IMG/M metagenome (GOLD analysis project Ga0163155, IMG submission 148611) | Freshwater microbial mat bacterial communities from Lake Vanda, McMurdo Dry Valleys, Antarctica - Oligotrophic Lake LV.19.SP4.G1 | ecosystem: Environmental > Aquatic > Freshwater > Lake >...
GTTGTGCACCACCAACCTGATGCTCAATGGCTTCGACCTGCCCGCCGTGCGGCGCGACAACTACCTCGCCAAACCTTACCAGGATTGGGGACCCAGCGACCGCGTGGACATTATTCTGACCAACCCGCCCTTTGGCGGCACCGAAGAAGACGGCACGGAACAGAACTTCCCGCAGAAATTCCGCACTAAAGAAACCGCCGACCTGTTTCTCGCCCTGATCATCAAACTCCTGAAACCGCATGGCCGCGCAGCCGTGGTGCTGCCCGACGGCACCCTGTTCGGCGAAGGCGTAAAGACCAGACTGAAAGAAGAACTGCTCGAAAAATGCAACCTGCACACCATCGTGCGCCTGCCCAATGGCGTATTTGCGCCTTATACGGGCATCAAAACCAATATTCTGTTCTTTGAAAAAGGCAGCCCCACCAAAGAAATCTGGTACTTCGAGCACCCCTACCCCGATGGCGTAAAAAACTACAACAAAACCCGCCCTGTTGACATCAAAGAGTTTGATTTGGAAAAAGCATGGTGGAATAATCGCGTGGAAAATGAATACGCGTGGAAGGTGCCGGTGAAGGAGATTGTGAAACGGGGATTTAATTTGGATGTGAAGAATCCGAGGGTGCAGTCAATTGATAAACAGCATAATGCATAAGATTTGATCGGGCTGCTTGAAAATTCAATGACTAAAAGTCTTTCTCTGTTAACCCAAATGAAATCCGCAATTCAATGAAATTAGGTGCGGTGATTAAACATAGAAAGGGTTTTATTCTAATTGATGATGAGATAGAATACAAACTTTGCCGAGTTCAGGTTAATCGTAAAGGTGTCGTACTTCGAGAGATGGTGAGGGGTGAAAAAATAAAAACAAAAAAGCAGCAAGTATGCAAATCAGGAGATTTTATCGTTGCAGAAATGGATGCAAAAGTTGGTGGTTATGGCTTTGTTCCAAAAGAATTGGATGGGGCTATTGTCAGTAGCCATTATTTCCTCTTTGAACTGGATAAAGAACAGATTAATGCGGACTTTCTGAATATTTTATCAAAACATGGCTTCTTTCAAGAGCAGATTAAGGCAGTTGGCTCAACCAATTATGCAGCAATTCGACCCAGAGATGTATTGAATTGGGATATTGAATTACCAAGATTGAAAAGACAGGAAGAAATTGTAGCATACCTACATCGAATTGAGGAGTTAAAAAGTGAGGTTTTGGATGAACTCAATATCCAACGCTCCCTACTCACCTCCCTCCGCCAAGCCATTCTCACCGAAGCCGTACAAGGCCACCTCACCGCCCAATGGCGCAAAGAAAATCCCAACCAGGAACATGCCCGCGAACTGCTTAAACGCATCGCCGCCGAAAAAGCACAACTGATCAAAGAAAAGAAAATAAGCAAGGAAAAACCGCTGCCGGCGATAAAGGAGGAAGAGGTGCCTTATGCGTTGCCGGAAGGGTGGGTTTGGTGTAGGTTGGGGGAGGTGTTACTTCAGTTTTTGGGCGGATTCGCATATGAAAGCAACCGTTTTATTGAGCGTTCAAAAAATCAAGTACTAAGGCTTGGTAATGTAAAAAATAATGAAATTAGGCTAAGAGCAAATCCGGTATTTATCAATGATGATTACGCAGAAAAAACTAGTCAATACAGATTAACAGAAGGAAATATTTTAATCACAATGACTGGCACCAAGGAAAAGCAAGACTATTGCTTTACGACAACAGTTAGACATGAAGATATGGAAAACATAAACTTGTTTCTAAACCAACGTGTAGGCTGTCTTAAATTTTTTAAAGAGATTTTACCAGATTATATCAACACAATATTGAAAAACAACAAAATTTTAGAGCCAATATTTAAGAAAGCAACAGGTTCTGCAAACCAGGCGAATATTGGCAAAGAAGCAATTCTTAGTTGCCTTATACCAATTCCGTTATTGAATGAACAACACGCCATCGTCCAAAAAGTCAACACCCTCCTGGCCTACTGCGACGAACTGGAGCAGCAGGTGCAGCAGAGCAAAGCCGATCTGGACTTGCTGATGCAGTCTGTGCTGAGCGAGGTATTCGGCTCGGAAAATCAGGCCATCGGTAGTAAACCCAATAAAACCAACTTATCGGGAAACGAAACATTGATACCCACTGACGTCGTTCAAACAACCTATGAAGGAAATACTTTGAATATGGAACTATTAGAAATACTCCAACAGCAAGGTGGTAAAATCGCCGCCATCAACCTCTGGAAAATGTCCAAGTACCAAAAGGACATTGATGCCTTTTATGAGGCCTTGAAAAAGGAAGTAGAGCAAAACAAAACCATTAAAGAAAGCAGCGAAAAAGGCTGGCTTGAACTCGTCGCGCCATGAGAATAGACAAAGTAAAAATTGGCGGGCCTCAGAAAAAAGGCTTTAAGAACCTGAATCAGTTTGAGATTGATTTGGATCAGACCAAGATGCACACGGTGCTGCTGGGGCAGAATGCTGCGGGCAAGTCTAATTTTTTGGAGGCCTTGGTCATCATATTCCGGGATTTGGATTTGCGGGAAAACCCGTCTTTTTATTTTGAAATTGACTACCAATGCAAAAACAATACAATCAGGATCAGGATCATTGGCGACCCGGACACGAGCAGCGGCTACGAGTTTTTTGTCAATGACATGGAAAAGCCGATGACCAAAGCGGCGTTTTATCGCGATAAGGACGCGCATTTGCCCAAGTATGTGTTTTCGTACTACTCCGGCGTAAGCAATCGCTTGTTGGAGCATTTTGATACCCATCAAAACCGATTTTACAAAGACTTATTGGACGGCAAGGATGAGCCGATGCGCCCCTTGTTTTATGCGCGTTTGATCCACAGTCACTTTGTTTTGCTGGCATTTTACGGCTTTGGGCAAGAGAATATTGATGAATTTCTTGAAAAATACCTGAATATCGTTGGTTTGGAATCCATTCTTTTTGTGCTCAAAAAACCACATTGGGAGAAAAAGAAAAAAACTGCCTTCGATTTTTGGGGATCCAAAGGAGTCGTGCGGGGCTTCTTGGACGACTTGTGGCAATATGCCCTGGCCCCAATCACCACCGAAGAAACGGTTCGGGAAGACTTCAATAAACATCCCAAGCAGGAGCAGTTATATCTGTACGTTTCCAATCAGGAAAAACTGAAAAAGTTGGCGGGACAATATGAGACCAATACCAACTTCTTCAAGATGCTGGAAAGCACGTATATCTCCGACCTGATCCAGGAAGTCCGGGTCAAAGTCCGAAAAAAGAATGTGGACGGGCATATCACCTTCCGGGAATTGAGTGAGGGCGAGCAGCAACTGCTCACCGTACTGGGGCTGATGCGTTTCACCAAGGAGCAGGAATCGCTCATTCTTTTGGATGAGCCGGATACCCACCTCAATCCGCTTTGGAAATGGCAGTACATGGAACTCCTGGAAAAAGTAGTCGAAAAAGACGAAAGCAGTCAGGTCATTATGACCACGCACGACCCTTTGGTCATTGGCGGGCTTACCCGCGAGGAGATTCGCATTTTCGCTTCCAGGCAGGTGAAGGATGAAGAAACGGGCAAGGAGCGGGAGCAGATATATACTTTTGAGCCGGATTTTGACCCGAAGGGGTTGGGAGTGGCAGGGATATTGACTAGTGAGTTTTTTGGGTTGCCAGCTACGATTGACAAAGAATCGTATGAAGATTTAAAAGAGAAAAGAGAATTGGAGGTGCTAAACAGGGATGGTAGGTTGAATAAGGTACAATTGGAAAGGCTTCAAAAGTTAGAAGTTGAGTTGTCCAATATTAGCTTAGATCATACTCAGCGCGATCCATTGTACAATAGATTTGTCCAGGCTGTATATCAAAATCCAGACTTAAAAAAGCCGCCTGTTGATTTGGAGGAAAGACGTAGCCAAAACGAGAAAATGGCCTCCATTCTGAAAAAACTAATGGACGAAGAAAAAGCACAATGAGGTATATTGATTTAACAAAACTGCAATTGCCTGATGGATGGCAAGCAAAGGCGGACGGACTAAATACACGATTGAGGTCTGCTGCAACAGACGCTGAAAGAACTGTCATTATGGATAAAAGCCCCATATGGCAGGAATTATTTATCCCATTGAGTCAACTTTCCAATGGCAAATGCTGGTATTCAGAAGCCTGTGAGGTTATGTCCGATCGGGACATAGATCATTTCCGCCCTAAAAACGAGGCCAAAAACATTGACAACGTTCCCCGTGCCACTGAAGCGGGCTATTGGTGGTTGGCATACGATTACGAAAACTACCGTTTTAGTAGTCAATATTCCAATCAATTCAGAAAGGATAAGTTTGATAAGAAAAAGGATACGCACGGGAAAAATGCCTATTTCCCTTTATTTCAAAATAGCCAGGTAGCCACCAATAAAAGATCATGTGACGACGAACAAATCATGCTTTTGGATCCATGCAGGAGAGACGACCCCGGTTTATTGACCTTTAATGATAAAGGTATTGCCATTCCTGATGCGGCGGCAATACTTGACCCAGATGATAAGGTTAGAGTCGAAGTCTCAATACGGGTTTATCACCTTGATCACACACCGCTGGAAGAATTACGCGAGCGAGTATGGGGAGTATGTCAACGAAAAATTGACGAGATAAGGAAAATAACGAATGACCCTGATGGGATGAGTAATTTTGGAAAAAACAGGATTAAGTTTTTAAAAGACGAAATTAGGGGAATGACGGAACGAAGTCAGGAAGTATCGGCGGTTGCCATTGCTTGTTGTGGACAAAATGGGTTGAAGGTATTAACGCAGGATATATAAGATAGCCTTTTCTGTGGTTAACACTTTCTATATTAGAGGTTGCTGTTTTTGAGGGGTAAAAAAGGCTAAAAAAAGTATAGAACTCTGCGCTGACTATCATAGCCGCTAAGCGCGGCCACGGAGCCAGCGCCCACGTTCGTGGCAATTAGAAGAAAATAAAAAACCAAACAATAAAAAACAAACAAAACGAGACGAGCGAGTCAAAGAAGGAACATTTAAGGGACGCAACAAAAAGAATCAAAACAAGGCTGTAATCCAACCCTTGCAACACTCATTTTTTAACCATAAATTTCAAATCATGAAAAAGTTTTTCATTTTCCAGCTATTCTTTCTACTGTCGGCAAGCACTGCCATATCCCAAGGCTATTTCAGTTTTGTGATAGAAAGCACCCGAAACGCCGACCTCATCGTTGAAGGTACTGTTGAATCGTCAGAACCGTTCCAAGACGGAAAGGGCGTCATCTACACCAGAAATTACCTGTCCTACAGACAGGTATTGAAAGGGCAAAGTGTGCAAAACGGCATTGTCTCCATTGAGACACCGGGCGGCAAATTCGGCGAAGTCGAAAGCGTCTGCTTTCATTGCACGAAACTAAGCGTTGGAGAAAAAGGCCTGTTCTTCCTGAAATCTGAAGGTGGCAGGTACGTGCTGCTGAACGGAAATGCGGGCAAGGTCCACCAACTGAACATTGATGGAACAAGGCAAGGGGTCGTGCCGTCTTTGAGGGAATACGTTCCCGATTGGGGCCTACTCGTTTCAGGCATAAAAAGGGTCGTTGCCGGGGAAACCATTGTACAAGGCGACCTGATGCCAACGCTCACCGAACTGTGCTACAAAGTCGACAGCATAAAACTCCTTGATGAAAAGCATATTTCCGCAAAGGTTTATGCGAAATCCAATACGGCCAACCTAAAATTCGGGGGCGGGGAAATCTCCATAAAATACCCTACGGATATATTGGGGAGCAATATTGTCCAAAACAACCTGCTTACCGTTTCGGCAGGTGATTTTGTGTCGAACAGTGCCGTTTACAGCGTTTCCGCTGTTGATTTGAGCGCCAATGAGTTCAAGTTGGCGGTTGGCAGCAACTGTACAGGGGGTTTGTCATATGCCCTGATTGGCACCAGCTTCAAAGAAATCGCAGAAATGGTGCTTGAAGTTGACCTTTTGCAGGCCAATGAACTAATCAACAATACACAGATAACCGACGCAAAGGGAAAGTACTATGACCAATCGTTGACCGGGTGCAACGATTTTAGGGAAATTTGTTTGGATGGGGAGTATTTCGTGGTGAGCTGCAGCGACATGGCGGTAGCGTTTGTTGATGAAAATGGACAGCCTGCCGTGGCCGGTGCTGGGATAGGGACTATTGCAAGAATTACGGGACAAGGTTTTGAAGGCACACCTGGCAAACTGATAATTCCTGACGCAAATACCGATGTTGACAACGGAATAGTATTGGAAACTATTGGTTCGACCTTGCTTTCATGGAGCGACAACTTGATTGAGGTAAATGTAACGGCCATTTCGCCACCGGGCATAATGGGGAGCGGGCTTTGGCGTGTTGACCCGGCTGGATTATTGGACCTCCCATGCAGCGAGGAGGTTGATGTCAAGTTTTCACTTCAATTGGGGACGGTTACGGATACTGATGAAAACGGTAACTCAACCCAAGTTTCAAAGCATATTCGTAGGTATAGCCTGAATTCGCTTCAGGGAGCCATCACCTTTTACCTTGACAATACGATTAACGCCAATCAGGCGCTTAGCAACCAGGGACTTACGTTTGCCGAAATAGAAATGCTTGTTAAGGAGGCACTTTGTGAATGGGAGGAGAAGACCGGGATTAGCATCAATTACCTGGGAGGGATTAATCCGAATGACCACCTGATTAATGATGATGGGTTGAACGTGATTTACTTTGCGGACGAAGCTACCGTGTTGGCTCTTTCAATGGGGACGCATACTGCGGCAGTAACAAAGGTAACTGTAGAATCACAACCGGGTTGTACAGAGATAATATCAGGAAATCCAAATGATGCGATTGTAAGGTATCCAATTGTTACGGATTCATACATTGCGGTAAATCAAGAGCTTGATTGGCACGATAAGAACGACGGTTCGTCAATTGGTTTGAATGAAACCGACTTGTACACAGCTATCCAACATGAAATCGGACATGCTTTGGGGCTGAACCACGCTTTAGACCCTGCTCAAGGCACAAATGATTCACGTGCTATGTACCCATTTATTCCCCAAGGTAACGACAACAAGCATGCAATAGACAGCGGAGATGAAGCAGGGGGCGAGTACCTTGCCGAAAAAAGCAGGGAACTTTTACTGAGCACGAATTTGGTAACTACTGCTTGCAAGGAAGATTATTCTCTAAACGATGCTAAGTTTTGTACCCTCACCTCAATTCGTGATGTCAGCAAGGAAGTTGATTATTTTAAAGTCTCTCCCAATATCTGCAAGGTCAATCAGCAGATATTTGTTAAAAATGAGCGTAATCAACTTACTGCCTTTATCCTGTCAAACTCATTGGGGGTAGTTATAAATTCTTTCCAATTAGGGCCCAACGCTACTTCAAACCTTGAATTCCAACACAGCGGTGTTTATTTCCTATCTGCCGTATATGATGGGCAATTGTTCACCCAAAAAATAATTGTCCAATGAAAAAACTATTCATATTTGGCATAGTAGCTTTATTGGCGTCTTGTAATACTCAAAGACGTACTACAACCGGAAACACTCATCAAGAGTCTTCAATTTTGAAAACTGAGTTATCCTTTAACAACTGCGATAGTGTTGTGGCATTTTTGAAGACGATGATTATCAATAATAACTCGGATACAAGTTTAAGGGCAGGGGATTTCCGCATACCGTTCATAAATTCATCCTACGAAAATACCAGAAGCCTTTTTCCAGAAAAATGTTTTGTTGGGATGCCCGCCGATGATTTAATTTCTATTTTCGGCAAATGGGATTATTCGGGAACTTCCACGCATCATCCAGCATGGTATGTGTTGAAATATCCATACGGCACCAAATTGGTATTTGAAGTCTGGATTAAAGATAGGGTTGTCGAGAAATTCAAGGTTGTACCGAGTTCTGATGATTCAACCAACCCATCGAACAAAAAGCGATGAATATCGAAATGATTGGATAAAAGTTAAGGAGCTATTGAGAGTGAAATCTTGGTAGTTCCATTTTTGTGAGATAAGATGAATTAAAAAATGCCACGAACAACGCATATACGCCCATTTGCCCTAAACGGGCAAACGGCGTATATGCAACCGTTCGGCGACACCCAAAAAAAATAAAACTAATTGTGTTGCAATTTGCTGTTTTTACCTGACTCCAATATCTTTGCACAAATATTTGATCAATGGATTTTGCAGACGTCAAAAACGACATCGCCTTGACGAATTCCCGAACAAGCTCTAAACGCAGCCTTACAATTGCAGGGTAACGAACGGGTGGTGAGCGTTTCACTTGCGAATCCCTACCAATTCCCGCGCATTGCGGGAGAAAAAGTGACCATTCTTGATGTGCGGGCGACCGATCAGTCAGGACGTAAGTTCGTTGTAGAAACGTCAGTTCGGCGAAGCCAAATGCAGGTGGCGGACAAAAAGGGATTTGATAAACGGGTGCAGTATTACATTGCTCGTGACTACTCTATGCAATTGACTTAGGAGAGGATTACCCTTTGCTCAATCCTGCTTATTTCATCGGCATACTGGATTTCCCATTTGGTGAAGGAGACAAATACAAGACGCATCATTTGATGTTGGAAAAAGAAACCTATGATCATTTATTAAAAGACATCCAATTTGCATTTAGGGGCGTGTCGTAAATAACTTCCCCGTTTGTGCGGTGGCTTTTTCCATCAGGCTGCGTTGATCGTCGGTCGCGTAGTTTAGGCTATGCTCCCTTCTCGCGCCTTGCCTGATGAAAAAAAAACCTCGCCCAATTCACGTAACTTATTTACGACACGCTCCTTAAAAATACAAAATTATGAAACCAGGCAAATACGATAAAAAAGTACATCTCTACTTCACACCGGATGAACTGGATTTTTTACAGGAAAACACCTGGCAAATGGCCGAATCTTTTGGTTTGGATACACGAATCGCCAATCTTACAGGCAAACGAGCAGTTGGGTTTTATAGATGGGATTTGGAGTGCTTACAGGAGGTCACCGATAGTGCCAGAATAGAAGCGCCCGTTGAACAGCATAAAATGATAGACAACCTTTTGCAAAAAATCAGTGAAGCGATGCTTTTGACATAAAAACGGGATCACTGGCACTCCGCTGGCTCCAAATATTCGCAACGTAGCTCGTGAGCATCTGTGATGCGATGTGAGGTGTGAGCAATGCTTGCCCCGAAAAAGTCGGGGTCTCTGACTTGCGAATAAAATAATAAAACAAGTCAGAAGCTTGTAAAACAGTGCGTTTCGGGTGGCAGACCCTCACGAGCAGGTAAAGCGAAGCCTGATAATTTGCTGGCTTGGGAAGATGTAAAAGCCTCTATTGAAAAATAGGCATTTACGGGGAGAGCCTTTAATCCATTGGATTAATCACGGTAAGACCTGAAATCCCTTAGAAATCAGCAGTGTTTCTTGTTATCAATTCCGCACCACGAACAATAGCAGATGCTGCTATCAATGAATCACCAAGCGATAGTTTCTTGCTTTGACGGAGTTCAATAGCTTTTTGAATTATTCGGTCGTCAACAGGTACTGGTTCTAAAATTAGAAATAGGCTTTCAAAATAAATAGCCTGTTGCGGAGTGATTTTCATATAACCAAGTGTTTCGACCTGACTGATAACAGAAACTAAGCTTCTGGTATCTGTTACATAAGGTTGCAAGATATTGGTGAACTCCTGCTCACCGGAATAGATCAAAATATTGGTGTCTAAGAGCTTCATAAGGATTTAGTCTCGAAATGGCAATTCCCGGTCTTTTCTAACCTCTTTTTGCCAAGTTAGCGCATCTCCGAAACTTTTCATATCGCATCCTGCACGTACGATTTTCAAGGCAGCTTCTACCTCAAATTTGGCTTTTTCACCTTCATCAAGCGTTGAAACAGATATGCGCAACCGCTTTAGCAATGGCAGTAATGCGTCCAAATCAGACTCGTTAGGAATATCTAAAAGAATTTGCATGGGTGCAGATTTTTTACAAAAATACGGTTTTTCCTGTGGGTTGTCCTTGCTCCTGTTGGCATTATGGCTGCTTGCTTCAATCACGAACCTTCATAAGAATTGCGCCAGCGGGGCTTTTAAGGCACCGCATGTTCGGAAAATGATTGATGAGTATGCGCCTGTTTAGGCATCGCTGAATTTCCAAAAACGACAAAGCCGGAGCGCGGAATCTTACTTCCAGCCTCCGGCTTTGTCAATTGAATACGCTGTGCTATATATTCTTAATCGAATTGCGATCCGTCAGAATCTCCTTCAGCTCTTTCAAAAACTTGTACTGGTGTGGCAATACTTTTTTAACGGCTTCTTTCAGGCCAAAAAAAGTGCCTTTATCCATTTGCAGCACTTTGTTTTTGAGCTGTACTGCGTCTTCGTACAGCATGTGCTTTAGTGATGGAATTTCGTGCCAGTCGCCTTCCACGGCCCAGGCTTTTTCTGTAGCGCCATCGTCCTGTTGCACCGGGTCGAGCGAAATAAGGCGATCCTGATCAATCAGCGGCTGCGATTTGTATTCGGCAAAATCGCCTTCCGGGATTTCCCAGTTTTCGTTTTCCTCAGAATCATTGACCAAAAAAACCTCCAAACCGCGTTCGCGGAAGCGGTAGATGATCAAACTTGCTTTTTCACTAAAGCTCATCGTGCAAAATTAAGAGTAGAAAGGATAAAGCGGCAATTGTTGTCGTACATGTTCCCGAGTAACAACACTGTCTTTCCAACATCCCCTTACTGAAAAGGTTGCGCAAAGAAAGCTTTTTTCGTTGCATTGTCAAAGCAGCGGAGAGTTATTTACGACACGCTCCTTACCGGTACCTCGTGCCAAACATCAGGTTGCGGTGGCCGCACTGAGCGCTGGCAATGCCACCTACGCCGAAATTTAGCTCTAAGGAAACGCCGATTCGATAAGGCCGGGTTGGTTTCTGTGAAGGGTAAGTGGTATAAAACGCCGGGTAGTTGCCTGCTTTTCCTTTGGCCGAAACGAGGTCAGCCAGGGCAAAATCGGCCCGCAGGCCAATTTTGAGTGTCAGGGTTTCATTGGCCGCTAAGAAGCCTCCAATGCCAAAAATTCCGGCTAAGTAAGATTTTTCGTATTCGCCGTCCAATTCAACCGGCTCAATGCCAAGTCGTTGGCGAATTTCACGGATGTAAGCGATTTTTGGACCGATCTCCACATAAGCGCCGAAGTCCGAATAATAGCGATAGAGCAAATTCAACTCGGTCGTTTTCCAGTTGACCCTGTTTACAACTGACCCTGTCGAAACGGAGTCGGCTCCCCTGAAATTGAATTGCTGCTGATTGTTTGCCAGAATAACTTCCAAATTGATGCCGTGGTAATCGCCCACATTGATGCCGGCTACCAATCCCGACGCTAAGGCATGCCCCAGGCTGTAATCGTGCTGTGGGTCGCTGGCAATGTTGTCATTATATATGCCATTAAAATGAAAACCGGCGCGCGCGCCCAGTTCAAGCCAGAGTTGAGCGTTGGCGGGAATTGCTTGCGACAAGAGCGCGAGACTGAGAAGTAGTAATTTCTGCATAGTCATAGTGGTTGATTTCACATCATTGTGTACTGCAAATAAAAACAACTCCGGCCATTCTTACAAACCCTGGCAAGGCTTAATAATAACTTAACAAACGATTAATAGGGAGTTTATACTGGCGGCGTAATCTTGCAGCGGTTTTTATAAACTAAATAACGCTCTTTATGAACCGTACACTCTACGCTTTTATCATTCCTTTTCTACTCCTGACCCTCCAGGCAGTCGCGCAGCCGATCGTTCCGATCACGGACGCAGACATCGCGCCGGGGCAGACGGTTAACTGGACCAAAGACAAAATCTACTTACTCAACGGACTTGTGTTTGTGGAAGAAGGCTCCACCCTTAACATCGAGGCAGGTACAGTAGTGAAATTCACACCACTTGCAGAAGTGGGCAACCCTTCCGCACTCATCATCGCCCGCGGCGGTAAAATTTTCGCCGAAGGCACTGCAGATGAGCCGATCATTTTTACGGCTGAAGCAGACGATGTGAACGATCCGGACGACCTCGGCCCAAGCGACAACTCGCTCTGGGGCGGTTTGGCCATCCTCGGCAATGGGGTTACTCAAAAGAATGGTAACCCAACCGCTAACCTGGAAGGCATCCCCACTACTGAGCCACGCGGCAACTATGGTGGAAACGACAACACCGATGATTCGGGCGTTTTGAAATACGTCTCCATCCGCCACGGCGGTCGCCAGATTGTGTCAGGCAATGAGCTGAACGGTTTGAGCCTCGGCGCAGTTGGCAGCGGCACCACGCTGGAATACATCGAAGTTTATGCCAACTCAGACGACGGCATCGAATTTTTCGGTGGCGCACCGAACCTGAAATACGCAGTTGTGGCATTCGCCGAAGACGACAGCTATGACTGGGATGAAGTTTTTACCGGCCAGGGACAATTCTGGTTTTCGATCCAGCGCCCGGATATTGCCGACCTCGGCGGTGAATTGGACGGCACGACGCCCGACGACCTCACGCCTTATTCCAACCCAACCGTTTACAACTGGACGCACATCGGTGCAGGCCCGGGAGCTACTGCTGCCAATCCATTGGGCTGGTTGTTCCGCGCGGGTACGGCAGCTACGGTAGCCAACTCGATTGTGGTTTCCCAAAAAGGGAAAGCCATTGAAATTCAGGATAAAAACGCAGGCACCAACGATGCCCACCAAAAAATGCTGAACGGCGAACTGCGCATCCTGAACAACTTGTTCTGGGAAGCGGGTTCAAATTCGACCATTGACGCATCGGCTACGGGCATCATCCGGGTGACTTCCGGCCAGGCTACCCAGGACGACCCGTCAGGCGCTACGGTTGTCAGCAACCTGACGCTGAACAACAACCTTTTTGCGAATCCAAAAATCAGCAGCATCAGCCGTACGCAGGACAACGGTCTGGATCCTCGTCCTTCCGGCAACAGCGCGGCCTACAATACGCCGCTCGCAGCAATCCCTGCCGGTGATTTCTTTTCTGAAGTAAATTATAAAGGCGCATTCAGCCCGTTTGCAGATGATTTGTGGATCAAAGGCTGGACAGCGCTTGACCGCAACAATCACCTTGCCGAACTTAGTGGCGAAATCGTAAACATTGACGACAGCAGCATCCAGCCTTGCGAAAACGTAGTCTGGACAAATGATAAAACCTACGTGGTCAACGGCCTCACTTTTGTAGAAGATTGTGCGACGCTGACCATTGAACCGGGTACAGTTGTGAAATTCACGCCACTTGCAGAAGTGGGCAACCCTTCCGCACTCATCATCGCCCGCGGGGGTAAAATTTTTGCTGAAGGTACTGCCGCTCAGCCCATCATCTTTACCGCCGAAGCAGACGATGTGAACGATCCCCTTGACCTGGGGCCTACCGATAACTCCCTGTGGGGTGGTTTGGCCATCCTCGGTAAAGGGGTTACTCAAAAGAATGGTAACTTAACCGCTAACCTGGAAGGCATCCCCACTACTGAGCCACGCGGCAACTATGGTGGAAACGACAACACCGATGATTCGGGCGTTTTGAAATACGTCTCCATCCGCCACGGCGGTCGCCAGATTGTGTCA
>Ga0163155_10004859_pt1 | contig 13585 bp, 8 predicted proteins | sample OliLakLV19SP4G1_FD_148611 | JGI IMG/M metagenome (GOLD analysis project Ga0163155, IMG submission 148611) | Freshwater microbial mat bacterial communities from Lake Vanda, McMurdo Dry Valleys, Antarctica - Oligotrophic Lake LV.19.SP4.G1 | ecosystem: Environmental > Aquatic > Freshwater > Lake >...
CCCGGCCCGCGTGAGCAGGGCTTCGATCTTTGCCCTCGTCGGGCGCAAGACGATGCCGTGCTCGGTCACGATCCCCGTGACGAGTCGCGCCGGGGTCACGTCGAAGGCCGGATTCCAGACCTTCACGCCGGGCGGCGCGATGCGGCGGCCCAATCCCTCGGTGACTTCGGTTTCGTCGCGCTCCTCGATCCGGATGTCCGCACCCGTTTCGGTCCGCGGATCGAACGTCGAGAGCGGCGCGACGGCGTAGAACGGGATGCCGTGCTCACGCGCGAGCACGGCGACGCCGTACGTGCCGATCTTGTTGCACACGTCGCCGTTGCGCGCGATCCGGTCGGAACCGACGAGCACGACATCGACACGGCCCGCGGCCATGAGGCTCGCCGCCATGTTGTCCGTGATGAGCGTCACGTCGACGCCCGCCTCGTGGAGTTCGAACGCGGTCAAGCGCGCACCTTGAAGCAGCGGCCGAGTCTCGTCCGCGAAGACGCGGATCTTCGCGCCGCGTTCGCACGCGACGTAGATGGGAGCAAGCGCCGTCCCCATCCCGCCCGTCGCGAGCGCTCCGGCGTTGCAGTGCGTCAGCACGGCACATCCATCGGGGAGCAACGTGGCGCCGTGCTCGCCCATCGCGCGGCACGAAGCCCGGTCCTCGTCGTGGATCGCGCGCGCTTCTTCGAGCAGCGCGGCGATGATCGCGGGCCCCTTGGCGTGCGCACGTTGCTCGCGTTCGGCGCGGCGCTTCATCCGATCGAGCGCCCAGAACAAGTTCACGGCCGTCGGCCGCGACTTCGCCAACGTGGCTCCGACTTCTTGCGCGACACCGACCACGTTCGCGGCTTCGGTGTCGCCAAGACCTTGGACGCCGAGTACGACGCCGTACGCCGCGGCGACTCCGATGGCTGGCGCGCCTCGAACCGCGAGGGTGCGGATCGCCTTCACCATCGCATCGACGTCGCGCAGCGCGAGCTCGACGCGTTCCAGCGGCAAGCGCGTCTGGTCCACGATCACGACGTGGCCCGGCAGTTCGCCGCTCCAGCGGACGGTCTCGACGATCGGTTTCATGCGTGCTTCGCCGTGCCTTCGGGGGCTTTGCCCGTGACGAGTTCGCAGATCTCGAAGTAGCGTCGCGCCACGCGTTCGAGCACCGCGGGGTCGATCGTCGGGGGCGGCGGTTCCTTGTTCCAACCCGTCGTTTCGAGCCAATCGCGCAGGATCTGCTTGTCGTAGCTCTTCGGATTCGTGCCCGGCTGCCAGGTCGCGCGCGGCCAGAAGCGCGAGCTGTCCGGCGTCAGGACTTCGTCGATCAGGATCAGGCGACCGTCGCGCATCCCGAACTCGAACTTCGTGTCCGCGAGCAGGATTCCATGCGGCTCCAAGACGTCGACGCCGCGCTGGTAGAGCGCGAGCGCCGCGTCGCGCGCCGCGTCGAACACCTCGGGGCCGACGCGCGCGCGAGCTTCGTCGTGCGTCAGGGCCAAATCGTGCGCGGAATCCTTCGTCGTCGGCGTGAGGATCGGTTCCGGCAGACGTCCGGCGTGCAAGAGCCCCTTCGGGAGCGACACGCCGCAGATCGAAGAGGTCTTCTGGTAATCCCTCCAACCCGAACCGGCGACGTAGCCGCGCACGACCCACTCGACCGGCGTCGGCTTCGCTCGCGCGACGATCTGCACGCGACCGCGCAGTCTCTCGCGCCAGTGTTCGTCGAGTCCGGGTACGTCGTCGGCACTCGTCGAGCGCAAATGGTTCGGCAGGATGTCGCGCGTGCGCTCGAACCAGAACGCGGAGAGCGCCGAGAGCACGCGCCCCTTGCCCGGCACGCCCTCGCGCATGACGACGTCGAAGGCCGACACGCGGTCGGTCGCGACGAAGAGGTAGCGCTCCGCGTCGAGCACGTAGACGTCGCGCACCTTGCCCGAGTGCACGAGTTCGAAGCCCGGCGGTCCGTCCGTCCGTCCGAGGTAGATGTCCGCCGCACTCGTGCCGCTCGTCATGGAGCGGCGGAGTCTACTGGAGTCGCGCGTACACTCCACGACATGTCGGGAGAGCTCCTCGGTCTCGAGCCGCCGCGCGCGCGCACGGGCGTCGTCTCCGGCGCGGTGCGCGTACCGGGTTCGAAGTCGATCGCACAACGCGCGGTCGTGCTCGCGGCTCTCGCCCCCGGCCGAACTCGGTTCGCGGCGATGCCCGACGGAGAGGACGTCGATTCGGCACTGAACCTCGTGCGTGCGGCCGGTGCGCGCGTCGAAAGGCTCGCACCGGCCGCGTTCGCGATCGACGGTCGTCCGCCCGGCCCGCACCGTGGATGGAAGGGCGATCCGGCCCTGGAAGCCGGCGAATCGGGCACTTTGGCGCGCATCGCCACGGCGGCGTTCGCGTTCTGCGGCGACGCCGGTCGCGTGGGGGAGGTTCGCGTACGTGGGACGCTGTCGAAGCGCGCCAGCCCGGCGCTCTTCGCCGCGTTGCGCGGTGCCGGCGTGCGGACCGATCCCGTGGACGCGACGCGTTGGCCCGTGGCGCTCACGCCCATCGGCCCGCCGAGCGAAGTCCATCTGGACTCCCCGGGCTCGAGTCAGGAGGTCAGCGCGCTCCTCGTCGCACTCGCGGCCTGGCCGGGCGAATCGCGACTCGTCGTGCGCGGCGCGATCCCGAGTCGGCCGTATCTCGCGTTGACGATCGACGCGTTGACGCGTTTCGGTGCGCACGTCGACCTGGCGCGCGAGGCCGACGTGTCGAGCTATGCGATCCGCGGACCCCTGCGCGCGCTCGAGAGGCCGCTCGCGATCGAACCCGATGCGTCGGCCGCGGCCGTCGCGCTGGCGGCTGCGTGCTTGACCGGTGGCGCCGCGCGGATCGAAGGGCTCGGGTCGAGTTCGCTCCAAGGCGATGCGCGCGTCGTCGCGCACCTCGCGGCGTTCGGGTGCGCGGCTCGCGCCGAGGACGCGGCGCTCGTCGCGAGCGGTTTTCCGAGTCGATGCGTGGATCTCGATCTCGAGGGCGAGCCCGATCTCGCGCCCGTCCTGGCCGTCGTCGCCGCGGCCGCGACGCGCGCGTGCGGCGGCCGCGCGATCCTTTCGGGACTCGGCACCTTGCCGGGCAAGGAGAGCTCGCGCATCGAAGTGCTCGCCGGAGGCTTGACGGCGCTCGGGTTCGAGTGCGTCGCGACGCGCTCGAACTTGTCGATCAGCCCTGGAAACCCGCGCATTCCGGACGCGCCGCTCGATCCTCGGGGCGACCACCGCATGGCCTTCGCTTTCGCCTTGATGGGCCTCTTGTCGGAGCACGTACTCGTCCGCGATCCCGAGTGCGTCGCGAAATCGTGGCCGCAATTCTGGCGGGATCTCGAGCGCGCGGGCGCTTCGGTCGCGCGCTGGAAGCCGTAGACTGGACCGGATGGTCGAAGCGCACGCGAACCCCGTCGGTCCCGTCCTCGTGACGGGCGGCGCGGGCTACATCGGCAGTCATGCGACGCGGCTCCTCGAGGAGCGCGGCATCCAGGTCGTCGTTCTCGACAACCTCTCGACGGGCTGGCGTGCCGCCGTGCGCGCGCCGTTCGAACTCGGCGATCTCGGGGACCGTGCGCGGCTCGACGAAGTGTTCGCGCGTCACCGTCCGCGCTCCGTGATCCACTTCGCGGCGAAGACGTACGTGGGCGAATCCGTCGAGAAACCGGCGCTCTACTACAAGGAGAACGTCTTCCACACCTGGAACCTGCTCGAGGCGATGCGCGCTGCGAACTGCCTCGAGATCGTGTTCTCCTCGACGTGCGCGACGTACGGCAATCCCGTGCGCGTGCCCCTCGACGAGAGTCATCCGCAGGATCCGATCTCGCCGTACGGCCGCACGAAGCTGCACATGGAGCACATGCTGCAGGACTTCTCGCGCGCCTACGGATTCAAGACCGCGGCGCTGCGCTACTTCAACGCCGCGGGCGCCGCGCGCGCCGGCGACTTGGGCGAAGTCCACGTCCCCGAGACGCACTTGATCCCGCTCGTGCTCCAAGTCGCAGAGGGGAAGCGCGAGAAGATCCAGATCTTCGGCGACGACTACCCGACTCCCGACGGAACGTGCGTGCGCGACTACATCCACGTCGAGGACCTGGCCGACGCGCACTTGCGTGCGCTCGCGAAGTTGCAGCGGGACGGCGGTCCGCTCGCCGTGAACCTCGGGACGGGAACCGGCTTCTCGGTGCAGGAAGTCGTCGAGACGGCGCGGCGCATCACCGGTCACCCGATTCCCGTTTCGATCGTGGCGCGACGAGCGGGCGATCCGCCGATCCTCGTCAGCGGAGGGACCCGCGCGCGCGATGTCCTCGGTTGGGTCCCGGCGCGTCCGACCATCGCGGACATCGTCGCGGACGCGTGGCGTTTCCAGCGGACGCACCCGGACGGCTATTCGAAAGCTTGATCCGCGCGCGCGGGATTGCGACAAGTCTCTGGATCGTGGCCAGGCCGAAGAAGTCGAAAGGGAGTCGCGCGCGCGCCGTGCGGATCGCGCTGCTCCTCGCGCTGAACGCGGCGCTGATCGCGGTCTTCTGGAAGGTTGGCGGACCGCGTCTGTGGGCGCGCGACCATGGCCCGACGCAGCCGGCGGCCGCGGCTCTTGCGGGGACCGCCGCCTCGGCGCTCTCGGCGAATGCGGGAGCGCCCGTCGGCGAAACCGCGATCGTCCGCGAACCCGCGCCCGCGGCCTTCGAGTCGCGGCGCGACCGCGGTCTCGAGGAGCGCATCCGCGCCGCGATCGGCGACGCGCTCACGAAGGCCGAGGCGGAGTCGAAGGGCCGCGCGCGCCGTGCGGACATGCACGTCGGCGTGCACGTGCGGACGGCCGCCGACGGCGCCGAGATCGCGACGATCGGCGCGGAACGCGCGCAGAGGCCGGCGTCGAACCTGAAGCTCGTGACGACCGGTGCGGCTCTCGTGCTGCTCGGTCCCGAATGGAAGTTCCAGACGCTGCTCGTGAGCGATGCGCGGATCGAGAACGGCGTGCTCGCCGGCGATCTCGTCGTGCGCGGCGGCGGCGATCCGCTCTACGACGCAGAGACCTCGGGCGACGTGACCGCACTCGTCGCGCCGGCGATTCAAGCACTGGAGACCGCGGGCGTGCAGCGGATCGCGGGCGACATCGTGCTCGACGAAGGTCGCTTCCTCGATCCGGGTCCGGGACCCGCGTGGCCCGCGGAAGGGCAGCGTTGGAGCGATTTCTGCGCTCTGTCCGGCGCGTTCAGCGCGAACGCCGGCTGTCTGACCGCGCGCGTGGTCCCGACGAAACCCGGCCACGCCGCGCGCGTCGAAGTGCGTCCGCTCGGCCACGGTCTGCCGACGAAGATCGGCGTCTCGACGGGCAAGCCGCGGACGAAACTCGACGTGCGCGTGTCCGCCGTCGGCGGCACGGTCGTCGTCGAGGGGTCCATCCCTGACGGAATCGAGCCGTGGGAGTGCCGGTTCGCCGCGCCCGATCCCGTGCTGCTCTTCGGCGGCGCGCTGCGACAGGCACTGACGGCGCGCGGAATCACGCTCACCGGATCGGTGCGCCGCGAACGCGTGTCCAGGACGGTCGCGACGCGCGTGCTCGCGACCATCGCGACACCGATCCTCGACGTGCTCGATCCGATCAACGCGCATTCGAACAACGCTGTCGCCGACCAGCTCTATTTCGCGCTCGGTCAAGCCCAGTTCGGTGAAGGCACCCGAGCCGGCGGAGAACGCGCGACGTCGCTCGCCTTGGAGCGCCTCGGCGTCCCGAACGACGGCTTCGCGCAAGTCGACGGGTCCGGGCTCTCCCGCGACAACCGCGTTTCAGCGCGACAGATCACGGCGCTGCTCGCCGGCGTTTCGCGCCGCGGCGGCCGCGCGAGCGAGGCTCTGTTCGCGTCGATGGCGGCACCGAAGGCCGACGGCACGCTCGACGATCGTATGGCCGGACTCGCAGGCCGCGTGCGCGCGAAGACGGGCTTCATCGGCGGGACGAGCGCGCTCTCGGGCGTCGTCGAGACCGAGAGTGGGCGCACGCTCGTGTTCTCCATCCTCGTCGAATATCCGGTGATGGACGGTCTGAATGCGCGCGTGTGGAAGCCGATGCAGGACCGCATCTGCAAGCTCCTCGCCGGCGTGCGCGAGTGAGCGCGCGCGACGCCACGCCGGAGGACTTGACGCCGGGCGAGTCGACGCCGGGCGAGTTGACGCCGGGCGAGTTGACGCCGGACGAGTCGACGCCGGACGAGTCGACGCCGGACCAGGAGTTCACACCCGAGTTGACGCCGGACGAGTCGACGCCGGACGAGTCGACGCCGGACCAGGAGTTCACACCGGCCGGTCTGGACGCGATCCTCGCCGAGGTCGATCGCGCGGCGCGCGCGGCCGGAGACGTGTTGCTGGCGCACTTCGGCACGATCGATCGCGCCGACGTGCGTTCGAAGTCCGTCGCGCGCGACCTCGTGTCGAACGCCGACGTGGCCGCCGAACGAGAGCTCGTCGCACGATTGCGTCGCGCGTTCCCCGGCCACGCGATCGAAGCCGAGGAGGAAGTGCGCGACGCGCCCGACGACTCGCGACCGCGGTGGTTCCTCGATCCGCTCGACGGCACGGTGAATTTCGTGCACGGAATCCCGGTGTTCTCGGTTTCCGCCGGGCTGTACATGGGGAACGTCCCGCTGGTCGCCGTCGTGCACGCCCCGAAGCTGGCTGAGACCTTCACCGCGCGGCGCGGAGGCGGAGCGCACCTGAACGGCGTCGCGATCCACGTCTCCGACTGTGCGACGCTGGCCGAGGCCGTGCTGGCTACCGGCTTCCCGTACCGACGCAACGAACTCCCGAACAACAACGTCGCGAACTTCGACGCCTTGATCCTCCAGATCCGTGGCATCCGACGGATGGGCTCGGCCGCGTTCGATCTCGCCTACGTCGCAGCCGGCCGACTCGACGGCTACTGGGAGCTCCACCTGGAACCACACGACGTCGCCGCGGGCGCGCTCCTCGTGAGGGAGGCCGGGGGAGTCGTGCGCGACATGGGTGGGGGCGAGGACTGGCTGCGCGGCAAGAACGTCGTCGCGGCCGGCGGTGGGATCTTCGAAGCGCTACGTGGGCGCGTACGAGCCTGATCGACCGGAGTTCGAGCGAGCGGCTCGATCGGGCATCGGATCACGTTGAATTCGGTGTCAGATGCATCCTTCAACCCTCCACACCGAACCGGAGCGGCTGTCTCGCTCACGTTGGCAAGGAGCGGATGATTCGCCCCAGAGAAGCAGGTCGCGTGGAGTAGTCATCCGCATGCTGCAAGTCGAAGGAACCGAACTCAGCGTTCGAAGGGCGTCTCGGAGGACTCGACCCAACCATCGCGTGCTCTGTCGACACCATGGCCTCGCTTCCCACCACGCCCGGGCCCGCCGATTCCGTCTTCGCCACCTGGCTAAAGCGCTGCGTCGAGCATGATTCCGAGCCGTTCGATTCCCTCCTCCGCTCGAATCCCGAACACGCTCCCGCGCTGCTGGCGTTGCACGAGCACTGGCTGCACGTGGAGCTCGCTCTGCGCCTCGCCAAGTTGGGTCCCGGCGCGCACGAGAGCTTCGCCGACCGTCTGCGCGCCGCGCACGGATCAGGGGTCGATTCCTCCGTGTCGCTCGACGGACCGTCGGCAGACTTGGGGAAGGCGAGCAGCGATCTCCTGAGGCGCCTGAGTCAGAAGTCCACCGGAACGCGCTATCGACTCGAGGGCGAAGTCGCGCGCGGAGGCATGGGCGCGATCCTGCGCGTATGGGACGAGGACATCAGCTTCGCCGACCGTCTGCGCGCCGCGCACGGATCAGGGGTCGATTCCTCCGTGTCGCTCGACGGACCGTCGGCAGACTTGGGGCGAGCAGCGATCTCCTGAGGCGCCTGAGTCAGAAGTCCACCGGAACGCGCTATCGACTCGAGGGCGAAGTCGCGCGCGGAGGCATGGGCGCGATCCTGCGCGTATGGGACGAGGACATCCGCCGCCACCTCGCGATGAAAGTCGTGCTCGGACGCGGCGAAGCATCGACCGACGGCGCAACCCCGGTCGTCGTGCCGGCCCAAGTCTCGCGGTTTCTGGAGGAGGCGCAGATCACGGGCCAACTCGACCACCCGGGCATCGTGCCGGTACATGAACTCGGCCTGGATCAGGACGGGCGTGTGTTCTTCACCATGAAGCTCGTGAAGGGGCGTGATCTCAAGTCGATCTACGACCTCGTCTTCGAAGGCCGCGATGGTTGGAACGAGACGCGCGCACTCTCGGTGATCCTCAAGGTGTGCGAGGCGGTCGCGTACGCGCACAAGAAGGGCGTCATCCACCGCGACTTGAAGCCCGCCAACGTCATGGTCGGCGACTTCGGCGAGGTGTACGTCATGGATTGGGGGCTCGCCCGCGTCATCGGGCGCAAGGACCAGCACGACCTCCGCCTCGCGCCGGAAGGCAATGCGAGCAAGTCGGTTCGCACGGAGCGGCGCGTGGAGCGCGAGGAAACGCCGGACTCTCCGATCGTCACGATGGACGGCACCGTCGTTGGAACGCCCGCGTACATGTCACCGGAGCAGGCGCGGGGCGAGGTGGAGACTCTGGACGCGCGCGCGGACGTGTACGCGATCGGTGCGATGCTCTATCACTTGCTGGCGCGGCAGGTGCCGTTCGTGAACCCGGGGGAGCACATCTCCGGGCGGACCGTTCTCGCGCGGCTTCTTGACGGACCACCCAAGGCGATTCGAGCGTTGCGGGTCGGAGTTCCTGTTGAGTTGGAGGCGATGTGCGAGAGGGCGATGCAGCGCGACTCCGCGAAGCGATATGCAGGTACGGTCGCGTTGAGTGACGATCTTCGGGCCTACTTGGAGCGTCGGGTTGTGCGTGCCTACGAGACCGGCACGTGGGCTGAAGCCAGAAAGTGGGTGAAGCGAAACCGTGCACTGACGGCGTCGCTTCTGATTGCCGTGGCGGCTCTGCTCGGCCTCCTCGTCGTGGTCAACGCGAACCGAGTCCAGACCGGCCTTCTTCTAGCCTTGGCCGATGGGCGTCGCGCCCTGGCCGAACGCGGTGCAGCTAAATTGCTCCACGCGTTGACTCGGGAACAGGAAGCGCGCCGCGAGTCCGAATTGCTCGGGGAGCGTCTGACCGAGGCGAATCGTGCGGTTCTGGATGCAGCTCCCATGCTTCTGTTCAAGGACGGGATTCCGGAGGACAAGCTCACCGGGGCGCTCACCGTACTGGCTCCCTTTCTGAGTGGCCTGGACAATGATCTCGGGGGCAAGGCGCAAACTCGGCTGGACGAACTCAGATCTCGTCCTGAAGCCCAAGGGAGAGGCGACCTGCTGGAACAGGTCCAGATGCAGCAGAGTCGGTATCGAGCAGCGAAACAAAAGCTAGATGAGGTGCAGGCCGAGTACGAGCGGGCCGTGAGGCACATCAAATGTCAGCACTGTGCGGGCCGCGGCGCCATTTCTTCCGTGGCTGGGAATCGCAACTGCGAAGCTTGCGATGGTGTCGGGAAAGTGACAACCACGCGCTGATCACGCAGCCACCTCGAGAGTCGGGCGGCCGAGCCCGAGTCGAGGCTTTCATGCGCCGGTGACGATCAACATCCGAGAGACGATCGGCTTTCGAGTCCCTGGGATACGGCGGCGCGTTCCTCCCTGAGCCCTGTGCGCCATTCCGACTCAAAGCTTCACGCGCATCATCAAGCTCGGCTTGAAAGGCTGCGACACGGACGAGGTCGCGCTTGAGGGTTTTCGATCGAAAGCGCGGGTGCGCACGTCGCACAGCCCTGGCAACCAAGCCAGACGCGAAGCAGCGCTCGAGCAGCGCGTCATGCCGACGTATGCGAGTTCAGAAGTCTGTCCCCTCGCCGACTTTGGGGCGTCGGGACGAGGCGCGCCTCGCGCTGATGCGCTTTACCGAGGAAGGAGATCCGTACGGCCACCTCAGATCGTCGCTCCTTCGCCGCGAGATCGGGCACCGGTCCTTTCGATTCGGCACAGATCCGGAGTTCGCGGCGCTTCGCTCGAATTCTCGTGTGGAAATCTGGAATCACCGGCGACCGCCGAGCTTTCCGAGCGTCGTCGAGATCGAGGGACACCTCATGGCTCGATCGACGGGCAGCATCAGTCGGCGCACGGCAGCGGAGCAGCGTGCACAGACCACGATTCGTCGGCATGGGGGCCGCCGCACAGGCGCCGGGCGCAAGCCGATGGGCGAGCGCGCCCTCGTGTCGCACGCAACTCGATCCAAGCTCACGCGCCACGATCCGACCCTCGTCACGACGAAGCTCGTCCCCGGCTGCCCGAACCTGCGCAACGAAGCGAACGCAGCCATCCTGCAGCGCGCACTCGCTTCGGGCGCGGAGCGGTTCGGCTTCCGACTCATCGAGTACTCGATCCAGAGCAACCACTTGCACCTCATCGTCGAGGCACAGGACGCACGTTCGCTGGCCCGCGGGATGCAAGGCCTGCTCGTGCGCGTCGCGAAGCGGCTGAACCGCGCGTGGTCGCGGCGTGGGAAAGTCCTCATCGATCGGTACCACGCCCGAATCCTGCGCACGCCGCGCGAGGTCCGGGCGGCCCTCGTCTACGTTCTCCAGAACGCGCGGAAACACGGCGCACGACTGTTTGGCATCGACGCCTGGTCCTCTGGCCGCTGGTTCACGGGGTGGAGGGACCGGGAGGCGCGCGGCGACAGCGCGCTGCCCCCCCGCGGGATCCTGGCTCTTGTCGAGTGGATGGCGGCGCGCTGGGCTCGTGCGCACGACCGAGGCACCGGCCGGACCGCTGCGCGAACTCCGACCGCGCGCGCCTCCGTGACGGCGATTCCACGCGACCGCGAGGTCCGGCGGCTGCTCCCGCACCTCGTGCCGCGCCTTCCGGCGATCCCGCGCGCAGGCTATCCTGCTTAGCTCGCCGCATCGCATTCGATGTCCGCCCAGGCCCTCGACCGAGGGGCTCGCGGGCTCGACCTCGTGCGGCCATTCGAGCCTTCCCGCCGCATGACCGATGGCCTGATCCGGATCCGCAAAGCGCGCCAGAACAATCTGGTCGGCGTCGACGTGGATCTACCGCGGAACCGCCTCATCGCGATCACCGGGGTATCGGGGTCGGGGAAGTCGTCGCTGGCCTTCGACACGTTGTTCCGCGAGGGACAGCGGCGTTTCCTCGAGACGCTCTCGTCGTACGCGCGCCAGTTCTTGGGCGACATGGAGAAGCCCGACGTCGAGTCGATCACGGGTCTCTCGCCGGCGATCGCCGTCGACCAGAAATCGATCCAGCGCGGGCCGCGCTCGACGGTCGGGACCCTGACGGAGATCGTGGATCACCTGCGCGTCCTCTACGCGCGCGCCGGTCGACCGCACTGCCCGAACTGCAAGCTGCCCATCCGCACGCAGACGCCCGAGGACATCGTCCAACAGGTGCTGCGCGACAGCGCAGGCAAGAACGTGATGCTGCTCGCGCCGCTCGTGCGCGATCGCAAGGGTCAGCACAAGGAGCTGCTCGACGGGTTGCGCAAGAAGGGCTTCGTGCGTGCTCGCGTCGATGGCCTCGTCGCGCGCATCGAAGACGTGCCCGAGCTCGAACGCTACAAGCGTCACACGATCGAGGCCGTTGTCGATCGACTGCAGCCGAGCGCGGACAAGCTCCAACGTCTGCGCGAAACTCTCGAGCAGGCGCTCGATCTCTCCGGCGGCGACGTGATCGTCGCCGGTGACGGGCCGGACCACGCGTATTCGACGAGTCGCACGTGTCCCGGTTGCGGCGGCGATGTGCCGCCTCTCGAGCCGCGACTGTTCTCGTTCAACTCGCCGCACGGCGCGTGCGTCGATTGCGAAGGACTCGGCGAGCTGCTGACGCCGTCCGAGCGCGCGGTCATCGCCGACGCGTCGCTCTCGATCCGCGCCGGGGCGTTGGCTGTCACGCGGGCGTCGGGCGGAGCGCTGCTCTTCCCGCACGTGGACTTCGCCTTCCTGGAGCAGGTCGCGGAAGCATCGGGCTTCGACCTCGACACGCCTTGGAAGGATCTCCCGCGCGCGGCGCAGCGCGTGATCCTCCGCGGCTCGGGCGAGGAGCGTTTCGAGTCCGAGGCGACTTGGTCGGGCCAGAAATTCGCGGGCAAAGTGCGCTGGATGCGGCGTTTCGGCGGCGTACTCCCGGCAGTCGCGAAGGCGGCCAAGTCCGGCGCGCACAAGAAGACGGCGGAGAAGTTCCTCGCTCGCGAATCCTGTCCCGGGTGCGCGGGCAGTCGTCTGAATCGGTCCGCGAACGCGGTGCTCCTCGGCGACATGGGATTCGGCGTCGTCACCCGCCTGCCGATCGAGGATCTGCCGGCGAAGCTCGGCGGCCTCGAGCTCACCAGCCGTGAAGCGCGCATCGCCGTCGACCTCTTGAAGGAGATCCGGCGCCGCGTCGACTTCCTGCTCCAAGTGGGTCTCGGGTATCTGACGCTCGATCGTTCGGCGGAGACGCTCTCGGGGGGCGAGGCTCAACGCATCCGCCTCGCGGCGCAGCTCGGGGCCGGACTCCAGGGCGTTCTCTACGTCCTCGACGAGCCGTCGATCGGCCTGCACGCGCGCGACCAGAATCGTTTGTTGGGCGCGTTGCGATCGCTGCGCGATGCGGGCAACACGGTCATCGTCGTCGAGCACGACGACGCCACGTTGCGCGCCGCGGATTGGCTCGTCGACGTCGGCCCGGGCGCGGGTCGTCACGGCGGTCGCATCATCGGGCAAGGGACGCCCGCCGACGTCGCGAAGCTCGACACGCCGACGGCGCGCTTGCTGCGCGGCGAGATCGCGCTCGAAGCGCCAGCCACGCGTCGCAAGGGCAATGGCAAAGCGATCGTGGTGAAGGGCGCGCGCGCCTTCAACTTGAAGGACGTCGACGCGCGCTTCCCTCTCGGGACGCTGACCGTCGTCACGGGTGTCAGCGGTTCGGGCAAGTCGACGCTCGTGAACCGGATCCTGGAGCGCGCTGCGCGCCGCAAGCTCGGCCTCGAATGCCCGGCACCGGAAGCGCACGACAAGGTCACGGGACTCGAGCACATCGAAGCCCTCGTCACGATCGACGCTGCGCCGATCGGCCGGACGCCGCGTTCGAATCCGGCGACGTACACCGGTGTTTTCGACTGGATCCGCGACCTTTTCGCCGGGATGCCCGAAGCGAAACTGCGCGGCTACACGAAGTCGCGCTTCTCGTTCAACGTGGCCGGCGGACGCTGTGAGGCCTGCGGAGGAGCTGGCGCGAAGTACGTCGAACTCCAGTTCCTCGCTCCCGTCACCGTGCCGTGCGAGGAGTGCGGCGGGCATCGATTCCAGCCGACGACGCTCGACGTTCACTATCGCGAGTCCTCGATCGCCGACGTCCTCGCGATGACGGTCGAAGACGCGCACGCGCTGTTCGCCGACCATCCGAAGATCGCGCGACCGCTCGCGATCCTCGTGGACGTGGGCCTCGGTTACCTCACGCTCGGTCAGCCGTCGACGACGCTCTCGGGCGGTGAAGCGCAGCGTCTCAAACTTGCGACGGAACTGCAGCGCAAGCCGGCCGGGCACGTGCTCTACGTCCTCGACGAGCCCACGACCGGCTTGCACCTGTCC
>Ga0163155_10004860_pt1 | contig 13585 bp, 10 predicted proteins | sample OliLakLV19SP4G1_FD_148611 | JGI IMG/M metagenome (GOLD analysis project Ga0163155, IMG submission 148611) | Freshwater microbial mat bacterial communities from Lake Vanda, McMurdo Dry Valleys, Antarctica - Oligotrophic Lake LV.19.SP4.G1 | ecosystem: Environmental > Aquatic > Freshwater > Lake >...
GCCTCCGAAATGGCTCTCTACTTCGAGCCAGCCAACCTGGTCGATCGCCTGACCGATGAAGTTGGACAGATGCCGGGAGCCTTGCCATTACTCTCCTTCACCCTCAGCGAATTCTACGTCAACCTTGCCGAAAAGTGGAGGAACCAGGCGACAAGCGATCGCGCCCTCACTATTGACGCTGAATTCGACAAAGAAGGGGGTGTAGCTGGCTCTCTCACCCGCAGAGCCAACGAGGAATACAACAAGCTTGTCAAAAATGCAGACACTGACGATAAGTATCAGGGAGGCTTTGGTAAGGAGGAAGGCAAAGCTTATCAAGTCACAATGCGACGGATTATGCTGCGAATGTTGACCCTGGAAGGTGGAGAAACTGCACGACGACGAGTTCCTGATTCAGAACTGATTTATCCCACACAAGAGGAAAGCGATCAGGTTAAGCAAGTGGTCGATCGCCTCGTGAATGCCCGTCTACTGGTTAGGGGACAACTAGAAACTGGAGAACCCTACGTCGAACCTGCCCATGATTTCCTGATACGTGGGTGGGGAATATTGCAAGACTGGATTAATGAAGAGAAGGCAAAAGAGGCTCTGGAATTACAGCAACGGCTAACTGCACAGGCAAATGATTGGGTTAGAAATCAAGGTTCACTATTGCCTGATGGCGATCGACTTAATCAGTTAGAAAACATATTGAAATCTTCTGATAGTTGGTTGAACCAACAAGAGAAAAGATTTATTCAAAGCAGCATCTCTTACAGAGATATTCAACAAGAAGAAAAGAAAAAAACACTGCTTAAAACAAAATTACAGGAACAAGCAATAGAAGTTGAAAATTTAGTTACGATTCAACCATTAAATGCTTTGACTCTAGCAGTTGTATCAATAGGGCAAAACTTAGATGGATTACCGGAACAAATAATTACCCCAATGCAGACCAGTTTGCGAAAAGCAATGGATGTTGCTCGAGTTTCTCTCCGAATAACTCTCTCACCTGATCTCTCTACACCTCCTATTAGTCGCTTCCTCTCTGTTGCACTTAGTCCTGATGGTCGAATGATTGCCAGTGGTGACAATACGGTTTACTTATGGGATTTGCAGGGTAATACTCTTGGAAAGACCTTCCAAGGGCATGAAGATCTGATCAGTTGTATTGTATTTAGTCCCAATAATCAGATGCTTGTAAGTAGTAGTTGGGATGGCACAATTCGTTTGTGGAATCTGCGAGGTAATCCTACTGGGCAAATCCTTCAAGGACATAAGGGAAAGGTTTATGCTGTAGCATTCAGCCCTAATGGTCAGATGATTGTTAGTGCGGATTCAGCTATCTGCCTGTGGGACTTGCGAGGTAACCTGATTGGGCGACCGTTTGGAGGGCATCAGAGGGAGATTACATCTGTGGCATTCAGCCCTGACGGTCAGATGATTGTGAGTAGTAGTGCAGATTCAACCATCCGCTTGTGGAACTTGCAAGGTAGTCCAATTGGGCAACCCTTTCAGGGACATAAAGATACTGTATTTTCTGTAGCGTTTAGCCCTGATGGCAAGCTTATTGCAAGCGGTGGCAGAGATCAAGCAGTACGCTTGTGGGACTTACAGGGTAATTTGATTGGTCAACCCTTTCGAGGAGGATATGGCTCTGTTGATGCTGTAGCGTTTAGCCCTGATGGTCAGATGATTGTGAGCGGCAGTAATAATGACTTTACAATTCGTTTATGGGGACTAGATGGCAATCCTATTGGAAAGCCACTAACAGAGGAGGTGAACATAGAAGAAGTGAACCACGTTACCTCAGTTGTATTTAGCCCTGATGGTCAAACTCTTGTCAACAGCAGCTCTAATCGAGATATTTTTACCCCTTCGGATGTCAGCATCCGTTTATGGGATCTACAAAGCATTTCTATGGGATATCCTTTCGAGGGGCATGAAGATAGCATTTGCTCCGTAGCTTTTAGCCCTAATAGTCAAATCATCGTAAGCGGAAGTTGGGATCGCACCATTCGTCTTTGGAACCTACGAGGTAAGCCTATCGGATTACCCTTTCGAGGACATGAGGGCAGAGTTCACGCAGTTGCGTTCAGCCATCCTGATGGTCAGATGATTGTGAGTGGTAGTGCAGATTCCACTGTTCGCCTGTGGGACTTGCAGGGTAATCTTATTGGCGAACCCTTGCGAGGGCATGAGGGTTCTGTCACGTCTGTAGCATTCAGTCTTGATGGTCAGATGATTGTGAGTGGTAGTGCAGATTCCACTGTTTGCCTGTGGGACTTGCAGGGTAATCTTATTGGCGAACCCTTGCGAGGGCATGAGGGATCTGTCACATCTGTAGCATTCAGTCTTGATGGTCAGATGATTTTCAGTAGCGGTGGTAGCAGCTTAGGTTTAGGTTCTGTTATCCGTTTCTGGAATTTGCAGGGTAACCTCATTAAAGAAGTTCATACCCGAAGCGGTCATTCTGTAGGGTTCGATTCACATCATCAAATGATGGTTAATGGTAATTCAGATTGCACAGTCAGCATATGGAGTTTGCAGGATGATTCAATTGTAAAGACATTCCGAGGACATGACCATAATCCTCCTGATGCTTTTTCAGGGTCTTATGGACAGCGAGTGGAATCTGTTTCGTTCAATCCAGATGGTCGAACAATCGTTAGTGGAGGAGGAGATAGTACTGTCCGTTTGTGGGACTTGCAGGGCAATCCTATTGGCGAACCCTTGCGAGGGCATAAGGGTGATGTCTTATCAGTTGTCTTCAGTCCCAATGGTGAAATGATTGCTAGTACTGGTAGTGATAAGACAATACGACTGTGGCGAGGTAGTTGGAAGTCATGGTTAAAAGTCTGTTGCGATCGCCTCCGCTACCATCCCGTTTTCACAAATCCTGAATCAATTGAAGACCTAGAACAGCGTGAGATTGCGATCGCGGCCTGCAAAACTTGCGAAAAATACGTCTGGAACACGGCAGACAAAACGGATTAACTTTCAGAAGGTTCTGGTGTATCAGGTAGTTCTGAAGGGGCGATCGCCCTTTCTGCTAGTAGTGCAGCAAAAATGCCAGTGCTAGCAAACCGTCACTTGTCTTGTTCTTGACGGTGCTGCGATTTAGAATTCTGGTACAAAATCCCGGATGTACTCTGCTAGAATTGGCACCTCTGACCGCTGTTCTCCCTCAATCAACCCCAATAATGACAATCGCAACCGTAGGCTAAAGAGGTTTCCTTCGCGCTGCAACACATCACCCACCTGGATCGGCGATCGCACTCGCATCACCACTGTGGTACCAAATGCCGGAACCGGTAGGTTACCAGACTGTTCGATGCGGGACAGCAGGGATTGGGCGATCGCCCTAGCGTCATCAAAGGAGTGCGCCAATACCTCAAGTTCAACGGGTTGGTCGTACTGGCGGCACGCTTGCCAAATCTGAGCGCGATCGCCTGCCATCGTGACCCAATCACTACCGTTGATGCGCCGATAATTCTCACCGGGCAGCAGCCGCATCAACACCACTGGCACCTCATCGACCTGAAAGATTCCCGTGACATGCTCCACGTTAGGGGTGTAGCGAAACTGAAGCTGCACCATGCCGGGGTCAACCGACTCTGTTAATTCAATCCGGTTGGGGTTTATCATTAAAGTGGCACTACGGAGTGTAAGACCTGGACTCAAGACCTGCAAGTCTGACATCTGGGCAGGGTTAAGCTGGTCTGGTAACGGCAGTGTGCTTCCGTTACGGGTCACTACATACCGGACAAACCCGACAGGCTCACCGCACCACGGTCGCAGCACCCACTCCATCACGTACGCTAGGAAATCACCTGCCACCTCATAACCAACCCGCAGGGACTGAAGGCGGGGCGATCGCCCGTTGGGATCACGAGTCAAGTGAATGCTAAATTGCAGCTCGCCAATCCAGTTGCTCAAAATACCTCGCATGGTTTCGGCATCAACAAGCGACGCATTGACACCAGCTTGCCGTAGCGATATGCGAATGTGCTGCTCGGTAGGCAACAGGTCAAACCCAACGTACCGCGTCGCCATCATAGGGGCGATCGCTGGAGTCAACAGCCAGCCCGTTGCGGCTCCTTCCGCCAGTTCTAGCGCACCATCGCGTCGCACGATTGATTTTGTATTTGGCAATGGGCAGTAGGGGCTAGCCAGGTCTCGGGTTGTGATGATTAGCATTTAGATCGTCCCAGCTTGATAGAAATCAAATAGCACATAATGCTCCAGGCAACTCCACTGACGGGCGTAGGCAGGAACCGTTCATCATTATCTTTATATCAAAACGATACGATGATAACTCCTGACCTCCATAGGAAACAATATCTTCAGAAGTTCCAGAACCATCCTCCGGTTAACGTTAACCGGAGATGCCGCTTCATACAAAAGGTTTGCATTAGAGGGAAATTTAGCAATCTTGATGCTTGAGAAGCATCGTCTCCGTGAACATGGAGAGGTTGTGTTATTCTATTTCATGCAAGATATACTCTTTATGTAAAAACATTATTTTGAACTAGAATAAGCTAACTTAGAAGCGAGAAGCTTTTTATACGCCTCAAGCCAAAGCCCCAGCGGGTATGCAAATCTGCCCGCTGGAGCTTTTTATGATCCACACACAACACAGCCTTATAGAAGTAGTCGGCAAAACTCTATCGCTGCAAAACGCCACCAAGCTGACAAATGCGTTTCGGGCGATCGCCTCAGTTCTGATTAATGCGGGCTTGACCGATATGCAAAGCCTCAAGCAATTGATGGAAGATTCGGCTGAAGACATGGAAGACATGGCGGATGATGCAGAGGCTGTAGATGCAGTCACTGCGGTTGCTGCGGAGCGCTTTGCGAGCCAGGTACATCGAGTCACCTGGCACGACCGCTTTAAAAGCTCAATCAAGATTTTTTCGCGGCGATTTGCCGATGCCCATAATCTGACAGATCAGGAATACCAGCAGGAATATGGCGAGGACGAAACCCGTCAGCAAGCAATTAGTTCAATCATTGGCGAGCTGTCTACGATCTTGGCGGAGCTATCGCGATCGCATCCTGGTCCAGCCGAGAACCTGCGCGATCGCTGGAACGGATATGAATCGCCCTATAGCCCGTTTATGCTGAGTGCCGAGTCGGGTGAAGCAACTCCCGTCAACAAAGTGACGCTGGCATTTCAGTGCGAAGCCTCCGCCGAAACGGTGACAGCAGCGGCGAAACGAGGGCGAAAATCATCCAAAAACCGTTCTCCCATCACCGGAGTCTTGTTTCGGGTAGATGAACCTTCAGAAGCGGTGCCTGCTGTAGGGCCAGGGATGCCGCTCTATGTGCCGAAAGAGGTCGCCGCCAGTATCGTCAACACAGTTGCAGGGCTGCCGCTGGATGCTCACGACAACTTAAGTCAGCACGCCAACGAAGCGATCGCCGGTGTCATGCTCTCGGCTGAACTACAAGATAAGGATTTTGTGGTTCATGGCTACCTTTGGCCCGCATCCAAATCCAGCCAGGTGCGAAATATCGTGGCGAATCAAGAACGCCTTGGCATGAGCATGACGGCGGAGGCGTGGGGGCATGAGGCCGAAGTAGACGGGAAAAAAGTCTTTTGGGTAGACGATATTGAGCTGAACGGAGCCAATATCCTGTTTAGCGAATGCGCGACCTACCAAAAGACCCGGCTCATCGTTGCCGAAAAACAAGAACCGGGCAGTCGAGCCCCCACGGCGATCGCCGCATCTAATGTTCCTGAACCTACGAATCTCAATCCCCCTATCCCCTTAAAAGAAGACATCGCTATGGACGAAATTCAAAAACAACTCGCCGCCCTTGCTACCATCGTGACGGACGCCCTAGCCCAAGTCAAGACTGACTACGGCGTCCTGGCCGCTTCCGTCAATGAAATTCAGGCGGTGCGTAGGGCAGAGCAAGAAGCGATCGCCGCTGCTAGTGCTCAACAGAGCGAAGAGCAGCGGCTCTCTGCCTTAATCAAAGCCATCACCGAAGCGGTGACTACAAGCGTGCAGGCATCCACCCAAACGACGGTTAATGAGGCGGTTGGCACGGCAATGTCACGGTTTGTCAACCCTAGCCGCCAACCCCAGCGGCTGACCACTCCGCTATTAGCGGGTGCTACTCAGCAGACCAGTATTTCGGCAGAAGCAATGTCGCTACAGTTGGCGATCGCCCGAATTGACGGTGAACTAAAGAACAGCAATCGGATGTCGGATCAGATTCATCTGTTGGATGAGAAGCGATCGCTTGAGCAACAACTCCTGAATATGCAACAACAACCGATCTGATTGCGATAGCGAGACCTCCCATATTCAATTACCCGAACGTTTGCACTGCAAGGAGTTTTCAAGATGGTTATGTCATTCGCGAATCCCCGCGAAGCCGCACTGGAGATTGGAGGGTTTCACTCTGAGGTTCAGGCCAGCGCTCTGAACCTGGATGGGTTTACTGTCCGAGACGACTACATGGCAATGATTGGGGAATACATTCGGAAAAATTTGGTTCTATGGCCACTGTTACCCAAAGAACCCGCTGAGGCGGATCTGGTACGCGAAATTATTGAAGGCCCAGAGCCAAGCGCTGGGTTCTTTGACAAAACCACGATGAACCCGCCAGAGAACGCCACCAACTCACCCATCCCTAATGACCTGTCAGACACTGGACAGCAGGTCAAAGCGGTCGGTGGTGTGATCAATATTGGTCACTACTCGCGATCGCTGTGGCAGCAGCAAGGACGCCCATTCGGCACCAATGTGGATCAGCTCACTGCCAAGACCGATCGCCTGCTTTCCAGTACCGTTAAAGTGCTAGAACGCGGCATCGTTACGGGCAACGCCACTGCAAACTCACTGCAATTCAACGGATTTCAACAGCAGATGGCGGCAGGGCAGACCTACAACGCCAACATTACGACGGGCGACTCTGTGATCAAAAAGATCCGGGGCATTGTTCGCTTAGCAATCAGCAATGAAAATATCCTCCAAGGTGTCACCCACATTATTTGCTCTCCATTGGGGCTGCAACTGATTGAGGATGAAACCGATACCAAGCTAGATTACACCAACTTAGATGAGATATCGCCAGGTTTGCGGGTACCCGGCATCATTACCCAGGGCGATACCCAGGGACGCCCTACCCCCATCATTACGTCACCTTACATTCAAGACACGGACGGTGGCGCAAACCCCGACATCGTGGATTTCTGGTTGGTCGATATGAACCAGCTGGTCTGGAAAGGTGTGCGTCCGGTCGGTGGGCCAACCTCGGGGCGTGATTCCTTTAATCCCCAGGTGTTTGAATTGACTAATACGGCTGCACCCTACCTGGTGGAAAAGCGGGTCTGCATTGCCTATGGTACCCTTTATGCCAAAAACCGAGGACACGGAATCTGGCGGCTACGCGTCAGTGTGCCGAGCGGGTTGTCAGGCAATATTTGAGCTATGTTTGCTACTTGAATCCGTGTGCTGTGGATTTGCTCAGGGGTGGCGATCGCCCCCTTTTCCAATTTTACAGGAGAGTCAACAATGGTACTGGTAAAACCTACAGCACGATGGCTGGGCAAAACTCAGCGCATCCCGCGCGGGCGAAAAATTAATCGCAATGGAGTCAGTGGTGCAATTGAGGTGACAGAACTAGAGGCCCAATACCTAACGGGCAACTTTTTTGCCGTGGTGCTAGATGAAGCAGGCTTGGAATCTGCCGCTGCTCTGGAATCCACTACAAAGACTGAAGACCCGAAAGAAACCGCAGAAGCTCAGCTTACGGACAAAGAGTTGCCGGTAGAAACTGAGGAACCAGCAGGATTAAACCCTGCTCCTACACCACCCAGCGACAAAACCCTTGTACTAGAATACCTGAACGTCACCGAGTCTGAGGCGATCGCCCGTCAGATTAAGGGCATTGGTCGCAAGACTGCCGATGATTTAGCGATGGCTCGCCCGCTCAGCTGGGAAGTTGTTCAGGGAATCTTGAGCGATCGCCAACTTGAAACCGTTGTTGCTTTTGTGAAATCCGAAAATGCCTGATTTTCCGACGGTTGATGCAGCTGCGGTAGAGGTGAAGGCGGGGCGATCGCCTGTTTACTTATCGGCTCAGAAGGTGGGGTTGCCCCCTACCGATGAACTAGAAGAAATTTTGCTCGCGATTGAGGACAGAATTGACGAATGGGTGGGGCGTCGTGTTGCGCCGACCCAATATACCGAGGATGATGTCACAAACGCCAAAGGTATCGCCCTGCTGAACCACTACCCAGTGTTGTCGGTTGAGGAAATCGCTCTACACGCTGATCGGTTCATTGGGGCAGATCCTACGCCGATTGATCCCAGTCGAATTGGTGGGATCTGGCGGCAGGATCGCCGACTCTATCTGGGGAGCGCCGAGATGGTTGTGCGAGTGCGCTATACCGCAGGGCTTCAACCCGTGCCCCGAATCTTCACGACGGTGGCGTTGACTGTTTTCAACCAGGCGATGGAGCGATCGCCCACCGGGGATATATCGTTTCTGGAAATCCCGTACCAGGAGCGAGAAGTATCGTCCATTAGTCTACCGGGCGGACTAAGCAAATCCTTCAGAACCTATCGCCCTAACACCCCCAGCGCTTCTGGCTCTGGCGCGGGCGGCAGCATTACAGAATTAGATCGGTTGCTGGCTCCACTTGAAAGATATCGGTATCTTGTAATCACGACTTAGATCGAGAGATGGTTCTGGAACATTTGAAAACATGGATGACCTTCTACTTCAGCCCAACGAAATCCTGGCGCTTATCGCAGAAGTAGGAAACAGCATTCAAATTTGCGATTACAGCGTGACAGCGGTGGCGCGTCCGGAATTTGGGTTCCCAGAACAGCGCGAGATGGTATGTCGTCCGATTCGGGGATACGTGACGCCATTGGTGCAGGGCTATGGTACGCCACAGCTCTCTAGCCAGCTGACGCTAGAGTCTGGTAGTCTTCAATTGGGTAATTATGTCGCCTACATTTCGGCTGAAGATCTGCGGTTAGACCAGCTACATGAAGGAACCGTGCTGCTGTGGAACAACGTGACGTATCAGGCAAAATATCTACGAGGCATCCAGCATCGAGGCGTGGTGCTGTTGCATGAAATCGTCTTGAACCAAACCCAAAAGCAGCAGATTGACCACTAGGTACGGAGCGGTTCTACCTGGAGGGTGCTTTGGATTTCTAAAAGCTGCCACGGCTGAATGTCCAGGGATTCCAATGGCTCACCGGTGATAGTATGGCGCAGGCTGATTTCGGGTACCCCAAAGATGCCGACCTTTCGCTCACAGGCGATCGCCACCGTCTGGGCAAAATTGCTGTCGCCCCAGTTACCGTACGGTGGATTAACCTCGGTGGCGATCGCGGTCGCCACCAGATTAAATACCTCCAGGTTTGAAAGATTGGGGACAACCCGTGGTTTGATCACGCCATCAATCGGGATAATTTCGGCAGGAAGCGTGAAGATTTGACGGTTTGCCAGCACCCGCTCCGCCAAGATGGCGTCCACCGAAGGGGTAATGTCAGGTGGATAGACCACAACGCTGGTGAGGCTACCGAAATACCCCGCAGCGCCTGGAGAGAACCCCACCATCACCCTGACCTTCTGCGCCCCCACCAGCTTGGCCGCAAATTCATAGTCTCGTGCCGTCACGCACCTTAACCCCGTCCTGAAATCTTCTCGCGCCCGCAGCACTGCCTCTACCAGGGTTTCAGCATCACGCCCAGGGTTTACAATACGTCCATCGTTGAAAGACTCTGACACAAATGGCAGCGATCGCGGCAGTAACGTAAACTCGCGGAGCCGAACATTTGGCAGCGCTCCAATCCGGCTAACTCTACACGGTACGTTGACAAAATGTACTCCTTCCCGCTCAACCTCATCTACCCCTGCGGTTCCCTCCATGCTGGTCGCTAGACTCGTGTAGACCGATAGCGTTGGATCGTACTGGCTTCGCACCTCTAAGTTTAGCGGGATGATGGCCGGGATGCCTGCCAGCAAGGACTCGGGGGCACGGCGGAATACTTGATTGATGACTGGATATTCTGCGATCGACATCCGCGTGCCCATCAGCCGCAGCAGCAAAATCAAGGTTCGATCTGGCACATGGTTGAACTCCTCTGCCAGGACAGATTGATAGTAGGCCATTCCGCCCGTTAGGATGGCGTGCGCGGTGGTTGGGGATCTGGAGCTAAAGGGCGACTCTTCGCCATTGGGCAATGGCTGAGCCAGCCTGTCCATGATGGCGCTGTAGAGTGCGTTTTCATCTAGGCTGTAGAGTCGTCGCGACTGAATCAGGCTAGCGTCTTGATCAAGATATTCGCTTAGACGAAAGTATTGTTCGTACATCAAAGAGTTAGCCTAAAAGGCTCTCCGTCCAGCTGAATGCTGTTGAGCAGTTGGTCTATGCCTTGGTTCCAAATTGCGCCCTGGTAGGCGTAATAGCCAAACGTCAGCACATGGATATCGGGTTCTTCAAGAGGGACAAATTGAATCGTGGCGGTTAAGTCGTTTCGATAATCTTTAAACTCGCCCACATCCACATAGAGTTGCTGAATCCCTGCGACCCACTTCAAGATTTCCTGCTGGATGTTGTAGATCCAAAATTGTGGTGCATATCCCGACAGCGGCTCAAACAACCGAGGCGAGATGCCCAGGTCGGGGTGGATTGGATCTTCTCCTCGGCGCAGCAAGCAAACCGTAAGAATATCGTGCGTAATTTTTCGACTGCCCCGCACGATGTTGAGGCCGTTGCGAGTTTCGTAAGGAGGCCATAGCGTCCAAGCAGAACCAATGTGGTGGAGAGGGCCGATCGCGCTCATCATTATCCTCAAATGTTCCAGAACCAATCATCAAAACAGCCGTAGCTGCTGGGCGATCGCATCTTGTGTTTTCGCTTTTTGAACCCGCCGACTGGCCGCCACTGAAACAGAACGTGTGGACTGCTGGGCATCTCCCACATCTTCTTCAGTCGGCACCGCCAGCCCATCGGCAAACAAGTCCCCACCAGGTAGCGCTTCATGGCCGGAGCGCATCCGAGCCTCATTGCGTGAGATCACCCGCTCTTTGAATAGTTCTGTTGCGGTGGAGGCTTCCTGCTCCTGAGACCGTGGTTCGGTGTCGGTAATTTCCAGACGAAAGCCAGGAAAGTAGTAATTAATTACCTCCAGTTCTAGGTGTTCCCTAATGCATAGCCCCATTGGTAAGATCGCATCTTGAAACACTGTATCGGCTGCCACCCCGGCAGTCGCACGGTTATCGTGTTCGGTGATGCCGTAGTCACGGTTCGATAGGTCAAACGCTACCGCAATGATCCTCAAAATGTAGTCGGTGTAGCGGAGGTACAGCTCGTCATCATTGCGCGCACCCAGCTTTTCAACCTGAATGCCCTCACCACCGAGAATCGGGATCTTGCCCGATCCTTCCACATCAGACTCCCAGTACGCCCGAAAGGCATCTACATCGTTTTGGTCAGCTCCCTTCAGCACCAGGATATATTCCCGCACGGCTTGACTGGTGGTAATGTTCTGAAATTCTCCCAACCCCAGCCATGCTTGGATCATGTGGTAGGCAAGTTCCAGCGGGCTAGGTGGCACTAGCTCGTAAGTGTTGGTATCCATCTGGATCAAAAACATATCTTCTGTAAAGATCGGCATCCCACCCAATAAACTGCTGCCAGCCCCCCCATAGTCAAAAAAGCGTGGCTCAATCCCGGCAATCTGTGGGCTCCAGGCTTGATTCAGTTGAATGTTGTTGGCGTTTGCTAGAAATAGCCAGAAAGCTTGAGCTCCCGGATCACCTGGATCGCCCAAATGGCGCTCAACCGCCGCTACGCCAATGGTGATGATTTCGTGCACAATTGCTCGCACAAATTTTGAGTAGAGGTTGTGCTCTTCGCGGTTGGGCTGCTTGAGGGCGCTGCGCAGTCGCTTGGCTTGGGCGATCGCATCTGGGTCTCGGATCAAGTCTTCGGGCGGCAGGATAGTCCATGGCATTGATAAGACTCCGTTGCCAATGCGCCGAATCGCTCGCCGCACCACAATTGCCTTACTGATGCGCCGCAGGTCTGCCGCCGATAGTCGGGAGGATTGATGTCGAAGCGTTTCTTGCAGGAAGTCACGCAAATCCCTCGCCGTCCCATAGGATTTGATCGGGCTGACGGAGTTGATGGTTTTGATGGGGGATGAGACGCGACGAACCGGTGGCATATTGCTGAGGTGCAGGGCTGGTTCTCGCTGGAAAATGCAGCTGTGGGATTAGGCTTGCCCTGTGCCTGGACGCTTTACAGCGGCGATCGCCACGATGGCCGACAGTCCAGCAACCTGAATTGGCAATATCATGCAAATATAGGCCGCACAATACTCAAATTATGCCATCCCCTGGAACTATCAGGCTCGCAAGTTCGATCAATGGACTCTATCGAGTCGCCTACACCCGCCGCCTAGGCAATATTCCAGCGGGGTCAGCGGTTGATTTGATTCCTTACCGCCGGATTGTTGAACCTGGAGAACGTATCGCTCGAATCGAAACCTTGCGACTAGCGGCGGCATCGTTCCGGCAAATCGCTAACCTAACAGGTGAAACCCAGTGGACTCGGGCATCAGATGCGGCAAGCAATACGGCTGAAAATTTCGACCTAGGGCAATCAATATATCTGTGGCGCAAGGAACCGGGGCAGGATGTCCTGAATTTTCCAGGTGTGCGGATTGTATCAACGCTTGAATCCCGATTCCTGACCGTATTGCGGTTGTTCGATGGTGTGACAAACCTGTACCTGCCGCCCGGTAGCCAGAATGGAGCCGTTGAGTTCCAACAAACTGAAGTCACCCCGGCGATCGCACCCAATAGTGAAATCCTAGTAGAGCTAGCGGCCAACGTGGAAGCGATTGCCACCCTCGTGCTCCAGTCGGGGGAAGCCCGATGGGAAGCCGCGATCGCCCTCACCACCCCAACCCTGTCGATCCAGGCGATCGCGGGGCAAGACTTTCTGCAATGGAGCACGGCTACTGAATGGCATCCAGCTGGTGGCAGCAGCGAAACCGTTATGCAGGGATCTGGTGTGGCGACGCGGCTCCGCCAAAACGTTGTGGTAAATGCGCTGCACCCGCTGGTCGAAACCTTCACGCTGACATCCAACCTAGGGGCGGCTGGAGCCAGACTGTTGGGCAGCTTTGGCACCGCTCCCGCGCCAGTATTTTACGCCGCAAGCAGCCTCGTCAGGCTGCGGCTACAGGATGGTGCAAGCTGGTTTTGGGAAACCGTCTTGCCGACAACTGGTGGGCAGTTTCAGACCCGCACCCTGAGCTGGAGTGATTTCTTGCTGTCTGTCTCCCAACAGAATAGTGGGGCACTGCCGCTTACCCCTAGTCAACAGGCACCCATCCAGCAATATGAATTTCTGGTGACCCAAAATACCGCAACTCTGTCGATTCACTATGTCGGAGCACCGCCTATCCGACTGTCTACCCCGACGTTGCCGACTCGTTTCGCTATAGGCACTCAGGAGCCTGCACCCCATATCCTCTCGATTGGTGATGTGGTGCTGTCGGCAGACCCGGTGTCGCCCTACAACCTGAGCCAGCGAGATCTACAGGTGCTAGCC
>Ga0163155_10004870_pt1 | contig 13571 bp, 9 predicted proteins | sample OliLakLV19SP4G1_FD_148611 | JGI IMG/M metagenome (GOLD analysis project Ga0163155, IMG submission 148611) | Freshwater microbial mat bacterial communities from Lake Vanda, McMurdo Dry Valleys, Antarctica - Oligotrophic Lake LV.19.SP4.G1 | ecosystem: Environmental > Aquatic > Freshwater > Lake >...
AGCCGTAGCGGAGCCGGAGTTGGGTCGGGAGTTCGGCGGGGACGGTGGAAGCCGACGAAGCAACCTTCGCGGCAAGGACCCACTGGCGCAGTGACTGGTAGTTGATGGCCAGCAGCTTGGCGACCGAAAGCCTGTGCCCGACCGTAACTTGAGTATCGAATGAACTCCACCGGCTGACCATCGCTCTTGGTGAGCGCGACCACATCGGCCCGCCAGTTCTGACAGTAATAGCGGCGTTCATCCAGCGATCCATTCGGATTGCCAGTCCATCCATTCGTGGTGTCTTTATCACGCAGGATCACGTTATCAATGTATGACGCGTCGCCAAAGCCCGCATTTCCGGCACAGTGGTAGACAAACGATTCCTTGGCATCGGTATCCGCGTTCCTAAAAGTTCCCACAATGCGCCAGCGTTCATCATACATGAAGTGGAAGGTTTCTTGGCTTTCCAACGTCTGGTCGCCGTCATCGTCGTACTGCCACATGATGCGATGACCAAGGCCGTTGTAGCGGTAGGCGGTGATGTCATGCGGGCTGAGCATGTTCAGATTGGCCGCCACCTTCATCAACCTGCCGAATGCGTCATATGAGTAGGTGTACTTCTGCCCGTCACCGTCCCTGAAGCCCCACGATGTCATGTTGCCGTTGTCGTCGTAGGTCATGTTCTCGGTGTAGCTGCCGACGCTGTTGGCCCGAGCCGTCCATTCGTTCACATCGTCGCTGAATGTGCCGGCGTAGTCCTCGTCGTCGGTGGTGTCGCCGTCATTGTCACGTGTGTGACCAAGCCAGTTGCCCGTCTGCGACAGGGTCCACGCCTCGTTGCGCTCCAAGGAAGTAATGCTGCCGGTGGTCACTTCGCCATGTTCCATCAGTCGCTGCTTTGAGCGACTGATGTTTGCCATGTGACCAATGGATCCGGAGAACACTACTCTCGCTCAAAGCAGTGAGAGTAGTGGCACGAGTAGGGCCACCCGCCAGCCAAGGTGTCATACTGTGTTCAATCTACACTTAAGCATGGACATAATTACATGTCCGTGCCACGAGGAAATTGCTAGTCGTGATCATCTCGCTGATTGATCAAACTGTACCACCTGCTCAGTACAAAGCTGTATGGTTTGTGCCGGAAAGTAATCACCTAAATCATAAATCAGGCTTATCTGATCAAGACACAAAATGTCAGAAAAAACTCCTGACGAAAAATTAGAATATTCTACATTAACAATATAAACATTACCACACGCTTGATAGCTACGGTCGAAAAGTACTGTACGACCATGCGAAGGCGAACTTTGTGGTAACCTGAACTTGAAAGTGGACTCTGCAATTTTCTCTAACCGCATTTGTCTGAAAAAGCAGGCAAATACAGCAGCCTGAGCTGGCGTGAATGCCGCCGAATCAATATTCCACCTGACCTTCAAAGTTTTAGTATGACCTCGATCGGTTAACGCTAAGACGTTGGAGGGATATATAGCAGAGGAATAGTTGACTTCAGAGCAAAGTTTAAAATTATGTCGTTGAGATTTTGCACATCCATAACAATAAAACGCGAAAAATACACAAAATAAGACAGAAACAATATTTTTTATATAACAATTACATGTCATTCAGACTTGCTCCTCGAACGATTAAACGATCATCAGTTATTTGAACGCATATTTTAAGGCATTCTGCGTGCGCTGCAGTAGTCCGCGTACACGAGCTACACGCGGCCTTACAACCCTCCACCGTTGGCGTGCCGTCTTTGTAGTACGCTTCCAACTCTTGTGCAATACAACCTACTATCCCTCCATCGCGATAAGGACGTTGCGGAGTGAGATTTGGTGCCCAGTTGCCTCCACCTCCACCTCCTCCTCCTCCTCCTCCGCCTGCCGACTCGGCAAATTGAGCAGCATGGACCATTTCATGCAAAAGCGTTGCACAAATAGCTTCTGTTGAATTATGTCCATCTTTGCAGATTCCGATGTGGGTTTGATCGCGTCTAGGTTCAGCGTACCCTAGCACATCTTGTCCACACTCACCCCCGCTGTTTGAATAGCATGTTATAGATGGGCTAGGGAATCCAGCATCCCATACTCTCTCTCTAGCTTCATTTATACCTGGACCATACTCAGGGTCTGAAAAACACGAATTGACCGCATTTCTGCATTGAGTATACGTCATTCGACCTGTAGGATCGGACGACTTGCATGGTGAAGACCGAACATACTGATACAAGCTTGGTCCATCCACATACCCCAACGGATCCCTCCTCGTCCACTTGCCGATCTCCGGCAAGTAGACCCGATGCCGCACGTGGTACGCCTCGACGCTCACATCAAACTCGTACCCCGCGTACCCCTTGCGATTCCCGATGCGGCTGAGTCTTCCGCCCAACGCACCGCCACCCGAGCCATTGCTCCATCCACTCGCCTCGCTGTAGGCCGCGTAGAACGCGTCGTTGTCGGCGGGATCGAACGCTGCGCCATCGAAGTCAAAGTCCACCGGGATCGCCGCGTTCGAGCTGGCCTCGGTGTAGAGGTTGTCCCAATCCGCCGCGTCGGTGCTGTTGACCACCCCATCGCGGTTCACGTCCGCCGCGGCGAATGCCTGGGCCCGGTCATAACTTGAGTATCGGATGAACTCCACCGGCTGACCATCGCTCTTGGTGAGCGCGACCACATCGGCCCGCCAGTTCTGACAGTAATAGCGACGTTCGTCGAGCACCGCATCACCTGCGGAAGTCCAAGCGGTGTTGGCATCTTTATCACGCAGGATCACGCTGTCAATGTAGGAGGCATTGCCAAACCCGGCTTTCCCAGCGGCGTGATAGACAAACGATTCCTTGGCATCGGTGTCCGTGTTCCTGAATATGCCCACGATGCGCCAGCGTTCGTCGTACATGAAGTGGAAGGTCTCTTGGCTCTCAAGTGTCTGGTCGCCGTCATCGTCATACTGCCACATGATGCGCTGGCCAAGCCCGTTGTAGCGGTAGGTGGGCACCGGACCATCGGGCTGCCGAGAGCAGTGAAGGCCAAGTCATCTCACTGCCAAGACTCGGCGGGCTTCATCATCGCTACAGACGGGCTGCGTGGGGGAATTCACGACGCGGATGAGGTTTTTTGGCACACACAGAGATTGATTATTTAGTGTCGTCGAACTTCTTTCCACATTCTGGACAGCAAGTAATTTTTAGCAATCCAGTCAAATCATAATAACAATCAGCGCAGATTTTTTTTCAAATATGGCAAAGGAGCAAGACTAATTATAATGATACATAAAATTATGATAAAATACAATACGCTGTATAATAAATTACTTCCTTTTAGTACATCATAAACTACAAAACGCCACGGTGCGTCAAATGATCTATTTGCCATACCAAGTTTAATATTAATAAAAAAAATGCCCAGCGATAGTACGGATGCAATTACGAATCGCACATGGTTTCTCTTAAGAGACGTAAGATATACATTTGGACACAATAACAAGGCTATCAGATTTGCGATAAATGGGATTAATCCAATAATTAAATATTTTTTGAACACTTGAAAAAATGCATCACCAGGATTTCCTGCCGATGCAGTAACAAACGGTATCGATATTAAACTCACTTGACACAATAAAACAGCGTGATCGATTCCGACGTTTAGTAAGTATGTTTTAGAACGATGCAACATATTTATTCCAAGATATAGAACCTTGTTGTTGATGCGGACAAATACCAGGGTCTCCGAGAGGATCGCCGGTGTTGCGATTGTCTAAGCAACTGTTCATACATGTAGTCCAGTCGCCACATCCTGTTGTGTTGCCTTTGCAGTGTGCTGCGCAGATACCATGCAGATAATCAGTATGCTTATCTATTGGTTGGAACCGTCTATATGGAGTTCGTTCTCCCATCGGATCTAATTCATCCATATCGCCATCATCTTCCCACCAGTCTGGGTCACAATCTTCTAAGTCAGAGTCGCAATAATGCCAACCTTTGTGCGGTCCACTTGGAATCCACACATACTCCCAATCTCCAGCACCACCAACCTTTGACGCACATTTATTTGGAGATACCCAAACGCATTTCGGGACATCTTTATTTGGACCATCATCATCATTACGACACACAAGGATATCGCCCGGTGCATCTGCGGGGTTACAGATATCATCATTCAGTCCAAATGTATCACGGTGCGATATTGCAGAGCTAGAACAATATTCATACAAGCTCAACCCATCCACATACCCCAGCGGATCTCGCTTCGTCCACCTTCCCAGTTCCGGTATATACACGCGGTGCCTGACGTGGTACGCCTCGACGCTCATATCAAACTCGTACCCCGCGTACCCCTTGCGATTCCCGATGCGGCTGAGTCTTCCGCCCAACGAACCGCCACCCGAGCCATTACTCCACCCACTCGCCTCGCTGTACGCCGCATAGAACGCGTCGTTGTCGGCGGGATCGAACGCTGCGCCATCGAAGTCAAAGTCCACCGGGATCGCCGCGTTCGAGCTGGCCTCGGTGTAGAGGTTGTCCCAATCCGCCGCGTCGGTGCTGTTGACCACCCCATCGCGGTTCACGTCCGCCGCGGCGAATGCCTGGGCCCGGTCATAACTTGAGTATCGGATGAACTCCACCGGCTGACCATCGCGCTTGGTGAGCGCGACCACATCGGCCCGCCAGTTCTGACAGTAATAGCGACGTTCGTCGAGCGATCCGTCCGGATTGCCCGTCCAGCCATTCGTAGTGTCTCTGTCGCGCAAAATCACGTTATCAATATATGACGCATCGCCGCGGCCTGCTTTTCCGGCGGCGTGGTAGACAAACGATTCCTTGGCATCGGTATCCGCGTTCCTAAAAGTTCCCACAATGCGCCAGCGTTCATCATACATGAAGTGGAAGGTTTCCTGGCTCTCAAGTGTCTGGTCGCCGTCATCGTCATACTGCCACATAATGCGGTGGCCGAGGCCGTTGTAGCGGTACGTAAAGTGAGCAAACACAAACGTCTTAGAGTAGGCAGCTTGTGGCACATATCTAAGTCACATATGAACCAAGATGTGTCAGCCAAACCAATACAATTTGTCACTAGTTCTGTGTAGTCAGTAAACTTATTATTTTACTTTTGGGAATAGTCACAATATTACGATTGCAATTGATTCCAATAGTGTATCGCCAATCGCGCCAATACGAAGGCATAAAGGCAACTATCTCATCTGCGTCAATTTTTTTTGCTGTCGGATCGAACGAATACTCCCTCTTGCATTATCCATAATTTTGCCGGTACAGGTAGCGAGTAATATGCACGTGGCAAATCATTTGCATGTTTTTCGTTGTCCAAGTGTTTATAAAGAATATCGCGACATAAATAACGGTATGTGACATAACTATTTTGCTTTGATATTTTTTTTACATATACATGCAGTCCGGTAAATAATAATATGAAACTAATTATTCCTATAATTAATTTAAATGATGTGTGAGTATGCACAAGAAGTCTTCGTGTCATTTATAATCGCTATTGAGAACTCAAGAAGGCCAACTAAATCATCGGTAAAGACGGGGAAAAGATTATTTGTGCAGTAATATTCATTGCCACATATTGCCGTCAGAATAATAAAACGAACTAGTATTCGCCGGGGCGTCGTGGGCCGTCAATAGGCCTAACTCGCGGCGCTGGATTGTTATTACATTTATTGTTTGAATCATTATGGTAACCGAAATAATCTAAGCATTGGCAATAACTACCTCCTGAATCATCTACACTTCGACAAATGTCATCGGCATCAGTCCAAGATGTCGGCGGGCATTGGACATGCGGAGATTCAGTACAATACGCTTCGATTTCAATAAAGGTTGTAATCTTTTTTGGTCGGAATTTAAAATCCCAGCAACTACCGCCGAACCCTACTTCTCCTGGTGAAGTAGCATTATCATTATTGCCGCCCGGTGCCGTGCTAGGTCGACAAAACTGCTCAAAGTGTGTCAATTCATGGATGAATGTTGCCACCATTGAAGATGACGATGGGCAGCCGCGACCACCGGGATTTCCACATACTGTAACCGATGTTCCACCGCCAAACAAACTGCAACTGAATTCGCCTCTGCCGCTGCACGATTCGTTGAGTGAAAAGACGGGTGGTGGAACACCAGGACATTTGGCTGCAATTGACGCTAGTTTGCTAATTACGCGCGGATGATTTCTTGCCGTTTGATAATTACCTGTACATTGGCTTGGTTCTTCAGGTCCTGGCTCTAGTGTTATTCGTTCTTCCCATAAACCCATCGAATCGGAATGCCCAATAGATGAGCTCTTTACATACTCATACAAACTCATCCCATCCACATACCCAATCGGATCCCTCTTCGTCCATCGTCCAAGTTCCGGAACGTACACGCGGTGCCTGACGTGGTACGCCTCGACGCTCACATCAAACTCATATCCCGCATACCCCTTGCGATTCCCGATGCGGCTGAGTTTGCCGCCCAACGAACCGCCACCCGAGCCATTGCTCCACCCACTCGCTTCGCTATACGCCGCGTAGAACGCGTCGTTGTCGGCGGGATCGAACGCTGCGCCATCGAAGTCAAAGTCCACCGGGATCGCCGCGTTCGAGCTGGCCTCGGTGTAGAGGTTGTCCCAATCCGCCGCGTCGGTGCTGTTGACCACCCCATCGCGGTTCACATCCGCCGCGGCGAACGCCTGGGCCCGGCCATAACTTGAGTATCGGATGAACTCCACCGGCTGACCATCGCTCTTGGTGAGCGCGACCACATCGGCCCGCCAGTTCTGGGCGTAATACCGCCGCTCTTCCAGCGTGCCGTCGCCAGCGCCGGTCCAGCCGCCAGAGTTGTTGATGTCGCGGTCACGCAGAATCACACTGTCAATATACGAGGAACCGCCCCGCCCTGCAAGACCACTTGCGTGGTAGACAAACGATTCCTTGGCATTCGCGTCCTGGTCCCGGAACGTCGCCACGATCCGCCAGCGCTCATCGTACATGAAGTAGAACCGTTCGCTGGGTTCGAGCTGCCCGTCGGCATTGGCAGCCAGCGGTACTTTCGGCATCACACACGAATGCAAACGTGAACACCACCGAGAGACACCACACGCAAAAACAATGACCCCCCGTTCGCAAACCACTGCAATCACAGCGGATGCAAACGGGGGGTCAACTGAAGCGGAGAGGGGGGGATTCGAACCCCCGGTACCGGCCAAAACCGGTACAACGGTTTAGCAAACCGCCGCCTTCAGCCGCTCGGCCACCTCTCCAGCGGACGTGATAATAGGATCGTCATTCGCGGTTGGCGACTGTGGGACCGGCGGTTGGGCTTCTGCTTCAATCGGGGGCAGAAACCATGCTCAAGGCACGAACCAGCAGGCTGTGAATCGAGACTTGTCCTTGGAAAAGTCTGCGGGTTCTGCCGGAAGTGTCAGCCATGTTGGAACGTGGTTCAATCCCTTCGACACCTCGCGTTGCAGGCGTGTCCCGCCTTGGGCCATAGGCTGGCAGAGTTCTTGGGTGTTGGTGGATGCGAGGATACTGGGAAATGCCAACGCACCATCACGGGCTTGGGGCTGGCCGCGCGGACGCGGCGTGAGAAGCTGGGCAGACTCGCGGACCAATCTTGCATAGTCCTCCACACTGCTCCAGGCCTTGATGCCTTTACGCTTGTTGCCCGCCGCGAAACTTGGCGGATCGAGAATGATCAGATCGTAACGAAGCCCCTTGCGCTTGGCGTAGTCCACAAACTCAAAGGTGTCCATCCGCGCGAAACGGTGCGGAGCGATGTCGATGATGTTGTGGGCGAAGTTGCGTTTGCCCCAGTCCAAGTATCGTGACGAGACATCGACGCTCGTCGTGAGCGTACCCCCCCCACCCGCCGCCGCGGCAACGGAAAAGGCGCAGGTGTATGCGAACGTGTTCAGCAACGCGGGCGGCGGCTTGTTTTCTCGCTTGGCTATTTCGCTGCGCGCCTTGGCCCAGGCATGCACCGCCGCTCGATTCTCGCGCTGATCGAGGAACAGCCCGGTGGACAATCCATCGAACAGGCGTACTTCAAGGTTCCACCCGTGCTCGCGAATGATCAATGCCTCGGGCAGCGCGTCGCCCGCAGATGGCTGCGCACGTGTCACGATCTCGGGCAATACACCCCCAAGGCGTGATCGGTCCTTCGCGAAGGGCTTGATGTATAGACCTTGCACCCGCGACTTGGCGGGCAACTCCGCATTGAGCGCATCCAGAATCGTTTTCGCCATCCGCTCTCCATCAAACCAACTCGGCGCTCGCCCTTCGTGAACATTCACGACCGCCCCTCTACCGTCCGTGGATGCAAACACATCCACGTAGACACCGGCAACCCCGTCAGCGTCGCCTGCGAGAATCCTTGTCGCTCCGCCGACACGTTCTTCGAGAACTTTGCGCCGCGAGGCCACGGCTCGACGCACGATCTGCGCGGCCTTGGATTCTGAGGAGGGCGTTGGGCAATTTGGAGCCGTCATGCAGGTAGCATTGTGTTGTGTGTGGTCAAGTGCGTGGCCGCTATCGCTCAGCATCCGGCATCTGTATCCCGGGAATCTGGATCCCGGGCATCTGGATCATTGTTGCCGAAGCTGTTGAAGAAGTTTACGGGCCAGCGTGCCTGCAGCGAACTCACACCCTTGGCCGTGGCTTTCGTACCCGAGACGTCTGGCCTAGACCGCAGACTGAAGCCAGCGCTTTCATCGGCGAGCATCGCAATGCTCGCATCGGTCACTCGCGTCTGCGAGAGGTCGAGCCTCGTAAGCAGTTTGAGGCCCGTATCTGCCTTTGCCAGTTCCTTGACACCATAATCACTCACCAGCGTGTTGCTCAGGTCAAGCCGCTGCAGCGATCGAAGGCCCGACGTTGACCTGGATAGTTCCTTGACGCCGACATCCGTCACCCCAGTCTTCCGAACGCTCAGCGATGTCAGCCCCGCAAGACTGGTATCCGCAGACGCTAGTTCCTTGAGCCCCGCGTCGTCGATGCCAGGGCAACTGATATTAAGCATCTTGAGAGCCTTGAGTCCCGTTGTCGCCCGCGTCAGCGTCGTCACGCTCGCGTTGGTCACCTTTGTACCTTCAAGCGAGAGCGACGTAAGAGTTGCCAAGTTGGTGGCTTCGCTCGTTATCGCTTTGACACTCTCATCAGTCACACTGGTGATCGACAGATCAAGATCGGTCAGCGACTTGAGTCCGCACTTCTCGCTAGCAAGGAACTTGACACCCTCATCCGTCACTCGTGTGAATGCAACATTCAACTTCGTCAGCGATATGAACCCCATAGCCCTATCTGCGACCAACGCAAGTCCCTGGTCAGTCAACTGCGTCCCGGCGAGGTTGAGCGACGTCACCCCAGCACGTTGCTTCATCGTGATCGGCTCGTTCTCAGGCAACTTCAATTGATTGCGAACCGCCGAGTTGATCAAGGCTCGCTGCGCCTCGTTCATCGTCAACTGCGTGGTTTCTTTCTGAGTTCCAACCGCCTGTGCCCATACCACCTCAGACCCCCCTACCACCGTCATCAGACCAGCAATCGAGGCAAGCCCAAGGCCAAAACAAGCAAATTTGATCACGGGAGTCTCCTAGGTGCCACGGCAAAGGGTCTGGCAATGTGCAACCTAACACAGAGCGATCACTCTCACATGCAATGCGGAAGTATTGACCAATGGACGGGCGGTGTTCAGTGAATTGGCCTGGGATTCTGGCAATGGGTAGTGAGCGCACCTTCGGGGAGTCATGCCCCAAGGCTGGGCCAGCACTCCGTGCAGGCACCGACACCGACTGCCAACGGTGGGTCGCAGGGCAAGGCTGGTGTCTGGGAAGGAGGAAAAGAAACGTGAAGGGGTTTGGACCATATCCCGAAATTGCCTGACGTAGGCTCAACCGGGATCGCGTCCAATCATCTGTTTGGTCGTTGGGTCGTAGCGGTACAGCATGCCGGCCTCCTCGTTCTTGCACTGTTTGTGGGTGCCATCGCAGAAGGGAAACTTTTTGGAGAGGCCGCACGCGCAGATCGAGATGGTCTTGAGGTTGCCGGCCTCGTCGCGGGGCCAGGGGATGACATTTGGCAGGGGCGACGTCTCGCCTGGCTTGAGGTTGGGGTCGATCTTGATGGGGCTGTCGGCGTGGTGGTGAACGATGCGGGCCATAGGGTGAATCCGGTAGAACTGTCGAGGCTGAAAGAGCAGCGTAGCCAGAAGGTTAGTGGAAGTGCCAGAGAGGTGGACTGCATCAAGGTCGCAGTGCCGCTACCTTCAATGATGCGAACCTCTGAAATTGCCGCTGGATTGATCGGCGTGCTGGTGTGGATGACGGGCAACTTGGCCATCGCTCAGGACAAGCCGACGGCGATCATGCACGCCCGGCTAATTACCCCCATCACCCCCACTACCAACCTCTCAGAGAATGCGAACAAAGCAGGCGTGCGGACGATTCAAGACAGCGTGCTGCTGCTGCAACATGGGAAGATACTGGCGGTGGGCGATGCGCAGACCGTGCAGTTAGCCACTGATGTCGTGATCATCGATGCCAAGGGAAAGACATTGATTCCCGGGCTGGTCGATTCGCATAGCCATGTGGGTGGCATTGGCGGCGCGGATGGATCGGGGAGCATCCAGCCGGACGTCCGTGTGCTCGACTCCATTAACCCCAGTGATTCCGGATTCAATCGTGCTCGCTCAGGAGGGTTGACCACGATCAATATCATGCCCGGATCAGGACACTTGCTCAGCGGGCAGACGATCTACGTCAAGTTACGCAAGGCCACCACCATCGAAGGAATGTACTTCTATCCGGATCAGGCGACTGCTCCAAAAACGATGCCCTGGCCGCCCGGCGGCATCAAAATGGCCAACGGAACCAATAGCCTTGGAGCAGCCCCATTCCCGGGCACGCGCGGCAAGTCCGCAGCCTTGGTACGGGAGCGGTACATCAAGGCCCAGGAGTATCAGAACAAGTGGGCGAAGTATCGAGAGAAGGTTGGCAAAGGCGAGAATGCGGACGTACCCGACCGAGACATCGGGCTCGATGCTCTGGTGGAGTGTCTGGAGGGGACTCGCATCGTTCACTTTCACACGCACCGTGCCGATGACATTATGACGGTAATCAGGCTCCAGAAGGAGTTCGGATTCCGGCTCGTGCTGCATCATACCAGCGAGGCATGGAAGGTCGCGGACGAACTGGCTCAAATCGCGAAGGACGAGCCGAAGTTCATGGGGTGTTCGATTATTCTGGTCGACTCGCCGGGCGGCAAACTCGAAGCGGCCAACATGCGCATGGATACTGGGGCGATGCTTGAAAAGGCCGGAGTGCCGACATCGATCCATACCGACGACTGGATCAATGATTCGCGCTTCTTCCGTCGCTGCGGTGCGTTGGCGATCCGCTACGGCATGTCGCGCGACGCAGCACTACGGGCATTGACAATCGACGGTGCGAAGATGCTCGACCTAGCAGATTCAGTTGGTTCATTGGAAGTGGGCAAGGATGCGGACTTCGTGATTCTCGACGGCGATCCATTCAGCGTATATACCAAAGTCGAGCAGACATGGATCGACGGCGCGAAAGTCTTCGATCTTTCCAATGAAGCGGATCGGCTGTTCGCGACCGGCGGCTTTGGCGCCGGACGAGATCAGGAGCCGTACCTCTGCTGTGCTCCCAATGGTGGATTCTCGTTTGGTGGAAAGGTCTGGGGCAACTGAGTTGACGCGAAGCGAATGACATGATGGGGTGCAGCAGGCGGGGATGAGTAGGGACGGACGAATACAAACATGATCAATAGAATCAACATGGGTACTTCCTTGGGTGCTTCCTTCTTCTCTTTGCTCGCCCTTGTCATGCCCTGCTTCGCGCAGGTAGCGATTCGCGGCGAAGTCGTGTACACCATGGCGGGCGCACCGATCAGCAACGGCGTGGTAGTGATCCGAGACGGAAAAATCGCAGCGGTTGGCCCCACGGCGAGCACGCCGATTCCCGACGGATTTCGCGTGATGGATGCCAAGGTGGTGACTCCCGGCCTCATCGATCCACGATGCACGGTTGGTGTCTCAGGATTGTTCAATCAAGAGCATGATCAGGATCAGTTGGAACGCAGTGGCCCGATTCAGCCGGAACTTCGCGCGATCGATTCATACAACCCGCTCGATCCGCTCGTCGAGTATGTTCGCAGTTACGGCATCACAACCATCCAAACTGGGCACGCGCCTGGAGAGGTCGTCTCAGGCCAGTTGGCGATTTTCAAGACGATGGGCAACACCGCCGAGGAAGCGGTTGTGGTCGCAGAATCCGCTATCGCCGTCACCTTGTCTCCCTGGGCCCAGAAGAGTGGCTCGCAAAGCCCAGGGACACGCGCGAAGATGATCGCGTTACTGCGTGAACAGTTGATCAAAGCCCAGGCATACGCCGCCAAGGTCGACCGCGCGGCAAAGAACGAAGAAGCGGTCAAAGTAGAAATAGTAAAGGACGAAGCAACCAAAGCAGTGGCAGACGAAAACAACAGCAAGGCCAAAGAGCCGCCAGCCCGAGATCTTCGGCTGGAAGCTTTGGGCAGGGTCCTGCGAGGCGAGTTGCCCCTCGTCGTCACTGCCAATCGATCGCAGGACATCGCCAACGTGCTGCGGGTGGCTGAAGAGTTCAAGATTCGTGTGATCCTCGACTCGGCGAGCGAGGCGTATCTGGTTCCTGAACTGCTGAAGGCTTCAAAGACCGACGTGATCGTGCATCCAACCATGGCCCGGGCCGTGGGCGAGTTGGAGAATAAGTCCTTTGAGAATGCCGCGAAACTGCGAGCCGCAGGCGTGCGGGTCGCGATCCAAGGTGGGTTTGAGTCCTACGTGCCAAAGGCCCGTGTCGTGCTCTTCGAAGCCGGTGTCGCTGCAGCGAACGGCTTGGGCATGGAGGGGGCGCTTGCGACCGTCACGATCGACGCGGCCCGCATTTTGGGTGTCGCGCAGCGTGTAGGATCATTGGAAGTTGGGAAAGATGGCGACATCGCAATGTACTCGGGCGATCCATTCGAGTACACCACAACATGCACCGGAGTCGTGATCAACGGTGTGGTCGTGGTTGAAAATGGCCGATGATGGTCACAAAAACTTGAATTCCACTATTTTGGTCATGTGATCGCGGAGAACTTTGCACGAACCTCGCATTTTGGTGGTGACGCGGGAGCCGATTTCCGATACACTACGCATGCGCGGGAATGTCCATGCGCACGTCTAGTACGCGATTCTGGTGCGGGATTCAGGAGCAGAGAGATGGAGCGAGGCCTCGGGCTGATCGCTGTGACCATCGTCCTCATGGCCGGCCTCCCTTGCGCGCTCGCTCAGCAACCCGACCAACAGGCTAATCAACCACCCAATTCGCCTCCCACGCCCACGGCTCCACCCTCTCCCAATGTACCTGGCTCGTCTGGCCCGTCGTTGGTTGTGACACTGACATCGGGAGAAGTCATCAAAGGCGTCTTACAGGCGGTCGAAGAGAGCGTGATCGTTTTGCGCCATCCCGTGCTGGGCGATGTCCGGATTCCTCGAACTGGCATCGCATCCTCCGAGCCAGCGATCGACAAGGTGCTTGCGCCACCTC
>Ga0163155_10004873_pt1 | contig 13567 bp, 13 predicted proteins | sample OliLakLV19SP4G1_FD_148611 | JGI IMG/M metagenome (GOLD analysis project Ga0163155, IMG submission 148611) | Freshwater microbial mat bacterial communities from Lake Vanda, McMurdo Dry Valleys, Antarctica - Oligotrophic Lake LV.19.SP4.G1 | ecosystem: Environmental > Aquatic > Freshwater > Lake >...
AGATCCTCGCGTACTACGCCGAACTCATGGAGGCGTTCTACTCCTTGATGGACGACAAGATCGGCATCGATCCGTCCCCGACGCTCAAACGCTGGAAGATGGAGGTCAACGTCTACAAGAGCCACGAAGAGTTCCAAGCGCTGGCGAAGCCGGGCAGCGCGTCGGTCCTCGGGTTCTTCTCCCCCATGGCGAAGTCGTTGAACTTCTTCCACGACTACGCCGAGCCGTCGCGTTCGGAATGGGTCGCGTTGCACGAGTGCACGCACCTCCTGACGTTCCTCATCGATCCGCAGTATGTGCCGCAGATCTGGCTCAACGAGGCCGTCGCGGACTACTTCGGGTCATCGAAAGTGTTTCGCGACAAGAAGGGCAAGCTGCGCATCGAGCCGGGCGAGATCCAGATGGACCGCACGTTGACGGTGCAGCAAGCGTTGCGCAGTGAAGGCGCGGCGACCGGCGGGAAAGCGCGGCCGAAGGACGCGCCGACCGCCTCCGCGTCACGGCCGTTCACGAAACTCGAGGACTTGTTCCTGCTCACACGCGACCAGTTCGACGGCTTCCAGTACGCGCATGCTTGGTCGTTCGTCTACTTCCTGCAGAACGGCGCGAACGAGAAGCACAAGAAGTCGTTCGACAAGTTCTTCAAGGGCCTCTACACGCTCGAGACCGGCATCCCCTACACGATCGAGAACGTGGGCAATGCCGTGCCCGAGATGGGCGGAGTCGGCAAGCTCGTGGCGCCCGTCGACGTCCGGGCGTACTTGCTCAAGAAGCTCAAGGTGTCCGACGTGCCCGCCCTCGAACGCGAGTGGCGCCAGTTCGTCGAGTCGATCCCGATCGAAGGCGCGAAGGCGCGGCTCAAGCGCGGGCTGCTCGCCGTGCGTCAACTGCGCTACGAAGAAGCCCTACCGGACCTCGATGCCGCGATCGAAGCCGGGACGACCGATCCGCGAGCTTGGGCCGCGCGCGCGCGCGCGCACGCCGAGACCGAGGCGCCGGAGAAGGCGCTGGCCGACTACCGCACGGCGATCCAGAAAGATCCGCTCGCGGCCGCTTTCCGCTACGAATTGTCGCGTGTTCTGGTCGGCATCTCGCCGGCACCCAAGGTGGCACCCACGGGCGCCAGCGGTGCGTCGGGCGACGGCGACGAGAGCGCCAGCGCACCGAAGCTCGTGAACCCGGAGGCGCGATCGGAAGCGGGGCTTGCATCCGAGCTCGCTCCCGAGAACGATCGCTTTCGCGCGTGGTACGAACGCTTCGAATGAACGCACACCGACGATCGATTCAGGCCCTCTGCGCCCTCCTCCTCGCCGGCCTCGTGACGAGCTGTGCGGGGATGCGCACGCTCTCCGACCCGACGCTCCTGGTCGAGACGAACGGCGGCCGAGAGCTGGGCGTCGCGACCGACTACGGCGTCGTGTTCCTCGGACGCACGGCGCGTTCCGGCCCCGTGCGCATCACGGCGTGGTACGGCGACGGGCCGAGCCTCGAGAAAGCCGTGATCGAACCCGTCGGCCCCGAGCTCTGCACGGCGGATACCGCGATCCGCTTGCCCGATGTAGTGATGGACTTCCGCGATCCGCGCGCGGGCGAGACGCTGCACGTCTTCGGCCGCGATGCGACAGGCGCCTGGTCGGCCACGGTGACTGTCGCGGAGGACCCGCGTGTGCTCGGGCTCGTGACCACGATTCCCGATCGATTGCGGGATGCGCCTGATCAGGTCGGCGCCGGTGTGTACGCGATTCCGGAAGGCGGCGACAAGCGGACGAAGAAGCTCGTCGGCCTCGTCGCCGGCACGATCCGCCTGCGCACGACCGCGGGCGATCGCGAGTACTTGGCGGTCGTGGGTCCGCAAGAATTGTGGCGCCTCGTCACGGCGCGACGCGATGCCGGCGCGCGGCGACCGTGGATCTATCGCGACGACATTCTCTGAGAGCCCGTGAAGAAATCGGGGGCTTCGGGAAGTCGTGTGGGCCGTCAGCAGCGGCGCGGGGTACTGGCCACCGAAGTTCGGCCCCACGGGAAGCGTCCACCCGCGGTCGATCTCACGCCGCTTGCAGCGACTGCGATCTCGGAAGTCCGTCCGGCGTAGTGGGCTGCACTGCGAACCGACGCTCGAGTCGAGAACCGGGCTGGACGGAGGAGAGACCGGCATTAGGCCGCCTACGCCCGCGAGCGTTCGAAGCGGCGGCGAAGTCCGGTTGAGCGGCTCGAAGCTCACGTGGGCGGCTCGAGGTCTTCGTGAGCCGGGCTCCGGGTGTTCCGCACATCCTTCCGGCCCGCGTTCGGCCGCGAGGCTACACGTGGAGCGGATGTGCGCGGAATCATCGGCGCGCCTGAACTGTGCGGGCGCACCGGACCTAGCGACCTCGGTTGCGGCGTCCTCGCTCGCTCGCTCGAGACGAACGGGTGTCGACATGATTCCGTCGATCTGACGGTGCGACTGTGCGACGGCCGAGGTTGAGGGCCGAAGCAGAAGCCGAAGCGGAGCGCGGAGTGCTTAGCGCGGAGTGCTGCCTGCGGAGTGCTGCCTGCCGAGTGCTGCCTGCCGAGTGCCGAGTGCGGCGCGCGGCGTGCCGAGGGCCGAGTGCTGCCTGCGGAGTGCTGCCTGCCGAGTGCTGAGTGCCGAGTGCGGCGCGCGGCGTGCCGAGGGCCGAGTGCTGCCTGCGGAGTGCTGCCTGCCGAGTGCTGAGCGCCGAGTGCTGAGTGCCGAGTGCGGCGCGCGGCGTGCCGAGGGCCGAGGGCTGCCTGCGAAGTGCTGCCTGCCGAGTGCCGAGTGCTGCGTGCCGAGTGCTGCTTGCGGCGTGCTGCGTGCTGCGTGCGGCGTGCGGCGTACGGCGTACGGAGGCCGAGTGCGGAAGCGGAGTGCGGAAGCGCAGGGTGCTGCACCGGACCCAGCTCGTCCCCGCGAGAGTTCTCGATCCACGTCCGGTCGACGCGGGCAGTGATCGAACCGATGCCGAACTCGCCGGGCACTCTCGCCGAATGTCTGCGGAATCATCGCGCGGTCTGGCGGGTGCTCGAGCCGAGCGGTCCGAGCTCGACTCCTTGGAATCGAGCGCGTCGGTCGAGCCGCGACGTGTGGCGCACTGCGCTTCGAATGTTTGCGGAATCAAATCGCGCGCAAGGTGCGTTATTCGATCGACGCTTGTTTTCTCGTGATTTTCGACGACCCGAGCGTTCGCCGCGCGTTCTATCTGAAGGAGGGTCCGATGGAGCACACGCAGTCGCAATCAGTTCGACAACTCGACCTGTTCCGTCGCGGCGGCAAGCGAGCCGGCGCGGGTCGTAAGCCGAAGGGCGACCGCGCTCTCGTGCCGCACGACACGAGAGACCGTGTGACGCGGCACACGCCGGTCCTCGTCACGACGAGGCTCCTCGCTTTACTGCCCAACCTGCGGAGCGAACGCACGCTCGCGCTCTTGCGCGCGACGCTCGCCGCGGGCGCGAACCGATTCGGCTTCCGGCTCATCGAGTATTCGATTCAGTCGAACCATCTGCACTTCGTTGTCGAGGCGCCGGACGAGATCGCGCTGGCGCGTGGCATGAAAGGGCTGCTCGTGCGCGTCGCGAAGGCGCTGAATCGCTCGTGGGAACGCACGGGTCGCGTCGTCGGCGACCGCTACCACGCGCGTGTCTTGAAGACGCCGCGCGAGGTGCGCAACGCGCTCGTCTACGTGCTGCAGAACGCGCGCAAGCATGGCGCGCGCATCTTCGGCATCGATGCCCATTCGTCGGGCCCGTGGTTCAGCGGGTGGATGGATCGGACGCCGCGGAAGGATCGTGCGTTGCCCGAGGCGAGTTCGTGGCTGCTCCTGTTCGGATGGCTGAAGGGCGGACGCATTGCGACGAGCGAGGCACCGCGGCCGGATCCACGGGCCGGGGGTCGAGCGGAATGCAGAGCCTGATCCGACGGCGGCGCTCGCCGACCCGCTCGCCGACCCGCTCGCCGACCCGCTCGCAGACCCGCTCGCAGGCGCGCTCGCATACGCGCTCGCAGGCGCGCTCGCAGGCGCGCTCGCAGGCGCGCTCGCATACGCGCTCGCAGGCGCGCACGCCGACGCGCACGGTGTGAGCTCGCGCCGCGCAGTTCGCGGATTCGAGCAACGCGCGCCGACGCTCTAGCCCGAATCTCTCACCACTTTGAAGTCAACTCGCCGCGGTCCCGTTCGTAAGTGGGGATAAGCAAAGACCCTACAACTCACGAGCGGAGACCGACGGCGATGTCAGAGTGTAGCCACACCGAGTTCCGGTTCGAAGCCCCTGGTCGCCGCGAGATCGTGGCCCGTTTCGACGGCGGAATGATCAGCTCTGACGGCGGTGCTCTCCTGCTTGCAGAGGTCGAGCGACGCACCCGGATCCTCGAGCGCTTCGCCTCCTGCTTCCAAGACCACCGCGACTCCGCGCGCATCGAGCACAGCGCGGCCGAGTTGGTGAAGCAGCGCGTCCTCGGCCTGTGTCTCGGCTACGAAGACATTTCGGATCACGACACGCTTCGCGACGATCCTCTGCTCTGCACGCTCGCCGGCAAGTCGCGATCGAACGCACGGTTGGCCGGCAAGAGCACGCTGAATCGCCTCGAACTCTCGACGACCACCGATGCAGCGAGTGATCGCTACAAGTGCATCTCGATCGATGCACCGGCCGTCGATCGACTGCTGACCGACGTCTTCCTCGAGAGCCACGTCGACGCTCCCGAGCAGATCGTGATCGATCTCGACGCGACGGACTTTCCGATTCACGGTCGGCAGGAAGGCCGCTTCTTCCACGCGTACTACGACAGCTATTGCTACTTGCCGCTCTACATTTTCGCCGGCGAGCATCTGCTGTGCGCGCGCCTGCGTCCGGCGAACACCCACGCCAGCAAAGGATCGGTCGAAGAGCTGATGCCGATCGTCGACCGCATCCGTGCGCGCTGGCCGCGCGTGAAGATCGTGATCCGCGCGGAGTCGGGCTTCTGCCGCGCCGCGACGCTCTCGTGGTGCGAGGCGAACGACATCGACTACGTGATCGGTTTGGCCAAGAATTCCCGTCTCCTTTCGATGTCCGAGTACCACCTCGGGACGGCGCAGTGCGCCTACGCCGCGACGCTGAAGAGCGAACGAAGCTACGGCGAACTCGAGTACGAGACGGTCGACTCCTGGTCGCGTGCGCGACGCGTGGTGCTGCGCGCCGAGCACTCGGAACGCGGTGACAACCCGCGTTACGTCGTGACATCGATCCCCGAGGCGCAAGTCGGGGCACAGGAGCTGTACGAGAAGCTCTACTGCGCCCGCGGCGACATGGAGAACCGGATCAAGGAACAGCAGCTCGGCCTCTTCGCTGATCGCGTCAGCGCGCACACGATGGCCGCGAACCAAGTGCGCCTGTACTGCGCCTCGATCGCCTACACGCTGATGGAGGCGCTACGACGCATCGGTCTCGAGGGAACGGAACTCGCGCGTGCTCAGTGCGACACGATTCGTGTGCGCTTGCTGAAAGTCGGCGCGCAGATCCGAACCAGCGTGCGCCGAGTATGGGTGTCGCTCAGTCAAGCCTTCCCGCTGCAGCAGCTCTTCGCCGAGGTGCTCGCGAGGCTCCGCGGACCACCGGTCGCAACGACCTGAACGGTCGTCAGGTGCGAAGAGTGCTCGGGATCGAATGATCCTGGGCGGCTTCGTGACCGTCGCCGACAACCAAGCGCGGTAGACCCCTCAACGACCGGGCCCGAGTTTGATTCCGCGCACATTTCAGCCGCTTCCGGGAAGCGTTCCTGCGATCCGGCCACGTCCACTCCGGCCGAGGTGACCGACGTGCTCGATTCAATCCGAGTCAACGACGTGGTGAGAGATTCGGGCTAGAACCACGAAGTTCACCGGCGCTCGCGTCGAAGCCCGGGAGCGCGGGGTCGCCGGGCCAGCACGGGCGCGCTGACCCACACGAAAGCCGGATGCGCCAGAAATCGAGCCTACGGGCTCGCAGAATCATGTCGTGTTCGTCGCGCCGAGCACGTTGAGCAGCGCCATCTCGCTCGAGGCGGTTCCGCGTGGCGACGCTTCACGTCGCGAGAGGCTGCGATGGCTTCAGGGCCTCTGAGAGCGCGCTCAGGCACCATCTGCGCCGCTTCCGCGACGCGTCGCCCGTGAATTCTTCACGGGCGACGCGTCGCGCCGAGGCCCGAGCGCGGTGACGGCGCGGGCGCGCGTGACCCGGAAGCGGGAGTCCACGTCGGCCAGGGACCCGTCGGATGGCGTTGGCCATCGCCACCATCGCGTGTGCGAAGCACGCCGCGCGTGATCGCCATGTACATCGGTTTCCCGAGCCGGCGCCACGCACGCGCCAGCTCCGAGCGTGCGATCCCGGCTCCCGCGCCGCGCGTTTCGACGCCCGCCGGCCCTCGTCCGTCGCGCGTGTAGCGACGGCGATGCTTCTCGACGTGACGCAGGTCCTCGCGCCGTCGAGTTTCGAACGCTCGATCACCGCTCGCGTGGACGCTGGCCAGTTGGAAGTCGATCAACCACGGGAATCCGTCGTCCCCGAGGAGCACGTTGGCTTCCTTGTGCAAGTCGTTGTGGCACACGCCGCGCGCATGGACCGCGGCGACGAGTAGGTCGAGGTTCTCGAAGAAGTCCGCGGGCAGCGAGCCGGCGCGAGAGAGCGGAACGCCCTCGACCCAATCGCGGATCAAAACCTCGGCGGTACCACCTGCGCGTTCGCGTGGGATGCCCTCGAGCCCGGCGAGCGCTCGCAAAGCGCGTCGCTCCCGCGCGAGGAGCCGACGCGCGATCCAGCCCGAGAATGGCAACGCACTGCCGCTCGCGACTCGGCGCGCACAGTTCACAGCCCCGATCATGGCGCGCTCGACCCGACCGAACTGGTCCTGCTTGTGGAGTTCAGGCACTTGCACCGCGGCCGAATCGTGCGCACGCTCGCGCGATCGTGCAACGAAACGCTGAGCGTCCGTCCACTTCGACCATCGTAGCGCGCGGCCTGACGCGCACGTTCGGATCGAAGATCGCCTTGCAGCCGACGGACCTCGATCTCGGCCCCGGGGGTGTCATCGGACTCTTGGGCCCGAACGGGAGCGGGAAGAGCACGCTCTTGCGCATCCTCGTCGGGCTCGTTCGTCCCGACGCGGGATCGGCGGTCGTCGCTGGCGTCACGTTGGTCGGGGACGGCACGGACATCCGCCGACGCTGCACCTATGCGCCGGGCGAGTTGGCGCTCTACGGCGAACTCAACGGCCGCGATCACCTCGGTTGGCTGCTTCGCGGCCGCGAGGGCTCGTCGCGCGCCCGCGCGTGCGCGATCGCCGATGAACTGGGCTTGCCGCTGCGCGCACGCGTGCGCACGTACAGCCACGGGATGAAGCGCCAGCTCCTCTTCGCCGCGGCACTCGCGCCCGCGGTGCCGGTGCGCATCCTCGACGAGCCCACCGAAGGTCTCGATCCGACGAAGCGCGGACAAGTGCTCGACCTGCTCGCCGCCGATGCGCGGCGCGGTACGACGATCCTGCTCTCGTCGCACCATCTGGGCGAAGTCGACCGGACCTGTGATCGACTCGTGTTCCTCTCCGCGGGCGCGAAAATCGCCGACGAAACGGCCGAGTCGGTCGCGCGACGCGCGCGGCGTCTAGTGCGAGTCGCCTACGCGCCCGAGGCCGACTTCGACTCGGTCGAGCGGGCTTTCGCGACCATGCCCGAAGTTCGTGCGACGCGCGAGGGCACTCGTTTCGCCGTGACTCTCGGCACGGAGGATCCGCGCGGATTCCTCGCCGCTCTCGCCGCGTTGCCCGAACTCCCTCCGCCGCGCGCGGTCGAGTTCGGTCAGCTCTCCTTGCAAGAGCTCTACCGCGAGCTCTACGGCGTGGAGGGTTGCTGATGGGACGCGACTTGCGCTTCTACGCACTCGGCGCGTTGGCGTACGGCATCGTGCTCGAGCTCCTGCTCGTGGCGGCGATCGTCTACTGGCCCGAGTTCGAGGACAACGTCGAGGCGATCCGCGACTTCATGCCGGGGGAACTGAAGGGCGCGCTCGATCGCATGACGTCCGGGGGCGTCGCGTCGTACTTGCACGCGCAGCACTTCTTCAAGGGGTGCAACACGCTCGGCACCTTGGCCGCGGTGATCTTCGCGATGGGCGCCGTGGCGGGTGAAGCTCATCGCGGGACTCTGGAGATCTGGATCGCGAGGCCTGTCTCGCGTCGGCAGCTCCTCCTCGAGCGCTGGACCCTCGGCGCGCTCGCCGTGTGTCTGCCGGTGTTCGCGACGACCGCGACGGTGCCGTACCTCCTCGGCACGATCGAGGTCGAGATGCAATTCGGGCCGCTGATGCTCGGCGCGGTCCACGAGTCGCTCCTGCTGCTCGTGCTCTACTCGATCGCGTTCCTGTGGTCGTGCTTGGCCACGCGCATCGTCGGCATCGCGTTCGGGATGCTGCTCCTCGCCCTACTCCACTTCGTCGCGTACCTGATCCCGGTCGTGACGCACTGGAGCCTCTACCGACTGACGGACATCGACGTCTTCGCGCGCATCGGCGCAACGCATTCACTCGACTGGCGCATGTGCGCACCGATGATCGCGACGAGCGCGATCCTCTTGGGCGTCTCGCTGCGGGTTTTCGCGCGGCGCACGCCGTGATTTTCGCGCGGCGCAGGCCCTGATCCTCGCGCAGCGCAGGCCCTGATCCTCGCGCAGCGCAAGCCCTGATCTTCGCGCAGCGCAGGCCCTGATCTTCGCGCAGCGCAAGCCCTGATCCTCGCGCAGCGCAAGCCCTGATCTTCGCGCAGCGCAGGCCCTGAGCTTCGCGCAGCGCAGGCCCTGAGCTTCGCGCAGCGCAAGCCCTGATCTTCGCGCAGCGCAGGCCCTGATCTTCGCGCAGCGCAGGCCCTGATCCTCGCGCAGCGCAGGCCCTGAGCGGACTCCGGTTGGCCGCTCGACGCGCGGCCGGCTAGTGGGGTGATTCCGAAGTTCGCGGCGTAACTCAGGCGGAATGCGCCTTCCTGGCAAGGCGCAGCGACGGCGCGGGTTCGCTGCAGCCCTCGGAGGAGCGGCAACGCAGTCCAGGGAGTCGCAGGCGGCCTGAGTTGTGCCGCGAACTTCGGAATCACCCCGCTAGTTCGCCGGCTGACCCGTTACCGCGTCGTGCCAGTGCCCGCACGTCGGCGACCACACCTTGCCCGCCGGAGCTTCACCGGCAGGCTGCGGCACGAATGTCTGCGCCGCCGGACTCACGCTCGGCGCGGAGGTCGGAATCGCCACGATCGGCGCGGGCTTCTCGGGTTCGGTGCGAGTGCGTTCGATCGCAACGGCGCCGCCGATCGCCGCACCGCCGACGAGGACGATGGCGAGCGTGCGGAACGGCGAGCGCGCGACCGCGGGCTGCGACGGTTGATCGGCGGAGACCTGCGCGCGCTGCAGGCGACGTTCTTGGCGTGATCGGGTCATACCCTGGAGATTACCCGACCGCCGGCCCGCGTGGGGACAACCCTCAAATTCGCGCCAGAATCCACGACTTCAGTCCCATCCACGCACCGTCCCGGCGCATTCCGCGCGAGGCCGATCGCGCCAGCTCGGCGACGCTCGCGAACGCGGCGCGAGCTTCGGACGAGCGGCTGAGCGCACGCAAGGCGAGGCCACGGCGGTAGGCACTCTCCGGCGTGGGGCCGTAATGCCGCTCGAAGCCCTCCACCGCCGCGAGCGATCCCGCGGCGTCGCGCGCGGCGATTCGCGCTTCGGCGAGTCGCAAGCGCGGCGCTCCGAACGCGTGATCCGAATCCGTCTGCACCGCCTGTTCCAGATCGAGCACCGCAGTGTTCGCCTCACCTGCGGCGAGCCGCGCCATCCCGAGTCGGTAGTGCCACTCCGCGCGCTCGGGCTCGCCCGACGCTGCACGCGCGAGATGGGGGATCGCCCGCCTCGGCCGACCGCGAGCGAGGATCAGGACGCCGAGCTTGCCTTGGTTGTGTGGAGTGTCCACAGCGCCGAATTCGCGCTCCAAGGCGCGCACGCGCCGCGTGTCGACCGTGCGTGAAGTCCACCAGCCGATCGCGGCGGAAACGATGGCCGCGGCGAGGAAGAAGTTCAGGAACGGGATCGCGAACAGGAACCCGAGTCCGGGGACGTGTCGCAGGACGAAGATCACCGCGAAGACGAGTAGGACGTAGCCCGCGAGGCGTAGCACGGCGAGAGAGTATCCTCCGCGCCCGTGTCGGAGGCCACGATCGAATTGGAGGACCGAGCTCGTCCGGGCCGAGCGCACGAGGACTCGAAGATCTCGGCCCAGGCGCGCGCGCTCGTGCGGCGCGAACTCGTGCGCGCGGCGGCGGACGTTGCGCGACTGCCTTTTCGCGCAGCCGCTTACCTCACTCGGCGCGACGAGGAACGGGCCGAGTTGGCGCGCGCGCTCGACACGCATGCGGTGATCGATGCCGCTCCGGAATTCACGCCACCGACACGGCGCCCACTCACGATCTTCGTGTCCTGCGCCGAGGCGAGCGGCGAGATCCACGCCAAGAACGCCGTGCGCGCCATGCGCGCACTGCTCTCACGACACGCAGCTCCGTCGCCGCGGTTCGTCGGGCTCGGCGGCGCTCACCTCGCGCGCGAAGGCGTCGATCTCGTCGACGACGTCGTGCGCGACGCACGGATGGGATTCGTCGGCGTCGTCTCGGCACTCCCGCGGTACGTGCGATTGCTCGAACGCACGGTGACGTGCATCGAACGCGAACGGCCGGACGTCCTGCTCGCCGTCGACTCGCCGGCGCTGCACGTTCCGCTCGGGAGGATGGCGCGCGCGCTGGGCGTCCCCGTCGTGCACTTCGTCGCACCGCAGTACTGGGGTTGGGCGCCGTGGCGCGTCGCTCACTACGCCGAGGCCGTCGATCTGCCGCTCACGATCCTCCCCTTCGAGCCGGCGTGGTACGCGTCGCGCGGCGTGCGTGTCGCTCACGCCGGACATCCTCTGCTCGACGAACTCGCGGAGGTTCCGCGCGGAGATCCGGAAGCAGGCTCGAACCTCGTGCTGCTCCCTGGAAGTCGCCCCGGAGTCGTGCGGCGAAACTTGGCGTGGATGTTGCGCGCGGTCGAGCCCCTGGTGCGGAACGGCACGATTCCGCGCGTGCTCGTGCCGGCCGCGCGCGAAGACACGGCGGCACTCGTGCGCGCGGAGGTCGCGCGCGCGGGAGCCGGCGATTTCGTGCGCGTCGCACCGAGTGATCTGCACACGACCCTGCGCAGCGCGCGCGCCGCGTTCAGCGTCTCGGGCACGGTTCTCCTGGACCTTCTCCACCACGATCTGCCGACCGTCGTCGTGTATCGCCTGGAGTCCCGCCTCGCGGCCGAGGGGAAAGACCATCTGCTCACCGCGCCGTGGTTCTCGGTCGTGAATCTCCTCGCGAACGCGACCGTCCTGCCCGAGTTCGCCTTCCACGGCGAGGGGCCGCTCGAGCGCGTGCGGGACGCGCTGCGCGCGCAGTGGCAGGACGCGGGCACGCGCGACCGTTGTCGAGCCGGCCTGGCTCGCGCACGGGCGAACCTCGGCCCGCCGGGAGCGGCTGGACGAGCGGGGGCGCACGCGCTCGCCCTCGCGTGTCGGCCGAGGCCAGAGTGGAGCCCGTGAACGAGACCGATCCGGTCGAGGACGAAGACCCGGGAATTCCCGCAGATTTCCCGGTCGGCGCGCTGAAGGATTTCCCGGACCCCGAGTACCGGTCGGAGCCCATGGGTCTCGAAGCCACACGCTTGATGCTCCAAGTCCAGCGCGGCGACGACCGCGCGTTCGACACGCTCGTCGACGGACTCCGCACGCGCGCATACCACGTCGCGCGGTCGATGGTCGGGTCACCGGACGACGCGCTCGAACTCACGCAGGAGACCTTCCTCAAGGTCTACAAAGCGCGCGCGACGTTTCGCGAGGGCGAGCGATTCCTGCCCTGGTTCCACCGCATCCTGCGGAACACATGTTTCAGCTTCCTCCGCGGCTCGAAGAAGACGCGGTCGCTGTCGGCACCCGGAGGATCCGCGCGCGAGGACGGGTCCGACTTCGAGATCGCCGACCTCGGCATGGAGCCTTCGGTGGACCTGCTCCGGAACGAGCGTGCACTCGCCTTCTGGAACGCCTTCAAGGGACTTCCGACACGCGACCGTGAGATGCTCGCGTTGCGTCACTTCCAAGAACTCTCCTACCTCGAGATCGCGAGCCATCTCGGCATCCCCGAAGGCACGGTGATGTCGCGCCTCTTCCACGCGCGCAAGCGTCTCCGCGAGAAGCTGTCGGTGGACCTTTTCGACGGATTTCTCGGAGATATCGGCCGGTGACATCCTCCGCGCGTGCACCGACGACGGACGAGCTCCTCGCGATGGCTTACGCCGATGGCGAGCTCGCTCCCGAAGCCGAGCGCGCGTTCGAGGCACGGCTCGCCGGTGACGCTCGCTTGCGCGTGCTGGTCGCCGATCAGCGACGCATCGCCGTGCTCGCCCGTGAGGCGGCGCCGAGCGAACCGCTCGAGCTGGCCTCGATCGCGATCGAGCGCGGTGCGCCGTTTCCGCTCCTCGCGTTCGCGGGACGCGCGCTCCTCGTCCTCGCCGGACTGTGGACGATCCTGTGGCTGTGCCTCGCGTGTTTCGAAAGCGCAGGCCGACCCCCGATCGCCGGCGCGGCACTCGCGCTGGCCCTCGGACTCGGCCTCCTCGCGCTGCGCGCGGTGCTCGTGCGCCGCGCAACCGTTCACCTCGACCCCTACCGCGATCTGCGCCGATGATCGTCACGACGACCGATGCCATTCCGGGCCGCACGATCCAGGACACCCTGGGCCTCGTTCGCGGCAACACGGTGCGATCAGCCGACGCGAGTCGCGACCTCACCGCTTGGATGAAGAACCTCGCCGGGGGCGAGATCACCGAGTACACGGCGCTCATGGCCGAAAGTCGCGAGCAGGCTCTCGATCGCATGCGCGAGGAGGCTCGACGTCTGGGCGCCGACGCGGTGGTCGGAGTCCGGATCGCGAGCTGCGAAATCGCCGAAGGCGCGGCTGAAATCCTGGTCTACGGCACTGCTGTCCGTTTGGCTCCCGAGGGCTCCCACCGGCCCCTGGCGTAGAGCGCGCTCCCGCTGCGCGCCCCCAAGAGAAAATTCGGGGATTGCCGCGCCGCGAAGTCGCGCACGTTCAGGGGTTTCCGGCGTGCTCCGGAGCACTAGTATCCGCGCCATGCACGCCACGATCCGAGCCCTCCTTCCGACTTCCGCGGCGCTCCTCGCGTTCGCTTCGACCCTCGGTCCTGCGCTCGCGCAGGGAACACCCGCTCCCGTGACGGGCAACACGGCTCCCGCGCAGGCAGCACCCATCGACCTCGGGCGCGAGATCGATCCTTCGCTGCGATGGCTGCGTTACGCGCAAGACGTCGAGTCGGGGGCCTACGGCGCCAGCGTCGAAACCACGGCGTGGACTTTGCGAGCGATGATCCAATCGCCACGCAAGTACCAGCGCATCGACGGGCCCTTCGTCGAGCGCGCGTTGCAGTTCCTCGTCGGCCGCCAACAGCCCGACGGATCGATCGCCGACGCGAACTCCGCGGGTGCGGACCTCGTG
>Ga0163155_10004875_pt1 | contig 13565 bp, 6 predicted proteins | sample OliLakLV19SP4G1_FD_148611 | JGI IMG/M metagenome (GOLD analysis project Ga0163155, IMG submission 148611) | Freshwater microbial mat bacterial communities from Lake Vanda, McMurdo Dry Valleys, Antarctica - Oligotrophic Lake LV.19.SP4.G1 | ecosystem: Environmental > Aquatic > Freshwater > Lake >...
TGCAGGCGAGCACATCAGAGCCGCGGCAAGCGAGCCGACGAGAAGCGAACGCACGGATGGTTGCATTGGTTTATCTCAAGAGAGGGGTATGGGGTACCAGTCAAAAACAATAGGCCAAGACGGCGTTTGGGGCTGTGGGCGGCGAACGGCCATCGCAGCTTGCCTTCATTCCGGCGCGACAAACTGAAATGAAACAGGAACACAGAGAACACAGAGTCAGCACAGAGAACCCAGAGTCAAACAAAAACGGCGTAAGTGGGACCAAGGTCAAAATACAATCCCAGCTCTTCTCTGAGTCCCTCTGTGTTCCGCTCCGTTCACTCCGAGTTCAAGCTTGGCCCGGCCAGGCGTTCGCGGGCGAGCACAGCGTCTGGTAACACATGCCGCGTCGTGAAGACCGCGAGCATGTTCCATTTATCAGGTTTCGCGCTGCGCGTATTCATGCCCGAACGCGCACGATGGCGTGTCGGTCTCGGCCCGCGTGTCATGCTACACCAGACATTCTGCCGGATCGCCCCAGAGTTTCCATTCCTGGAGTTAGACATATGAAGATCACACGCACCACTCATCGCTCGCGCTGTTCGTCGGTCCACACGGCGATCCTCATTGTGCTCGCCTCCACTGGCGCGGCGGTCGCGCAGCCCCTGACCGATTCCACGCATGACTTCTCCGGCGTGCAAGGCCAGCACAACTGGTACTACGGCATTTATGACGCGGGGCACGCGCAGCAGGTTTCGCCCATCGATTTCCAGTTGCTTCCCAGCTACGCGATCGGCATCAACGCCGGCGACGGATACTGGCACGGCCCCGAAGGCCCCGGGGGTTACTTCACCCTCATCCGCGCCACAAGAGTCCATCCCAACGGCTGGATCACCACCGGCGATCGCGCCGCTCAGGATCAATGGGCCGTTCGTCGGTGGGTCGCTCCCGCCACCGGCTCGATCCGTGTCGTCGCGAAGTTTACTGATCTCAATACGCTCTGCGGCAACGGCGTCCTCGCCCACATCTACCAGGGCAATACCGAAATCTGGACACGCGTCATCGACTCCATCGATGGCCAGACCTTCGAGGCCGATATCGCTGTCAGCACCGGTATGAATCTCGATTTCGCCGTCGACCCTTTCGACTCCTGGGACGGCTGCGACAACACCGGCTCGATCATCACGATTCGCGGACCCATCGTGCAGCATCCCGTAAACGCCCGCACATGCCCGGGCGGGGTCGCCACGTTCAGCGTCGCCGCCACCAGCGCGTGTGACATCTCGTATCAATGGAGATACAACGGCGTGCCCATCGCAAGCTCGACCTCCGCGACGGGCGTTAACTCCGCGACGCTCGCGCTCAGCAGCCTGCTCCTCAGCGATGCCGGGCTTTACGACTGCGTCGTGACGACTTGCGGCGGATCGACGACTTCGTACAGCGCGAGCCTCGTGGTCTGCCGAGCCGATTACAACTGCGACGGCTACTCGAACTCGCAGGACTTCTTTGACTTCACCTACGACTTCATGTCGAATAACCCGCGCGTCGACTATCTGAACCAGGACGGCGTGATCAACTCGCAGGACTTCTTTGACTTCCTCATTGCGTTCTTCGAAGGATGCTAATCCTCCCGGCTCCCTAGATCGATAGTCTGGACCTATCAAGTATTTCAACCGACGAGCGATTCTCAAAGGAGAGTCGCTCGTTTTCTTTGTCTGCGCGGTTGGTGCAGCTTCGGGCGGAAATCGCAAATCCTGGGGGATTGGTGGCGGGCAACGTGTGCACAAAGCGTTTGTTCCTATGGACAGTCGGGGCGCTGGTGCACGGGGACACGCTGTGCGCGAGTCACGCGGGGCAAGAAAGGACTGGATGACCGATGCAACTCAGTCGCGCTACGGCCTGGGAAGGTGTGGTGGGCACCGTTCTACTTGCGGTGGTGGGGGGGATCATCGCGACTTCGCCCCCGCGACAGGCGTTGAGCAAGCGGGGTGACGCTTCATCCCCGCCGCTGGTGAAGGAGCGTGCGAGGGACTCGTCGTTTGTTCACGCCCGGACGTGGGAAGATCCGCTGCTGGCGGTCTCCGAGGTGCAGGGGTCGGATTCCGGCGAGAATCGGTGGAGCGATGGTGACGTATCGCAGGCGACGACTGGTGCGCACGTCACGATCGATCCGTGCGGACTCGATCAACTGAAACAGGATTCCGCCGGCAAAGTCGGGAAGCTGACGATTGTTCTGCAGGAGATGCTTGGCGGGCCCGGCCTTGAGGACGAGGAATCCAGGCGTGCCGAGCGGATCGCCATGACTGAGGCGCTGCTGAGCACCGAGTTCGCGCCGGTTCCGCCGGAGTCGGCGATCGGGCGGCTTGAACTCCTTGCGCCTCGCCACCCGGGGCTGGGCGCCCGGCTGGCGTATCAGTGGTTTGTGCGGGAAGGAGAGCGGTGCCTCCTGGTCTTTGTGCCGGATCAGTTGCTGAATGACGCGCAATCACTTGGGCGTGCGGCTTCGATCGGCGTGCAGTTGTCCGAGGCCGTGAGTCCGCGCGTGCTGGATCGTGTGGTGCTTTCGCGTCGCAGCACGTCAGGGTTGACCAACGACCTGGTTTATGCGTCGATCGTCGGTCCTCCCCTTGCACTAGGTAAGGGGAAGATGACAGTTCTGAACGTGGGTTCCACGGTTGGGATTGACCACGTTGGGAAGAGCGTAAAAAATCAGGTGCAGGCGGAGCTAAGCAGAGGGAAGCTCAAAAAACTTCAGGTCCCGATGTTTAATATGAGCATCCGCGCGTTCTGCAATGGCGCGATCGAGCAATGGGTAAGCAGCGCCCGCCGCCGCGAATCACGGAATGCTTCGTCCATGATCCATCCGATCAACGGGTGGGGCATCGGGCGCGTTCTCGGCTCCGACGCGCAGCTTGTGGGGCTTCTCCGAACCGAACTTGCCCTTCGTCGCGCCGGCGTGGACAACCCTCGCAACGAGATCGCCATCATCTCCGAGGTGGACAGCCCCTACGGCACGGCTTTCGCCAAAGCGTTCAAGCCTACTGAAGAGGATCGGGAAGACGCGGTGCGGATCATCTCGTTCCCATCCGGTCTGGACATCGCGCCGCGGAGCGCGCCAGGCCGAACCGCTTATCAGCAGTTTGAGGCGAAGGCCGACCGACTCAAGGCCCAGGGCGTGCCGATCGAGCCCACCACGCCGCTGGGCCAGCAGCAGATCGACTATGTGTATCGGCATCTTGCGCACTACGAAGCGGGACTTCGCGCCGTCGACAAGCGGCTCGCCGCGGTGGTGATCTGTGCCGCGGACGTGTTCGACAAGCGTCCGCTCATCCAGTTGACGCGCGCGCGTTTCCCCGACGCGCTCATCATGACGACCGACCTTCACGCCCTCATGCTCGATCCGGCGGACTACGACGTCATGCGCAACGTCGTCGTCGCTTCTCACCTTGATCTTCACTCTGGCAAGGAAGCACAGGACAAGTTCGCTCCTTTTCGCTCGTGCTACCAGACGTCGCTGTTCCTGGGCGTCAAGCGTCTCTTTACTCACTCTGCTTCCCTTCCGGCGTGGGCGACCACGCTCGACACGATGGCGCCAACGGGGCGCGTGTATGAGATCTCTCGGCGTGGTCCGGTGCTGCTTGACTCACGCAAGTTTCCCGATCATGAGTTGTACCCGCGGGTGTATGACCAGCCGGTGCTCGGCGCGATCCGAGCGCTTCCGTTCCGCAGAATAGTGGAGATACTGTGCTTCCTCGCGATTCTTGTGCTGTTCACCCGGCATTTCGATTCGAAGCTCAGGGCTGGCGCACGCAGGGGGGGCATCGTCCCGACCGCAACCAGCGACGCGGCGACCGAAGAGCGAGATTCGCGCAATCGCGACTTGCGGGCGAAGTCGATCGTCGTGCGCGCGGTGCATCGGATCGCCGCGTTTCTGTCATCGCGCGACGTCGGAGTCGCGGCGTTGATCATTGCTCCGATCGTCTTCCTGGTTCTTCTTCTTTCCATCTTCGTCCTTCGCGCGGGCTCGCCTCATTTCATCCCGCAATGGCTCCCTTCATCGCTCCTGCTGGCTATCGCCGGCTCCGGCGTCGTAAGTCTCATCTTTGCGTTCGTCGCCGGTGCGCCGCTCACGACCGTTCGGATCACATGGCTGCTTATCGGTTCGGTGATCACATCGCTTGCGCTGGTCGGGGGGTTCGGCGTGGGCGGAGCCGGCGAGAATGTTCGAGCATGGGTCAACTGGTGCCTCTACGCGCTCGTAGGACTTATGGGAGTTGCGGCTCTCGCACTGCTGAATCAGCGCATTCTCTCGCGCGAGGTTCACATCGTCGATGTCACCCGCCAGTCTGTTGGCGCAAGCCCCGATCCATTGGACCCCGCAGCGCGGAAGCCTGTCGAGCCGGTCATTTCCCCTTGGCAGAAGATGCACTCGGCCGGCATGCGGTGGATTGCCCTGTCGGTCTTGGCGGCGGCGGGCGGGTTCGTGCTTGTCGCGCTCGGGAGCGGGTACTCGGGTGAGCCGTGGGGTTGGCTCGACGGCGTCAGCGCGTGGCCCAGCGAGATCGTGCGCCTGGTCGCGGTGCTGGCGGGCATCGTCTTCATCGTGCTCTCTTCGCGCGCGGTTGCCGAACTCTGGCAGCATGCCGCGGGCATGCAGGAACTTTTTCACGCCGACGAGCGCGGTCCGGTTCTCTCCTTGCTGAACGCAACGCCGGGCCATCCGGCGCAGGGCAGCAAAGCCCGCGGCTGGCAGTCGTCGCTTAAGCGAGTCAGTGTTGTCGATTGGGCGTGCCCGGTGCAGGGCTCCGGGCGCGAGCAACGCATTGACATTGCGACCCTGCTGCGCCAGTTCCGATACAAATGCCTCTTAAAAGGGCGCGGCGCGCGTCTCTCGCTGCTGGGCGCGTGCCTGGGCGCGGCCATCCTCGGAGCGATCGCAACGCTGGACATCCCGCTGGTGCCCGTGCGTGGCGTCGCGGCTTACTGCATCCACCTTGCGCTGATGGTCGCGCTCGCGATTGTGATCAATCTCGTCACGTTGATCACCTGGGATGCCAGCCACATCTGCAGTCGATTCGTCAACCAGCTCGCGGCATTCCCTTCTCGGTGGCCCGAAGAGTTCAGGAGCGCCGCGGCACGCACAACCGGCGTCTCCACTCGCTTCGTCGATTCCTGGCTCGACATCCAGAGCATCGCACGCATCTCCGCCGTCGCTAACTCGTTGATGTACTACCCCATGATCCTCATCGTGCTCTCGGCGGTCGCGTGGCATCGTCGCGTGGATGCCTGGTCGTTCGGTGCGCTCTTCGTCGTGCTGTACGGCCTGAGCCTGAGCGTCTGCATCCTGGCCGCGTACTCCCTTCGACGCAGCGCTGAGCATGCGCGCCGTCGCGAGGTGGATCGCCTCAACCGGCAACTGGCTGAGCTTGATCGGTTTGACGCCCAAACGGCAGAACGCTGCGACAGCGTGAAGCCCGGTGAGTCCTGCGAAGTCGAGCTGAAGTTCGGGCCGAATCCGCGGCAGCTTTATGTTGAACTCCTCCGCGTAATTGGAACCGAGGACGCGTCGCCAGACGATCCACACGGCGTCGAGCCTCGAACCGCGATGATCATCGCCCGCCACATGGCGGCCCCTGCCGCGGCGCCGCTCGCTTCGCGGCCCGAGTATTGCGGGCAATCCCTTCGCCTCAAGCTTGAGCGAACCCCGGAGCAGAACTTCCGCATCTTCACCACGCCCGGGAATGCGGTGCTTGCCGACCACGATCGTGCATCGATCAGCGGAGCTCTGCACGAGGCGGCGACGAAGGAGTCTCGCACGCGCGAATGGCGGGAGGTTCGTTCAGCGCAGCGCGCGCAGATCCGCGCGATGATCGAGCAGATCGAGGCGACACGTCACGGCGCCTTCGCGCCGTGGACGGAGGACCCGCTGTTCCGCGCGGTCGCGATGCCGATCATCGGGCTTGTCTCCATCAAGTTCGCGGAATGGGTCAACGCCGCGGTGCGTTGATTCCCGCGCCGCCCATCACAGGCGCAAGACACGAAGGAACCCACCAGCTATTTGTCGAAAAAGATCGGAACGTACTCGAAGAAATCGCTGCTTGTCGTTGTGTGGTCGCCGGTGATGTCGGCGTTGAGCGCGAAGAAGTCGGTGAGGAATGCGAAGAAATCGTCTGAGGTTACGGCGCCGCTCAGGTTCCAGTCCGCCGCGTTGAACTCAGGGGTCAGCTTCACGATTCGCCCGCTGAGTTCAAGAAGGTACAGCTCGCGGGCGGCGTCCTCGCCGAACGCGACGGGCGAGGCCACCGCGGGAGAGAGTCCCTCGTTGAGTTCCGCGGTGTGGTCGCGAAGATCGATCGCGCGTCCGGCGACCATGCGGAACGACGACACGCGTCCGTTCAGGTCCGCGTAGAAGTAGCGACCGCGCCAACGGGGCATCGCCGAGCCCCGGTACACCACGCCGCCGATGATGGTGTACCCGCTCGAGCGACCATATGAATGGACGGGCAGCGTCATTGGCGGCGAGGCGCACGAGCACGGCGGCGTTGAGCTCTGACAAAGCTCGCCTTCCATGCAGGGCCATCCAAAGTTGCGCCCGATGATTGTGCCCGCGGGGATGTAGTTGACTTCCTCTCGCGACGATTGACCCACGTCCGCGAGGTAAAGATCGCCGGTGAGCGAGTCGAAGCCGTCGCGGTAGGGGTTGCGCAAACCCATCGCAACGATCTCGTCGCGACCCGCGATCCCGACGAACGGATTATCCGGAGGGCTCACATACCCCCTCGGGGTCGACACGTCGATGCGCAGGAGTTTGCCCTGGAATTGCTCGATGTTCTGAGGCTGCCCGCCGACATCACCCCGCGCGATGTACAGGTATCCGTCGTGTCCGAAGTCCATCCAGCCCGCGACGTGATCGCCCGAGCCGCTTCCGGTGCGAAGGAGAATCTCCTCCGTCGTGTTCGCGATATTCGGATTGGCCGACGTGGTGTAGCGAGCGATCAACGGCTGCGTGCCGAACTGCGCCGAGTTATTCACATAGTTCACGTAGAAGCGCCGGCTCGTCGCGTAGTCCGGCGGGAAGGCAATCCCCACCAGCCCGTGCGCGGCGTTCGCGCGCGATCGGATATCCAGAAATGGCGTGGGAAGCAGCGTGCCGTTCTCGATCACCCGCACGATTCCGTCGAGCTGCGCAATGAGAATGCGCTCCGGCTCGCCAGGAGGACTTCCAAGATACCCCGCTCGCGAAAGCCCGATCTGAAACACACGCCAGTTTGCCAGATCCTGCGCGGCTGCCCGCGGCTGGCACGCGGCAAGCGCCCCGACGACGGCTGCCGCGTGCATGAACGATCGGCATTGCTGAATGAATCTCATGCTCTCTTCCTTTTACAAAAGTGCGCACGCGGATGAACCGCGGGGGGGATCAGATCGCGACATGTGCTGTCATGCAGATTCGTCCCGGCCGTGGCGACGGTTCCCGTTCATGAGCGATGGGCGCGGATTCGGAAAGTGACGATCCTCTCTGAAACTGGGTGCGGTGTCGTGGGGTCACGCTCAACATCACGTGGAATACACCGCACGGGGAAGGAGTCTCGAGTGAGAACGCGCGAGCGAGCAGTAGGCTCGCTACTCCCGTTCACTCCCGCTTGCCGCCCGACCGCAGCGAGTCGATCTCCCGGCGCAAAACCTGGGCTTCGAGCCAGTCGTGCAGGTGCAGCCCGATCGCAGGCGCGTTGTCGGGCATGCCGCTCGTAAAAGCGTCGAGCCAGGCAACGGCCTTCGCGCGCCAGCGTGCCGAGTCCTCAGCGTGTCCGAGGTCGTGATGGGCGATCGCCAGCCAAAGCCAGTTCAGAACCGCGCGACTCGTTGACGGTTCCAATATGATGCTCTTCTCAAAGAGCGCCACGGCGTTAGCTTGACGCCCGGTGCGGCACAGAGTCGCGCCGCGCTGCCGGAATGACCAGTACGTGGAAGCTTCACGGGGCGATTCTGATTTATTTAAAGCGGCGGCGGCCTCCACCAAATCGGCAGGAGCGGGGGTGAGCGTCGCCGCCCGCGCCACCAGGAAGGGCCTCAGAGTTCCGGGGCCGGCCCACTCCAGCATCGTGCCGCGTGCATGCTCGAAGTCCTCGCGCTCACCAGCGAGAAGTCCGACCGCCCCAACCTCAAACCAGAACTCCGCGTCGTTCGGCGCATTGGATAGAGCCGAGCGGTATTCGCTCATCGCTTCAGGCCACTTGTTGCTTGAGGCGAGGCGACGGGCGCGGTCCCACGATAGACCAGCTCGCAGCCCGTCAAGCGAGACGGCTTGAGCGGGGAGTTCCTTCGCAGCGCGATTCAGGGCGGCCGCTGCCTCGTCGATCCGCCCCGCGGCGCGCAGATAGGTGATGTAGTTCCGCCACGCCGGCAGCAATCGCGGGTTCAGTTCGATCGCTCGACGGACCGCGATGATCGCTTCCTCTCGTGAGCCCGAGTGGTTCAGGTTCGCGCCGAGCGACACCCAGGCGCCGGGATTCTTAGGCTGAATCGTGACCGCGGCGCGGAAGTACTGCGATGCGTCCGCCGATCTGTTGGCGCGCCAGAGCAAGTTCCCAAGCTCAAGGTTCACCCAAAAGTCCAGCGGGTTGCGGCTGTGCGCGTCGTGCAGTATTTCGAGAGCCTTGTCGTTCGCGCCGAGTCCGCCGAGCAGCACGCCAGCGATGACGATCAGGTGCGAGGGCTGCGGTTCCGTGCTGGCGCGCGCCTCGTCACAAAGTGCAAGCAGCGTGTCGCGCTCAAACCAAGCCGCGGGTCGACGGAATCGGTCTCGCCACGGATCCGGATCTGCAGCGCGGGCGATCGCTAATGGTCGATCCATTCCCGCGCGATGATTGAACGCTCGTGCAACAAAGGCTGCATTGTCGAGCGCGTTCAACAGCTCTTTGCGGATTGGCGAACTGTCCACGGCTCGGGCAGCGGCCTGCAATGGCACGTCCGCTCCGAATCCCAGGCGGTCGAAAACCTGCTGGTACGCTGTAGCCGCGGGCCTGTAATCGAAGCCGCTTTCGTTGCTCTCGGGATACTGGCGGCGGATATCGTCGAGTTCCCACGCCGCCGTGAGGTGTTGATCCGCACGCTGCAACATTTCGGCCAGGTCGTGTGATTGGGCTTCGTCCAGATACGACCGCGCATCGTCAAGCACGTGACGCGCTTCGACCCAGCGCTCATTCGCGCGGAGATCGCCGGCCAGCGACACCGCGGTCTCGATCGCTTGGCGGGCGCGACCTTGACGTAGCGTTGCTTCGGCAGCACGGTCGCTCTGAACTTTCTGCACCCAGAACGCGACTGCAACAGCCGCGACGATCGCGCACACGCTCGCGCCCACGAGCGTTGCATGAGCCGGGCGTCGTCTCGCCCACCGGTAGAGTCTCTCTGCGGGACCGACAGGACGCGCCTCGATGCCCTCGCCTCTCAGGAATCTCCGCAGATCCTGCGACAAAGCCGCCGCGCTTGGGTAACGGCGTTCGGGATCCTTGTGAAGGCACTTCAGGCAGATCGTCTCCAGATCACGCGGCGCCTTGGGATTCAGACGCGACGGAGCCACCGGTTCTTCTTCGAGCACCTGCCGGATCGTCTCCACGGCGTTCTCCGCGCGGAACGGCGGCCGCCCGGTCAGCATCTCATACAGGATCGCTCCCAACGAATAGATGTCCACGCTTCGACTCGACGCCGCGGGCAGCCCCCTTGCCTGCTCTGGTGACATATAGCTCGGGGTGCCAAACTGGAAGCCCCCGACGGTGAGCGCCGCGTCCCTGCCGGAGTGTCGCGCAAGGCCAAAGTCGGTGATCTTTGGAGTGCCGTCGGGCGCGAGCAGGATGTTGGCTGGCTTCAGGTCGCGATGGATAATTCCGACTTGGTGCGCCTGATCCGCGGCGTCGGCGAGAATCGCGACCATCGCCGCTGCCTCGCGCGCAGGTTGCGGCGTGTTTGAGAGTTTCGCGCTCAGGTTCTGGCCGTCAATAAACTCCATTGTGAAGTAAGGCCGCCCGTCGAACTCACCAACATCATGCACGGTGATGATGTTCGGATGGCCCATCGCGGCAATGGCCTGCGCCTCGCGGATGTGGCGTTGGCGTTCTGATGGGGTTGCGAATGCGCCGGCGAGCGGCACCTTGATCGCGACGGTCCGGTTCAGCGATATGTGCCGCGCCTTGTAGACGACACCCATGCCGCCCGCGCCGAGGATGCTGTGAAGCTCGTACCCCGGAATCTGCGGCAGCGACATGTCCAGTGGAGTTGCCGTCGCAGATTCATCCATGATGCCGGACGATGGAAAGAGCACATCCATCTGATCTTCAACCGCTCGGGCGCGCTGCAACAGGCGTCGAACATCGGTGATGAGATCCGGACGCTCGATGCAGACTTCTTCCACGGTCCGGCCCGACTCGATGACCTCACTCACGAGTTGCCGAATGATGATCTGCGCTGGATCCGTGCGAGGGTTCATTGTGATGAGCTTACCGCGCCGACTCATCGGGCTCGCCTTCGTCGAGCTCCGGTGGGGAAAGATCCGCCAGTTCCTGCGCGAGCAGCAGGATGCTGCTGTTCACGCGACGCTGCACCGTTCGGACCGAAACTCCCAGCAGCTCCGCGGCTTCCGGCTGCGTCATCCCGTGGATGCGGATCAGGTCGAAGGCTTCGCGCTCCTCAATCGGGAGACCCTCGATCGCCTCAAGCATGCGGACGGCGTTGGGACCGATCGTCGAGCCGGAATCAGCAGGCGGCGCGACGAACTCCTCGCGCAGCTCCGTCGCAATCGCCCCCTGATCTAAGCGGCGGGCCACGTCATTCAGCTCCCACCGCATGTGCTGGCCCGCGATGTGAAAGAACTGGCGCACCGTTCCGGGCCGTGCTTCACGCAGCGCCTTGAGCATCCGCTCAATGACCGCGCTGAGCATCTCGGTCGCCTGGAGGTTGACAGGCGGGCGCGTGAGGCGCGGGTAGCTGCGATGAAGCAGGTTGGCGCAGAGCCGGTGCAGGCGCTGCGTCGCCGTTCCTAATAACTCGCGAACGAGCGGCTCCGCCGGCGAATCATCACGCGCGCCGTTCAGGTCTGCCAGATAGCGCTGAATCGCAATCGTGGTTTGTTCGTGCTGCATGCACCGAATGCTATCGCGACGTGAGCGGGCTTGCGCCACGACCCCCGCGCGTGTCGTGGGGTCACGCTTAGTACTTGCATGAGGGGAACGACGCGTGTGTTCGCATCGCTCGCGCTCGGCCGTCATTGACCATGCGCGTCAGGCCCACTGAAGAAACCCATACTGCACCAGCCCCGCTTTGGAGAATTGAACATGAACCGCACTTCCGCATCAATCGTCGCTGTTTCACTCTGCGCGGCCGCCGCGCTCGCGCTTGGCCTGACGACCGCGAACGGCACGCCGCGTTCGGAGTCCGTCGACTCTGTGAGTAACGCGAATCACGCAGTCGCGAACGCCGCCCCAGACTCGACCAGGGTGCTTCACAAGACCGTGAAAGTCGGCGACCTCGATATCTTCTACCGAGAAGCCGGATCCAAGGATGCGCCGACGATCCTGCTTCTTCACGGTTTCCCCACAAGCTCCCAGATGTTCCGCAACCTGATCCCCGCGCTCGCGGATCGCTATCACGTCATCGCACCCGACTACCCAGGCTACGGCCACAGCTCGATGCCGGCGCACGACAAGTTCTCATACACGTTCGACAATCTCGCCAAGGTCATCGACGAGTTCACCGGCAAGCTGGGACTGACGAAGTACGCCCTCTACGTGCAGGACTACGGCGCGCCGATCGGCTATCGCCTCGCCGCTGCGCATCCCGAGCGGATCAGCGCAATCGTCGTGCAGAACGGCAACGCCTACGACGAAGGACTCGACAACGATTTCTGGAAACCCATCAAGGCATACTGGGCCGACCCGAGCAGCACGGAGAAACGCAACGCGCTCCGCGGCATTCTCACCTACGACGCCACGCGCTGGCAATACACCGACGGCGTGCCCAATCTCGAACTCGTCAGTCCCGACGGACCCGCACACGATCAGTTCCTTCTGGATCGCAAAGGCAACGACGAGATCCAGCTCGACCTGTTCCTCAGCTACGGCAGCAATCCGCCGCTGTACCCCAAGTGGCAGGAGTATTTCCGCCAGCACCAGCCGCCGATGTTGATCGTGTGGGGCAAGAACGACAAGATCTTCCCCGCCGCCGGAGCCGAGCCGTACAAGCGAGACCTCAAGAAGCTTGAGTTCCACCTGCTCGACGCGGGCCACTTCGCGCTCGAAACGAGCGGCCAGGAGATCGCAAAGCGGATGCGGGAGTTTCTGGGTAAGCACGTTTCGGGCAAGTAAGCGCATCATTGGTCAGTGAGTCCGTACACTCCCAGCTCCTGCACCCCGCCACCGTCAGCGCAGTTCTGATTCTGCGTGACCTCAGCCGCGGCGGACTGCCAGGACATAGACGAGGGAGCTTCGAGTTGCGACACAAAGACCTTCTGCTGACTGCGTTCCTTTTCCTGGCGGTGTTCGTGCGCGAGGCGAACACGGCGGAAGCCGCTGAGCCCATGCCGCTGAAGGTCTTCATCCTTGCCGGTCAGTCGAACATGGAGGGGCAGGGTGTCGTGGACCTGACCGGGAAGGACTATAACGATGGCAAGGGGACACTCGCGACGTTGATGAGCGACACGGCGAAGAAGGATCTCTTCAAGCACCTGAAGGATGACGATGGGAAGTGGCGCGTTCGAGACGACGTGTGGGTGCGATACCAGCCCGAAGGCGATCCGCTGCGCGCAGGGCCGCTCGCGTTCGGGTTCACGCCATACGCCGACCAGCACCACTTCGGGCCGGAACTTCAGTTCGGGCATGTGATGGGCGACGCCCTCGACAACGAGGTGCTGCTTATCAAGACGGCGTGGGGCGGCAAGAGCCTGTACGTGGACTTCCGCCCGCCATCCTCCGGCGGTGCGACCGGGCCGTACTACACGCTGATGGTCCAGCAGGTGCGCGACGCCCTCTCGAACCTCAAGAAGGATTTTCCGCAGTCCAAGGCGGATGGGTATGAGATCGCGGGGTTCGTGTGGTACCACGGCTGGAACGACGGGTGCGACCCCGGGCACGCGGTCCCCGAGTACGAGGACAATTTTGTAAACCTTATCAAGGATGTCCGCAAGGATCTTGGGGTTCCGAACCTGCCGGTGTTGATCGGCGAACTCACCGGGCCGTGGGTAGACGCGCCAACCGAGTGGGAGCAACTGCGCCGAGCGCAGGCGGCGGCCGCCGCGCGCCCGGAGTTTGCGGGCAATGTTGCCTTTGTCCCGACGCGCGATTTCGTGCGCCAGCCCGAGGAGTCGCCGAACCCGGGGCACGGGCACCACGAGTTCGGCAACGCCGAAACCTACTTCCTTGTCGGGGACGCGCTGGGCACGGGGATGCGGGAGTTGCTGCGAGGCAAAGCGGCCACTGCGCCGGTGCGTGAGATCGCTGCCCCCCTCAGGTCGCCCCGACCGAAGGCGAGATGGCGGGGTATCTCCTCGTTTCGACCGAGAGAGTCCCCGATGAGTTCAACGCAGGCTTCTCGCTCTACGC
>Ga0163155_10004877_pt1 | contig 13563 bp, 10 predicted proteins | sample OliLakLV19SP4G1_FD_148611 | JGI IMG/M metagenome (GOLD analysis project Ga0163155, IMG submission 148611) | Freshwater microbial mat bacterial communities from Lake Vanda, McMurdo Dry Valleys, Antarctica - Oligotrophic Lake LV.19.SP4.G1 | ecosystem: Environmental > Aquatic > Freshwater > Lake >...
GTCTAGAACTTTGGACTAAACTTGGACTAATGCCCTGTTTTTGACCGTCTCAAAATTGAAGCGTGGAAGGGGTAAAGATTCACAAGTAAACCTGATTAATCGAATGAAGAATTTCTACATTGTGGGGAAAATGCCACCCTTTGCGAGACACAACCAACTAGCACAAGATATGTCTCACAAAAGCAGATTAGCAGTATAAATAGTTTTGACTATTTATACTATTTTTATTTTTCTGTTGGTCTTCCTGGTTTAACTTTTTCCAGGTTATTCACCAGTTCAACTAAAACTTCTTCTGGCATTTCCATCAAAGCATGAAGACCAACTCGGATGACTTCGCTCTTATTGATGTTGATAGCGGAGTTGAGGCAGCGTTGCCGCACAGCCGCAATTAGTTCATAGTCCCCGGAAGGCAAGGTAAAGCTGTCCCGAATCACACGCTCCTTTTTGGGTGGCTCTTGCACCGCAGGAGTCCTGACTACAGGTTGTTCACTCAATTGTGGCTTCTCTCCCAGCAAACTCTCTGCCTTCTCAAAGCGACTTCTGACTGCTTCATCCTCTGCCTTGAGAGAGGCACTGAGCGCTGACTTCATACTCTTTCTAGTCATGAACCGATTCCTTGGGGTAATACAGTCAATGTCTTAAAACCAGCTAAATAATAATCATATAAATAGTATATATCATATAAATAGCTTAAACAACAAAAATTGTATATATAGTTATCTTGGTTTAGATGATTTCGCTTTTGATGGCAACCATGCAAAAATGCAGGAAGCTATAAATAGTATAAAAGCTTTTAACTGTATAAATCATTTATAGGGTTATCGTCATGCCAGCTAAAATCATTGCTGTAGCCAACCAGAAAGGTGGGTCAGGAAAAACGACGGTCAGTATGCAACTCGCTGGTGCAATCGCCCGACGAGGAAACAAAGTGCTTGTGGTCGATGCTGATCCACAGGGTACGGCGACCCGATGGGCTGCATCAGCAGAGGATGAACACCCTTTCCCGGCTTCTGTGATTGGTTTGAGCGCTGCCAGTGCGAAGGTGCATCGAGAGGTCAAGAAGTTTATTGATGACTACAACTACATCATTATCGACTGCCCACCAGCGGCTGATTCACCAGTGCCACAGAGTGCGCTGCTGATTGCTGATTTAGTACTGGTCCCAATCATCCCCTCTCCACTTGATATGTGGGCAGCGGTCGGTATCCGCCAGGTAATCGCTAACGTTAGCGATCTCAACGAAGGGTTGAAAGCCCGCTTGGTGCTCAACCAATGCCAGCCAAATACGACGCTGGCTCAAGAAACCCTGGAAGTGCTACCGGAATTTGGTATTGAACTCGCCAAAGCTCAGCTTCGGCATCGGCAGGTTTATCGGCAATCCGCCGTGTTTGGACAAACCGTCCACAACTTTGGTGGGAAAGCCTCAGCAGCGATCGAAGAAATGGAAACCCTTACCAGTGAAGTCTTTGAGATTCTACGGTGATAAACAGCCTATATAGTAAATACCGTATAAATAGTTTAGTGATGCAGAATTGATTCAGCACAAAAATAGTTTTAATAGTTTATACTATATCAATCATATAAACTGTTAAAACTATTTATCTGGAAGCTCTGTTGAAGTCCTTGGCGAAACCAGGTCGAGCGGAGGATTTCAGGCGAAGCGTTCAAATTACAACCATGCTTGAGTTCGTATGGGAATTTCGGCGATCGCAGCGGTAGCAAACTATCAATTTAAGTTGAACTAATTTCCGAAAATATTTCTCTCTCTGATGTATTTCAACTGTGGATGTTGAGGAGTGTTTGCTTGATAAGGGCTGGAATTACTATTTCGAGTTCCTGCAAGGTCGTTATCTGAAAATTCAGGTTAAGCACTAACCCATGTCTACGCAGAGATATCCAATCCACGCGGTTGTAAAGAATCCGTCCGGCGGCGGGAAAGTTGATAGGCACACACTTTATATCTCCGAAGCTCAGCGTGATGACAGATATACATTTCATGGTCTGCCTGATGGAGACTATCCTGTTGACCTTGATATCCCACCTGGTCTCCAATTAAAGTCTTCTTCCTCTCGCACTCTTGAGGTTAGGGGAGGAGAGGGTACGTTACACGTCAGTCTAGATGATGATACCTTTTATCCTCAGGACTCCTCTTCAGAGTCGCCTGAACAAAGTTCATCAAGTAATTCTCTTGGTTGGCTTCTTGGGTTATCAGCCGTGAGTCTTGTGGCGCTGGGTAACTTGAAAGCGCCAGTGGACTTTTCCTCAATGTTGTATCCACCTAAAACGCCTCAACCCCAACAGGTAAGGCTTTCAACACAATCTAGTAGAACTAATACGAGGGAACGACCTGAAACCACATTAGAATTTACTACAACTAGCGTTGGAGGACAATCTGAAGCTACTTCCTTATCAGCGTTAGGCAATAAATTGAGAGCGTGTTTAACTACAAATATTCGAGACGTGTGGAATGTTCCTACTCTTTCTGACTTAGCTAAAAAAACTACTCTTGTAACCGTTACTGATGAGCAGGTTCGGGAAGAAACCAATCAGCTATATGACAAAGTTGATCAATTACGTCAGATTCTTCAAGGTTGCGACCCTAATCTAGCCCGTTACTTAATTGAAGCTAGAAGTCGTGAAAATTTAGCTCAGTCTCACTTTACTGATAGAGCTTCAACAAGGTTTGCCCAATCATTGACTTCAATCACTATTTCTAACTGTGACGGAAGATTTGGTAATGCTCACTTTCGTTCAGATCCCACACTCGCAAAATGGGCAATCCTGGGAGTCGTTGAACAGGGTGAGCAAGTTTACCTGACTGGTGGCACCTATGAAGCCGATGGAATTGTTTGGTATAAGGCGATCGCGCCTAGTGCAGTAGCTGATCCTGATCAACAAATTATGCCAAATCAGGTTGGATGGATTGCGGGTTGTTTTGTTGAATGATTTTCAATCAGAACCCTTGGGGGTTTCGGCAGTCGATGAAATGAGTTTGCATTGCGGCGTATTGCAATGCATGATAGAGGGATGAAATCTCTTTCTTGGTTTGAGCGTTGCCATGAGTAAAGAAAACATTACTTTTCGGTTGGATAGTGAAAAACGAGCCGTCCTAGATGCGATCGCAACAGGGATAGATCGCGATCGTAGTTATTTAATTAATGAAGCGATCTCGATTTATCTGGAGATGCATCAATGGCAAGTTGAGGAAATTCAACGGGGTGTTTCTGAGGCAGATGCAGGAGACTTTGCAACTGAGGAAGAGGTGAATGCTGTATTTGTAAGGTTGACGAGTGGCAAAGTCCGTTAAATGGCTCCGTCAGGCGTTAAAGAACCTAGAGCAAGCGTATGACTATATCGCTGAAGACGATGGGGATGCTGCGGTTGGGGTAGTCCTCAAGATTCAGGCAGCGACAGAGCAGTTAGCAGAGTTCTCCATGCTGGGCAGAGTCGGACGGGTAGAGGGTACGCGAGAATTGGTGATTGCAAATACTCCCTACATTGTGATTTATCGAGTGAGAGGGAATGCAGTAGAAATTCTGCGGTTGCTTCATACCTCAAAACGTTATCCAGATTGAAGCGAGAGACTTGTAATAAAGGTCAGTTGAACGGGGTGTTTGGTCTGATTTGAGGGGCTGAAGTTCGTAGTACCAATTCATTTGGCTGAATATGATGAATGAGGCTGACACCTGCCGGAAGTATATTTTACCCAAGCTCACTGCATGGGGTAAAGATAGCGAAGATACTGTTGGCGAATTGTTTCTTTATGCCTGAACCCACTGTTCCAGCGTTGCCTGCTCCACAAAACTCAATCAGCTTTAACAAGAGGACGACGGAGTTTCAGGGCTTGCAGGTTATTAAGTAATGTTTCGCCAACAGTATCTTCGCTACCCTTACCCCTATCAGGCAGGAGAATTGCCACTAGAGATTCAGGCTGAATTACCTACTGTAGAGCAATTACAGCAGGCATTAGACTTTTCTGAAAGCAATAGTGATCTGCCGAACGAAGGTGAACTATAATTTTTGACTTAAGGATATACACAATCTCAAACTATTCTATAGAACCTGTTTTGGATCTTTTGTGAAACAGTTACTATCAGGGCGTTTCAGCAAAAGCAGTTAATTTGCCAAAAACGGCTTCTGCTAAGGGTTATAGGCTAGATATCAAATGGGTTCTATAGAGGGTAAGAGTAGGCTCGGTTTTCCACAGTAGGTAATCAGAACTTGTTTCTTCGCCCGTGTCGCTGCTACATGGAGTAGGCAGCGCTCTCCATTAATGAATCGAGTTTGTGATACGTCATCTGCACAATGCTCTAACCCTGCTTTGAGTGGCAGGACATCTGCGTTGAGAGAAGGAAGTACGACGTAGTTAAATTGCAATCCCTTAACCCGATACATTGTACTGATCCTGACTCCCTCTTCGAGTAGGTTGTCGGGTTGGTTTCGACGGATGCGTTTGACTGGAAATTCCATGCTCTTCAAGGCGGCTTCGTACTGCTCCATCAACGCATTAGTACGAAATACCAGGCAGACCCCCGCAAACGTTTGTTCGATGGTTTGAATATTAAGTAGAAGTTGTTTTAGGTAAGCGAGTTCGTCTTCAAACCGAGTGAAGCCTTTAATTAGGGGTTTATCCCCGTGCATCAAAGAGCGGTAGTCTTTGAGTGAATCAGCACCTCCGTCTAGGTCATCAACGGTCATGCCTTCTAATACCTGGGTTGCCCACTGACGAATTTCATCGGTGGTGCGGTAATTTAGACGGAGCTTTCTAGACCGTCCCCGGATATCAATTCCGCAGCGACTAAGTGTGACAACTTTGCCGTAGATTCTTTGATGAGGGTCACCCACTATAAATAGATCGTTGAGCGATGCGTCCCCTACGATCGCCCGCAGTAAGGTGAATGCAGCTTCGCTCATATCCTGCGCTTCGTCTACAATCACTGCCTTAAACGGCAAGGATGCGGTTCCTTTTTCAGCGATAATTTGGGCGGCATCACGCATTGCATCTTCAGGTTCGCGCAGTCCTTTTTCTCGCAACAAGTTCCGGTATTCTTCAAACACGGTCCAGATCGCCTGACGGTGCTGGCGACTGAGGCGAGTTCCCCGCCCAGTGCGACGAGCGACCAGATAATCCCGTAGAACTTGACATCCCTGCTCTAAAACAACGGCTTGCCATTCTTCTTGATAAAAACTCAAAGACAACCCCAGTTCGACTGGTGCGATCGTATACGCTTGATTCCACAGGTCTTCGGTTTCATCACTGTAGACGATGCGAGTTTCAACTCCTTCTTGTCGCAGAAACTCCGCAACCCAGGCATCCAAGTTGACAACTCGAATCCGTCGCATTTGTTCAGTAGAACAAATTGATTTGAGATTGGCTTCAATATCTACTGCCAGATTACGGGTGAAAGTGGTGAAAAGGACACGATCGTTTGGATCGGTGAAGCGATTTTGCACGAGCCATTTTGCCCGGTGCATCGCGACGACTGTTTTTCCTGTGCCAGCCCCGCCCAAGACTCGAACGGCTCCCTTCCAGTCGCGGTCGATGAGCTTGCGTTGGGTGGGGTGCAGAAAAACGCGCCACTTTTCCAGCGGGGCTGCCAGCATTTCTTCCAGTTCCGTGTCGTCAGTGATTACCAGAAAACGGCTGAGGCTGTCATCGTTCTGCAACGCTGTTTCTAAATCTTCCAGGTCAATCGGCTGTACTTCCTTCGGCTTCTCCAGTTGCCGTAGCACTTCATCCAGTTCATAGCCTGCTGCCAACATGAGCAAGGCATCGCTCGCTTCACGCGGCAAATGGGGCAGGATCTGTTCGACGGCTTCGTCCGTTGTGATCTGACGCACGGCGGGAAGCAGGATTTCTGGAACTCCAAGCTGCATTAATTGTTTGTCTTTGACAAAATCAAATCTTCCCGGCTGTTGAGCTTTCTCTTGATTAATTCGTTCCAACCGTTCGGTGGTCGCTTCTACATCTTCGACATCAATGATTTGCAAAGCACCCGATACCTCGTTAATGCGGCAGACTTTGCGACGTGCCCAGGTATAAGCATCATCATGCTTGTCCACCCATAGCAGGATATAGACATTGCCAGAATCCGGTTTAAGGACGATCGCCCGATAGGCGAGATCAACCCGAACTGATTTCATGTGCTTGTCACGGCTGTCATGAATCGATTCGTAGTTTAAGCCTAGGCGGGTTGGATCTTGACGAAATCGATTGATTAACTCTGAAACTTTGCCCTGAGCGTTTCGCGGCAGACGACTGTAGGCATCAAAGAAATCATCTGAAATGGCAAGCCGGAACGTGTTTTGTAAAGCCATTTATACTCCTCCTTTAAGCGTACTGCCAATGCTGTCCATAGATTGCAAAAACGAATCGATCGCCCAGGCATCCCATCCTACTTGAGTGAAAGCGGAGTGATCCGCTTCAGTCAGCGTAACGGCAACGCGATGCTCAATCCACGCGAATTCTGCCATTGCGATCACTTGATTGCTTTCGTCTACTAGTTCATAGCCTGCCTCTGGAATTTGCCATCCTTCTTGGCGCATTCGGTTGACCGCTGGCAGAAGCTGCTCTTCAATCGTTAACTGCCGAAGTTGATTCCATTCCTCATCTTCTGCGGTGCTTTGTTCCGGCAAGAGATTGGACAATTTTGGCAGCAGTGTTTTCGTTTGATTGATCCCAGATGTTGTGACTGCATAACAGTGCGGCAGAAATTGGTAGAAGTTGAGTAGCCGCAGTGCCTCCACCCAATGACTTCGCAGTAAAGATCGGTCAGCTTGAGGGGTATCGTCAATCTGCAACAGAATGAAGCTGCCCGTTGGATCATGGGGATGCCGTTGGATGTCCACTGCGCTCCAAATAGTGAGCATGGAGGATACAGTGATTTCTGAGCCTACCCACTTAGCTGGTGGCTCCCAGTGATCAATAGCATCCTCGCTTGTGTAAAGCACCGCTTTTTCCAACCATTGACTTTGTGGGACGCTTGGGTTGGACTTTGCTTGCACTGCCGTTCGCAGCAGTGCCCATCGTTGTCTCTCGTCAGCCTTGGGGTTAAACAGGTAAAGCATTAGCCATTCAAAGCTGTCTAGGTCTTCTATCGGGCGCAGTGGTAAGCAACCATATTGCTGATAAACCTGCTCCATGACATTGGGTGGTAGCGAACAGGATAAGCCATTTGGACGAATGACTGGCTGATCGGGATCGAGTTGGGCGTTGACATCATCCCAAGCAAGCGACCAACACCAGAACTGTCCGCTGCGGAGGATGGCAAGGCGCTGTTGAAAGTCTTCGCTGAGACGATCTTGATGATATTCCCAACCATCTGTAAAGATGACGATCGGGCGGCTGTGGATGCGGCTAGAGGCTGGACGAATTACAAAATCGGCGCGAGACGGGATTTCAACTCCATCTTGGGCAGTGAGTGTCACCTGCATCTCGATCGTCCAAGAAACCTCACCGACTTTCAGGTAATAGCCTGCCCGTCCGTTAATAATTTCTTTGCGGAGGATAGGAGCCGCACTCTCATAAACTTTGCCACTATACCGACGGATGGCTTCGATAAAGCGTCGCTCTAGTTCGCTCTCAAAATTGCTGTTGAGCCGAATTGCAGATAGACCCTCTGAGGTTTCTTCTAAATCTGACCAATGCTTTTCGAGCGCAGAAAGTAGACGTACAGCGGCGAGGCGACTGGTTTCGTCCTGGTCGAAGCTGTTGCGGTAGGCAAATAGACAGTTGTAACAGCCATCCTCGCAATCGCAGGCACGCAACACTGCTAGAGACTGGGCAAAAACATCGCGCAGTTCTTCAGGATTGCGAATCAGTTGGCGGAGGTAGCCAGTGCCTCCCGGAATGCTATCGAACAGATAAAGAAAGGACTTGCGGAGGGAGGAGTTGGGCTGCGGTTCTTCGCTAATGATGGTATGTAGATGATCGACCTTACCGCCGAACTTGCGCTTTAAGCCGAGTTGCAGAGCGGCGATAAAGGAATGTAATCCCTGATCTGTCCAAAAGTTTTCATCGGGCATCAGTAATCGAATCGCTTCTGACTCAAACTCACGATAGAGATACAGCACGTCCAACGCTTTGGCTTGATCCGGCTTGTCGTAATATTGGCAGCTAATCATGTGATCTTTCGCTTTGTCACCCCGCATCACCTTGCCGCAACTCTTGCAGACCCGAAACCCCTGAGTCGTAAACCGCTGTCCCGCTAATTCGACCGTTTCGCCGATCGACAACGATTCCCCTAAATTCACTTCGCGAAAGCTGGTACGAGCGATGTACTCGATTCCAAAGGGGAATTCTTTGTCTTTGATCAGGAAGGTCTTCTCTCGAAACTCTGGTTGGAAATCGACCAAGAGATGACGCTGGAAAAACGAGGTGTTACGGTCTTCACGATCGTCCCCAAACCGACTTTTGCGATCGCTGGTACTTGCCATCACTTGACGCAACCTCAACATTCGGCGCAGTCGTCCCTGATCGCTCCACATCGAATCGCTGCATCGAGGACAGGCTTTTGTGTGAGCTTCTGGCTGAATGCTGCGGACTGCGTAATTGCAGCTTCGACAGATTCGCCATTCCTCTGGTTCGGATAGTTTGAGATCAATTTGGTCAATCTTGACGCGCCGCCCCTCAGCATAAAATACGCCACTCGGAACGAGTTCGCGAATGGCTAACGCTCCGGGACGCTCGTAGCTCAGAGTGAAGGTTTCGTATTTCTTGCCGTCTGCCCCTTCAGCTTTGGACTTTTGTCGCCAGAGAATTGATCGCAGCGTCACGCCTGCTTCTGGAAACGAATAGTTCGGCAACAGTCCCTCATCGGTCAGAAAGTTAAGGATGTGCTTACCGTTGAGGTTTCGCATCAGCTCCCGGAAGCCGGATCGCTCTCGTTCGAGGGCTGCCAAGCGATCGCGGTCTTGCAATGCTTCGGGTTCTGCCTTGAGGGCTTTGATTTTTTTGCCAATCGCCTTGATCTGGCTGCTGAGACGAGTGCGTTCTTTTCTCACTCCTTCTAGACGGTCGAGAATTCGCCATTGCAGCCCACCTTCATCTTGCTCACCTTGCTCCATAAACAAGCGTAATTCTGTCTGAGTTCGTTCGTCGGTTTCAGTGAACAGGTTTAGAAAGGTCTCGAAGAGTTCACTTTGCCGCTCCTGAATGAAGGTTAACCAGTTGTAGGGAAAGCGGGACTGATCTTGACGTTCGATCGCGTTTAGCACGTCGTTAAGCTGGACCGGAAACTCTCGTTTGGTGATGCCCGTCGCCACCCAGTTATCGAGGCAAAAAGCAGTGAGTTGACGTTGTAAAATCGCTGACGCATCTAAATAGCATCCAGCCGCTTCAACGCTACCCGCCAACATTCGAGTTGGGTCAGCATAAAAGAACAGATCGTGGGGCGACCCATTTGCGACGACACCAACTAAGGCATTACCGTCTGTTCTGCCTGCTCGTCCGATCCGTTGCTGAAAGTTGGCAGGAGCGGGTGGAACAGAACAAAGCAGCACGGTTGAGAGATCACCAATGTTAATCCCCATTTCAAGGGTAGAGGTGGCGGAGAGTAGATTTGGATCACAGCGGCGATTTCCCTGAATAAACCGTTGCTCTAGCCACTCCCGATGAGATCGTGCTAACAATCCTGTATGCTCGGCTGCCATAATTCGTCGGACTTCGCCACTGCGGTAGAGTTGGCGATAGTATGCCAGCCCTGTGCGTGGATCGGGGTGATAGTGTCCTGTGCATCTAGGATTGAGACAGGTCATTCCTTCCAAGCTAGAGCGTTCAGCAGCAGCGGCAGTGATTGAATGGCTACAGCGATCGCACACCAACACCGTTCCTGCTGCTGATAGCTGGATTACCGACATGGGAATTCCCCACGCCCGTCCATGCCCACAGGGGTGCATCTCCAATACCCCGACTTCAACCAGGGCATTGAGGGCAAGATCGAGAACTTCTTTCAACTGATCTTTGAGCAGCAAGCTCGTTGTGGCAAAGATTCGGGTTGTCCAATTCTCACACCAGCTTTGGCGCTGACCTGCCTGGACAACTCGCTCAAACCGTTCAGCCGTACCTGCTGCACTCACTAGAAAAATTGGTGCAGGAATATTGGGACCCATGCTGGGCATATGGGGCGGTTTCTGTAACAGAAAAGTATTGCCCTGACTGATGTAGTTCTTCGTGGCGGGTTGCAGGATGCCGCCGCGCTGCCGCAGGTGATGGAGTAAACCCAGCAGAAATTGGTGAACGTGATCGGGCGATGCGGAACGAAGGGCATCAATTTCGTTCGTGAGCTTGAGGTGGAGGGTCGCGATCGCCTGCTCGATCATGTGCGGATCGAAGTGAGCGGCACACGTCCCACTTCGCTCTAACGAGGGACCGACCGCAGAACGGTGTCCAAACTGATTGACAATTTCCCAAGTTAAGCGCTCATTGACCAGAGCAGGGAGAGAAGTATCGGCTGCAAGATCGGCACGATCGCTATGGAGAAACTGATCCCATTCCCGTAGCCACTCCAGATCGTTTGGAATGAAGGTGGCGACGTAATTTCCAGCAGAGCCAAGCTGCTGTTGCCAGTAGATGGGGAACTGATCAACGAGCGCTTGCAAGGTGATCGGGCTGGCATTAACGGTGATCGTATGAGCGATCGCGGTTCTCAGCGTGGTGCGGTAGGTGCGCGCCCCATAAAATCCGGCGCGGTGGGCAGCATCTTGAACCGAGTCTGAGAAGGTAAGCAGCTTTTTATCACGGTTGAACGGAGTCGTGTAGAGGGTGCCAATCATCGCGCTTGTGAGGCTTGCAGCCTGTGCCCCCAAAATGGATAAGCCGTTACTGCTGCTGCAAAACGGACAGTCACCGCTAGAAACAAGCTTTTTCTGTCCGTTATGGCTTTCCTCATGCACAATCTCAGGAATGTGAACACGAATCAGGTCGGAGTGACCACAAGAGAGACAGCTTTCAACTTTAGAACTGTTTAAGGTCAGGCATTCTGGGCAGAGCTTGCGGCTATCAGTTTCGTCGTCATGGGCAGGAAAAGCAAAGGTGACGAGTGGCTTGCGTCCAAAATATTCGCGGTAGAAGCGTTGCAAATCGTTGGCAACAAGTTTGGTAGAACCTTGAGAGGGTTTGACTCCTCCCCAGCCAGTGGCTCCACAGTCGCGGCAATGCATTACGGGGAGAGTTTTCTTTGCCTGCTCTGGAGTCAAATCGTCAGAGTAGAGGAGTTGAGGCTGAGGTTCGACGGTAGCAACCATTCGCTTTAGCTCTCGAAACCAAAGCTGAACTCGGAGGCTGATCCACGGCAAAATCAGCGCTTTGCCATTGGGGAGAATGGTGCGACAGCGAGCGATCGCGACTAAACTTATCAAACTATCCAGCAGCAAATGACTGTAGCCAAATTGATCTTTGGGCAAGTGAAGGCGGCGGCTCAGTCGATCGAGCAGGTCGGTGTAGGTTTGGGCTTCTTGACCTAATAGGCGGATCAAGTTGTGAACGATCGGTAACGTTTTGAGTTCTTCGCCCAGTTGCACTCGCCAATCATCACTGAGGGGAGCATCAGGATCAGAAGAATCAGTGGGTGTGAGATCTTGCATCCATAGGGCTGCCTGTTGCCGGATGTAGGATTCTGGAGTGGAGTAAGAATCTGGGTTGAGTTGAGCGATCGCGTCTAATCCCGGCACGGGTAGAACGTTTGGCAGGGCTTCTTGCAGAAATTCGGCAGCGGTGAGGCGGTCTTCTTCGATCAGTGCGCCTTCTAAAAAAGGTTCTTGAAAGATAGTTGAAGCGTAGGTCAGCATATCTTCCTGGCTTGCACGATTGCCGAGAGTGGCGGAAGTGCCAACGCAAGCGAGGTGGTTTGCAGGAGTTTTGAGTCGATGTTTGAGTCGGCGCAGAAGACAGGCGAGATCGGTGCCCTGTGCGCCATCGAAGGTGTGAAACTCATCGACAATGATGTAGCGCAACGTGTCGGGCTGGTTGTATTGCCAGAGTTTTTGAGCATCGGGCTGCACCAGTAGGTAGTCCAGCATTTTGTAGTTGGTTAACAGAATGTCAGGGGGCGACTCGCGGATGATGCGCTTATCGGTGATGATTTTGTGGGCGCTCATCAGGGCAGTGGGGGTTTCGTCTTGGTCGCCGATGTAGAGTCCAGCGGTGACTTTTCCTTGTAGGGATGGGGTGTTGTGAATTAGTTCAGCGATGCGGTTTGCCTGGTCGGTTGCCAGCGCGTTCATCGGATAGATCAGGATGGCTTTGATGCCAAGACTGCCCTGTTGCTGGCGACAGTGTTCTAGGAGGGGAAGCAGGAAGCACTCGGTTTTGCCGGAGCCAGTGCCCGTCGCGATCAGCGTGGATTGGTAGTAAGGGGGAGCCAGTCGTCGGAAAGCACGTTCTTGGTGCAGGTGTGGGGAAAAGCCGAGAGGAATTTCGCGGAAGAGGTCGGAGCCAGTGCCGGATCGGAAGGGCAAGCCGATCGAGAGATAAGGTCCTCGGCAAATGTGATCGGGTTCAGCTAAAAAGCGATCGATTAGCCCATCAAACCCCGGTGTCGTGGGATGAAAGGTGGTGCGGAGATAATCTGAGACGCAGTTGCGAACCTGAGTTGCGACGACGGAAGGAATCATAGTGAAAGGAAAGCGGCACTATCGCTAGTGTGCCCCACGAAAATAGGTACGTCACTAAGTTAGTCGCTGGCAGATTTCTCTTTGGCAAAACGATTTGGGTGACGGTCTTTCGATCTATCAAGAGACGGCATATTCTGTGAGTTTGCGGCGTTCTGGAGATTTAAAGGCAAGAACGATATGATCTTTGGGAATGCCTGCGGTTTCTAGCTCGTAGGCGATGCCGTCTTCGGTGCCGTCGTGCTGAATCCAAAGTTTGCCATTGATGATGTCGATGTGGATGAAGGTGCCATAGATACGATCGCTGTTTTGCCAACCTGTTTCGACTAAGAGATAGCGATCGTGATGATGATCAAAGATTAATTCTTGTTGCACCTGTTCGTCTTGGTTTAGGAAATTGGCGTAGTCTTGCAGCACTTTTTCGACGATCGCTCGATACTGGGTGGTTAGGGCATCCATTGAATAATTTCCTCTTGGGTGGGGTTAAAGCTAAAGAGTCGGATCAGTCCATCTTGAAGCAGAATTTGTCCGGCTTCTTCTTCAAAGACGGATTTGCGGACTTCTTCGGGAACGGCTAAATAAAGCGTGCGATCGGGTTCGTGGCGCATGAGCAGGTGGGCATACAGCACAAACTGACCGAGGGCTTCTTCTAAATCTTTCATGTCTGAGGCGCGGGTGAAGCTCTTGACTTCGATCGCGATTTTTTCGGTTCCTCGTTCTGCGGCAATCAGGCGTTCGGCACCTAAATCAACGTAGAGTCTTTTGCGGGTAAGGCGAATTAATAAAGGATCGTGGGTAATTGTCCAACCGTCTTTGATCAGGGCGGCTTTGACGGTGTTGTGGTAGATGTCTTTGGCTGGCATTAGTCGGCTCCTAATGCTGCAAAATGTGCCCAGGCGGTGCGGTAGTCACTGACTCGATCGCACTTTTCAAAGGGAGCCTGATAAACAAGGG
>Ga0163155_10004878_pt1 | contig 13563 bp, 9 predicted proteins | sample OliLakLV19SP4G1_FD_148611 | JGI IMG/M metagenome (GOLD analysis project Ga0163155, IMG submission 148611) | Freshwater microbial mat bacterial communities from Lake Vanda, McMurdo Dry Valleys, Antarctica - Oligotrophic Lake LV.19.SP4.G1 | ecosystem: Environmental > Aquatic > Freshwater > Lake >...
TCTTGGAAGTGGAGGCCACGGTCAGTGAAGTCAAGGTGACGGTTGGCGACTGGGTGGCGGCTGGCGATCTGCTGATTGCCTTGGATACTACCGAACTAGAACGAGCCGTGGCGCGCGCCGAAGTGGATCTCGCCTCGACCCAGGCCGAGTTGGTCAAGCTGCAACAAGGGAGTGACCCCGGCGAAATTGTGGTGGCCCAAGCGAATCTGGACGCAGCCACGGCAAACTTGGTCAAAGTCCACTCAGGCGCGGCCCCCGAAGAAATCTCGGCAGCGCAAGCCAAGGTTGCCGCCGTCCAGGCCAAACTGAATGGCCTCTTTGCGCCGCCCAACAATGGCGAAATCGACGAAGCCAAGGCTGGGCTGCAAAAGGCCGAGATCGCCCGCCAAGAGGCGCAACGCGAATATGACAAGATCAAGTGGCGCAACGACGTGGGCATGACGCCCGAATCGGCAGCGCTGCAAAAAGCCACGGTTGACTATGAATCGGCGCTCGGCAAGCTGAACCGGATCAATATTCCCTCCTCCGACGCATCGGTGCAAGAGGCCAAGAGTGAGGTGCAACGGGCAGTGAGCGAGCTACAACAGTTGCAAAATCGCCCCTCGGCTGTCGAAGTGGCCGAAGCGCAAGCCAAGGTGCAGGACGCCGAGCAGAAAGTGAACAAGCTCAAGGCTGGTCCGCTGGGTGCCGACCTGCTGACCGCCCAGGCCAAAGTGCAAAAGGCGCAACTGGATCTGGAAGAAGCGCAGGGTAAACGCCAACGGGCCCAGGTGTTGGCACCGATTGAGGGTGCCGTGCTCGAAGTCAACGTGACCGCCGGTGAACGGGGCACGGTGGGCAAAACGGTGGTCACCCTGGCCGACGTGCGCCAACTCAAACTGACCGTCAAGGTTGCCGAAGTGGATATCCCGCAGATTGCTTTGAATCAGGAAGCCACCATTAGTATCGATGCCATCCGTGGCCGCACTTTCACCGGCGTTGTCGAGGGGATTGACCCGATCAACAAGGCGGACAAGGATGTGGTCAACTATCCCGTGACCATCCGCCTGACCGATGCCACCTTGGATGGCGTGCGCCCAGGCATGAATGCTGTTGCCAGCTTTCCCAATCAACAGGCCAATGACCAGCGCTGGTTGGTGCCCACCTCCGCCCTGCAAACCGCGGCAGACCAGACCTTTGTCCAGGTAGCGCGTGGCGAAAGCTTTGCCCCCACGGCGGTGACACCCGTCGAGACGCAAGGCGACTGGACGGTCGTGCAGTCGGCAGCACTGCAAGAAGGCGACGAAGTGCTAGGCGCGGTTGCCTCGTATGTAGGTGAGCAGCAGGATATTAAAGTTTCGTATTAGACTCAGTGAGGGAGAAAAAACAAGACCGGCATTTAGCAGATGCCGGTCTTGTCGCGTCTAAGGCGCTTGCAAAGAAATAAGGATCCAGCGCTTGCCAAACAAAATCATGCGTAGGGGCGGCTTGCTGCCGCCCCGCGTTTGGCTCGCTGCGAACGGGCGGCGGCAAGCCGCCCCTACTGCATACTTATTGCTTTGAAAGCGCCTAAATGGCATGTAGCTTGCCATTTTTGCTTCAAATCATCAATGCAACATAATCGAAACACACGCTGGTCAGTTCAAAAAATCGATGATTACGCGCAGTATTTCAAGGTCACAACTTGGGTTAACTACATGAATTACCAAGTTTGTGCTACCCGTATAGCATAACAGGTTTCGCCTACGAATTTCAAGCGACTTTTCACTGATTTTGCTCAGTTTGCTGGTTAGTCTTGCGCGATGTACAATCAGAAAATGGGCAGCTTCTCTGCCTGATTTTGGGCAGTGACCTATCAGCATTTGAGGCAGCTATGGATCGTAAGGAATTTGGAAAATTAATTGCCGCCCTGCGCGAGGAGCACATTGAGTTCTCGGCCAGGGGTATTGGCGTCTGGACCCAGACCAAGCTCGCCAAAGAGGCGAATTTGCCCGAAAAAGCCATCAGCCAGATCGAGCAAGGGCGCAAAATGAATCTGGACGCCCAGACCATGACCCAACTGGCGCGCGCACTCAAGTTGACCATGGGCGAGCAAGTGGCGCTCTTTGCTGCCGCCGCCGAAGTAGGTGCCGATCCGCAATATATGATGCGTGAGCCAGCAGCCCATTCGTTCCAGACGTTGGTCAAGTTGATTGGTGAAATTCGGCTGCCCGCGTTTGTCTGTGATCCCTATGCGAATGTCTTGGCGGCCAACACTGTGGCGCTGGCTGTCTTGAAGGTGCCGGAAACTATGATCGCCAATGCGCCAACGTTGGCCAGTGGCTATAATCTCTTGCGCGTGGTCTTTGCACCCGAATCGCCCTTTCGCCAAATCATGGGGGAACAGTGGTCAGAACGGGCCGAAGCCAGTCTGCACTATTTTCGCGCGTCCACCTTGCGCTATCGCCATACGGCGCGTTTTCGCGTCATTCTGGCCGAGCTTTCCGAATTGCCTTTCTTTCGCGATCTCTGGTTCACCACCCAAAATTACGCCGAAGATTTGACGCCGCCATGGACAACCTACACCTACGGGCACCAGGAATTGGGCAATCTGAGCTTTATTGCCCACATCAGTGTCAACCTGACCGATCACGGTGCACTGCAACTCACCACCTATTTACCCTGCACCAAAGAGACCACCGAAATTTTTGAAACCTTTATTCGCCGTCAAGGGCTAGGCGTACGCCGCTTTGCTCAGTGGCCGAACGTAATGGAAAAAGCATAGCTATTGATGCAGATCATCGCGCTTGACCCAACCCACGCCGCCGCCGCCGCGCGCCTCCACATCGCCGGCCAACCCGACACCTTCCTGACCAGCCTTGGCCCCGCCGTGCTCAGCACGCTCTATCGCGCGCTGCCCCAATCTGCGGCGGGCTTTGGCTTTGCGGCCCTAAGTCGCGCGCCAGCACACGCGATGACGGCGCAATTGCCCCAGGTCGTAGGCTTTGTCAGCGCCACGACCAGCACAGGGCACCTTTTCCTAGCATTGGGCACGCGCCATCTGCCCGCCTTTGTGCCCGCGTTGCTGCGCCGATTTGCCCAGCAGCCGCGCTTGCTTCTACACTGTGTACAGACGGTGCTCTATCCTTTGCTGCACACAAGCGCGAACACCAGCGCAGCCGCCGCTGAATTACTTTCGATCATGGTCGAGCCGACGTGGCGCAGCCAAGGGGTTGGGACACAACTGGTTGAACAGGTGGTAGCGGCCTGTCGAGCCCGCCAAATTCCAGCGTTGGATGTGACCGTCGCCGCGGTAAACCAGGGTGCCCAGCGTTTCTATGTGCGGCATGGGTTTATCCAGCACAGCACCTTTCAACTCTACGGGCGGCCCATGTACAGCTATCGGCGCGCGATAAACATGCGCCCCGCCATCAATGGCTTACCTTTACCCACATCTTTGGGTACCAGTGACGGCTAGCGTGCCGGGGGCGGCCCACCAATATCTTGTCAAACCGAACGCGCACGGGGCCGTCCCTGGCACGCGGTAGTTACCGACCACTTGTGGGTAAAGGTAAGCATAAATACCTGTGGATCAACAACCTGGCTCACCTGCACCCTTTCAATTGCCCACGCTACGGCTTGGCCTGTGGCGCGTCGTCATGCTGCTGGGCCTGGGCATCCTGACGGTGGTCTTTCTGATTGCCTTGGGCGGTGGCCGCGCGGCCATCAGCGCGCTGACCGAGGTGAATCTGGCGTGGATTGGGGTAGGGCTGTTGGTTCACTATAGCGGCTTTGCGGTGCGCGGCCTGCGCTGGCAGCAATTACTCCAGGCATTGGGCCATCGTCTTACGTGGCGCTATGTCACGACGCTCTTGCTCAGCGGCTGGTTTGTCAGTGCGCTGCTGCCAGCGCGCGCCGGGGACTTGCTGCGCATTGCCTTGTTGCGCACGCCCACGCCCGATCGAGCGGCCATCCCCGTTGCCGACGGCATGGGCTCGATTGTCATGGAGCGCGCGTTAGATATGCTGGCGCTGGTGGTTTTGGGTGCAGGCGTCGGCTTTACGCTGTTGCGCACACAGATGCCGGGTTGGATCGTGGCGGCATATGGCAGTGCGATTGTGCTGCTGGGATTGGCTGTGATAGCGCTCGTCGTAGCCCCGGCATTGCTACAGTGGCTGCGACGGCTTTCGCTCTATCCGCTCTGGCACAAGGCGCTTGATCTGGCGGCACAATTGGTGCAAAGTTTGCACGCCCTGAGGCGCGCCCCATTCATTGCGCTGCTGGTCTTTGTGGAAAGTCTCTACATTTGGCTATGCGACGGTATATTGATGTGGGCAGTGCTCCAGGCGATGGGTATCGCGGCGCCGTTGCAGCCTATTACCTTTGTGGCCTTGACGGTTGATATTTTTGCCGCGGTTCCCCTCACCCCCGGTGGGATCGGCCAAATTGAGGCCGTGAATGTGGCCCTATTGTCCCTGCTGCCGCTGCCCGCGTTCAATCTATCGGCGGCAGTGCTCCTCAACCGCGCGATTAGTTATTGGAGTTTTCTACTCTTTAGTGGCGCGATCACCTTTGCCGCCGGCATCGGCCAGATGATGATCGGTGGGCGCAACCAGGAAGGAACGAGCGATGAATCAGCGCTTTGATGTAGCCGTGATCGGCAACGGCATGATTGGTGCAGCCGCTACCCATTATCTCAGTGCCGCCGGCTTACAAGTGGCGGGCATTGGGCCGGGTGAGCCAGCGCAATGGAAAACCCACGCGGGCGTTTTTGCCAGTCACTATGATCAGGGGCGCATTACGCGCATTATCGACGCCGACGCGGTCTGGGGCTTGTTGGGCAAACGCTCGATTGCGGCGTATAGCGATCTCGAAGCGCGCAGTGGCATCGGCTTTCATGGTGCCGCCAGTTGTCTGCGCGTGAGCCCCGATCCACTGGCCCCTGGCGATACATTGCTGCAAGCCGAACAGGTGGGCCGTGACCTGAACGCGGCCTTTACAATTGAGCGGCAGGATGAAGGCCTGGGTGAAATCTTTCCGTTTTTACATTTCCCCAGCGGATCGATGGCCTTGTGGGAACGAGGCGGGGCCGGGTACATCAACCCGCGCCAGTTGGTGCAGGCGCAACTGACCATTGCCAAACAGCAAGGCGCGACGATCATACTGGAAGCCGTTGCCAGATTGACGACAGACCACAACGGCGTTATGCTCACGACCAGCGCGGGCCAACAAATCCAAGCAGGCAAAGTGTTGATCGCCGCGGGAGCCTATAGCGGTTGGCTACTGGATCGCCCGCTCGACCTGCGGCGCAAAGCCGTTACAGTTTTATTGGCAGAATTACCAGCCAACGAGGCCAAGCGGCTGCGCGCCTTGCCCAGCATTATCTATCGATTGGACAACCATCCCGTGCTGGCGTCGATCTATTCGGTGCCGCCGCTAGTCTATCCCGACGGCAAAACCTATCTCAAAATCGGTGGCACGTTGCGCAACACGCGCTATATCCACACGGCGACTGAGATTCAGGCGTGGTTTCATGGCGATGGCAACCCCGTCGAACGTGACGCACTGCGCGAGGTATTGTTGGCGATGGTGCCCGGCCTGGTGGTTACGGCGTTCCAGAGCAAGCCCTGTGTCGTCACCTATACGGCCCATGATCTTCCCTACATTGACCAAATCGACACGGCGATCTATGTAGCGGCGGGCGGTTGTGGCTCGTCGGCCAAATCCTCGAATGAGTTGGGGCGTATTGCGGCAGCGCTGGTGGAAAACGCGGGTTGGTGCTATGATCTGCCAGCCGAACGCTTTGCTGTCCGCTATGCGTAGGCAATAAATCGGCGTGCCAAGACACAGCGATCTTACAGAAACGGACCAGCCGTCTATGTTACGCTATCGATCACTGCACACGGTTTTTCGACCCAAGGAGTGATACCATGCCCAGAACTGTTTCAGCTTCGCGCCTTTCCGTTCAATCCTTCCGCCCCCTGCTCTTGTTTATGCTACTTTTGCTGCTGAGTGGGTGCACCAGTAGCGAGTTTGTGCGCCTGATCGCGACGCTCAATCGACAGGCACCCAGCAACACCATCGATCCGCAACTGGCTGGCAGCAATCGGCTATTGGTGCATGGGCTTGATGGCAATCTTTTTACCATTAGTCCCGATGGCACCGCACCCTTTGCCCTGACCACCGATGCCGGACGCAATCGTGCCTATAGCCAGGCCACTTGGTCTTCATCGGGTGCGCGCATTGGCTGGGTGGGATTGGCACAAACCGCCGACGGTCTCCAAAGTACGTTGGCCACCAGCCGCGCCGACGGCACCGAACGCACCCAAGTCGAGACGCTCTTTGCCCCCTTCTATCTCTACTGGAGCCCCGATGATCGTAAGTTGGCCTATCTCAGCAATTGGTTGGAGGGCCAGGAACAGACGATTGCGCTGCGCGTGGCAGACATAGCGGGGAATAGCGATGCGATGACAACGATTGGCACGGGACAACCGCTCTACTTTTCGTGGTCACCCAGTGGTGAACAGATGATCACCCACGTCGCCAATCAAGAGGTAGCGCTGGTTACAGTGGCGAGTGGCGATGCCGTGGTGCTGGATGACACAGCTGCCAACTTTGCTGCCCCACAGTGGAGTACCGCAGCCAATCAGTTGCTCTTTGTCAGCAGTGAAGCGAATGTACCGCAACTGCTCCTGACCGATGCCAACGGTGAAAACGCCCAGTTTGTGACCAATTTTAGCCAAAATGATGCGATCAGTTTCAGCTTGAACCCGCCCGGCACACGCTTGGCCTACATCGAAACCAGTGCGCAGATCGGTTTTAACTCCTTTGGGCCCCTACTATTGTACGATTTGATAGAAGAAAAGTTTACGCAGATCAGCGATGGCCCGGTCATTGCCTTTTTCTGGAGCCCCGACGGCGAGGCGCTTTTCTTCCTGAGCGCAGAAGCAGAACCGCAGCGCGCCTGGTTGCGCGTCAATGTCTGGGATAGCGACGGGTTGCAACAATATGATCGCTTTATTCCTAGCGCCATCTTTTTGCGCGATTATCTGCGCTTCTCGGATCAATATATGCAGAGTATACGCTTCTGGTCGCCCGACAGCACAGCCATCGTCTATGCAGGTCAGCGCGCAGATGGCGAAGCTGGCGTGTGGGTACAAGCTGTCACGGGTGACAGCCCCGCCCAACGGGTGACCGATGGCGTTTTTGCCACCTGGTCGCCACGCTGAATTCCCCGGCGGCTTGACCAATCTTTCAAAAACTGGGCCATATCCCTTTACAAACAGGCTGAATTTGTGCTATAAGTGGGGAGAAATTTGTGTCGTAATGTAACTCTTACCTAGCGCATAATCAAATTAGAGGATCTATGTCACACACCCATCCCCAGACGTATCCTGTTTTGCGTTCGCGCAAGTCGGCCTTCCCAATCATTGCGCTGTTATTTGTCTGTAGCTTGTTCGCCATCTTTGTGTTTGTGCCCCGCGCCTTCGCCGATGAATTAGCCCCCGAAGCCCCGGGCAGCATTGCCGGTGTTGTCAGAAACGCGCAAGGGGAGCCACAGGCGGGGATTAATGTTACGTTGTATAAACTCAATTCCGGTCAGCCCAATATGTGGAGTGGCAGTCGATCTACCCAGACGGGCACAGATGGCACCTATCGTTTCCCACTTTTGTTGGTAGGGATTTACCGCATTGGTGTCACTGATCCCACTAAAGTCTACGCCGAGAGTTATTATCCGGCAGCATCAAAGCTTGATCAGGCGACAGACATTACAATTCTCGGTAATCAGCTCACCAATATAGATCTAACGTTGCAACCGGGTAGCCAGATCCGGGGTGTTATAACCTGGGCCGAAGCGCTCACTGTGACCAATACCTACATAGAACTCTTTCAGCAACTGGAGGGACAGGCGAACAACCGCTGGCAGACTGTCCAATCAATCTATGTCGCTTCGCTTGCCAACAGTAGTGTCTACAGCTTCACCGGTCTTAGTGCCACGAGCTATCGAATTTGCGCCAGAGGGTACACGCGATCTTTTATGATTTACGAATGTTACGATAATGTCTATGAGGTTAGCCGAGCGACCAATCTGACCTTGACGGTCGGCGCAACCCTGAGTGATGTCAATATCCTGCTGGGTGACGGTGCTGATTATGCACAAATCAGCGGGCGCGTGACCACAGTCCACAATGAACCCTTGGCGGACATTGATGTCTATGCTTCTCCTGTAGCGGCAGGATGGCCCAGCCTGTCTGCCGCATCGATGCTGCCCCTACCCCCAACAACACCCCTGTCAACGCATATGAGAGGAGGGGGTCCGATCTTACCCTATTACGGCTACGATGGCTATTCCGCGCGCACCGATAGCCAAGGCAATTACCATCTACCCATGCTAGCTGCTGGCGGGTATATCCTCTCTTTCAATGATCCAGATAGTCACTATGCCTTTACATATTATCGCGACGCGCAAGTAGCAGAAGCGGCAACTGTTCTAAACGTCGCGCAAAAACAAATCATCAGCGATGTCAATGCCGAGCTTGAAGCAAGCAGTTACATTGTAGGCAATGTGACTATTTTGGGGCAGCCCGCATCGAACGCTTACATCACCGCTGAGTTGGAAACGCCCTTTGGTTGGCGCGCGATCAGGTCTGTACAGACTGATTCGAACAACGGGCGCTACCAGCTTGCTGGTTTACCCGCAGGCACCTATCGCGTAACAGCCTATGGCTCAATTTATGACGAATACATGTCATACGCTTATCAAGGCTACTTTGGTGGCAACACGCAAGAGACCGCAACCAAGATTACCTTGACGGTCGGCGCAACCAAAACCGCCGATATTGCCTTGTCGGGCACCGAACAATTTGAGGGTTCGATTTCGGGCCAGATTACCGCTGGTGGTGCGCCGGTGGCAGGGATAAAAGTTGTACTATATCGTGGCGGTGATCTGTATTGTTGTTCACCCTCCTTTCTTCGACCAGTAGTCTATGTATTTACCGATGCCGATGGCCGTTATACCATATCCGGCTTAACCACCACGCCCTTCCATGTCGGCGCAATCGATCCGGCAGGCATATATGCAACCACCTATTATACAGGCTATGGTGTGCCGGCGTTTGCTAACCTACTAATTGTCGAAGATGGCAAGGCGACCACCGGGATTAATATTGATCTACCGCTTGGCGGCGCGATTAGTGGCCGAGTTACACAACGCGACGGAGCGCCCGTATCTGGATTATTTGTTTCTATCTACGTACCTGCCCAGAACGATCCATTTTCTGGCAACGCCGTCCCCATCTCGAACAATATGCAAACCGATGCCACGGGTCGCTATAGGGTCAGTGGGCTTCATGCAGGTGACTATCTTGTCTGTTTTACGCAACAACCAAACGCCTATGGCGAATGTTACGGGACGCTCTATTTCAACTATTATGACACCCCGAATGGCCGAGTCAACGTCGTGGCTGGCACAACCACCACCGACATCGACCTGATCTGGGGGCCGGATCTAACCTACTATCTCCCCATTATCGGCCAATAGTTTCGCCATTCATCCACCATACAGTATAATGGTAGGACTTACGCAAATTGATTGCGCCATCAGAGAGCTTTAGGGTCTGGCAGACCCTAAAGCTCTGGCCAGTGCGTAAGTTCTGATGGTAAAAATTGTCCTGTACTGGGGTGCAGCGTTGGCTGCACCCCCTACCCATCACCCTTCATGCCCATGAGCACACCCATTACCCGACCGATTACCCTTGGTCTGATTGGCGCCGGTCGCATTGGCCGTGTCCATGCAGAAAGCATTATGCGTCGCTTGGTTGGCGCAAAGATCGCCGCGGTTTCCGATCCTTTCGGTGATGCCGCCCAACGCTGCGCCACCGATTTTGGCATTCCCGCCGCGCACCAGGATCATCGCGCGCTGCTCGATGATCCGGCCATTGACGCGGTGGTGATCTGCTCCAGCACCGACACGCATACGCGCTTGATCATCGAAGCAGCTGAAGCCGGCAAGCATGTCTTCTGCGAAAAGCCGATTGCCTTGGATCTGGCCGAGATCGACCGCGCGCTGGCGACGGTGGAACGCTGCGGCGTGAAGCTGCAAATTGGCTTTAACCGCCGTTTTGACAGCAACTTTCGTCACCTACACGAAACGGTCCAAAGTGGTGCAATCGGCACACCCCACCTGGTGCGCATTACCAGCCGCGACCCGGCCCCGCCGCCCATTGCCTATATCAAAGTCTCGGGCGGCATCTTTCTGGACATGACCATCCACGACTTTGACATGGCGCGCTACCTCATGGGCAGCGAGGTTACAGAGGTCTATGCCAGCGGTGCGGTGCTGATCGACCCGGCGATTGGCGCGGCGGGCGATATCGACACGGCGGTGATCACGCTGCGCTTTGCCAACGGCGCGCTCGGCATTATCGACAACAGCCGCCAAGCGGTCTATGGCTATGATCAGCGCGCCGAGGTTTTTGGTTCTGCCGGGGCCGTCGAAGCACAGAATAAAACGGCCCACAACACAGTTCACAGCACGGCAACAGGTGTGCAAGCAGCCAAGCCGTTGCACTTTTTTCTGGAACGCTATATGGATTCCTACGTGGCAGAGATGCACGCCTTTACCGAAGCAATCCAAAACGATACAACCCCACCTGTTACGGGGTTGGATGGGCGCGCACCCGTCGCGATTGGCTTGGCGGCCTGGCGTTCCTATCGCGAAAAGCGGCCTGTGCAGATTAATGAATTTAACGATTGAGGCCACTCCCTCCCTTTGGTACAGGTTGCACCTGCTCGTAAGGTGCAGCCAGCCACTCCCAACCAGGGAAAGGCACCCAAAGGGTACCCGGTCACGATTCCCTCCCTGAGCCCTACCCTTTACCCACAAGTTGGCCGTAGGGAAGGCGTGCCGGAGACGGCCCAAAAACATAGCGTAGTGCCGTCATGCCGCTGGGCCGTCCCCGACACGCTCGCCCTTCTTGGTACCCAAACGATGTGGGTAAAGGTTAGCCCTGCAATCAGGGGCGGCTGGGGTGGGGTTGGTAGTACGCCAACGTTAAATTTCATCACCTGCTGCTCTGCATGAATTCAGAGCCTGGGATAGGAAACGTGTTTAAACACCTTTGCCGTCGCAGGTGTTGAATTCATTCAACACGAATTTAACGTTGTCGTGGTAGTTACTATAAAAGCGCAGTAGCATTCTCCCCGACTGCGCTAGAAAAATGACAAAAAGGATTTCGACTCTTGCTTGATATCAGCATCGTTCAACAGATCGCCCAAACTGTGCGGAGCAACGTCGCACGGGTCATCGTGGGCAAAGATGAGGTCATTGACCTGTTGCTTGTAGCGCTCTTCTGTGAAGGGCATGTCCTCCTGGAAGATGTACCCGGCATTGGCAAGACCACCCTCGCCAAAACCCTGGCCCGCTCGATTGGCGCCCACTTTCAACGCATTCAGTTTACGCCAGATCTGCTGCCCTCGGACATTACGGGCGTCAGCATCTACAATCAAGAAACCCAGCACTTTGAATACCGCGCCGGGCCGATCATGTCCCAACTGCTGCTGGCGGATGAGATCAATCGCGCCGGGCCGCGCACCCAATCAGCGCTGCTAGAAGCCATGGAAGAGCGCCAAGTCACGATCGATGGGGTTACGCGGGCGCTGCCCTACCCCTTCCTGGTGCTGGCCACGCAAAATCCGGTTGAGTTGGAGGGCACCTTTCCCCTGCCCGAAGCCCAGGTGGATCGCTTTCTTATGCGCCTCTCCTTGGGCTATCCCAATCGTGAAGAGGAACGCCAGATTCTGCGCCGCTTCCGCACGACCAATCCACTGGTTGAATTAAGCGCCGTCATCTCTACCGATGAGCTGCGCAACGCCAACCAGATCTGCCGCGCCGTCTTTGTGCATCCGGTGTTGGAAGATTATCTGCTCGATCTGGTTGCGGCCACGCGCAAACACCATGCCTTTGCCCTGGGGGTAAGTCCGCGGGGCTCCTTGGCGCTGTATCGTACCATGCAAGCTTTGGCGGCGGTGCGCGGGCGCACCTATGTGATTCCCGAAGATATTAAGACCTTGGCTGCGCCGGTCTTAGCCCATCGGCTGGCCCCTAGCATGGACGCGCGCCTGCACGGCCAATCGACACAACAGGTCTTGGCGACCTTGCTCAACGAAACGCCGGTGCCGGTCGAAGAAGTCTGGGCCCAACCCGCATGAGCCGCCGTGCGTTCATTGCAATCGGTGCGCTAACCGTCCTGGGCGTGATCCTGCGCCAGGATCTGCTGCTGCTGACCAGTGTGCTGCTCTGGTTGGTGGTAGGTGTGGCCACATTCTGGGCGCGCTATAGTCTTGTCGCGCTCACCTACCGACGCCATCTGGGGGCAACGCGGCTCTACCTGGGCGAAGAGACCGATTTGCGCATAGAGATTATCAATGCCAAGCCCCTGCCGCTGCCCTGGCTACGCATTGATGATGCCATTCCCGCGGCTGTCACGATGACCAGCCAGCAGTTGGAAGAAGAGGCGGACGGCGAGGTGCGCCGCCTGGTGACCGTGCTCTCCATGCGCTGGTATGAACGGGTGGTGCGGCGCTATCGCGTGCGCGGCACACAGCGTGGCGTCTGGACCTTTGGCCCCGCGCAAATCCGTTCGGGCGATATCTTTGGTTTTGACATTCGCCGCATGGTCGAAGATACGCCCTCCACATTGTTGGTCTATCCGCGTATTGTGCCGGTGACCATGCTTGGCTTGCCGGCGCGCTATCCCCTGGGCGATCTGCAAACGCCGCGCCGGGTGGTGGAAGATCCGTTGCGCATTATGGGCGTGCGCGACTACGTGCCGGGCGATAACTTCCGTCACATCCACTGGAAGGCGACGGCACGCAGTCCACAATTACAGACCAAACTCTTTGACCCCTCTTCCAGCCAACCCATCGCCTTCTTTCTCAATATCAACACGGCAGAGTTTTTTAATGAAGGCTATGATCTAGCCCTGCGCGAATTTGCGATCACGGCCGCTGCATCGCTGGCCCGCCATTTTTGGTTGGAGAAGAAGCCGGTTGGGCTCTATGCCAACACCTTAATTCCGGGCAGTATGCAGCACATTCGCATTCGCCCACGCTACCACCCCGAACAATTAGAACAACTCCTGGTAGCGCTGGCACAGATCAGCGATGTGCGCGGGCGGTGGGCGATCGATGTCCTGCTGCAAATGGAAGCGGCGGGGTTGCCTTTTGGCGCGACGGTGGTGGTGATCAGCGCCGTGCTGACGCCGCGCCTGGAACAGACATTGCTCGACCTGCGCCGCCGCGAATATGCCGTGGTGCTGTTGACCCTGGGCGACGCCCGCTGGCCGCGCCCCTTGCCCAATATTCACTATCACCATCTTGCGTTTGATGGGAAATTGCGCGAACAAATGCGTACAGAAATAAATCCTGCGCAGCTTGCCGAGCAGGTGCGCAACGAAAATAGCAGGCACGAGGAAGAGCATGCCATCGCAAAAATCAACCTGGTTTAACGATAGTTTTCTCGCGCTGCTCATTACGCTCATGCGCTTTGCCTGGTTTTGGCCGTGGTTCGAGTTGGTGCGCGGCTTTTTGTCGCCACAATACACG
>Ga0163155_10004885_pt1 | contig 13550 bp, 12 predicted proteins | sample OliLakLV19SP4G1_FD_148611 | JGI IMG/M metagenome (GOLD analysis project Ga0163155, IMG submission 148611) | Freshwater microbial mat bacterial communities from Lake Vanda, McMurdo Dry Valleys, Antarctica - Oligotrophic Lake LV.19.SP4.G1 | ecosystem: Environmental > Aquatic > Freshwater > Lake >...
CACTACGACGTCCACCGTCGTCTCCGCGAGAGCCTGCGGGCGTTGCCGGCGGCCGCGTTGACGGCGTTCGCGCGATCAGAGGATCGCACGCGGGCGCTTAGAGCCGGGTACAACTTTCACGTCTCAAAGCCGGTGGATCCCGGCGAACTGGTTGCGGTCGTGGAGAAGCTCTCGACCATGCGGCACGCGCCGCATTCACGCAAGGAGAAACCGTAATGAAGGCTCACGGCAAGTGGGGTCGCGAGGCCGCGGCCGCGGTGCGTCGGATGGCCGCGAGCACCTCGTATGGGTCCTCATTCTTGGAGACCATGTCCCACGCGCCCGCCTTGAATACCGCATCGATCGTGTCGTCGTCGTCGTGCCCGCTGAACGCAATGACACGCACCGCGGGAGCGACGACAGCGAGCTCTCGCACGGCTTCCAGCGGGTCGCGTCCGGGCATGGTGAGGTCGAGGATGACGACGTCGGGCTTGGTTCGCACGACCTCCTCAACGAGCTGGTCGGCGGAGGGGAGCGAGCCCGCACATTCCAGGTCTGACTCGCGCCCGATGAGCATCGTGTAGAGGCGGACGAGGTCCGGGCTGTCGTCAACGTAAAGCGTGCGGATCCTCATATGGGGAACATGATAGTCGCAGGTAAAGGAGGGTGTGGCGGGGAGCTGGGACGAAGGATATGGAGGAGGCGCGGGACTTGCCCCCGTAGCAGTCGGAGTCACATTACTTCGCGAGACCATCTGGGGAGGGCGGATACGATCGCCATGCGGTATAGGATGATTTATGGAGCCATCGAGTCCGCCACCAGCTTCATCATCCCTCCGGCAACGCCCGCGAACAGAGACCGAGGAAGTCGTTCACGCTCTTCGCAACTGCGTGTCGGCGGTGCAGTATGGCGTCGCGGCTCTGTCGGGGATGCGAACAAGCGAGGCGGAGTTTGCCAGCTTCCAGAAAGCGATCACCGAAAAGCTGCGCACGATGAACGAGGTTCTTGTCCGTGTGGTCGATCTGCTTGAAGAAAAGGCTCGCGGGCCAAAGGTGAAAGATCCGGCGCGTGTGCTGTGCGTGGACGCCGATCCGCGGATCAGCGCGATGATGCGATTCATCATCGACGCGGAGCCGACATTGAAGTGCGTCGGCTGCCTGGGATCGACGGATGACCTTGTGAGCGAAGTCCGACACTTCCATGAGGCGCGCGTGACTTCGGGCGGGCTAGTCGTGCTGCTCGACGCGACCGCGCCGGGAAAGAGTTTTGTTGCCGTTCTGGCTGAGCTGGCGGAAACTCCCGATGTCAGGGCCGTGATATACAACGGGCCGGAAGACGCCGCGCACGCGAAGCAAGCGCAGTGTGCGAGGGTGTGGCGGTCGTTACCCGCGTCGGCAGGCCCGGAAGCGATCATGATCGCGCTGCGAGACGCGGCGGCGGCGCTTGGCAGCGTGGGCGGCGATGTCCCCACTGAAAAAAATGAGCCGTGACATCCATTCGGATGCCACGGCTCGTTGTTGCGGTCTGAGCAGCTCGCACTACCCCGCGGTTAACCGTGCGGCTTGATGACGACCTTGATGCACCCGTCCTCTTTGGCTCGGAATGTCTTGTAAAGTGCTGGAGTTTCATCAAGTCCGATGCGATGGGTGATGATCGAGGCCGGTTGCAGCTTCCCCTCGCTGATGAGATCAAAGAGCGGCTGCATATAGCGTCGAACGTGGGTCTGGCCCGTCTTGATCGTGAGTCCCTTGTTCATCACGGCTCCGAACGGGAGCTTATCGATCATTCCGATATACACGCCAGGCACCGACACGGTGCCGGCTTTGCGACAGCACATGATCGCCTCGCGCAGCGCGTGCGCACGATCGGTGGCGAGATTGACCTTGGCTTTAAGATTATCAACGACCGCGTCCAGCGATCCCATGCCGTGGGCCTCGGCGCCGACCGCGTCGATGCATCGATCGGGGCCGCGCCCCTGGGTCATGTGATCGAGGCGCTCGGGAATGTGGCCTTCATCCATGTTGAGCACTTCCGCGCGGCCCAGGCGCTGCGCCATTTCCAGTCGCTCGGGCACGCGGTCAATGGCGATCACCCGTCCCGCGCCGAAGAGCCATGCACATTGGATGCAGAACTGGCCGACGGGTCCGCAACCCCAGACCGCAACGGTGTCGCCGGGGTCCATCTGGCAGTTCTCCGCCGCCATGTAGCCGGTCGGGAGGATGTCTGAAAGGAAGAGCACCTGTTCGTCTTCGATGTCGGATTCGACTTTGAATGCGCCAACATCGGCGAAAGGCACGCGAAGATACTCGGCTTGCCCGCCGGCGAATCCTCCGGTCATGTGCGAGTAGCCGTAGGCCGCGCCGCCGGGATGCCCCATCGCTTTCTTCGAGATTTCGCGTCCTTCGGGAGTGTTGGATCGATCGCACGCGCTGTAAAGAGTCTTCTCGCAGAAGAAACACTCGCCGCATGCGATGTTGAATGGGATCACGACACGATCGCCCTTGCGGAAGTTCTTGACGCTCCCGCCGATTTCCTCAACGATGCCCATCGGCTCGTGCCCGAGGATGTCGCCTTTCTTCATTGATGGCACGAAGCCGTCGACAAGGTGGAGGTCGGACCCGCAGATGCCGGAGGCTGTGACGCGAATCACGATGTCACGGGGATCCTCAATCACCGGATCGGGCGCGCTCTCGACGCGGACGTCCTTCGTTCCATACCAGCAGACGGCTTTCATGGCAAAACTCCAGACGCGCATTCAATCCCGAGCCCCCAGACACACTGCACTGTCGAGTCCTTACGTGAACAAGCGGTGAAATGGAGGTGAACCATCCCAGGCGTTCACGCATGCAGCGCGACTGCTGTCCGAAGAAACATCGTGTGGCGACGGCCCCCCGGATCACCGACATCTGCTTATGAGAGCGAGCCACCTTGCCGCAGATTATAAAAAAACTCTTGGCTTCCTGGACCATTGTTGTACTCTATTTGTATGACGCTGACATCTCTCCATCGTCGAGTCCTGCAAACGTCGTGTGTCCCCCTCGCGCTGGGCGCCGGGGCGACGATCGTCAACGCGCAGACGCCGGATTGGACCGCGGTCAATGCCGCGGCGGCGCCGCCCGCGAGGATCAATCATGCCATGGCGTATGACTCTCTTCACGGCGTGACCGTTCTCTTCGGGGGTCACGGCAACACCGGCCTGAACGACACGTGGACCTGGAGTTCCAGCGGCGGCTGGACTCGCAGACTTGTCAATGGGCCGACTGAACGCTCACACCACTCGATGGCGTTCGACGCCGCTCGAGGAGTTGTCGTGCTCTACGGCGGGGGCAACAGCTCCGAAACCTGGGAATGGAACTCCGCCGGCGCTGGCTCGTGGACGCGCCGAGCCCTCACAGGACCGACCGCACGAACTTCGCATTCAATGGTTTTCGACGCGGCACGAGGCAACTGCGTGCTCTTCGGAGGCGGTGGAGTCGTCGGCGCTTTCAGCGACGAAACTTGGACGTGGGACGGCTCCACCTGGACTCGCCGTCTCGTCCCCGGGCCATCCGCCCGCAACAATGCTCCCATGGCCTATGACGCGGCTCGCGCCGTGGTCGTTCTCTTCGGCGGGGGCACCAACGATGGCTCCTCGAATGGAGAGACATGGGAATGGGACGGCGCGGCTTGGACCCAGCGCGCCGTCACTGGTCCATTGCCCCGTGTCGATCACACCATGGTTTATGATGCCGCTCGGTCACGCTGCGTCATCTACGGCGGCTCGATCAGCAACGGTCGCCGGAATGAAACATGGGAGTGGGACGGCAACACCTGGACGGAAACCGGGCTCTCAGCCCTTCCCGGCGCTCGCGTTGCCCATGCGATGGTTTACGACAGTGCTCAGCAGCAGACGCTCATGTTCGCCGGTGGCCCGTCCGTGGGCCGGCCTGACAGCAGCTTCTGGGCTTATTCCGTTGAGTGTGATCGACCGGTGTTTACCCGTCATCCTCTCAACCAACAGGCGCGCCGAGGCGCGCAGGCGAGCTTTCTGATGACCGCCACGGGCGGCGGAACGCCCGCATATCTGTGGCAATGGCTCCCCGACGGCGCCCTTGCATGGATCGACGTGCAGGCCGGTGCAAATGTCGATCCGCTCTCCGGCGATCTGGCGTTCCAGGTCGTCAACGACTCCCACACTGCATTTCTACTCACCATCCAGACTATCGGGATCACCCGAGCGCAGTTCCGCGGTGTCATCCGCACCGCCTGTGCCCAGGTCACCACCAGTCATGCGGCAATCTCGGTTTGCGCCGCGGACTTCTTCTGTGACGGCATGCTCAACTCCCAGGATTTCTTCGGTTTCCTGACTGCGTTCTTTGAGCTCGACGCTGCCGCGGACTTCAACGCGGACGGCGAAATCAACTCTCAGGATCTGTTTGACTTCCTCGTCGCGTTCTTCATGGGTTGCTGACTTTCCTGCGCGGGTTGGATGGTGGAGCCGATCTCTGAAGCAGTCCCTCGGCGCGGTTCACTCTTGCCCGGACAAAGGGCGTCGTGATGCTGAACCGCCACGTTCGATGCCCGGAGAGGAAGCGTCCTCGCTCCTCGCCTTTCCCGCCGACTATGACGCCCGCTTGCGGATGTCGTCAGGACGCCGAGCCTGTGTGATCGCGGTGTCATACGCGATCTCGCCTTGCTGATAAAGCTCCAGCAGGGATTGATCCATCGTCGCCATCCCGAACCGGCGGCCCGCCTGCATTTCGCTGTAGAGTTGATGGGTGGTGTTCTCGCGTATCTGATTCCGGACTGCCTGCGTCGCGACCAGCACTTCGCAGCAGAGGGTCTGCCCTTTCTCCGCCGCACGCGGGAGCAGCCCCTGCGCGACGACCCCTTGCAGAACGTTCGACAGCATGAATCGGATTTCGTCCTGCTGTCCGTCCGGGAACGCGCTCACCAGGCGCTGCACGACCTCTACGGCGCCCGGAGTATGAAGCGTCGCGATGACCAGGTGCCCGGTCTCCGCGGCCATGAGCGCGGTGTAGATCGTCTCCCGGTCGCGCATCTCGCCGATTCCGATCACGTCCGGATCCTGGCGCAGCACATGGCGCAGCGCCGAAGTAAAGTCCATGACGTCGGTCAGCAACTCCTGCTGCACGATGATCGATCGCTTGAATGTGTGGACAAACTCAACAGGATCCTCGATCGTGACGATCTTCGCGGCGCGCTCGGCGTTGATCAGGTCGAGCATGTAGTGAAACGTCGTCGTCTTTCCGACGCCGGTGGGACCCGTGAGGATCACAAGCCCGTGCGGGCGACGCGCGAACTCTTCGACAATCGCGGGCAGCCGCAACTGCGCTCGCGTCCGGATCGTCGATTCGCTCATTCGGATGGACAGTTCATTCTGCCCGTTGCGTCGATACACGGTCACGCGGCATCGACCGACGTCGGGCGTGACCACCGAAACGCAGAGCTGCCAATCCTCCTCAAGGCGTCGGTTCTGCTCGGGCGTGATGAAATCGCGAAGGAGCGAGGCGATGGCCTCCGGCGTCATCACGCGTGCCGTGGACGCGACAATGTCGCCCCCGATGCGGAACATCGGGGGCAGACCGACCAGGATGTGGGCGTCTGATGCCTTGTGCTCGCGAGCTGCCGCCAGGATCACCTTGAGATTCATTTCTTGAACAACCCTCCGAACCATCGGAAGAGCGCGGGCTGCTCCGAAGCCTTTGCCACTCGCGCGAGCGCGGCTCTCAGCGCATCATCCCTGGGGCTCTGCTGAAGCGCACAGGCGTAGCTTTTTCCCGCCCGTTCGACCATGCCAAGCTCTTCCTGACACGAGCCGACGATAAACCAGCAGTACGCAGCCTTGGGCTCTTGATCGAGCGCGGCCTGCGCGAACTCGATTCCCGCCGCCGCCTTGTCATAAAAGAGATAAATACGCGCGATGCAGATGCGGTCGAACCAGCCGGCTCCCTCCTCCGCCAGGGAGCGATCAAAGCAGTCGCGCGCACGCGCGGGGGTCTTCTCGAGCATGGTCTCGCCGCGGGCGCGCCATCTGAAGGCCGAACTCCCTGGGCTTTGAAGCGAGGCGTCCGAGCAGGCGAGCGCTGACTTGCGGTCGTTCTCCCGAAGGCACGCCTGGGCTTTCGCGGCAAGCAGATCACCATTGCTCTTGAAGAGATCGAGCGCCTTGTCGCTCCACAGGCGGGCTTCGCGATATTCGCCAAGTTCGATGAGCATCTGCACCTGGCCGACCCATGCGGGCACGAGCGTGCGGCACTGCGTCAGCGCGCGGGTGTACAGCCGCAATCCGTTCTCAAACTGACCCGCGCGGTACGCCTCGTTCGCGAGCGAGAGATCATGATCCGCGGTGCGGATCGGGGTACCGACGGATGCTTCCACGCTGGCGGCGCGTTCCACCGGCTTCTCATTGAACTCCAGGCGAGAGAATCGACCATTCATTGAGTTGCTCCCGGCGTTAGCCGTTCAGGCTGGTCGAGAGGCTCGATGCGTCCTGCCCGATTCCACGGCCTGACGCGCCAGAGAACTCTCGATTCGATCGCGTCGCCGGAAACCACACTGAGCCGGGTCATGGCCTCCACGACATGCGGGGGAAACGCATAGCCGCGGCCCTCGAAGTTGAGCAGCGTTGGAAGAATGATGTACTCGTTCTCACCGGCTTTCAGGTTCATGTCGGGAGTTCTGAATGCACCCCCCAGGGGTAGCTGATCGCGCTCGAGCAACTCGCCATTGACGAACACCTTGCCGCGCTGGACCTCGACAAAGTCGCCGGGGATGCCGAGCACTCGGTCCACCCACTCGCCCGCGTGGATAATGACCCCCGTCATGTGGAGTGCGTCCGTTCGGTAAAAGACGATCTCGCCGCGCTCCGGTGTGGGGTTGCGCAGAAGCGGCCCCCAGGTGAGCAGCACGTCCCCCGTCGTGATGAGACTGGTGTTGCCCGGAAGGTTGATGGGGATGACCCGCACGAATCGCGTCGTGACGAAATAGACCGGAAGATAAATAAGTCCCGCAACGGCGGCGTAAATCTTCAGCCCCAACTCAACGCGGCGCAGCATCGAGTAGGTCTCAAGCACGCCCGAGAAGAGCAGCGAAATCGCGGTGCAATGCACGCTGACCGCCGCGACCGCCGTCCAGAAGCTCAGCGGCGACCCGATGTTGAGGAGTGCGACGACAAGAAGCGATGCCCAGATCGTAAACAGCACACGTCCCAGCACGCGATGTCCGCGCCGGATGTGCGGCAAGCCCGGGATCACGCAGAGCATCACTTCCGCCGGGGAGATGCCGTCGTAAGAGGACCTCATCCAGCGCGGGCGTTGAATGGTGGTGTACAGAACGTTTCGGAGGTCGCGCAGGCGGAACGCCAGAAGCCGACGCAGTTGTGCCGCGCTTCGCCCGGCCACCCCGCGCGGAGCGCGCTGGGGAATGACGTCAACGTCGGAAAAATCCAGGCGTCCGGCGCAGCGCACGCACGCGGGCGTGCCGGGCGTGTTATGAAATGCGCAGTTGGGACACTCCACACCGGATCTCCTACGAAGCGTTGCCTCGCCGTGCATGCACGTCGGTGGAGGTGGTGGCGTCAACCCGGACATGACCGGGCGTGCCGTAGTACTCCGCGGTGAGCTCTCGGCTTTCTTCCTTGCCCAGGATGTCGCGGATCATGTCGCTGAGCTTCATGCATTCCTCGCCCGAGGAGCCATGCACTTTGACGCGGACTTTTCCGTCCTTGCCGATGCTGATGTCAAACTCGTGTGCGCCCATTGGTCTTGGTTCCTAAGGAGAGTGGGGGGACCCGATCGCGAGAACGCGCGGCGAAGTTCATCTTCCCAGGCGCACGCGCATCTGGATGGATGCGTCCTTCTGCACGCTTTCGTCCATCACCTGATACCCCCTGGACTTGAGTTCGGTCATGAGCTTGTGGTACGCGAACTGCTGCACGACGCGGCCCGCGACTTCCTCGCCGATCTTGCGCAGCTCCGCTTTGGAGTGTTTCTTCCCGCTGGCGCAAACGGTGCACCGACCGCGCTCGTCGAGCCCGAACTCGATCATCACGCCGTCGCGCTGCATGCGGAGCTTCTCGCCCTTGGGCATGGATTCCAGGACCACTTCGCTGTTGGGAACTTCGGCCTCGACGCGGTCTTCACCGCTGACGCGGCGCTGCTCGTCGATCCCGCCCGCGGCCAGGGAGAAGCCCATGGAGCTTGCCGCGCCCAGAATGGCGGAGGTGATCATCGGCCATGAGCCGATGACAATCGGTGTAAGAATGCATACAGAGCTCATCGTGATCCCTTCGCGGAGTTCATGTCGGTTCAGACCTCAAGCTTTCTCTTGGGCGCGGCAGACGCGATGTTCTCTGGGCGTGACGCCATGCGGGCGCGCCCGTCGGCCCACGCGCGGAGCGATTCGATCTTTTCGCTCATGGTGCGTGAGAGCGGGACGGTCTCTTCGATGCTGCGCAGCACGTCCTGCGAGCGGAGTTCCTGGCCCATGTAGAAGGCGTCGTAGAGCGCGCTGATGATCGCCTGCTCGATCTCCGCCCCGCTGAAGCCGTGGGCCGCCGCAGTGAGTTCGTCGAGTGCGAAATCGGCCGGGTTCCGCCCGCGTTTGCGCAGGTGGATTTCGAGAATGGACCGGCGCTCCGCGCTCGCGGGCAGATCGACGAAGAAGATCTCGTCGAGTCGGCCCTTGCGCAGGAGTTCCGGGGGCAACTGCGAGATGTCATTCGCGGTCGCCAGCACGAACACCGGCTTCTGCTTTTCGCTGAGCCACGTGAGGAACGTGCTCATGACCCGGGCCGTGGTCCCTCCGTCGGTGCCCGCCGATCCGCTCATGCCCGCGAACGCCTTGTCGATTTCGTCGACCCACATCACCGCGGGTGCGATGCTCTCGGCGACCGCGATGGCGCGCCGAATGTTCTCTTCCGATGAACCGACAAGGCTCGAGAACATCCGCCCGACGTCAAAACGCAGCAGCGGCATGTTCCACTCGCGGCTCACCGCTTTCGCGCACAGGCTCTTGCCGCACCCCTGCACGCCCACCAGCAGCACGCCCTTCGGCGCGGGCAGACCAAACTTACGAGCGCTTTCGGTAAAGGCCAGCGACCGTCGCTGCAGCCATTCCTTGAGTTGATCCATGCCGCCGACATCGCCCAGTTGCGATGCGGAGTCGTAGTACTCAAGCAGCCCGCTCTTGCGGATGATCTGCTGCTTCTCGGAGAAGACCGTGGAAACATCGTCCCCCGTCAGCTTCCCATCGGTGACGATGGTCTTGGCGAAGACGTTCTCCGCCTCCTGAAGCGTCAACCCGCCCGCGGCCGAGACCAGCGACTCGCGCCCCCGTTCGTCCAGATCGACATGCACGTCCGAATGCTCGGCAACGTCGTCGCAGATCTTTTTGAGCAGGCCGTCGATCTCCGCCGCGTCGGGAAGCGGGTAGTCGTAGACAGTGACGTCCTTCTCCAGTTCGCGCGCCATCTGTATCACGGGCGCGCAGATGACGAGCGTCTTGTAGCTGTCGGTGAGCGCCATCGCGACCTCGCGCAGCTTGCGGATGATCGGGCGGTTGCAGACGAGGGCCGAATCCAGGAAAGCGTGAAAATCCTGGAAAAGATAGATCGCCGCTTCCTTGTGCTCGAGCACCGACTCAAGCGCTTCGATCGGATCCGACAGTCCTTTCGAGCGCGTGGGGCGCGAGCCCGCCTGGCGCATCCCGCTCGTGACCGACCACAGGTACAGCCCCTTCTTTCGACGCGCGGCGATGCGCTCCATGTGCCGCACGACGCGCCCCTCTTCCCAACTGACGACATAGATGACGGGATACCGGGCCCGGATAAGAACTTCCAGTTCATCCGACGGACCGTCATCGGTCTTGATCTCGGGCGACGCCGCCCGCTTCGCCAGATCATGATCGAGATCATCGGGCATCGAAATGGATATTGATCTTTCCGCCGGCGCGGGGGGACGTGCAGCCAGCGTGGGCGTCTGCGATTGATCTCCCGACGGGCGACGCTGGAGCGCTGGCACGGCGGGCACGGCGGGCGCGGCGGGGACCGTTGTGCCTGCGGGTCGTGGTAGCGGGATCTGCTCCATCAGCTCAACTTCCTTTCGCTCGCGATGGCCGCCATCTTGACTCGCTGTTGCATCGCGTGGTCATCAGGATTCATCGCGAGAGCCACGGGCAACAGCGCTTCGGGAATGTCATGAAAATAGATACGCCCATTGGGCGCGATACGAATGGTGATGGGCAGTTGCTCGCCCCCCGCGTCGCTGCCATCGGCGACGTGAGCGCCCCATGCTTCACTGATGCGTCTAGCTTGGCGTTTCATCCGCACCTCCGCAGCCCGCTCGCCGTGACGTAATCGACACCCCGCTGCTGTTCTTCAATGGACAGGCAGCCGCCCATCGGGCCGTCGTCATGAACGGTTCGCCATGCGGGGACATAGCTGGTCATGAGACTGAACGACGCGTCTGGAAGATGTACCGCCAGCCAGTCCACCACGGGGCGCAGACAGCAGTCAAAGTGCCCGGGCATCTGAAGGTGTCGAATGATCAGCGGCGCGGTCGTCGAAGCATGCAGCAGATTTCGCCGAACGACCTCGACATACCGCTCGATCCCCGCCAGAGATTTCGCGCACGCGTCGCTGCCGAACTTGAAGTCGGCCACATACATCTCCACCACGCCCTCAAGCAGCTCGATCACCTCGGGGGCCATATACATATTCGTGTTCAGCACAAGCGGGAGAGGATGCTCACTCTCCGCGGCGATCTCGAGAATAGTGTGCAGATGCAGGCTCGGCTCGCCTCCCAGGAGATTGATCGTCCGAGCTCCACGCCCCACGACGCGCGCAAAATCAGCCGCTGCCTCAGCAGCGTTCACGCGCTGTCCCTCCGCGGGCGCAAAGCAGCCCGGACCCTGTACGCAGAATCGGCATCGAAAGTTGCACGCCCCGAAATAGACCATGTAGCTGGGAAGGAGCTCCATCTCCTCCGCATAACTGATGTGTCGCTTGAAACACCACGTCTCGGCGCCGAGGCCGCACGGAGCCCGATCACCCGCCGCCCGGTCGACCCCGCAGCGCCGCTCGCACAGGTTGCAGTTGCGCAGCATCCCCCGCGCCACCCCCGCGCGGCGGAGAAGCTCGGTCCGATCCAGAGCTCCATGCTGGACTGTTGTGTGCGTCATCTTTCACCGGAGTGTTGTATCAGCCGGGGCTTCCGCGGTTGCGTCTGGCAGTTCAAGGCAGGACGATCGCATTATGTGGGTAGCCCCACTCTCCGAGTGGGGCGTTTCCGTTTCCCCACTCTCCGAGTGGGGAGAAATCCTTGCTATGCCGAGTATGGGCGTTGAACCGATCGCCACGAACCAACTCTTCACCGCGATCTTGCGATTGCCCCGCAGTTCAAGGATCACGGAGCACCGGTCGAAGCGGTAATTACCAGTACGATCCGAAGACCCCCGCATAGCTCCACATGGGGGGGAAGCGCAGAAAAAACCCCGACTCGGCGTACCGAGTCGGGGTCGGGAGAGAGGGAGGTGTCAGAGTGGATCAGCAGCCGGCGAAGAACGCGGTGAGGAAGTCGAAGAAGTCCTGGGAGTTGACGAACGCGTCCTCGTTGATGTCGCTCGACGGATTCAGGGCGAAGAAGGCCGTCAGGAAGTCGAAGAAGTCCTGCGAGTTGACGAAGCCGTCCTGGTTGAAGTCGGCGCGGCAGGGGGTTTCGATCGAGGCGAGGCGGAGGACGACGTCGGCGGATCCGACGACGACCTCCCAGTGATAGATGGTCGTGCCGATGGTGGTGGTCACGTCGGGCGCGAACACACCCGTGATGCCGCCCACTGCGTTGAGGATGGTGAACTCATTGCCCACGACCGGATGGAAGACCCCGCCGAGGCCGGCGTCGACGAGGTTCACTTCGAGCACGCCGCCCAGGGTGACCGGTCCGTTGGAGACGATGCGGTCGTGCTCGGTGCCGGGGTTGTGCCAGCCGACATCGACGATCCAGACGCCGGAAGTGTGCAAGCGATCGACGGACATGATGCCGGGTCCCGCGCCAACGCGGAGGATGCCCGTATTGTGCAGACCCACGCCGTTGGTATTGAGGCCCGAGTTGATCGTCATCTCGCGGTTGGTGGCGTTCTGAAGCAAGCCGGTGCCGGTGAAGGTGACGTTCGCGCCGATGAGTGAGCTGGCGAAGAATCGAAGCGCCGATGTCGCGGCGGGGATGTTGATGGTGGTCGTGCTGAAGACGGTCGTGTCAGTTGCGATGTCGGTCTTGCCCAGGACATTAACCTCGCCCGTGATCCGCAGGGGCGAACCGCTGTCGATCTTGGTGCTGAAGAGGAGGTTGTTGCCGGAGAGATTCATGGTGCCCGCCACGGTCCATTCGTTGGAGCCGGGGAGGTTGACGGTGATGCGGCCCGCGCCGATGTCGAGCGTGGTGTCGAGGGTGTTGCCGTTGTAGTCGATGCGGTCAACGTTGAGCGTGAGATTAGCGTCCAGGTCCCAGTTGGCGTCGTTGGAGCCGTCCATGTCGAAGGTGTCGCCAGTGATGACGGTCGCGGCGGCGACGCGTGCCGGTCCGTTCTGACGAGCGAAGCCGGAGACGCTGACGTTCCCTGCCCAGGTCGTGGCGCCGTTGAAGTCGACAGAGCCCGTTGTGGATTCGTCGGAGTGGGTGATGAAGGAGCCGCCGTTGACTCGGGTGGGTGCATCAAAGTCGAGGTTGGAGTCCTGGTTGAGGGTGAAGAGACCACCGTTGATGACGACGTCGCCAGCGATGTCGACGTTCGCAAGATTTCCAAACACCATTTCGCTGTTGACCTGGAAGGTGGTGTCGGATTCGAGGCTGAGGTCGGAACCGCCGTAGAGGTTAATGGTGCCGTCGAAGTCCAGGGCCATGCCGGCGATGCGCGTCACCGCGCCCGAGCCGCTGCCGTAGATGTTGAAGACGGAGTCGGCGTCGGCCACCCAGCCTTCAGAGAGGTTCATGGCGAGCACCGTGCCGGAGATCATGAAGAGGTCGCCGCCGAAGGTATCGGCGAGGCCGACGCCCTGGAATGCGAGGGTGGTGCCGGAGAAGCCGGAGAGGTTCAGGACGCCGTCGCCGGTGGTTCCATCAAGGTCGTAGCGCCCGCCGCCGGTCTGCGAGAAGGAAAGGCTGCTGGGATCGACGCGCACCTCGCCATTGTTGGCGAAAGTCGTGCCGCCGCCGGTGAGCTGCACCGTGCCGGAGCCCCCGATGATGCAATCGGATCCGACGCTGATGAAGTTGGACGCGGAGATGCCGCCGCCGTTGAGGTCGATCTCGGCGTAATCGCTGAGCGTGAGGCTGTTCGTGAAGAAGTCCGGGCCATCCACCGCCTGGTCGATGCGGAGGCGCGAGGGGTAGACACTCATGCCGACGACATTTCGGCCCGAGACCGTGGTGCTCCCATTGACATCGAGCGTGTGGTTGTCGGTGTCGAACGTCATGCCGTCGTCGATGTGCAGGCCGGCGATAACTTCGTTCGCGTCGAGGTGGACGATGACGTTCTGGACGCTGGGGAGGTTGCCGAAGCGGGCAACGTCGCCG
>Ga0163155_10004887_pt1 | contig 13541 bp, 9 predicted proteins | sample OliLakLV19SP4G1_FD_148611 | JGI IMG/M metagenome (GOLD analysis project Ga0163155, IMG submission 148611) | Freshwater microbial mat bacterial communities from Lake Vanda, McMurdo Dry Valleys, Antarctica - Oligotrophic Lake LV.19.SP4.G1 | ecosystem: Environmental > Aquatic > Freshwater > Lake >...
GAGCGAGCCACGCTCGCGCCGCGCGAGAACTCCAGGTCGGCGAGCAGCAGCGCGGCTTCGAGGCCGCGGCGCGAGCGTGGCTCGCTCTTCCGTGCCGAACGCAGTGCCGCGGCCGCGTCGTCGGTCTGTCCGGCCGCGAGGGCGTAGCGCGCGCGCCGCAACAGCACGCCCGCGGACGGCTCATCGGCGCTCGCCGTCGTGGGCGGTGGCCCGAGGAACGTCAAGCCAAGCAGCACGACGCCGTGCCAGACCGACCAACGAGTCCTTCTCTTGTCGAAGCGAAGCATCGCGTCCTCCACGCCGCGTTCGCGCGGCGTGGAGGACGCCGCCAGAGGTTGCGGCTACGACGCGGCCGATCGGGGTGATGCGGTCGCAGCCGATCGTGCCTGCACGCCGCGTGCCGCGTCGGGACGCCGCTGTAGTGGGAAGTTCGGGCGTGTTCGCGTTTCAGCGCGGGGTGCGGCGAACGGGCCGCTGCACGAGCTGCAACGACGGGTTGAGATGCGCGCCGCAATGAGCATGTTGGGGCTGCGCTTGCGCGCCGCGATCGCAGCAGCGAGAGATCTCGAACGCATGGAACCGGACGACAAGCCGAGCGCGAAACACAACGGGCGCCTGCCCGACGCCGACACGTGCGCGGTCCTGGTCGCGGCCCTCGGCCGCTTCGCGGTGGTGGATCTCGAGACCACCGGTCTGGATCCCGGCTCCTCGCGCGTGATCGAGGTCGGTGCGGTGCTGGTTGCGCCGGGTGAGGCACCGGCGCTGTTCGAGCAGCTGGTCGATCCTGGCATGCCGGTGCCGCCGTTGACGCAGACGCTGACCGGCATCGGCGACGCCGATCTGCTTGGTGCCCCGGGGTGGCCGGAGGTCAGCACGGCGCTCGCCGGTTTCACCCGCGGCGCAACCATCGTCGCGCACAACGCGGCCTTCGAGCAAGCCTTCCTCGCCGGAGTGCTCGAGCCCGAAGCGCGCTTTCTGGATACGCTCGAGCTGGCCTGCGTCCTGCGCCCGGAGCTCAGCGGGCACAGCCTCGAGAACCTGGCGCGCGAGCTGCTCGGCCGAACCGAGCGGCACCGGGCGCTCGACGATGCGCTCGACACCCTGGCGGTGCTCGGAGCGCTAGCCCGCTCGGCCGAGGCCGGGGAGCATCGCGAGCTGCAGGAGCTGCTGGCCCGGGTCGACTGGTCGTGGGGTCGCCTGCTGCGCAACGGCGCCGTCGGCGGACTCGGGCCGCTGGGTCTCGCCGCCAACGCCTTGCCCCGGTCTGCACCTGCGCCGCAGCGCCGCATCGCGATCCCGGTGGAATGGTACGACGCGGAGTTCGTCACGGCGCTGCTCGCCGACGAGGCCCGCTGGCAGCGTCATGTTCCCGGGTATCGAGCGCGCGTCGGCCAGATCGAGTTCGCGCGCGCCCTGCTGGTCGCCCTGCGTGAGGATCGCGCGGTCGCGGCCGAGGCCGGGACCGGGATCGGCAAGACGCTGGCCTACGGGCTGGTCGCACTGCTGCACGCGCTGCACGCGGGCGAGCGCGTGGTGGTGAGCTCGGCCAACCGCACCTTGCAGGAGCGCGTGGTCGAGGAAGAACTGCCGCGCATCGCGGCGGTGCTCGGCATCCCGGCGCAGCCCGCGATGGTCCTCAAGGGCCGGGCGAACTACGGCTGCGCGGCACGGGCCGTGGAGCTCGCGCTGCGCCCCGCGGACTTCGGCTTCGCCGGCCTGGCGCCGGCGGCGCGGCTTTACTTGACGTCCTACTTCGCGCGCTGCCCGGCGCGCGATCTGCAGTCCTTCGGCGGCTGGCTGCTCGCCCAGGACCAGAATCTGCGCGGCATCCGCGACGTTCTCGCCTGCTCGCTCGACTGCAACGAGCGCGTCTGCCGGGAGATGACGAACGGTCCGTGTGCCTATCTACGCCGCGTCGATGCGCTCGGCGACGCCGCCATCGTGTCGATCAACCACTCGCTGCTGCTGACGTGGCCTGCACGCTACGGTGCCATCGATCGGCTGATCATCGACGAGGCGCACGAGCTCGCGCAGGAGGGCGACCGGGCCTTTCGCGAGGAGATCGGCTCGCGCGACGTTCGCCAGTGGCTGGGGCAGGTGTCCGGTGCTGGACGGGGCGGGCTGTTGTGGGCGCTCGGTGCGGCCGGTGACCAGCAGATCGCCGTGCGGCGGGCGCTCGAGAGCGCGCGCCGCTGCGAGCTCGCGGTCGAGGCGTGCGGCCGCGCGCTGCTCCCCGTCTGCAATCAGGGCGAGACCTTGGTGCCGCCGCCCACGATCAGCGCGCGTCACCCGCACTGGTCGCATGCGGCGCGCGCCGCGTGCGACCTCGCCGAGAGCCTGGTCGGGCTCGGCGAGGAGATCGAGCGTCTCGCGGGTAGCTACCGTGCCGCAAACGACCAGCAGGGCGGCCGTGACGACGCCGTCTCGGCTCGCGCGACGACGCTCGCCTTGTCGCTTGGCAACGTCGGGCGCGGCCTGATCGCCGATCTGTTCGAGCAGACCCGCGACGGCACCGTCTATTCGGCGCAGAGCCGGCTCGCGCGCGACGTCTGCGACTGGAGCGTACGCGCCACGCCGCTCAAGGTGGCGGAGCTGATCCACGCGAAGCTGCTCGAGCCCGCGCGGACCGTGATCGCGGTCTCGGCAACACTCGGCGTCGGCGGCAACCCGCGCCCCTCGCTGGAGAAGATCGGCTGGCATCTGCTGCCCGACGAGCGGCGTTTGCCCGAGCTCGTGATTCCCTCGCCGTTCGACTACCCACGGCACTCCGTGCTGGCCTTCGCGCGTACGGGAACGTATCGCTCGCGCGGCTTCGCCGACGAGTGCGCGCAGGCGATCGCGAGCATCGCGCGCCTGCTCGGTGGCCGGACGCTCGCGCTGTTCACCAGCCGCAACCGGCTGGCCGACGTGGCGGAGCGGCTGGATCGGGTGCTGGACGGGGAGGGGATCGCGCTGCTCGTGCAGCGGCGGAGCGGCGGAGCGGCGCGGCTCGTCGAGCAGTTCTCGTCGAGCTCGCGCGCCGTGCTGCTGGGGACGCGCAGCCTGTGGCAGGGCATCGACGTCCCGGGCGCGGCGCTGTCCTGTGTCGTGATCGACAAGCTGCCGTTTCCACCACCCAGCGATCCGCTGCAGCAGGGGCGCGGACGGCTGATCCGCGAGGCGGGTGGCGACGAGTTTCGCGCGCTCTCGCTCGAGCCGGCGGTGGTCGCCTTCAAGCAAATGTTCGGCCGCCTGATCCGCACCGAGAGCGATCGCGGCTTCGTCGTGGTGCTCGGCGCCGACCCGAGCCGCACCTACATCCAGGACTTCGTGGGCTCACTGCCGGGGCCGCCGCGCGTGGTGGTCGCCACGATGCCCGAGATCCTCGCCGAGATGCGCGGCTTCTTCGGGAGCGCGGACGCAGCGGCCGCCGGAGCGCCGTGACGGCCGCCCGCGTCTGCGCGGGCGGCCGGCCGCGGAATGGTCAGCCGGTCGCGCGACGCGGGGCGAGGCCGAGCTGGGTCAGCTTCTTGCGCAGGGTGTTGCGGTTGATCCCGAGGATCTGCGCCGCACGTACCTGATTGCCGTTGGTTCGCTCGAGGGTGGCCTCGAGCAGCGGGCGCTCGAACTCCATCAGCAAGGTGGCGTAGACATCCACAGGATCACGCTCGCCGTGCGCCTCGAACTGGTTGCGCGTGCGCCGGCGGACGACCTCCGCCAGCGAGTCGCCGTTGCTCTGCGGCGGGGTGGCCTCGGCGAGCGCGAAGTCCGCCGGCATCAAGGTACGTCCGGGGGCGAGGACCGAGGCGCGCACCAGCGCGTTCTCGAGCTCGCGGACGTTGCCCGGCCAGCTGTACTGCATCAACATGGCTTCCGCGCCGGGCGCGATGCCCGTCATCTCGGTGCCCAGGTCGCGGTTGATCTTGGCGATGAAGAAGCGGATCAGCTCCGGGATGTCGCTCTTGCGCTCGCGCAATGGCGGCACGTTGATCGGAACGACGTTCAGGCGGAAGAAGAGGTCCTCGCGGAAGCGTCCGGCGCGCACCGCTCGCGCCAGCTCCTGGTTGGTGGCTGCGACGATGCGCACGTCGGTGCGCAGGTTCTCGCGCCCGCCTACACGCGAGAACTCGCGCTCCTGCAGGACGCGCAACAGCTTCGCCTGCAGCTCGAGCGGCATGTCGGCGACCTCGTCGAGGAACAGCGAGCCGCCGCCGGCCTGCTCGAACTTGCCGGCGCGACGCTCGATGGCGCCGGTGAACGCGCCGCGCTCGAAACCGAACAGCTCGCTCTCGAGCAGCTCGCGCGGAATCGCCGAGCAGTTGAGCGCGACGAACGGCCCCTGCCAGCGCGGCGAGTGGTAGTGGATCGCCTTCGCAATCAGCTCCTTGCCGGTGCCGCTCTCGCCCTCGATCAGCACCGTCGCGTCGTTCTTCGCGACGCGACCGAGCAGCTTGTAGATGTTCTGCATCGCCGGCGAGCGGCCGATGATGTCGACGCCGACCTCGTAGCGCTTGCGCAGCTCGCCCTTGAGGACGTTGACCTCGCTCGAGAGCTGGCGGGTCTCGAGCACGCGCGACACCAGCATGCGGACCACGTCCAGATCGAACGGCTTGGTCAAGTAGTCGTAGGCGCCGCGCTTCATCGCCTCGACGGCGTTGGCCATCGTGGTCTGGGCCGTCATGACGACCAGCGTAGTCTGGCAGCCGGCCTCGCGCGCCTTGCTCACGACGTCGAGGCCGTTCATGTCGGGCATGCGGATGTCGAGGAAGGCGACGTCGGTCGCACCCCTCGTGAGAATGGCCAGTGCGTCGCTGCCGGTGGCGGCCTCGCTGACCTGGTGGCCGTCGGCAGTCAGAGCCTCGGAGAGCACCCAGCGAATCGAGCGCTCGTCGTCGGCGACCAGGATACGTGCGGTTCCATTGTTCTCAGACATGATAGTTGCCCCGGTTCACCGGCAGGGTGACGGTGAAGATCGACCCCGAACCGGGCTCGGTCTTCACGCGCAGGACGCCGCCGTGCTCGGTGATGATCCGTTGACTGATGGCGAGTCCGAGGCCGGTTCCGCCGTCTTTGGTTGTGAAGAATGGAGAGAAGATCCGCCCGAGGTTCTCGGGGTCGATGCCGGCGCCCTGATCGCTCACGTCGAGCGAGAGGAATTGCTCGCGGCCGTTCGCGCCGGCGACGTAGTACGAGGTCTCCATGCGGGTCGTCACCGTGACGGAGCCGCCCGGTGGCGAGACTTCGACGGCGTTGCGCACCAGATTGAGCAGCACTTGCGTGAGGCGACCGGCGTCGCCCAGGACGTCCGGCAGGCTGGGATCGAACGAGCGCACGAAATTCAGGCGGACACCGCGCCCGGCGCCCTCGATCGCGAGCACGCGGTCGATGATCTCGTGGATGTTGACGCCGCGGCGCTCGAGACGTGGCGGACCGGTGAGATCGAGGAGCTGCGCCATCAGGCTGTTCAGCCGGTCGATCTCGCCGAGGATGATCTGCGTGCACTCGCGCAAGCGGTGCTCATCCGGATGGCTGGTGGACAGCAGCTGGGCGGCACCACGCATGCCCGAGAGCGGATTCTTGATCTCGTGGGCGAGGCCCGCGAGCAGGATCTCGAGCTGGCCCAGGCGGTCGGCCTCGCGCGAGCGCTGATAGCTCAGGTCGTGCAGGGTCACGAGGCTGCCGACCTCTCGCCCGTCGTCGTCGACCATCAAGGTCGCCGCAGCACGCACCGGTCGCGTGCCGCCGTGCCGTCCGGCGAGCGACGCGTCGCCACGCACGTTGCGGACACCCGAGGAGCGCGTGGCCTGCAGGAGTTCGATCAACCATGGGTTGCCGGCGAACAGGCGCCCGGACGGCAAGCCCACCGATTGGACGGCGGACAGGCCGGTCAGCTGGGCAGCGCCTTCGTTCATGAACTCGACCTTCTGCTCGCCGTTCATGACGATCAGCCCGTCGTCCAGGCTTTCCAGGACGTTCAGCCACTGCTCGCCAAGATAGCGTGATTCTGCCTGCCGCATGCTCATGTGCCTACTACTTAAGCAGTCGAGGTCGCCGTGGCGATGATAGGAGGCACGTTATCAGCATCTTTTCCGTTCGATGGGTCTTCACGTAGCAAGGCTGCAGCCGCACTTTCGGGCGATCGCGGCCCTTGACCCACTGCCCCGCGGAAGAGAAAGCTCTCGCGTGATCTCCATCGCAGAGGCCATCGAGAAAGTGCTGTCGGCCGTCGTTCCGGGCGCCGTGGAAGAGGTCGGGATCACCGCCGCGCGCGGGCGGGTCCTGGCGGAGGAGATCCGGGCTCCGTTCGACATCCCGCCGTTCGCCAACTCGCAGATGGACGGGTTCGCGGTGCGCAGTGCGGACCTCGCGGCCGCCGGCGAGCAGTCACCGGTGCCGTTGCGCATGGTGGGCACGATCGCGGCCGGGGGCCGGCCGGACGGACGGGTTGGAGCCGGCGAGGCGATCCGGATCATGACCGGCGCGCCGATTCCGGGCGGCGCGGACGCGGTGGTGAAGGTCGAGGATACGGCCACCGAGGGCACCGCCGTGCTCTTCAGGCACGCGCCCGCGCCGCGCGAGTTCATCCGACCCGTGGGCGAGGATCTGCGCGCGGGCGACGAAGTCCTCACACCGGGCCGGCTGCTGCGCGCCGCCGACCTCGGCCTGCTGGCGTCGATCGGCCGGCCGACGGTCCGCGTGCGCAGCCGGCCGCGCGTCGCCGTCATGGCGACGGGCGACGAGCTGGTCCCGCTCGGCGCGCCGCTCGAGCCCGGGCAGATCTACAACTCGAACGCCTACGCACTGGCGGCAGCGGTCGAGGAGACCGGTGCCGCGGCCAGCATCCTCGGCATCGTGCGCGACGATCCCGGTGCGCTGCGCGCCGCCTTCGAATCGACGCGCGGCTTCGACGCGATCCTCTCGACCGGAGGGGTGTCGGTCGGCGATTTCGACTTCGTGAAGCAGATCATGGACGAGATGGGACTCGAGCGGCGCTTCTGGCAGGTCGCGCAGAAGCCCGGCAAGCCGATCACCTTCGCGGCGCGCGACGGACAGCTCTACTTCGGGCTGCCGGGCAATCCGGTTTCCTCGCTGGTCTGCTTCGTTCTCTACGTCGCACCCGCGCTGCGCCGCGCGCTCGGCCTGCCAGGGGTGTTCGCGCCGACGGTCGAGGTCGAGATCGAGCACGGCATGCGGACGGCGCGCGGCCTGTGCGAGCTCGTTCGTTGCACGCTGCGGCGCGACGGCGCACGGCTGCTGGCGTCACCGACCGGAACGCAGAGCTCGGGCGTGCTGCGCTCGTTGTCGCTCGCCGATTGCCTGGCGATCAGTCCACCCGGACGTGACGAGCTCGCCGCAGGCTCGCGCGCCGACGTGCTGCTGCTCGCACCGGGCAGCGAGGGGTCGGTCACGCACCCGTTCGTCTGAGCTTCAGGTCTCGCCGTCGCTGCCGCCGCCGGCGTCACCCGCGTCCGTGGGGTCGGCGTCGTGGCCGGGATCGTCGCCGCCGGACTCGAGCTCGTCGACCATCTGGTCGAGCTCAGGCCCGGCCATGTCGTCGCCGACCTCGTTGCTCATGCGGCGCATCCAGCGTGCGACGCTCCGCGGATCGTTCTCGTCGAGCCCGGAGAGCTGCGCCGGGTCGCTCAGCGCGTCGAGGCGACTCTCCGCCGAGCGCGCGACCGCGAAGCGTGACAGCAGCCGCTCGAGGTTCCGGTTGCCGCACGTGTCGCAGACGGCGTCGGGAACCTCGCTCGCGCGCAGGGTCAGGACCTGCACGCGCCGGCGGCACGGCGCACAGCGATACTCGTAGATCGGCATCCGCGACTACTTCAGGGCCTTGTTGGCAAAGCCCTGGTCCGAGTAGGTGAGCAACGTCTTCTTCGCGTTGATGAACGTCTCGAGCGCGACCTCGCGGCCCCACAGGCGGTGCAGGTGCTGCAGGGTTCGTTCGGCGTACTCGAGCAGCAGGTCACGGCCGTCGTGGTCGTGCACGAGGTAGAGCGTGCGGTTGCCACTGTAGTCGGCGTCGGTGATCTTGATCACGGGGATCGTGCCCGTGCCGACGCTCTTCAGCAGGGTCTCCTTCACGTCGCGCCAGCTCTCGCGATCCGCGACCTTGGTGACGACGTAATCTTCGTTGCGTTGCTCATACTGGAAGAGGTCGAGCTCGCGCATCAGGCTCTCGCTCAGATGACGCCGCAGGAACGACGCGTCGCGATCGGCCGAGCGCGCGTCGAACATCGCGTCGCGGCCGCTGCCCGAGCGTGGACCGCGCTCGCGGAGCTCCTCGTCGGTCGGCTCGTCGTGCGTGCGCTTGATCTCGTCCCAGACCTTGAGGCCGAGGTGGTATGGATTGAGCCCGCCCGGGTGCGGGCGCACGACCTGGTTGTGGCGGACGAGGAACTCGAGGTGCAGCTCGGACGGGAGCTCGAGCGAGTTCAGGATCTCGCGATGCCAGTACGAGGCCCAGCCCTCGTTCATGATCTTGGTCTCGATCTGCGGCAGGAAGTAGCAGGACTCCTCGTGCACGATGGTGAGCAGGTCCCTCTCCCAGTCGGCGAGGTAGGGATTGTGCTCGGCGATGAACAGCAGCAGGTCCTCTTCCGGCGCGGCCGGGACGCGACGCAGGTCGGGCGGGTGGTACTCGGGCGGACGATGGATCTTGTAGAAGGGGTCGGGTCTGGGCTGGGCGGCGGCGAACAGGCGCTCGCGCTCCTCGGCCTGCGTGAGCTTGCGCACCGCGCGGTTGCGGCGCATCTCGAGCGAGAGCGCATGCGCCGCGTCCAGGATCGACTCGACCCGCTCGTAGCCGATCGACGGGTCCTCGATGTACGACCGAACGCGCTGCGCGTGGGCCTTGAACGAACCGAGGGTGAACTCGGCGCGTGTCTGCCTGAAGTTGTAGTTGTTCTTGAAGAAATCGTTGTGCCCGTAGACGTGCGCGATGGTGAGGATGTGCAGGCACAGCGAGTTGTCCCGCATCAGATAGGCGAGGGCGGGGCTCGAGTTGATCACCATCTCGTACGGCAGCCCCGACACGCCGTAGTCGTAGAGCGTCTTCAGCTTCTCGTAGGACTTGCCGTACGACCAGTGCGGGTAGTGCGACGGCATGCCCGAGTAGGCCATGTACCCGATCATGTCGTTGTGGTCGCAGATCTCGAATTCCTGCTGGTAGACGTCGAGCCCGAACGCGTCCGCCTTCTCGCGGATGCGCTCGTCCCAGCGCTCGAGCTCGGCGATCTCGAAATCCGGCATCGTCGGTCCCCGTGTCGGCTCAGGCCGGCGCGGCCGCGCCCGCATCGGCGACCTTGGCTCTGTCCTTGGACAGGAAGGCGCGGAACGACGGCCAGATGTCTTCCTTGCGCTCGATCACGACGGTCTGGAAGTTGTCGGCGTCGAGACGCCGGAACAGGTTCAGCATGGAGCTCTCGTAGTAGCGCGAGCCGAGCGGCTTGATCTCGCCGTAGCCGAAGAGATTGGCGACGTCGGCGAGCTGTCGTGCCGTGCGCAGCGCGGCCGGATTGTCCGAATCGAAGTTGTCGCCGTCCGAGCAGTGGAACACGTACACGTTCCAGAGCGACGGATGGTAGCGCTCCTCGATGATCTCGAGCGCCTTCACGTACCCGGAGGAGATGAACGTCCCACCCGATTCGGCCTTGTGGAAGAACTCGTCCTCGGTCACCTCGCGCGCCTCGGTGTGGTGCGCGATGAACACCAGCTCGACCGAGCGGTACTTGGTGGAGATGAACTGATAGAGCAGGAAGAAGTAGCTGCGCGCCAGGTACTTCTTCATCGTGTCCATCGAGCCCGAGGTGTCCATGATGCACATGACCACCGCGTTGGACTCGTTGCGCACGTCGGTCACGACGTGGCGGTAGGTCAGGTCCTCGGTGTGAAAGGGCTGGCGGCGCTTCTCGGGCTCTGGCGCGCCCTCCTCGGGAGGTGGTGCGGGCCCACGGCCGCGCTTGGTCGCGAGGATGCGGCGCACGCGCTCGCGGGCCGTGCGGCGCTTGTCGAGGCGGATACGGATCCCTACTTGCCGGTAACCCTTGCGCTTGAACATGCGCTCGGCGGGAATCTTGCGCAGCGCGCGCCTCTCGAGGTCGGGTAGCTCGAGATCCTCGAACATGATCTCGACCAGCTCCTCGAGAGTGACGTCGGTCTCGTAGAAGTCCTGGCCGGGCTTGTCGCCTGCCTTGTCCGCGCCCTGGCCTTCCTGCTGGCCCTTGCCGACGACCTGCCCGGGCTCGGTCTCTCCTTCGCCCTGACCGACGCCCGGAGCATTGTCGCCGTAGACGAAACGGTACTCGCGCACGCCGCGGATCGGGACCTTGATGATCTTGTCGCGGCTCTTTCCGATGATCGATTCCTCGGCGACGATGTCGGCGATGTTCTCGCGGATCGACTCGCGCACCTTCTGGCGGTGGCGCAGCCGATCACCCGCGCTGCGATCGCTGCGCTCGGCCTCGGAATGGCGAAACGGCCGGAAGATGGCGCCCGGCACTCAGTCCTTCCACAAGTTGTTGGCGGCGTACTTGAGCACCACGTCGACGCAGCTCTCGCAGTAACCGTGATCCAGCAAGTTGGACACCATCGCGTTGTACTTCTGCGTCTGGTCCTCGTCGCGGGTGCGCGCCTTGGTGATGATGCGCGAGATGTCCCGGACCGAGGTCATCAGCTTCTTCTCGATCGCCTCCTTGAGCGGCTCGTAGCTCTGGTAGGAGATCTTCTCGCCGCGCCGCGACGTCGCCCAGAGGTAGGCGATCACCTCCTGCCGGAAGCCGTCGGCGGCCGAGCCGATGATCGCGATCTGCTCCTCGATGGACTTCAGGAAGCCCTCGTCGGCGTGCAGCTCCTCCTTCGTGTTGCGGTCCTTGACCCGCGTCTTGTTCACGAAGGCCTCGGCGTGATCGAGGTAGTTCTGGAACAGCGACTCGGCCTGCTCCTGGTAGGAGTAGACGAACGCCTTGGTGATCTCCTTCTCGAGGATCTCGAGGTACTCCTTGTGCAGCACGTCCTGCAGGAACTCGAGCAGCCGCTTGCGCTCGTCGTCGGGGAAGTCCGCTTCCTTCACCATCGTGATCAGCGCCTCGCGGACGTTGATCGGGTTGATGCAGTTGCCGTCGACGTTGTCCGACAGGGCGTTGTCGAGCGCCTTCATGGTGAAGCGCGTCGAGATGCCGCTCATGCCCTCGCGCTTGGTCTCGTCGCGCAGCTCGCGCACGTCGATCTTCTTGGTCTTGCCCTTCTCGACGACTTCCTCGCCGTTGTAGAGCTTGAGCTTGGTCATGACGTCGCACTTTGCGGTCGGCTCGAGGCGTGACAGGATCGCGAACATCGACGCCATCTCGAGCGTGTGCGGGGCGACGTGGGCGCGGAAGTCGGAGTGGCGGATGATCTTCTGGTAGATCTTCACCTCTTCCGAGAGCCGCAGGTTGTAGGGCACCTTGACGACCACGATGCGATCGAGGATCGCCTCGTTGGTGTGGTCGGATTTGAACTTCTGCCACTCGGCTTCATTCGAGTGCGCGATGATGACCTCGTCGACGTAGACCATGCCGTGCCGGCCGGGCGCGGGGATCACCTTCTCCTGCGTCGCGGTGATCATCGCGTGCAGGTACTCGGTCTCGTTCTTGAACACCTCGATGAACTCGACCACGCCACGATTGCCGACGTTGAGCGCCCCGTTCAGGTCGAGGACCCGGGGATCGCCTTCGGAGTAGACGTCGAGCTTGGAGATATCCTCGCTGCCGATCAGGACCGAGGTGTCCTGGTTGTTCGGATCGACCGGCGGCACGACACCAACGCCGACCCGCGCGCGTTTCGAGAAGTGCTTGAGCTCGACCGGAAACTCCTCGTACTTGCCGCCGAACTCGTTCTCGAGCCGGAAGCGGGTGACCGGCGAGATGTCGCCCTCGATGTGCACGCCGAGCATCTTCTCGAATTCCTTGCGGAGATGCTTCGGGATGAGCTGCAGCGGCTCCTCGTTCATCGTCGAGCCGCCGATCGCGTAGAACGGTTCGGAGTCCTCGAGGCCGCGCTGCAGACGCTCGACCAGCGAGCTCTTGCCCGAGCCCACCGGCCCCATCATGTAGAGTACCTGGCGGCTCTCCTCGCCCTTCAGCGAGGCGGAGTGGAAGTAGCGGACGATCTGCGAGACCGTCTTCTCGATGCCGAAGAACTCGTCGCGGAAGAAGTTGTAGACCTTCAGCGGCTCGTCTTTGTGCAGCCGCTTGGCGCCGGCGTCGTCGGTCGCCTGGATTTCTTCGCTGCCGGACCGGATGATCAGATCGTAGAGCCTCGCGTGTGCGAGCTTTGGAATGGTGGGGTCTTCGCGTACCTTCTCGAGGTAGTCCAGGAACGGACCTTTCCACATCTTGCTCTCGTGAGCTGCGCGATCCTCCTGGATGATCCTCGCAAACGTGTCCTTGCTAGCCATAGGGACGCCTCCTCTCGGAAGGCCCTCGGCGACGAGGCCGGGGAAACCTGCCGTTTGCGTCGCACTGACGGTAAAGAATACGGGACGTCGAGGGTGACTCGATGTTCACTCGCGACGAATCATACGCGCGTGGCCGCGGAGTCACAAGCAACGGCTGCACTTGCACCGGCGCTGCACTTGTTGTTCGAGGTCGTGTCGCACTGCCCGAGCGGCGCGCGTGGCATCGCGCGCGTCGCAGCAGGGCGGCGCGAGGCACGCGGGCGGGGCCCGTGAGACGAGGCCCAGGAGGAGCGCAGGCGCGAGCGTCCGGCATTCCGCAGGGGCAGAAAGGCTGACAACGCGTGGAGATCAAGAGCTGCGTGGCGCTGGTGACCGGTGGGGCCTCGGGACTCGGTCAAGCAACCGTGGAAAACATCGTGGCGGGCGGCGGCCATGCGATGATCCTCGATCGTGAGAGCTCGCCCGGTCCGGACCTGGCCCGGACGCTGGGCGATCGCGTGCGCTTCTGCGCCGCGGACGTCACCAGCCAGGAGCAGGTGCAGGCCGCGATCGCCGCGACGATCGAGGCCTTCGGAACGATCAACGCGGCGATCAACTGCGCCGGGGTCGGCGTCGCCGCGAAGACGGTCAGCAAGCGCGGCCCGTTTCCGCTCGAGCTGTTCACCAAGTGCATCGAGGTGAACCTGATCGGGACGTTCAACGTGATCCGGCTCGCCGCCGAGGCGATGACCAGGAACGAGCCCAACGGCGACGGCGAACGTGGTGTCATCGTCAACACGGCATCGGTCGCGGCGTTCGAGGGTCAGATCGGACAAGCTGCCTACTCCGCCTCCAAGGGGGGTGTCGTCGGCATGACCCTGCCCATCGCCCGGGACCTCGCGCAATACGGAATCCGCGTCCTAACCATCGCACCGGGTCTGTTCAACACGCCGATGCTCGCGATGATGCCGGAGGAAGGGCGGCGCAAGCTCGGCGCGCAGGTGCCCTTTCCGTCGCGACTCGGCGAGCCGCGCGAGTTCGCCGCGCTGGTGCGCTCGATCCTCGAGATCGCGATGCTCAACGGCGAGACCCTGCGCCTCGACGGCGCCATCCGGATGCAGCCGAGTTGAGCGCCGGCTGGTGG
>Ga0163155_10004889_pt1 | contig 13533 bp, 15 predicted proteins | sample OliLakLV19SP4G1_FD_148611 | JGI IMG/M metagenome (GOLD analysis project Ga0163155, IMG submission 148611) | Freshwater microbial mat bacterial communities from Lake Vanda, McMurdo Dry Valleys, Antarctica - Oligotrophic Lake LV.19.SP4.G1 | ecosystem: Environmental > Aquatic > Freshwater > Lake >...
TTGTCGTATGGGCGTGCGCAACGCTGATCCGGGTCGAAACCAGCGGCCCAGCCAACGCGGCAGATCGCGACGCGGCGGTGCGTCAGGCGAATTGACCGGGCGCAATGGCGGAGCATCCGATTATTGCAACGCTCCTCTTTTGGAGGATGCAACATGTCACGCACCGTCAGTTTCGAAGAACAGCGGCGGATCGTTCTGGCCGCAGTCGTCTCTACCACCGCCACGGTATTCTTGCTCAGTTGGCCCGCCTTCGCACAAAGCAGCCCGACATCGACGCTCGTCGGCAGTTGGGGTGGCAGCGGCCGCATTTCCTATAACGATGGGTCGAGCGAGAGCATCCGATGTAACGCTTACTACACCGGCGGTGGAAACCAGCTGTCGATGGCCATCCAATGCAAGAGCGAGACGAACGCTATCAACTTGCGCAGCAAGCTAAAGATCGAAGGCACTCGCGCCTCGGGCGACTGGGAAGAACGGACGTTCAACGCCAACGGAACGGCCAGCGGCAAGGCGGGTGGCGACAGCCTCTCGTTAAGCATTGGTGGCGGTGGTTTTACGGGCACGATGGCGGTCAGCTACACAAAGTCGAGCCACAGCGTCCAGATCACGACCCAAGGCATCGCAATGAAGAGCGCTAACATGTCTTTCACGCGCCGGTGATGCGCCTGTGATGCGCCTGTGCTGCGCGGTGCGAATGAGGTCCCGTCGCACGTTCTGGCTGGGCCGTTGACGCCGGGTAGACGCAGCTCGCTGAGCAGCAGTTCAACGCGCACGATGTCGATGGTGTTGGACGCACTCATGCCGCCACCTGTAAGGATTCTTGTTCGTCGCGACACGCCTGCGGCGCGTCCGATTTGACGATGGCCGCCACGAACGCCAGTTCGTCGTAGGCTGAGAGAGGCACGACCGCCACGTCGATCAGCGGCACCGATGCTGGATCAGGCCCGAAATTGGCGCGCAAGAACGGCAGATCGGGCAACCGGCCTGCATCGATGTCGGCGTCGAGCACCTCGGCGAGTTCAGCTTCGCAGGCCCGGTCGTGGCGTCAGCGTCAGAATTTGAGCCGTGATGGCAAGAGCGATTTCGGCTGGATTGCGCGCATCGAGCGAGAGCCCCGCTGGGCCGTGTACGCGGGCAATGAAGGCCTGATCTAAGCCTAACTCTTGAAGCAGCAGGATGCGCTGCGCGTGGGTCCGTCGGCTGCCCATCGCGCCAACATAGAACGCTGGCGTTTGGGCGCATCTGGCGAGCAACTGGGGTTCCCAGTCGTGATCGTGAAACAACAGCACCATCGCGGAGTGCGCATCTAACACCGACGCATCAAAATCCTCAGGCCGTGTTAGGTGCTGAGAGCCTTGAGCGACGGGCGATAGTCTCGCGAGCACGGCTTTATCGGGCGACACAATCTGCACGTCCCACTCAAGGTCTTTAGCCAAGCGTGCCATGAAGTCGACGTGCACGCTGCGCCCGGCAATAACGACCCTGACGGCTGGCACATAGCGGCGGATAAAAAGCTGATCGCTGTTGAGATCGGCTTGGGCATCTTGGTGGATGATAGCCGCAGACACGCGTGCTGCCGGGTCGATGGCAAGCGCCACCGTGCGGCGCTCAGCGACCGCGCTGGCGACGCACTCCAAAGTCGTCGTAGTAATGACGGGGTCGAACACGAGGTCGAGGCCAGAGCCGCACGGCAGCACGACATCTACATATTTCGATCCATTGCCATAGCGCACCGCCCGCGCGACGCCATCTTTGATGACATTGACAGCTTCAGCGACAATAGCTGCCTCCGCGCAGCCGCTGCTGATGTGCCCGACGTAGTCACCATGGACATTCACAGTCAACTGGCTGCCGGGCCGTCGCGGTGACGATCCTTCAACGCCGACAAGGGTCACGAGTGCCGATGGGATCCCCGCACGCCGCCATTCCAAAAGATGGGGAACGACAGTCTCTGTGAACAAGGGATGTTCTGGCGCGAGGTCTGCGTACTTAATGTCGGTGACCATGGTCAGACGCCGTTGGAACGGGTGCGTTGCTCAGCGATACTGACGCTTCGACGTGAGGCGATGGCGTAGCAGCTGGCATGAACCGGATTTGGCGCTTCCGAGACGTCGTGCCTTGCACCCATATGCTGCTCGCCCTTGCACATGTTGATCGTTACACGCTCAAATGTTGCAAGCGGCTCAATGAAACACTCTTCACCGGAAATAGATCACGGCACCAACTGCTGCAACTGCCGCAGCCACCAGCAAGGCAACCCAAACGGTCGATGATCTTTTGGTCGCAACCGGCTGTCCACCTCCAGGCGATGCGACGAGCTCACCGAACTTGGCAAAAAACTGCCCCGCCAGCATGTTGACCGTTCCCTCGATCAGACGCCCAGCAAGCTGTGCAATCTTGCCGTTCATGTCGGCATCGACGTCATAGCTCAGTTTGGTGCCAGCACCGTCTGGCACCAGTCGCACCTTGGCTGCCCCCTTGGCCCCGCCCATGCTGCCTGCCGAGCCCGAACCGACAAGAGTATAGCTATTGGGTGGGTTGAGGTCGGTCAGCTCCACGTTCCCGTTGAAGCGCGCCGAAATGGGCCCGATGCGGGTCGTGATGGTTGCTTTGAACGCGTTGGGGCCGGTCTGTTCCAGGCTCTCGCACCCAGGCAACGACTGGCGCAGAATGTCGGGATTGTTCAGCCCTGCCCAAACCGTTGCCTGATCAGCAGCAATATTGTTTTCGCCCGTGATTTTCATTTTTTGACGACCTGGAGGAGTTGAGGGGCGGCTGGTTCTTGCCAGATCGTGGGCCTGGTTCCAAGCCCATCGCACTTGGCGCGAGCGCGCCGCAGCTGGATGATTTCAGCCAGGATAGAAATTGCAACTTCTCCGGGCTCGGCCGCACCGATGTCAAGGCCTGCGGGCGCCGTGATCCTGGCAATATCGGCTGAAGCAAATCCGTCCTGCGCCAGAGTGAGTTGGATATGCTGCGCTTTGGCGCGGCTTGCCACGAACATAATACGAGGGCAGGGCGATGCGAGTGCCGAATGAAGCGCGGACCTATCGCCCGACCCCTGCGTTGCCACCAAAATGAACCCACCAGCAAGACCAGAGAGCTGAGGCAGACCGCCAGGCGGCACTTGACGGGCGCCCGGAGATTCGTCAGCCGACATGCAGCGGATCGGTGTCACGTTGGCGTGGCGCGCGAGCACGAGGACACGGCGGGCGATTTCGCTGACCCCAAACACCACAAGCGGGGCTGGTGGGATGACGGGTTCAATGAAGAAGTCGATCTCACCCCTGCTGGGACAAGCCGTGGGATAGCTTTCCACATCGACCGCTACAATCGCTGCAAGCTTATCTTTTGGAGCCGTCCGCACGAGGCGCGGCTTGGCCTCGGCAAGGGCAGTGCGCCCCGCTTTGATCACGGCAGAACGGACGCAGCCTCCGCCAACACAGCCGATCAGTGCACCGTCCTGAGTGACAATGGCGCGGGCACCGGGTTTTGCAGCGGTAAGTCCGCTGGTACGGACCACTGTCACCATCACATAAGGCGTAAGGCCGTCCCAATTGCGCTTAAACGTTGCGACCAGGGAGAGCCCTTCGTCAAGCGGCAGCCCGTCCAAATCAATCCCTTCGTCATGCTCGGACAATGGCATCCTCCAATGCGGCAAGACTGTTGAGATTGTGGGCGGCGGCGAACAGATCGATGTGCCGACGTGCGGCGGTCATTCCGGTGCTGACCGGCTGATAGCTCTCGCGCCCCAGCAACGGGTTGAGCCAGATGATGCGATGACAGCGGCGCTTGAGGAGGAGCAACTGCTCGTCCAGCACACGTGCCTCGCCAGTGTCGAAGCCGTCGCTGAGGATTATGGCGACCGAGCGCGAGGAGCAGAAGGAGCGCGCGTATTGCTGGTTAAAGGTTGCCAGTGCCCCACCGATCCGAGTGCCGCCCGACCAGCCCTGGCTCATCAGCGTCATCCTCTGCATCATCCGCTCGGGATCGGCATCGCGGAGCGCGCCCGTCACATGCACCAATTTGGTGTGAAAGATAAACGACTGCGCCTGCTGGAAACGTCCCGTCAGTGCGTGCACGAATCGCATAAAAAAAAGCGAGTAGGCGTCCATCGAGCCAGACACATCGACGAACAGCAGCAGCGATACCGGCGGGGTTCTGGGCCGCTTGTGCAACAGCTTGGCGGGGATTGCGCCATGGCCGATGCAGCGCTGCAGCGTGCGGCGAAAATCCAATATGGTGCCACGTGTTGCTGCTCGTCGTCGGCGGGTGATGGTGTGGCGCATTCTGGCGCCCAGCCGGTCGGCCAGTGCGAGCAGTTCAGCCCGCTCCTCGGGGTCAGCGACGGTGCCAAAGTCGACAGTCCCGGTCACAGCTCGGCGCGAGGCGCCGCCCAAGAGTGACTGCGCGGCCTGTCCCACCGCATCAACTTGAGGACTGCCTGTTTCAGCCTGATCTGCCCAGTCGAAATAACGCGCCAAGCCGGAACCTCCAGCGCCCGCGCTGGCCTCACGCCCGCCAACACCCCGTGTCTGGCTAGCACGCGTTTCGCGGAACACGGTGCGCTTGAACCGGGCACGGCGCAGCCAATAGGCGTCGAAGATGTCATCGAACCGCTGCAGCTCGGAGCGCCGGTGACACCATAGCAAGCGCAAGGTGAGCTTCAGCTGCCGGGCGGTGGGAATTGAGCTCGATCCCGTTCGAGTAGCAAGCGCTGTGATGGCATCGCTGACCTCGCCCGGGCCGATCGAAAATCCATTGTCGCGAAGGAGGCGTGCAAACTGGGAGAGACGCGCATTGATACCGGGTGCGTCAGCCATTGACAGCCCCTTGACTGTCTCGCGTGCCATCGCTGCTGCGCTTGGCGATAGCGCCTCTTGATGAAGGACGCTCACGCGGCCCTCCCTGCCAGTCGCTGGAACACGGCCAGAGGCACTGCGTCCCGGTCCTCCCGCGTCTTCAGCACGCACAACAGGCTGCGATGCACAGCCTCCGGATCGTCCGTAATGCCGCCAACGTCAAGGCCGACAAGGGCCGCCGTCCAATCCAGCGTTTCAGCGATACCGGGCATCTTTTTCAGATCCTGCTGGCGCAGCCCTTGGACGAAGCCGACGATCTGGCTGGCCAGCACCAGCGAACACTGCGGCACCTGGGCCTGGACGATGCGCAACTCCGTCGCAAAATCGGGATAGTCGATGTAATGGAATAGACAGCGCCGCCGCAACGCGTCAGACAGTTCGCGGGTACCGTTCGATGTCAGCAGTGTCAGCGGTATGGATTTCGCAGCGATTGTACCAAGCTCTGGGATCGTAATTTGATGGTCCGCCAGGACTTCAAGCAGGTAGGCCTCGAATTCCTCGTCAGCCCGATCGATTTCGTCAATCAGGAGGATAGGGGGTGTGTCCTGCGAGATCGCCTCCAGCAGCGGCCTCTTGAGTAGAAACTCCTCCGAAAACAGACGAGCGTCGCTTAAGGTTGAACCTGCCGCTTGTGTGGTGGCAATGGCCAGTATCTGGCGCTGATAGTTCCATTCGTAGATAGCGTGCCCCGCATCTAAACCCTCATAGCACTGCAGCCGGATGAGCCTACGCCCGGTGGCCTTTGCGAGGGCCGTGGCGATGAACGTTTTCCCCACACCAGCTTCGCCTTCAATCAGGAGCGGTCGCGACAACGTTTGTGCCAGTGACAGGGCCGTCGCCAGCGTTTCGTCGGCAATGTAGGCAGCCTCGCCGAGGCGCTGCTGCACCTCGGCTGGACTGCTCGGCACGAGCATAAACGGGGCAACCGTCTTCATGTGTGCAGGCCAAGGCTTCGGCCATAGTCCCAAAGCCGTGCAGCGGTATGGGGCATGTGTGTATGCACGCCACCAACCTTAGAAAACGCATCATTGATCGCATTCGAGAACGCGGGCACACCACCCACGTGCGGGCTCTCGCCCACGCCCTTGGCACCAATTGGGTGATGGGGGCTTGGCACCTCCGTGAAATCGGTCTCCCAGTGCGGCGTCTCGACGGCAGTCGGCAGGAAATAGTCCATCAGGCTCGCCCCGAGCACGTTGCCGTTGGCGTCGAAGTCGATGAGCTGGCCCATGGCCACAGCGAACGCTTCCGTTAGACCGCCATGAATTTGGCCCTCGATGATCATCGGATTGATGCGCGTCCCGCAATCATCCAGCGCATAAAATCGGCGGACCTTCGTTTCACCCGTATCAACATCGATATCCACGACGCAGAAGTATGCGCCGTAAGGGAACGTGAAGTTGGGTGGATCGTAATAATCAACCGCCTCCAGTCCCATCTCCATTCCGGGGGGTACGTTGTTGTAGGCAGCCCAGGCGAGCTCCTTCATCGACTTGCGTTTCTCCGGCAGCCCCTTAACCTGGAAGCCATCCACGTCCCATTCAAGGTCGTCGTGGTGAACCTCCAGCAGGTGCGAAGCGATGAGCTGCGCCTTCTGCTTTATCTTTCGGCCAGCCCGTGCGCAGGCGGCTCCTGCAACCGGCGTTGATCGTGAGCCGTAGGTGCCAAGACCATAGGGTGCGGTATCTGTGTCACCTTCCTCGATTGTGATTGCAGAGGCTGGTATGCCCGTCTCAGTCGCAAGTATCTGGGCGTACGTCGTCTCGTGACCCTGACCCTGCGACTTGGTGCCTAACCTTGCAACCGCCGATCCCGTCGGGTGCACGCGGATTTCACAGCTGTCGAACATGGCAATGCCAAGGATATCGCAATTTTTGCTCGGACCCGCACCCACGATCTCGGTGAAGAATGAAATACCGATGCCCATTAGCGAGCGGGTCTTGCCTGCCTTGAAATCGGCAACGCGTTCAACCTGCTCGGCACGCAACTTGGGATAGTCGACAGCCTCCATCGCTTTGGCCATGGCGGTCGGATAATCCCCGCTGTCGTATTCCCAGCCAAAAGCTGACTTGTAGGGAAACTGCGTCGGCTGGATAAAATTCTTGCGGCGAAGTTCAGCGGCATCCATGCCAAGCTTAAGTGCCAGAACTTCGATAATTCGCTCAATCGTGTAGGCCGCTTCCGTTACGCGAAACGAACAGCGATAGGAAACGCCACCGGGTGCCTTGTTGGTATATACCCCCTCCACGCTCACATAAGCTGTCGGGATGTCATAGGCTCCTGTGCATATGTGGTACATACCAGCTGGATATTTCGATGGGTCCGCACACGCGTCGAATGCACCGTGGTCGGCCAACACGTTGGATCGCATGGCCAGCAGCTTACCGTCCTTCGTTGCCGCTAACTCGGCCGTGATGTGATAGTCGCGAGCAAACGCTGTGGTTGAGAGGTTTTCCATCCGGTCCTCAACCCACTTCACGGGCTTGCCGGTGACGATGGAGGCGACGACCGAGCAGACGTATCCAGGATAAACGCCAACCTTGTTGCCAAAGCCGCCTCCAATGTCGGGCGCAATAACTCGGATTTTATGCTCTGGAATATTGGCGATAAGAGAGGCCACGGTGCGCACTACGTGGGGGGCCTGGAATGTGCCCCACAGCGTCAGCTGGCCGGTGATCTTGTCCATGCTAGCAACGCAGCAGCATGTTTCCAGCGGACAGGGATGGACACGCGGGTGGGCGAGATATTGCTTCACGACCACGTCGGCCGCAGCAAATGCAGCTTCTGTCGCTGCCTCATCGCCTGCCGTCCACGTGAAAATATGGTTGGGATGTTTGCGCGGGCCATGGGCTCCGTGGGTCTTATCCATGATGTCTTCGCGCAGCACGGGTGCGTCGGCCGCCATGGACTTATGGGGGTCTACGAGGGCTGGCAGTTCTTCATATTCGACGATAAGCGCGTCGGCACCGTCGGCTGCCGCATAGCGGTCCTTTGCCACGATGAAGGCTACTTCCTGATTCTGGAACAAGACTTTGCCGTGGGCAAGGACAGCCTGCACATCGCCCGCCAATGTCGGCATATAGTGCAAGTTGAGCGGGACCAAATCGTCTGATGTGATGACCGCCAGCACGCCCTCTACGGCGAGCGCGGAGGCCTTGTCGATTTTCTTGATCCGGGCGTGGGCAAACGGGCTGCGGGCAAAGTCGCCAAATAACATGCCGGGCAATTTCACGTCGTCGACGTAATTACCGCGTCCTTGCACGAAGCGAATATCTTCCGTCCGCTTGCGCTTACAGCCGATACCTTCGAGCTTTATCTCCCGCTCGGCCGAGAGATTGCGGACCATTTCGTTCATTCGGCAGCCTCCTTGATGCGCAGTTGCTCGGCGGCGTATTGTATCGACTTGACGATATTCTGGTAGCCCGTGCAGCGGCATAAGTTGCCCGCAATTCCCATCCGAATTTCTGCTTCCGTCGGGTTGGGGTTTTCCTTGAGCAACCGGTAGGCGCGCGTAATCATGCCCGGCGTGCAGTATCCGCACTGCAGTCCGTGCTCCATGCGGAACCCCTCCTGAAGGGCGTGCAGGGTGCCATCGGCGTGGGCCATCCCTTCAATCGTCGTGATCGATGCACCGTTGGCCTGCACGGCAAACATCATGCAGCTTTTGACAGAGCGGCCGTCGAGATCAATGGTGCAGGCACCACAGTGGCCGGTGTCACATCCGATGTGGGCACCGGTCAGATTTATTCGTTCACGGATCGTGTGGATCAATAGTTCCCGATCGTCGACCCGTTGCTCGTGAACCTCGCCATTGATCGTGAGCGTAATCAACGATTTAGCCATCCAAACATCCCTCCTGCCTTGCCGGTTTTTGGTGCACCGGTCGCGCTCGCGCTGATGCTAGTCGCGCCAATGTCCCCCGCCCGCTCTTTGGCAAGTTCAAGCGCGCGGTGAACCATCACCCCGGCCATCCGCGTGCGATAAGCCGCACTGCCACGGCCATCGGCCGTTGGGTTTGTGATGGCCTCTGCGGCCAAGACGGCGGCAGTAATCGCCGCAGGCTCAAGCGTCGTACCGGTCACAGCGGCCGCGGCAGCGGTTGCACAAAGCGGCGTATCTGAGACGTTGGTGAGCGTAATGGAGGCTGATTGCACCTTTCCCCCTGACATTTCGAGGATGACGGCGGCGGCAGCGGTGGCGTAATCACCAACTTTGCGCTTCAGTTTGCAATAAGCGTAGCCGTGGCCCGTTGGCGGCCGCACAAAGCTGATCTTGGTAATAATCTCGCCGTCGTCCAACGCTGTCACGTACGCCCCGCGGTAGAAGGCCCTTGCAGAAACCTGGCGGGATCCTTTCAGGCTCTCGATGGTATAGATGGCGTCGAGGCACTGCATAACGGCTGGCATATCATTACCTGGATCGCCATTACCGATGTTGCCACCCAGCGTCCCGCAGTAGCGGATTTGGGGGTCGGCAATTTGCAAAGATGTCTCATGAATGATCGGGCAGGCCGTGAACAGTTCCTGCGATTGGATGAGCTCGTGTTGCGTGGTGGTCGCGCCGATCTCAATGCGTTTATCCGATACGCTGATGCCTTTGAGCTCGCTGATGTGTCCTAGATCGATCAGGGCAGTGGGCGTCGCCAACCGCAGCTTCATCATGGGTATCAGGCTATGGCCGCCAGCCAGAACCCGGCCATCGGGTCCTGCATCCAGCAATAACTTGAATGCGTCTGTTTTTGTAGCTGGCCGATGGTAGTCAAACTTTCCGGGTATCATTCCAGCGCATCTCCCGATGAATTGGTCTAACTCACGCATCCTGATCATCGTTAAGCGCAGTTTCACGCCTGCGCGGGCCGAATATCCGCATCAGTCTAATCTTTGGGATCATCCCACGTGACCGAGGCTAGCAGTATACTACCGCGACAACCAGTCAGATCGGCCAACGATGCGTAAATTTTCGCAGCACAAACAAATAATGTGCACAGTCACTGCCGTCAGCCCGTCCGTGGTGAGGCGATCAAGATGCGTTCCCGGATTAAGGGTTCGACGAGCAGGGATTGGATCTCACCGAATTTGAAGTGGCGGTAACGGGGAACCGAACCAAGCGCCATCACAAGCTGCCCGACGGTCGCCTGAACGCGGCTTCTGATTTCGGCAATCTGACGATGGAGTGCTGCAGTGTTCGGCAACGGCGCTGACCTGGTGCTGGGCCTGTCGCTGGCGGAAACATCGCCGCGAAACTCGGCAGTTGTGCCGATGGCTCTCCGTGCGATGCCATAAAGCCGCTTGTCGCCTGCGCCGGTTGGTCAAGCGCTGGAATAAAGCTGGCGGATGCGTTCGTCGTTGTCTGTGCAGGGGGACTGTGTGCGACTTTTCCATTCGGCCCCGCAGCAACCTGCTTCTTGCGGGGCGCGCTCGGACTGTTGCAGTAATGTTTGCGTATTGGCGACACGCGGTGTCCGATTTATCTTCGGGTCCGCCAAAGGCCCGTTAAGCACGTTATCGCACCGGGGCGGCGACCGAGGCTTGCTTGCCGACCGGCGTCGGCGCGCTACCACCCGTACCCGCACCCGACCGACTACGGATCAACTCGTCGATCTGGACCGATGCAGCGGTTGCCACATCGTTCGCTGTCGGCCCCCAGGCGCCGCTCAGCGCGCCTTTCTCGACGGTGTTGCCTTGCGAGACGGTTGCCATGCGGTTGCCGTTCCCGTCCTTGACATCCCAGGCGATTTTCACCGCCTCTTGACCCTGGTCGTTGGGTGTGGCGGTCACTTGCCCTTGGACTTTGTAGGCCGACGGTGCGCTGCCTTCGACGACTGAGAAACCCTTGCGCTTCAGCTCGGACTTCAATGCTGCCGTCAGCGCCTTGTCGCCGTCGCCGGGAGCGCCGGTAACCGGGAGAACCGCGACCGTGAGGGGGCCGCTCGGTGTAGCGGTTACAGTGGCGGGCTGCGGTGCCAATGGCGCATTGGCGGCGATCGGCGTTACATTGGCCGCCGCTGGAGGCGGCGTCGCCGGCGATGCCGATCCAGGCGTCTGCGGCCCAGATGTTTGAGGCGATGGCGCCGGGTTCAGGCCCGATGGACTTGGTGCACCTGCTACGCTCGCGGCAAACGATGTGGCGGTTTTGGTTGCAGCGGCCTTGATGATTTCGGGCGTTACGCTTGGCCACAGATCTTTGACCTTGGCGCCCGGCTTGGGCAGCGGCTCCTCGCCGGCAAGCCGGTTGACCTTCTGGCCCTGTGCGTCAAGCACGTCGAAGAAGTACGAGAACTTCGCCGCCGTTTTGTCCTTCGACGCTGTGCCGTACCCGCGCAACTGATAGTCTGCGGGTGGAGTCGAGCCATCTGCAACGGTGATGACGCGGAACTTCGATTTGTCGATCGCGTCCGCAACGCCAGTTTGGATTTGCTTATTCAGCGGGTCGGGCGCTGCCAGCACGGGATAGACGGCCACGGTCTTAAGCTTAGGCGCTACCGGAGCAACCGACGTTTCTGGGGGGTTCGACGCGAGCGTCGCGCCGCTTTCGCAGCCAGCCAAGCCGGTCGAAGCAAGCACGGCGGCAGCCAGCGCGCATTGGAGCGACTTTCGCGGTGAACCGGCGCGGTTGCGGATCATCCAAGCAATGGTTTGAGCGATCGTCATGGGTGACGTTCCTTGTCGGTCATGCCCCCGCTGTGCCTCCAAACATTAGCACTAGCGTCAAGATACGCCACCTACTAAAAGCGCAAAACGGCTTCCGTTCGTAACAACTTAAGTCCGTTACATCGCTCTTGAAAACAAATTCTCCGGCAAGGTTAGGCCGCTGGAAGCCTGCGGTCTAGGCCCCAGCCGTGCCACCAGCCCTAAATCGGCTGGCATGCGGTCGAAACCCCGAGATTTCAGCCGTTTTGCTTGTGGATGAATTGGTTAGCGCAGCACGATAGCCGAAATTTGACGGCCATAGTCTGGCTCATCGCGGTGGGTTGCGCGCCGGTACGAGTAGAAATTCGATTCGTTGGCGTACGTACACGGCGCCAGCCGCTCGACAGACCCGAGCCGCAACTTGGTCAGGCGCGCGGCGACGTATGACGGCAAATCGAACCGCGTTTTGCCGGGCTCGACACAGCCGATATCGTCGCGATTGGCGGTTGCAAGGTAGGCCGCGTTGTCGGGATCGTGGGCCAGCAACTGCGCGATAAAATCCGGCCCGACCTCGTAATTGTGCGGATTGATGCAAGGGCCGAGTGCGGCGACGATCCGCTCGCGGCGGGCACCAAGGCCCTCCATAGCAGCGACAGTTGCCTTAAGCACGCCCGACACGGCCCCGCGCCAGCCAGCGTGGGCCGCACCGATAACGCCGGCCTCCGGGTCGGCAAACAGCACCGGGCAGCAGTCTGCGGCCAGCACGCCGATCACGAGACCGGGTTTGTTTGTCGCCATGGCGTCGGCCTGGGGCAGGTGCTCGCGCGCGAGATGCTCGCTGACGACATGGGCGGCTGCGCTGTGGACCTGGTACAGCGTCAGCACGCGTTCGTCGGTCGCGCCGAGGGCGCGGGCGACACGAGCACGGTTCTCGAACACTGCGGCGGGATCGTCCTTCGAACCGAGGCCGCAGTTAAGGCCACGGTAGAGCCCCGTGGACACGCCGCCAGCGCGGGTGAAATAGCCGTGGTGGATGCCCCGGACAGCCGACAGGCTTGACGCCATGATCGGTGACAGGTCAGCGGGCTGATCAGAAGCAGGGGCTGCGGATTTCGGGTCGGGCATCGGGGGCACCCTGTTGGCGAACGGGGCAGCGGGTGCGCTGCTCTATGACCCTCGCCGTTGGATGCTCATCGCGCTACCAGAGGCCTCCGCATCGCGTCGTCTGACAAATTGGCAAGGTCGCAATTTTTACAAGCCGTGATAGGACGCCATGATAGGTTGAGTGTCGTTTTGACAGGATGGACGGCATGGACGAAACCAAGATCGATGCGGCGATGATGGGCCGCCTCGCCGCGTCGCTGACGTTCATTTGCGGCGCCGACCACCCGACGACGGTGGCGATGCGAACCGCTGCGGCGTCTGGCACGGCAAAGGACGTGAAGGCCGCGCGCACGGCGTTCCTGAAGCTCAAGCACGGCGACCGCCGCGCAGCCCTGACCATGCTGGAGGATGGTGAGTAGGGAGGTAGCGCAATCACCTCGCCAAAGGGCACCACTATCGTGCTGGTTTTCCGATTACCGCCACCAAGTCTCGACCCCGAGCCAGTCGAACGCAGGATCAGCTGATACCAGTGTAGCGCCTTCGACGAGCGCCTGACCGGCAAGCATCCTGTCGAACGGATCTTTGTGTGGGGCTTTGATCTCTGCACCACGAACGGCGTGGCTGGAAGTTACGGCAATCGGCTCGAAACCAAGTTGACGAACGCTATTGTCGAAGTTGGACAGAAAGGTAAAATCGAATTCAAGCTTGCCGATATGGTATTTGACAGCGATCTCCCAGGCAGTGGCGGCGCCGACGAAAACGGTGTTTGAGGCACCGAGCATGGCACCGCGCGTCGCAGCTGGAATGCGCTGGTACGAACCGGGTTGATTGCTGACACTTTAGACCGGGCTGATGCCTGACAGGTTTATGTTGCTCGAATCACAGGAGATTCGAGCGATGCCCTTTCAGGAGACGTGTGCCTTGGCAGAGCGTATTGC
>Ga0163155_10004892_pt1 | contig 13530 bp, 13 predicted proteins | sample OliLakLV19SP4G1_FD_148611 | JGI IMG/M metagenome (GOLD analysis project Ga0163155, IMG submission 148611) | Freshwater microbial mat bacterial communities from Lake Vanda, McMurdo Dry Valleys, Antarctica - Oligotrophic Lake LV.19.SP4.G1 | ecosystem: Environmental > Aquatic > Freshwater > Lake >...
AGCTTACGCGGGATACCCGCCATCTTCTGCGCGACCAGCGCCTCCCGACCCACGAAGCGCTCCTTCGCCGTGAGCTTCACCAGCCACGCGAGGTTCGCTTCGAACGGCGTCACGGTATCGTCGATATCGTTGCCATACAGCGCCATACCCATCTCCAGTCGCAGCGTGTCGCGTGCGCCGAGCCCGGCGGCCGTCACGTCGCCGCCGGACATCAGCGCGGCCCACAGCGCGGGAGCATGTTCCTGCGGAAAATACAGCTCGAAACCGTCTTCACCGGTGTAGCCGGTGCGACTGATGACGACATCCTCGATACCTGCCACCGCGCCGATCGCGAAGTGGTAGTAAGCGATCGCGCTCAGATCGACCGTGGTGTGTCGTGCAAGGATCGCAGGCGCCACCGGCCCCTGGAGCGCAAGCAGTGCGGTAGCCGAACTGACATCTTCCAGCAACGCGTCGAACGTCAGTATCCGCGGCTCGATGTGCGCCCAGTCCTTGGCGATGTTCGAGGCGTTGACCACCAGCATCAGATGGTCCTCGAATCGATAGACGAGGCAGTCGTCCTCGATCGTGCCGCGTTCATTGCAGAACGTGGAGTAGTGCGCCTGTCCGACCGCGAGCTTCGATACGTCGTTGGTGGTGACATAGTTCACGAACTCGATTGCGCCTGTCCCCCTGACGAGGAACTCGCCCATGTGACTGACATCGAACAGTCCACACGCCTTTCGCACCGCGTGATGCTCAGCCGAGATGCCACCGGGGTACTGGACCGGCATCTCGAAGCCGGCGAATGGCACGATCTTGGCGCCAAGTGCGACGTGTGTGTCGTAGAGGGCGGTGCGCTGGAGCGTCTGAGAGTCGGACATTGCGGGAAGCGGAGGGGAGGTGCCGAAGCAGCACTGCGCTCAAAGCTATGCAGCGGGCTCAAGACGAAAAGCCCGACGTCGGACACGTGCCGACACCGGGCCGTCTCGTGTAGGCGGACTGGTGTGCCGCCGCTACACCATCGGCCGATCCTCGGGAGAGATCCAGCGCGGCGCGTGCGCGGCGCCGTCTGTGTCCCTCACCACCCGATCGACCCGCTCGTCGACTGCCGACCCCGTACGTTGGCGCGGCTCTGCACCCGAGTCTCCGGTGTAGCGGCTACCGTAGAATTCCTCGGAATCGAATTCTTCCCGGTCATAAAACGTCGCGAGGGCCGCGTCTCCCCGGCGCGGCCATGCAGACAACACGAGCTCCTCGTGCTCGCGCTCGAGCCGCCCGCCGAGTGTGTATCCAGGCAGCGCACGCATCGCGCTGGCTGTTCGACTGACGATCACCCGATCCTCGTCATCGACCAGACGTGCAGCGCCGATCGGAATCAGGACACACCGATCGGTGGCGTTGGATTGCTCCACATCGAGCTTCACGACGAGATAGCGGACTTTCATCTGCTCCAGGTCCACGAACATGTCCTTCACGGTTCCGACGCGCTGGTTATCGGCAGAGGTGACAGCCCACCCGCGCGGATCAGTTTCACTCTCGGCAATACGGTAGTCGTCCAGCTCATCGAGCGGAAAGGTGCCACTCTTCCGGTCTGTCGTCATGTAAAGTCTCCATTGAATTCGGGTTGGACGAGCGCGAATGGTGGAAGGTTCAGCCATCGCCTAGTGCAGATCCTGCACCGCGCGACTGGCGGCGAGAAAGAAGGCGGCTATCCTGTCTTTCTGCGCAGGGAGGTCGGGCTCGGAACGCATGCGGTTGGCCGCGTCGCGCACGCGAGTAGCAGCGTCGGGCGGAAGTCTCCCTGCAGGAAGGGAATCAAAGGCGGCTGCCGCCGCGATAAACGCCGTTCTGGCCATATCAGCATGCCGGGACGACTCGGCGGCGCTGTTTTCGATCGCGTTTGCCTGAGCGCGCATCGTCGCGGTGGTGGCGGTGGTCGTATTGCCGGGCATGGCGCCATCCAGCACCATGGACAATCGGCGAATCCCTTCTGCGGTGTACGCGTGCTGCTGATCATCGCCGCGCCACGCGCCACTGTCGGACACGAACGCGACAAAGTCCGCAACGGTATTGGTAGACGGGTCGTCTCGCACGGGAGACGCGGACGAATACGCTGCCGCGCTGTCCGTGCGCGTGTCAGCCTGCGCATTCGTCAAGACGGGCTCGCGAGAGCCCCGACCGAAGAACCACCACAGTGACGCCAGGAGGAGCAACATCGGAATCATCCACGCCCACACGTCCCTCGGCTTCTTCTCAATCCGGATCTCGGCCATATTTTCGCTCGCGGTAAAAGAGTATCGGATAGTCGCCCCGGCTCTCAGGCCACGGCAACACAATCATCGACCAGTATTCGCCATCACTTCTGCGACCGGCGCAAAAGGAAGAATCGGTGCATCGATCACCAGTTCGGTGATCAGAGCACGGTTGGGGTCCGAATCATCCCCTGACTCAGCATCCTCCGCTGCGCCATCGTCCGCTTCCATCCCGACTTCTCTGGCCGTCTTCAGCAGGACCTCGACAGGATTTGTCTCCGGCTTGTGCACATCTCTCAGCTCTTCCATCGTCAGGTCATGCAGTGTATCGAGCGACACCCGGGGCTCCGAGACAATGCAGTGATTGGTGATGATGGCGCAGCTGCCGTTCTGGAGACGGTGTGGTTTGCAGCGCGCATCCGCCGCAGGCGGTCGCGTGAATGGTGAGACGACTGGTCGCGTCGCTACCAGATCATGACGCTTCCTTCGCAGAATGCCCGCTCGATCCCGCTGCACTCATGGACCGTTCGCGATGCAGACTGACGGTCGAGCGCGAGGGGGAACGGAATCGGCAGTTCCGGTGGTAATGCGTTCGCATGAGACGGTGGCGCGAACCGGGAGACGAATCGTGTGAGTGTTGCTCGCATACAACCTCCGATGAAGAAACAGAAACGGCGCAGACACACCGCGAAGTGTGCGTGCGCCGTCAGCCATGGAACCGTGAGATCCGTTGCTACGACTTCTCTGATTTTGTTGCCACAGGCATCCCGCGAGCGGCGGGTCGACCTTGACTGAGAATAACTGCGATGGTCGACTCCTGCCCTGCAGCGTACCGAGCATCATGACTCCGATACTGATCAATCAGACAGCTGCCCGGTGCCATGGCGACACGATGACTCGATGCAAACGTGATGCCACATCGGAGCCTGAGGTCGGCGTCGAATCACTCTCAGCTTCCGAATCGAAGCCGCATGACGCGCCCTGGCGAACTGAAGCGAGTCCGGCAGGCTCATCGCGAAGGGGCTTGCTCGTCAGACAACTTTGCAATACGATATCTTCGTACTGCAGACAATGCGCGATTCTTGCGCCTGCCTGATCGCACGAGCACGTTGGCTCGTGAGACGACGGCGCGAGCGACCATCTGGTCGCCCGCGCCTTTTTTGCATTCTGAATTTGAATCGCACCGCGACGACGCCGTGCAAGGAGTGGTATCATGGAACTGACCATCCAAGGTCGGGCGCATCGCAACTCTCCACCACATGGCCCTTCGATTGAAGCCGGAGAGATGCCGCAGGCGGTACGCCTGGACACGCTCGACCGGACCCTCGAACAGTGTCTGCTGGACACACAACGGCAGGTGCGCCGATTGGAAGCGATTGTCCTTCGCCTCTCTGCGGTTGCATCCTGAACGCCGGAGCCCAGGCTTGGCGCGCTGTCGTTGATCAGGGAGAGCGATCCACGACGGCAGAAGAAGGTGAGCGGGTTTTCACTTGATTCGCACGCGGTGCTCCAGTGTGGCGCGCAATCCTGCAAGATAGACATCGCGCACGGTCGTACGGTCATCGCGTTGACGGTTAGTAATGCAGATGGGTGATGGAACCGCACGCGGGGGTCCGAACTCCAGCGGTTCACAAGACGTGAGGATGGAACGGCACAACGAGATGTCACACACCATGATCACAGAGGCGTGGCATCAGTCCTCACAGTCAGGCGTCAACAATGCGCGATATGGCGCCCGGGACTTTGCGATGAACGAATTGCACGGCGACGATGGTGAATCAACGGGTGGTAGCGGGAACTGAAAGCTGGTGGTTGGGGACGATCTGGCGCAAAGTGCGGACATACTCAGTGACGTGCTGCGACTGATGGGTCATGAAGTTTTTACGGCGTGCGACGGCGCTCGCGGCGCACACCACCTTCTTGCCAGAAGCGTATCTCCTCGACCTGGTAATGCCAGGAATGGACGGCTTCGAGACCTGCCGAACCATCCGCAAACTGCCTCGCAGTGAGTCCGTAGCAATTCGACGTTCTCCGGGTGGCGCCATCAGGACGATCTCGGCCGCAGTCTGGAGGTGGGGTTTTCAGCCCTCCTGCTCAAACCAGCACATCCCAGGGACGTCGTGAAGAGCCTGTCGGGCATCTTATCAACCCGAAAGCCACCCAGTCCATGGTTTCCCGCGTGAACCAGGGCGTATGGCACTACTCCTCGCTACTCGAGCGATCGCCGGCCGGCGTGCACTTGCACTTCACCCACCTGCTGTGAGCGTCAGCAGCTGCGTGATGAACGCTCGCTGCGACGCGCGCGACGGGTCGCCCTCGTGTCGGCCAATCCATTCAATGAACAAGGCACGACTCTCCGCTGCACCAACGCCCCCGAGGACGACGGGATTCGTCGCATCTGGTGATGTCGGCGGTGCAACGCGCCCAGTACCTGCATCCGCGGGTGCCTTGAGCCCGTAGATGATCGTGGTGACGCCCGCCTGCATGGCAGCCCCGGTGCACATGACGCAGGGCTCGAGGCTGGTGACCATGAAGAGATGGTGTGTGTCGGCAAACGAACCGGCGGCTGCCGCGAAGGCGTTGATCTCCGCGTGTGCGATCGGATTGCCACTGGCGACCATGGTGTTATGTCCACGACCCATGATCTCGCCGGCACCGTTGAGGATCAGCGCGCCGATCGGCGCCTCTCCCGCCTCCAGTGCAGTCCGGGCCTCGCTGAGCGCTATCTCCATCCAACCGCGCATCACATCGTGAAGCGGCGCCCCTTGCAGCCTGCTCATCTGGTTCTCCCGTAGAAGCAAGTGGTGCTGACAGTCATCGGCAAATCTCGGCGATCAACTGCTGGACGTCGGGCGGCTTGGTAAGGTGCGCATCGAAGCCAGCAGTCAGGGCGCGTTCACGATCGTGCGCTCCTCCCCAGCCAGTGAGCGCGATCAGCCGTATCTGGCGCGTGGCGTCCTGCTCACGGACCCTGCGCGCAACGTCATACCCGTTCATTCGCGGCATGCCGATGTCCAGCAACACGATGTCAGGCCTGAATGACGCGATCATCTCAAGGGCCTCGATCCCATCAAATGCAATCTGCACCAAGTGCCCCTCCAGCCCGAGCAGGATGGCCATACTTTCAGCAGCGTCCTGATTGTCGTCAGCGACAAGAATTCGCTTATGCACCGTGCCTGGTCCATCGCCACGAAGCACTTTCTCGCCTCGCGCCGCTGCTGTGGCCGGCGCCAGAGGCAACACCACGACCAACTCACTACCGCACCCCGGCCCGTCGCTCGATGCCCGCACCGCACCACCATGCAGCTCCACGATCGCCCGCACTATGGAGAGGCCGATGCCGATGCCGCCTTCTGCGAGCTCGAGCGATGCCTCTGACTGCTGGAACATCCCGAAGATATGCGGCATCACAGCCGCACTCATGCCGACGCCACTGTCGCGCACAAACACTTGGACCTGCGTATCGTCCACCTGCGCCAGCATCTCGATTCGACCCGCGGGCGCCATGTACTTGATCGCGTTGCCCAGAAGATTCGAGAAAACCTGAGAGAGCCGCACCGGATCAGCGAAGACCATGGCGCCACGGGCAGGCACCTCAATGCTCAGAACATGCTGTTTGGCCTCCAGCCGACGACGCACGCTTTCGACAGCGGACTTCAGTATCGTGTCGATCTCGACGTGTTCACGCTTCAGCTCCATTCGCCCCTGCGCCAGACGTGCAACATCCAGCAGGTCATCCAGCAGCGTTGCCATGTGTGTCGCTTGCCGGGTGATCACCTGATGCGCCCACCGGATCTGCTCCTTCCCGACTCCCGGCATGGCGAGGATATGTGCCGCGTTTCGAATCGGGGCCAGCGGATTCCGCAACTCATGTGCGAGCGTGGCCAGGAAAACCTCCTTCTGGCGGTCAGCTGCCATCAGTTCTGCTTCATCGCGCTTCGCGATCGAGATATCGTGCACCGTACCGATCATCCGTACGGCGCGATCATTCTCAAACTCGACTCGGCCAGTGGCACGGATCCAGCGCACCACGCCAGCGGTGTCTCGCACGCGATACTCAGCGTGATATGAACCGCCGAGTACGGGGTCGAACGCGGCGTCGAGTGCGCGCTGGGTGAGCGCACGGTCTTCCGCGACGATGCCGCTCATGAACACATCGTATGTGGTGTGGGAGGATTCGTGTACTCCCCATAGCGCGCTGACCCTTCCATCCCACTCAATGACGCCGCTACGGATGTCGTATTCGTGAATCCCGAGACTCGCGGCGTCGGTGGCAATGCGCAAGCGAGTCGCCGATTGTACCAGAGCCGCCTGTGCAAGCTCACGTTTCGTGACGTCGATACCCTGTACGAGGATACCGGTGACCGGGCCTCCGGTATCTCGCAGCGGCTGATAGACGAAATCGACCAGTCGCTCGACGCCGTTGAGGATCACGAGGGCGGTGACGCCGGAATGTGCTTCACCTGTTTTGAAGACGCGATCCATCATTTCGATGTAGCCTTGCGAAACAACTTCGGGCAACGCCTCTGCGACGGTCCGACTGATCAACTCCGGTCCGCGGCCGACAAGGGCGAAGTACGACGGGTTGCAGTATTGAAAGCGATGTTCAGGACCGCGCACCACACAGATGAAACCCGGTGAGTGTTCGAACAGCTGTTGAAAACGATCGAGATCAGCCCGCACGCGGGCATCCTTCATCACGCGATCAGTCGTTTCGTAGCACAGGACCAGCACACCACCGACGCCATGTGGTGCATCGTCGTCATGAATCGGACCGTAGCGGTACGTCCAGAAGACGTCTTCAATCCTGCCGTGCCGCGTAATCGGTACGAGCTGATCTTCATGCCAGGTTGCACCCTGCCCCCTGCGCACCAGCTCGATCTGCGGCCCGATGAGTGGCCAGATTTCGCTCCACGCCACACTGCCTGGCATGCCTAGGATCCGTGGATGCCTTTCGGGACCAAGCGATGCGGCGTATGCGTCGTTGTAGAAGCAGGTGAGGTCATCACCCCAGAAGATGAATACCGAGTGATTGGTGGTCAGCATCATACGCACCATCGTGCGTAATGGCGCGGGCCACTCGTGCGGCGATCCAACGGCAGTTGCTGCCCATTGGTGCGCCCTCATCGCGGCACCCATCTCGCCGCCGCCGTCCAGGAACGATGGTGGCCTGGGCGCCACTCCGTCCATGGCGGCAGCGAAACCTGCTTTGTCAGTGCGCGAGAATTCTGAAGGCGACTCTGAGAGGGGCGCTGCGCCGATCGGGCCGCGCCGCGGCTCACTCACCCCCGAATCCTGCGTGACGCCGCATTCAGCCTGACGATCGCCGCGTTGAGCACGGTGGCGAAAACAACCCACACCAGATACGGCGCAATCAGCCATCCCGCGCGGGCGTCGAGCCGTCCACCCACGAACATCATCACCAGAATGCTGGTGAGAAACGGCGCAGTTTCGAACAGCGCCAGATCCGGCCGCTGGCGATGAAAGAAGAGATAACTCCAGAGAACATTCAAGCCCGCGCTGGCTGCAAATACGCCGCCAAGACGCCATCGCTCACCATCGCTACCGGTAGTCTGCCACGCGAGAACGAACGAAATCGCTCACAGGACGAAGATCGCACTCCAGACGGGCCCGAACAGCCAGTCGGGTGGCTCCCAATGCGGCTTTCGAAGCTGGTAATACCAGAACCTGCGTTGCGTGAGACGCGCGCCTCCAGCGGCCGTGACTAGCATGGCACTCAGGGCCAGGACGCCTGGGAGGATGAATTCTGACAGGGCGCTCACCAGCTGCCAGTTTCTATTGCAGTGTATACCGCTGCAGTCTGGTCAGTCAGCAGCACAGGCATCGTGTTCGTTCTCAGGCGAATCGGGTCATGTTTCAGTTTCGAGTCGCGTGGTCTGAAACTCGGCGAACAGGGAGCAGAGTACGGCGAATGCTGCGGACGCATCCGCACTGTCCGGCGAACGAGACACTGCGCATGAACGAAGTGAGCCGACACCACGCTACGCCGCCCCATCGAGGTCATCATGCGACCCCGAGCTCCTTGATATCCTGTGCATCGTACATCGTGCGCGCCGATCTTCCGGAGACGACGGCGCCGGGGAGTGGCTGACGAGGACCGGGATACGGCACATAACTCTCGGGCACACACGCCACCTCGATCAGCCCGAGGCGGCGAGCATCGGCGCGAACCGAATCCAGTCGCGCCCACTCACGCCTTACCCTTTCGAGCTGGGTGCTGTTGATACGGCTGACGATCACCGCGTTCCGAATGCCAACGCGCAGTTCATGCACAACATCCCTCGAGCGGACATTCACGGCACACATTTCTGACTCCAGAGACAGGAAGGCGGCGCGCGAGTCCACCGGTGAAGGTGTCTCACGCGCCGCCAACGAAGGACCACGAATTCCCACGCTACAGCCAGCCCGATCCAACGCGCCGCACACCACGCATTGGATCTGCATGTCGATCAGAGATTACCGCAAACGCTGGTTCAGTGCTGGTTAACCGCGGAATACTGCCGAAGTCATCGGCTCCCAGGCAAAGTTCGACGTATGCGTGTTCATGTTCAGCTGCGAATTCGGCGGCGAATTCGTCGGCGCACTCATCGGCGCACTATTCCGTCGTTTTGCAGCCGACTCACCCGCGTCTCTAGCCCGAAAGGCTGGCATTGTCTGCTTCCGCACTTCCCTACGCATAATGCCCGTTCGCTTCGAGCTCTACCGACAAGGCGACCATTGACACAGCGAAGCTGACCAGGATCAGCGACGCGTCGTATCACTCATCCCGTTCATCCCGACCATCTCGTCCGTGAAGCTGATTGCCTCAACTTTGCCGCCCCGACGTCCAATCAGCACGATCGTGTATGCCGAGCCAGCCTTCAACGTCATCGGCTTCAGGTTTGACACGGCAAGATTGCGATCATTATGGCGGATGACGAATGAAGCGTTCCCTGGCGCCACATCCTTGAAACCAGCTTCTGACCCGTAGTCCACGTCGTCGAACAACGCGTCTTTCTGTCCAGTCAGCATCACGTCCACGTCATCGAGTCCGGGCGCTGCGTGCACGACACGAATTCTGGCTTTCCCTTCCTCTGGAGACAGTTCGTCGCGTGTGATCTTCAGCGACGCGACTCCCTCGCGATCTGGCAGCGCGAAGATGGTGTATCGACCGCCGTCACGCATCGTCTCGGTATTGCTTGCCATACCGGTCATCGCGCCTGGCGTGCCGAGGGCGAAGGTCTTGACGTTTTCCCGCAGTTCCTGGTACGGCGTGACGTCACCGAACTTCACGCTGGAGAATACCGCGACGGAGTCGCTGCTGACGCTTGCTGGACTGCCGCCGGGCATGGCGTTCACAAATCGCACCATCGAAGTGCCACGCGCGTCGGCGGTGGCGGCAGAAGGTGAGATGGTACCTGCAGCACTATCGCTGATTGTGGTCTCGACCGCGTTATTCTCACCCTTGGTGCCGCAGGCGGAGAGAGCACCAATGGCGACGGCTGAAATGGCGTGGGCAATACGCATGGTAGAACTCCAACATGAGAGTGAGGATCCTTCTGCTGTCGCAGCACTCCTGCTGCGACACATGAGATCGGTACAACAAAAAAGGCGCGCGCTATTCAGCACACGCCTTCAACAGACAGCGACGTTCGCTGCCGATAAGGGATCATCGGTCCGCCAACCGCGGGCGACCGCCTTACGCAATTGCATCATTCATGCCATTCACTGCGTGGTAACGCCGCTTGCTGTTCGGTAGCGACTCCTACCGTTCGCTACCGTACTCCGCCGTTTGCGGCATCTCGCGGCTGGTGCGCGGATCGCTGGAGCAATGGTCAGAGCGGAAGACAACGCGGGTATTACACGCGAGGCACAGCAGGGGAGCTGCGCGAAGGGCCTATGCCCGAGTGCGCGAGCGAATCGCTAGAGCGCAGCCAGCGCTTCCGCCACGGCGTCGGCGTGACCAGCCGGCTTGACCTTTTCAAAGACCTGACGCAGCACGCCCTTCGCATCGATCAGGAAGGTGGTCCGTTCGACGCCCATGTACTTCCGGCCGTACATGCTCTTCTCCTTCCAGACGCCGTACTTTTCGGCAATCACATGTTCGGTGTCGGCCAGCAGCGTGAACGGCAGTTCGTACCTGGCTTTGAACTTCTGGTGGCTCTTCACGCTATCCGGGCTGACACCAAGGATCACCGCACTGCCGTTCCTGAAGCGCGGTATGAGGTCGCGGAACTCGCACGCCTCGGTGGTGCAGCCCGAGGTGTCATCCTTCGGATAGAAGTAGAGCACGACGTTCCGGCCCTTGAGGTCCTCGAGGGCCAGGGTTTCGCCGGTGTCCGTCTCGATGGTGAAGGCGGGAGCTGCTTTTCCGATGGTGGGCATGAATGTGACAAGGTATGTGTTGAGGCCGCGCTCGATCGGGCGCGCAGTGTCTCGCCAGATGATCGATGATCTACGCCCGCACCTGCCCGGTATGCAACGCCTCCCCACCCAACAGCACCGCCATGACAGCCTTCTGCACATGAAGCCGGTTCTCCGCCTCGTCAAACACGCGGCTCTGCGGTCCGTCGATCACGCTGGGCGTCACTTCCTCGCCGCGGTGTGCCGGCAGGCAGTGCAGGAAAATTGCACTCTTTGCCGCACGCTGCATCACGGCGTCGTTCACGATGTAACTCTGGAACGCGTGCACACGCTGTTCACGCTCCGCTTCCTGGCCCATCGACGCCCACACATCGGTCGTCACCACCGTCGCGCCGTCGGCAGCTTCGGCTGGATCACGCATCAGGCGCACGTCGGTCTGCTTCTGCGCCCGCGCCAGCAGTACGGGATCGGGATCGTAGCCCTCCGGGCACGCCAATCGCAACGGGAAGCCGAACGACGCCGCCGCGTCGATCCACGAGTTCGCCATGTTGTTGCCATCACCGATCCATGCCACGACCTGCTTGCGCTCGTCGTTCAGATGCTGGCGCACCGTGAGCACATCGGCGAGCACCTGACAGGGATGCTGCAGATCGGTCAGGCCATTGATCACCGGCACCTGCGCGTGCTTCGCCAGATTGAGCACGTCATCATGCGCGAAGGTCCGGATCATGATGCCATCGACGTATCGCGTCAGCACCTGCGCCGTGTCGGATAGCGGCTCGCCACGACCAAGCTGCACGTCGCGGTCCGACAGAAACAGCGCGTGCCCGCCGAGCTGGAACGTGCCGACTTCAAACGACACGCGCGTTCGCGTCGACACCTTCATGAACAGCATCGCCAGCGTCTTGCCACGCAATGGGCGCCGATCGTAGTCGCCACGACGCATCCGGTCGGCGAGGCGCAGCAGCGCGTCGAGTTCGTAGCGATCGAAATCCGGAATCGCGAGAAAGTCGCGGTGTTGACGCTCGGCGGACATGGCGGCAGGAGCGGAGGAACGAGCGGCGGGCCCAGAATGGAACGAAATGGACCGGAAAAGGTGTGAACCTAGTGGCAATGGCGACGTCGTCAACGACCGCGGGTGCTCAGAGGATGTAGCGCCGAAGATCCTCGTCCTGCGAGACGTCCTCGAGACGGGCTCGCACCATCGGCGCATCGACCACGATGCCCTCGGCCCCCGACTCCGGCAGGCCGTAGAGCAGCTCCTCGAGGAGCGTGGTCATCACGGTGTGGAGCCGACGCGCACCGATGTTCTCCATCCGGGTGTTGCACACCGTCGCCACCCGCGCCAGTTCGGCAATGCCGTCGGCGGCGAAGGTCAGCGACGACCCTTCGGACGCCACCAGCGCGGCGTACTGCTTCGTCAACGCATGCTCGGGCTCCGTCATGATGCGCACGAAGTCCGATTCGGTGAGTGGCTGCAATTCCACCCGGATCGGAAACCGGCCCTGCAGTTCCGGAATCAGGTCGCTGGGCTTCGACACATGGAAGGCGCCGGCGGCGATGAACAACACGTGATCGGTCTTCACCATGCCGTACTTCGTCTGCACCGCCGACCCTTCGACGATCGGCAGCAAATCGCGCTGCACCCCTTCGCGTGAGACATCCGGACCGGCCTGCCCACCGCGCTGTCCGGCGATCTTGTCGATCTCGTCGAGAAAGATGATGCCGGTCTCCTCGGTCCGTTCGATCGCTTCGGCAATCACGTCGTCGCGATCGAGCATCCGGTCGAACTCCTGCTGGAGCAGCACCCGGCGCGCCTCGGCCACGGTCATGGTGCGCCTGCGCGTTCGCTTGGGCATCATGTCAGCCAGCATCTGCGTGAACTGCTCCATGCCTTCCTGGGCACCGGGCTGATTCAGCATCCCCATCATCGGCGCCGCCGACATGGGCATGTCCAGATCGACGCTGCGCTGTTCGAGCTGTCCTTCGCGCAGCAGCGCACGCAGCTTGTCGCGCGTCCGCTGATGCCGATCCTTCTCCGCGTCACTGATCGGCGCGGTGGTGGCGGCGCCAGATGCGCCAACCAGAAAAATGTTCGGCGACGCGGGTGTTTCGGCCTCTTTCAGCGACTCACTCGGCCTGGCCGACGTGGCGGGCTCGGCGGGCGCCGGCAATAACGCGTCCAGCAGCCGCTCTTCGACGCGCTCGGTGGCCTCGCTGGTGATTTCCGATTCGCGCTCGCTGCGCACCAGGTCCATCGCCGCTTCGATCAGGTCGCGGACCATCGATTCGACATCGCGCCCGACATACCCGACCTCGGTGAACTTCGACGCCTCCACCTTCACGAAAGGTGCGGCGGCCAGTTTCGACACGCGCCGCGCGATTTCCGTCTTGCCACATCCCGTCGGGCCGATGAGGATGATGTTGTTCGGCGAGATCTCGCGCCGGATCGTGTCGGGGGTATGCTGGCGCCGCCACCGGTTCCGCAGCGCGATGGCGACCGCTTTCTTGGCGCTCGACTGGCCGATGATGTAGCGATCGAGCTCCGCGACGATCCGTCGCGGCGTCAGATCAACGAGGCGCGCGAGCGCCCTGGCAGTGCGCGGCGACGGCATCGGTCAGGCGGTGGGTTCGAGGACGGTGATGTTGGTATTCGTGTAGACACAGATCTCGCCGGCGATCTGCATGCCATGTTCGACGATCTCGCGTGCGCTCATCTCCGTGTGCCGCATCAGCGCACGCGCCGCCGACAGCGCGTAGATCCCGCCGGAGCCGATCGCCATGATGCCGTCATCGGACTCGATGACGTCGCCATTGCCGCTGATCGTGAACAGGGTGTCGTTGTCGCCGACGATCAGCAACGCCTCGAGCCGCCGCAGCACGCGGTCGCTGCGCCAGTCCTTCGCCAGCTCGACCACCGCCTTCGGCAGAT
>Ga0163155_10004904_pt1 | contig 13515 bp, 9 predicted proteins | sample OliLakLV19SP4G1_FD_148611 | JGI IMG/M metagenome (GOLD analysis project Ga0163155, IMG submission 148611) | Freshwater microbial mat bacterial communities from Lake Vanda, McMurdo Dry Valleys, Antarctica - Oligotrophic Lake LV.19.SP4.G1 | ecosystem: Environmental > Aquatic > Freshwater > Lake >...
GATTCCGCACGTCGTAGACCTGCGCGAGCTCGGCTCAGTCGATCGTGCACGCCGCCCACGAACGATTCGGCATCGATCGCGATTCGCTCGAGTTCCATGCGTACCGGGGAGTCCGGCGGATGGATCGCTTCCCAGACCGGTCGCATCCGATCGAGCTCGCGCCGAACTTCGGCATCGGACCCGATCGCGAGGTACGCATCGACGATGGATCGACGCAGGACGAGGCCAAGGCCCGGATCGAGAGCCGGTCGCGCATCCAATTCCGCGGAAGCTCTGGCCAGGGCGTCGATCACGCGCGCGTCCCGACCCGAGCCGTCGGGGTCCGCGCTCCTCAGGATGCTCCCCTGGAAATCAGCCAGCTCGCGGTTCGTGCGCGCTTCCGATTCGAGCTGTCTCAACCGCTTCTGAGCCAAATCCTCGGCGAATTCGGCCCGTTCCTTCGCGACGACGGCGCGATTGCGCTGCACGACCGCGACGATCGCGCCAACGACGATCGCGACGAGGATTGCTACGGAAGCTGCGACTACGATGCGGTTGCGACGCACGAACTTCGTCACGCGGTAGACGGTCGACGGTGGACCAGCGAGGACCGGCTCGTCGCCCAGGAAGCGTTCCAAGTCGCGAGCGAGATCCGCGGCGGACGCGTAGCGACGCACGCGTTCCGATTCCATCGCGCGCAACACGATCCACTCCAACTCCAACGGAATTCCCGCGCGTTTGCTGCTCGGAGCAGCGGGGGTGGATGTGCGCGCCTTCGTCAGCGCTTCGCTGAGCGAGAGCCCACGCAGATCGAGCGGCGGATCTCCGCAGAGCATCTCGTACAGCAGAGTCCCGATCGCGAAGACGTCCGCGCGCACGTCGATGGAGTCGAGGTCTCCCTCCAGTTGTTCGGGACTCATCGACGTGAGCGTTCCGACGAGCTCGCCCGCGAGCGTGGCGCGTGTCGCTTGATCGCCGAGTACCCTGGCGATACCGAAGTCGATGACCTTCACTATGCCCGACGCGTCCACGAGCACGTTGGAGGGTTTCAAGTCGCGATGGAGGACGCCGCGCTCGTGGCCGTGCTGGACAGCCGCGCAGATCTCGACCGCGAGACGTGCGATGTCGACGAAGGACAGCTCACGTTCGCGGACGTATACCGTCACTGCGCGCGCGCCCTCGATGAACTCCATCGCGAGGAACGGCCGTTCTTCGCCATGTTCGTCCACGTCCACGCCGGCCTCGTACACCTGCGCGACTCCGGGATGTCGAAGTCGTCCGAGCGCTTCGGCTTCGTACCGAAAACGACGGAGTGCCGCGGCGTCGACCAGAGAAGACTGCACGAGCTTCAACGCGACGCGTCGATTCGGGCGCTCCTGTCGCGCTTCGTAGACCACGCCCATCCCGCCCGCCGCGATCCGCCGGACCAACGTGTAGGCGCCGATGCGATCGCCGGCACTCGTCGGTCGAAGAGGATCGGCGGCACTCGGACCGGGAGGAGGCTCGAGGAATCCGCGCGCTCCGGTGTCGGCCACGACGAGGCGTTCGACCTCCTCACCGAGCGTGGGGTCGTCGGGACACTCGTGTTCGTACAACCTTCGGCGGGCAGGCACGTCCAAGTCGATCGCCCGCTCCAACAGGTTCGAGATGCGCTGCCAACGCTGCGTTTTCACGACGGATCGTCCGCGCCGGCCCCACCGAGCCGCGTGAAGAGCCAAGCGCGTGCGCTGCGCCACTCGCGCTCGACCGTGCGCGTGGAGACGCCGAGCACGCGCGCCGTCTCCTCCGCCGTCGATCCACCGAAGAAGCGCATCTCGACGACCCGCGCGGCATCCGGGGCGAAGACGGCCAGTTCCTCGAGCGCGGCGTGCAGGTCGAGCACGTCGGTCGATCGTTCCTCGAAGCCGAGGAGGAGAACGTCGACGGGGTCGCGCTGCATGTCGCCACCGCGCTTCTGTGCCTTGCGGGCGCGCGCACGATCGACGAGCAGGTTGCGCATCGCGTTCGCCGACACGGCGAGGAAGTGGTCGCGGTCGGCGAACTCGGGGAGTTCGCCCCCGAAAAGCTTCAAGTAGGCCTCGTGCACGAGGGCTGTCGGCTGGAGGGTCGAACCAGAATCGAAGCGACGCATCGCACCGTCGGCGATCGCGCGCAGCGAGGCGTACACGCGCGGGAGGAGGTCGTCGCGCGCGCGCTCGTCGCCCGTTCGTGCTCGCCGCAGCAGGCGTGTGAAATCCGCAGGGTTGTCGTCCAAGCGTCGAGCCTCGCGATCGACCCTAGCCGGGGCGACGCGAAGCGGCAACTGGCGCGTCGGCGGGCGGCGCGTGAAGGGGCGTGAGACGGTCCAACCGACGCTCCAGTCCGCGGTCGAAAGCGCATGCATGACGGCGAGATCGCGGTTAGGTGGTTCAGGCCGACAGGAATTCGCGGGGATCTGCGTCCGCGCCGCGAACTGGAAGAATCCCTGTCGGGCTCGGCAGGACTTCCGCGATCTCGGGTCGGCCGGAAAGACCTCGAGCTCGCGCTGCACCCCGGCCGGCCCCCGGGCTGAACAACGACGGACAGTCCTCGCCATGAAGCCACCAGTTCCCTTTGCCTGCTCGCGGCGTTCATCGCGCCCGCGACGGCGCAGTCCAACTCCGAACCGCTCGCGATGGGCCCTCGGCCAGAGGGCTCGCAGCGGAAGGTCGAGGCCGCGCCGGTCGTGTCGACACCGGCGCCCGAGCGCGATTCGAGCCGCGCGTCCGTCGCGAACGCGGAACGCGGCGCGGACCTCGGGGACGTCGAGCGGATGCGCGTGAGCACGACGGTGTTCGACCGCGTTCACTACACGACGGAGCGCGACGGATCGACGTGGGCCAGCGGCAACACCTACAAGGCACGCTTCGGTCCGGGCGGCGCGAAGTACCTTCCCGACGTCGGCGGCGACCCGTACGACGGTCCGGGCGCGGCGTACTACTGCGTCACTTGGCGGCGAGACTTCTCGATCACGGATTGGGACATCCATGCTCGTCTCGTGACCTCGTCGGGCGCGCCGCTCGGAACCCAGACCCTGTCCATCGACAACTCGGGCTCGTCGCGCGACTCGTTCCCGTCGATCTCGAAGTCGTGCGGAACGCGCGGCATCGGCGCGGCTTGGACGATCGCTTGGCACCGCGAAGTCACGACCACCAACTACAACATCCACGCGGCTCGGTTGTCGTGGGACGGACTGCTCCTGAACGGTCCGACCCCGTACACCTCGGCGCCGGGATTCGAGTACTACCCGCGTGCATCATCGCCGCTCGAGGATGGTCGCGCGCTCGTCGTCTACGGGATCGACAACGCACCCCAGGACGACATCGCGTACCTCTTCCTGAACGGGGGCTCGCTCCTCGGTTCGGGATCACTCACCGCACTCGACGCGCAGGCAACCGTCGCGCAGGATCAGATCGAGTACTCGATCGACTCGGACGGCCAGCGTTTCGTCGTGGCCTACGCCGAGAGCTTCCTCGGGAGCTCCTTCGACTACGACATCTGGATCAGCACGTTCACGCCGTTCGGCAACAGCATCTTGGCGACCGAATCGCACCGATCGCTCGACTTCACCGCTCTTCAATCGCTGCGCACGGACGTCGTTTCCGAGCGTTCCGGCGGCGCGACCGGTTCGAAAAGTTTCATCGCCTCGTGGGACTCGACCGGCAACGGCGGACACGACGTGTACGCTGGAACCTACGATCGTTCTCCCGGCGGGACGACCAGCGGGTTCTGCTTCGGCAATGGCACGACGGCCGTCCCGTGCCCCTGCTCCGACAACGGTGGGTTCCAATCCGGCTGTCCCAACTCGCAATTCGGTTCGGGCTCGTACATCACGTCGAGCGGATACCCGGAGACGGGTCCGGGTGACAACCTCGTGTTCCAAGTGAGCAACGTGCCGGCCAACGTGACGTGCACGCTCTTCCAAGGGACGAACTTCAGCACCGGCGCGGCCTTCGGGGACGGCGTCCGCTGCGTGACGGGCACCCAGATCCGCATCCGCACGAAGAACACGAACGGTTCCGGCTCGGCATCGTGGCCGACTGGGCCTGAGGCCGATGTCTCGGTGACCGGAATGGTCCCGGCCGCCGGAGGATGGCGCTACTACCAGGTCAGCTACCGCAACTCGGTGAACTTCTGCACGCCGGCGACATTCAACATCTCGAGCGGACTGCAGGTCCTGTGGCTGCCGTGATCGCGGTGCGTACGCTCGATCTCTGAGGTCAGAGCGTCGGAACGAGCGGAGCGTGGTGCGCGTGCGCCACGTTCCGCCTTGCCCATGCAGGGCGACTTTGCGTCGACCGCGAGGAAGCGCGTCGCGATCCACCGCGTCGAAGCCTCACCTCCGTGGTGGACGAGATCGCTCGCACTCTCGGTCGACGATGCTCCGTGGGGCGGGGCGCGCACGGACCACTCCACGCGACGAGGAGCGCGGATCGTGGCGCCGCGCATTTCGTGTCGGGCTTTGGACGCGTTCCGCGATCTCGCAGGGTGCCCCGAGAGTGTCGATTCCGCGCCTCCCGCGGGTCCGACATCGGGGAGAACTCCAGCCAACACCACTCACATGAAGCCCATCACGAACGTCCTCTTCCTCGCGGCCACCGCAGTACCGGCGTTCGCGCAGGCGCACACGCCGCGCACGGCCCCTCCCATCCCGACCCAGTCCTCCGTGAAGGTCGACGCCCCGCCGACGATCCCCACCGGGGCGCTCGTGCGTCCTCTGGATCTCGACTCGTCGAGCCGGGCGGTCGCTCCCAGCAAGCCCTTTTCACTCGGCGAGGAACGCACGCGTCTCGCCGGTGCCGAACTCGACCGCCTCCACTACACGACGCAGTTGGACGGTTCGACGTGGGTCAGCGGGCGGACGTACAAGGCGCGCTTCGGCTCGGGCGGCGCCACGTACATTCCGTATCTCGGCTCGCGCGCTCCGCGCAGCTTTCCGCTCGAAATGTCCCTCGCCTCGGCCAGCATCGACGGCGTCGACATCCCGTTGGCGCCGGCTGAATGCGCCGTGCGCGAGGAGAACCGCATCGTGATCGACCGCGGCCGAATCGACGAGGTGTACGAGCTCGCGCTCGACTCCGTGGAGCAGACCTTCGTCATCGGTGAACGTCCGCCCGCCGGTGATCTGACGCTGCGTGTGCGTCTCGAAACGGAGATGTCGCGGTCCGAGAGCGAATCCGGATTCACGTACTCGAACGAGCTCGGTTCCGTGCAGTACAGCCGCGCTTTCGTGCGTGAACGCGACGGTCGCCGCGTTCCGGTCAACTCGCGCCTCGTCGACGGCGGCGTCGAGATCGTCATCGCTCGACAGGTTCTCGACGATGCGGAGTTCCCGCTGGTCGTCGATCCCGTCATCACGACGTTCGCGATCGACACGGTGACCTACGACTCGGTGGAATCGGACGTGTCCTACGACCTCTCGACGAATCGCTACCTCGTCGTCTACGAGCGTCCGTTCACCGCGACCGACGGCGACATCTATTCCGTGTTCGTCGATGCGAACGGCGTGGTTTCGCCCTTGGTGTATCTCGACAACACGAGCGAGGACTGGCGCAGCCCGCAGTGCGCCAACATGAACGTCGCGGACCAGTTCCTGATGGTCGCGCAAGCGAGGAACATCTTGGGAGCCCCGGGTTGGAATGTTTGGGGCATGACCATCGATGCGCACACGGGCGCCTCGGGTTGGAAGACCTTGATCAGCATCGCGGACCAGACCGGCGACAAGGTCCTCCCCGATGTCGGCGGCGATTCGTACGACGGTCCGGGCGCGACTTCCTACTGCGTCGTGTGGCGTCGGGACTTCCAACTCAACGATCAGGACATCCACGCGCGCCTCGTGAGCTCGAACTCGACTCTCGTAGGTCCGGCGACGCTCCTCGTCGACAATTCGGCCAACACGCTCGACACGTGGCCGTCCATTTCGAAGTCGAACGGCGTCCTCGGCGGGGATGCGGCTTGGACGGTCGCGTGGCACCGCACGCTGTCGAGCACGGAGTCGGACATTCACGCGGCCCGCATCTATTGGGCGGGCGGAATCGCGAGCTTCACGACTCCGATCGCCACCTCGCCGGGCATCGACTATTACCCGCGCGTGTCGTCGCCGCTCGACGACGGACGCACGCTCGTCGTCTACGCGCACAACTGGGGGAGCGAACACGACATCTTCTACTCGCTCCTGTCCGGCACGACCGTGTTGTCGTCGGGCAATCTCTCAGGGCTGGAGCCCGCCGGATTCCTCCAGCAAAACCAGGTCGAATACAGCATCGACAGCGATGGACAGCGCTTCGTCGTCGTCTACTCCGAGCAGTTGACCACGATCGATTTCGACATCTGGGTCAGCTCGTTCGGCACCATCGGGTCACAACTCTTCGCGGTGGAGGCGCATGCCTCGCTCGACTACACCTCTGCACAGTCCTTCCGCACCGACGTGATCGCGAACCGCTCGGGAGGCGGAAGCAGCCGACGGTTCTTCTCGACCTGGGACTCGACCTACGACGGTATTCAGCGCGACATCCGCGGCGGCTTCTACGATCGGCCGATCGGCGGTTGGTACACGCCGTTCTGCTTCGGTGACGGGTCGGGCCTCGCGTGCCCGTGCGGGAACAACGGATGGCCGACACGCGGATGCGGGAACTCGTCGAACGCGAACGGTTCGTATCTGGGGGCCTCGGGGAACGCTCAGACGGGCGTGGGTGACGACCTCACTTTCTCCCTGGCGTATGTGCCGCCGAACGTGACGTGCACGTTGTTCCAAGGAACGGGGACGGCCAGCAGTCTGTTCGGGGACGGCGTCCGCTGCGTGGCGGGCACGCAGGTGCGCATCTCGTCGAAGAACTCGAACGCGTTCGGCTCGGCGACATGGCCGAGCGGCGCCGAGGCCGACATCTCGGTGGCCGGCCTCGTGCCGGCGGTCGGTGGTCGACGCTACTACCAGGTCAGCTACCGCAACTCCGCGGCGTTCTGCACACCGGCGACGTTCAACATCTCGAACGGCACGAGCGTGCTTTGGCTGCCGTGAGCTGCGGGACTCGAGCGGTCTGCGAAGTCCGGTGAACGCCAGCCGGCGTTCGCGAACTCGACCGCGGGGCGTGTCGCGTTGAGCGACGCGCCCCGCGGCGCAGGGGGCCGACCGCCTGCCAGCGTGACCCAGGCTGGCGTTTCCAGGCGACCCTGGACCGCGGTCCGCCGTTCAGAGGAAGTCGGCCGGATCGAATTCGTCGACCGGGATGATGCGCACGCGCGGCAGCGGCACGTTGAACGCGTGTGCATCGGTCTCGAGGTCGTGGATCTCGAGTCCGCGCGTTTCGAGATCGCGATAGGACGCACTCACGAACTCGCGGAACCCGAGGATGCCCACGCGCCGATCGGTGCCGAGCAACGCTTCGATATCGGGCAGGAAATCGCCGTCGTGGCTCGCGAGGAGGACGTTGCCTTCGCGCTCGCGCAGCGCCTGCAACGTGCGTTGGATCGCGACGTCGACCACGGATCCGTCGGCCGGTCCCGAGAGCGGAATCGGTCGATAGTTCAGAGCGAGCAGGGCTTGGATGAACGACGCGGGCAGGACGCCCGACGACGCGTTCAGGAAGAAGAGCCCCTTGCACGGCTTCGTCCACAGACGCGCCGTGAAGTCGCGCACGCGATCCCAGCGCGGACGTTGCTCCGGCGCCGGACGCAGGCCGAGGATGCTGATCCCGAGCGTCGCGTCGATGTTCTCGCCGTCGACGAGCAGATACGAGAGGTCGTGTGCCGACGTCATCGCGCGTACGCCCGACGCGCGAAGAGCAACGTGAGGTAGGGGAGCATCGTGCGCTTTTGCGGGATCAGCTCGAAGATGCGCCACAGTCGTTTCGGGTTCCAATAGAAAGAGCGGTAGGCCTTCTTCCGCAGTTGGAAGATCTTCTTCTCGGGCACGGCGGACAGATTGATCTCGGCCTGGTACGGCTCGTAGCTCGACCAGTCCGTCGGTAGCGCGTACCCGGCGTGCTCGACCTGCTTGAAGAGCTCCGTGCCCTTGAACGGGATCACGCGGAAGAACGCGGCGGTGTGGAAGGAACTGGACGACGCCCAGCGGATCGTCTCCTCCATCTCCTCTTCCGTTTCGGTCGGGAATCCCAGCATGAACGCGCCGTGCACCATGACACCCTGGGCGGCGATGAAGTCGACGATCTTGCGGACCTTGTCGATCTTCAAGTTCTTCTTCATGACCTTTTGCAGGCGCGGAGAAGCACTCTCCACGGCGACCATGCAGCGGTACATGCCGGCCTTCTTGAGCAGCACGACGAGTTCTTCGTCGAGGATATCGCCGCGGAATCCGTTCGGGAACGTCAGCGCGAGCTTCCAGCCCTTGTCGATGATCCCTTGCGCGATCCGTTTCGCGCGCTCGGGCCGGAAGTTGAAGATGTCGTCCATGAAGACGAGCTCCTTCACCCCGTACTTCGTGACGAGCATCTCGATCTCGGCCAGCACGTGCTCGGCCGATCGCTCGCGGAACGTCTTGCCGTAGCTGTTGTGGCAATACGTGCAGCGCCAAGGACAAGCGCGCGAGCTGAACATCGTCGCGAACTCCTTGTGCGCGTAGATGACGCCGCCGCGCGGGACCTTGTGGTACTTCGCGTGATCGACGAGATCCCACGCGGGGAAGGGCAGCTCGTCGAGGTTCTGCGGCGGCGGGCGGTCCGGTTCGTGGACGACGGTGCCGTCGACATGGCGCCACGAGAGGCCCTGGCACTCCGTCCAGTCCTTGCGACCGTCGCGCACACCGGCGAGCAGATCCGCGAACGTGAACTCACCTTCGCCGCGCACGACGAAGTCGACGTTCGTGTCCTTCAGCACGTCCTCCGCCGCGACGCTCGGGTGCGGTCCGCCGCAGGCCACGATCGCGCGCGGAAGGCGCTCCTTCACGAGCTTCGCGACCGCGTGCATGCAGCCGGCTTCGTACGTCATCGCGGAAAGGCCGACGACATCCGGCGCCAGCTTCACGATCGCGTCAACCGCTTGCTCGGGCGTCCAATCCTCGACCTTCATGTCGAGAACGTGCATGTCCTCGAACCCGCGCTGTCGCGCCGTCGCCGCGATCATCATCACGCCGAGTGGATGGACGTGGGTGAACTGCGTGTAGGGGTGATAGGTCTGGACGAGCGCGGTGCGCATAGGAGCGTGATGGTTTACGGGTCGACGCTCACATCCTACGCGAGTCGGCGGAGGCCGAGGCTCGTCACTTGGCGAACCTCAGCGATTGCACGCGGACCCCGAGGTCGGCGTCGCCTGTGCTAGGTCGGCGTCGCTTGTGCCAGGTCGGCGTCGCTTGTGCTAGGTCGGCGTCGCTTGTGCTAGGTCGGCGTCGCGGGCATGAGCTCGGCGTCGCGGGCACGAGCTCGACGTTGCGGGCACGAGCTCGACGTCGCTTTCCGTCGTCGGCCCCGGTGCGATATCAGGACGCCAGCTCTTCCTCGACGAAGCGACCGTCCTCGAAACGCCACGATCGCACTTCACGCTGGGCATGCCCGTCGATTGCGACGAGCACGTGCGACCACCCCGCGGACGCGCTCGCGCGATCATCGGGCGTCGGAACCGCGGCGTCGTCGGGTCGGGAACGCCAGATGCCGACGACCTGCAGACCGAGCGAGCGGGCTTCGACTTCCGCTGCATCGTGGCTGGCCGAATCGATGTCGAGCGCGCCCGGAGTGCTGTTTCCACCGCTCGAAACCGCGACGGCACGGCGTGCTTGCACGACAGCGATCGATCCTTCTCCGACCTGCCCATAGAGCATTCCACACACGGCGAACGGATATGCCTGCGCAGCCCAACGCTCGAGTTGGAACCGCTGGAACACCGGCAGGATCACGCTCGGAACGCGGAAAGGGCCGGCCTGGAACGAATGGATACTCGGGTGCTCGGACATGGTGGCCTCAGGATGGGCAAGTCACACGTCGGACGGTTTCTAAACAAAAGCGCGCCGCGGTCCGCGTGGACCTCGGCGCGCCCGTGGAACGAGGACGAGACGCCTAGGCTGTACGCGGTGCAGCGCTGTCGCGCCTACACAAGCCGTGGTCGGCGTGGCTTCGTGCCACGTACGACCAGGTGCTCTCCACGAAGACGATCATCGTCTCAAGAGCTTCCTCCGATCCAGCGGATCTGTCAATGGGGCCGGAGGACGATCGCGCCTTGATCCCACGTTTTTCGCGCGGCGAACTGTGCTCACGAAACGAGTTCGCGCTCCGCGAGCCACAGATGCCGACGTTGGTGCGCGAGGAGTACGGAGCCAGGCTCCACTCCGCCGATCTCGCCGCAACGCGCTCTACTTCCCACATCACCGGCGTGGCGAGCGTGTGGAGTCGAGCGTGGCTCAGTAGCGGTACGACGCATTCCCCCCCTGCTTTAGGGGTGGGCGAGAACGGCGGAGTGGAGCCTGGCTCCGTACTTTTCCCCCCCTGCTTTAGGGGTGGGCGAGAACGGCGGAGTGGAGCCTGGCTCCGTACTTCTTCGTAACCGCGCGCTAGCACGTTCACGACCGTCCGCGACCAAGACGTTCCGCTGACGCGGAAGCGACCATCGCCGTCGGTGAGTTGCTCGTCGGCGTCGAGGATCTTCGACCAACCCTGACTGCGACCGACGCGCGCGTTCGGGATCGGCGCGTTCGTCTCGCGATCGACGCCGCGGCCGTGGAAGACGAGATCGGGTTGCGTGGGGACGAGGATCTCGAACTCGCGGACCTCGCCCGCCGCGAGAGGTGTTTCGAGCTTCGCGGAACCGGGCCCGATCGAACCGTCGTCTCTGTGCGCGGTGATGGTGCAAGTCGTGCCATCGTCGAGCTCGGCGACTCCGCGCTCGTCGGTACGCGGCGCGTGACCGAGTTTGCCGTGGAAGTCGTCGACGTTGCGCCACGATTGTCGCGCACCTTCGATTCGTGCCGTCAAGCGCACGTTCGCGAGCGGCGCGCGCGTCTCGCTGGCGAGGATGCGGACGCGGACTCCGGTCCAGGCCGCGGCTGACGTCGCCGTCGCGGACGGTGCGGAGGCCACGATCGGCGCCGCGTCGCTCCGACCCGAGCCGACGGGCTCGGGCAGACCGAGTTCCGGGGCCAGATCCGGCATCGTCGCCGCGATCTTTCGATCCTCGATCCGAGCGAGACCGTGTTCCGCAGGGTCGGACCGGAACCACACGAACGCCAGCGTGGCGAGAAGCGCGAGGAGCACGGGCACGGGCAGAGTTCGTCACATGGGAGGCGATCGTCGAGACGTTCGGGTGCGGAAGTCGCACGGCGCGAGGCCCTGAGCCTACCCCGAGGTCTCGTTGCGGTTATGTCCTCGCAAGGCGGGAGCGACACCGCGACCCCCGACTTCTCGGGTCCCACCGACAGCCGTTGCCGCGATCGTCTGGTAGTCTCGAACACCCGAACGCGGTTCGCGCTCCCGCGAGCGCACTCGCGAACCTCGTTCGACCGACGGCCCCGCACGCACGACTCGAAGGCACCCCTTGGCACGCGTCGCGTTCATCGTCACCACCTGTCACGAGTTCGAGGGCATCAAGGTGCTCTCCTCGATCCTGAAGAAGCACGGTCACCAGGCCGATTGCTTCCTCCACAGCGAAGAGAAGGACTTCTACAAGGCCGTCCTCGACTGGAAGCCCGACGTCGTCGGCATCTATGCCACGACCGGCCAAGAAGCGTGGGCGTACGACTACATCCGCGGCTGGAAGAAGAATCTGCGTCACCTCAAGGTCGTGATGGGCGGGCCGCACCCGAGCCACGACCTCGAGCCGCTCCAGCACGCGGACGTCGTCGATGCGACGACGAAGGGCGAGGCGGAGTACGCGATCCTCGATCTCGTCAATGCGTGGGAAGCGAACCGGACGATCGAGGACATCCCGAACGTCGGATGGCTCGGCGCGGATGGCGTCGGCGTGCAGAACCACATCCGGCCGGTCGTGCAGGACCTCGACACCCTGCCGTTCCCCGACGTCGACGTCTTCTACAAGTACCCGTTCTTGGCGTCGAAGCGCGTGATGCAGGTGCACGTCAGCCGCGGCTGCCAGAACTCGTGCACGTACTGCTCGGTCGGGTTGATGAAGAAGGACTGGGTTTCGGGCCGTCGCGGCGAGAAGTTCAATCGCCAGAAGTCGGTCGATTACGTGTGCGAGGAGATGAACGACATCCTCGCGCGCTACCCTAATTTCAAGATGGTGAACTTTGGCGACGCTGCGCTGAACATGACGCGCGGTTGGATCCAGGAGTTCGCGGACAAGTGGCCGAAGCGCGTCGGCCTGCCATTCGCCTGCAACATCAACATCAACTACCTGAACGAGGACGACATCATCGCGTTGAAGCGCGCAGGGTGCGTCAGCGTCCAGTTCGGGCTGGAGTCGGGCTCCGAGAAGGTGCGCCTCGAGGTCTACAAGAAGGGCTACACCGACGAAATCGTCTACTCGATCCCGAAGCTCCTGCGGAAGCACAAGATCACGTACCGCACGAACAACATCATGGGGTCGCCGGCGGAGACGCTGGAGGACATGTTCGAGACGGCGCGCGTGAACAAGCGCATCAAGCCGAACGGTTGCACGGTGCTCATCTATCGACCGTTCAAGTCGACCGTGCTCGGACAGCAGGATTTCGCGCTCGGGCGCGTCGATCTGGAGCGCGACATCGGTCCGTCGATCCAGCACGACTCGATGATGAAGCGCACGGACCTGCGCGAAGTCGTCAACCTCCAGAAGCTCTTCAACGTCGCGGTCTACATGCCCGGCGGCGAGCAGTTGGTGCGCCAGCTCGTGCGGTTGCCGCGCAATCCGGTGTTCGACTTCACGTTGCTCGGGTTCCTCTGGTACCAGCACGCGGTCGTGTCGGGGTACGGGATGCTCGACGACTTCAAGTTGGGCATGAAGAACGTCGGACAGATCTTCGGGAAGAGCGGTACGCAGACGAAGCGCAGCTTCCTCGAGACGATGGACACGGGGAGCGACGCGGCAGTGCACTGAGAGCGTGTGAAGAAATCGAGCCTACACGCTCTCAGACACTATCTGCGCCACTCCGCGGCGCGTCGCCCGTGAATTCTTCACGAGCTCTGAGAGCCCGTGAAGAAATCGAGTCTACGGGCTCTCAGATTCAGGTGGCGACGCTTCGCGTCGCGAGAGCGTGTGAAGCAATCGAGCCTGCACGCTCTCACACTGGATCGGCGCCGCTCCGCGGCGCTGAGCCGGTGAAGTCTCACAAGCTCGGAGAGGGCGTGAAGAAATCGATCCTACGGCCATTCAGTCGATAGTCATGTTGGGCGGCGCCGCGCACGTCACGCAGAACGCGTGATGGGGCCCGACCTCGAGCCAGCGGATCGACCCTCGGTCGCGCGTGGTTGGATCACGCGCGGTGCGTTGGGCATCTGCGCCGCGACGTTCTTCTCGGACGTCGGGCACGAGATGGCGACAGCGGTCTTGCCGCTCTACCTCGGCGCGATCGGCGTCGGTCCCGCGGCACTCGGAGCTGTCGAGGGCTTCGCGGACTTCGTCTATGCGCTCGCGAAAGTGGGT
>Ga0163155_10004911_pt1 | contig 13500 bp, 7 predicted proteins | sample OliLakLV19SP4G1_FD_148611 | JGI IMG/M metagenome (GOLD analysis project Ga0163155, IMG submission 148611) | Freshwater microbial mat bacterial communities from Lake Vanda, McMurdo Dry Valleys, Antarctica - Oligotrophic Lake LV.19.SP4.G1 | ecosystem: Environmental > Aquatic > Freshwater > Lake >...
TTTCGAACAGGTGCGCGATGTCCTTGGCCAGAACCCGCATGTGGGCCATCGGATCGCGGCGGACGAGTTCCTTGTTCATGTAGCTTTCCCACGTCAGGCGCTGGACGTCGGGGTCGGCGCACATTGACACGAAGCGCTCGCGCCGCTTGTCGTTGCAATAGAAGAAGTGCTGCAACAGCCCCAGGATGAAGAACACCCGGCCGTGCAACTTCATGAAGCGCCGCCGCGCGTTGGCGAGTTGGCGGACATCGCCTGTCGCTAGAAAATCATCGACGGCATCGGCAGCAAAGCGCCCGCCTAGCATCGCGTAGTAGATGCCTTCACCCGAGGCCGGGGCAACGACGCCAGCGGCATCGCCAGCCAGCACCACGTCGCGGCCATTGTCCCAGCGCTTGGCTGGCTTCATCGGGATCGGCGCGCCTTCGCGACGAACGGTCTCGGCGCCTTGAAGCCCGGACGCTTCGCGCAGTTTCGTCGTCGCCGATTTGAGCGAGAAGCCCTTGATGGCCGAGCCGACGCCGACGCTGGTCGTATCGCCATGCGGGAACACCCAGCCATAGAAATCCGGCGATACTTTTTCTTGATAGAACACGTCGCAACGGGTCGGCAGGAAGCCGGTTTCCGTGCCCTTCGGCGAGCGCACGATCTCGTGGTAGGCGAACACATACGGCACTTTGGTTGCCTCGGGCACGGCGGCGCGCGCCACCGCCGAGTTGGCTCCGTCGGCGCCGATCACCGAGCGTGTTTTGACCTGATGCATCTCGCCATCGGCCGTGCCGTCTGGCGATCGCGACTGGTAGTTTACGGTGGCAATCCCACTGTCATCGCGGGTCAGCGACACGAAGCTGCCCGTCGCCCGCACCGCGCCGTTCGTGGCAGCCCGCTCGCGCAGGAACTCGTCGAATGCGTCGCGATCGACCATGCCGACATAGCCGCCATCGATCGGCATTTCGACTTCGCGGTTGGACGGCGCCACCATGCGAGCCGATTTGATTCTGGCGACCAGCAACTCGGCGGGGATCTCGAACTGTTCGACGAGCCGGGGTGGAACGGCGCCGCCGCACGGCTTGATGCGCCCGGCCCGGTCGATCAGCATCACCTTGTGGCCTTGACGGGCCAGGTCGTTGGCCGCCGTCGACCCCGAAGGCCCGCCGCCGACGATCACGCAATCAAAAATCTCGCTGGTGTTCATGTCAGTGTCCTCAGCCATGAAGTATGCCTATTCGGCCGGTTGCAGGCGGGATGGCCCTATTGGTGCAGTGTCTTGTGGTGCAGTGTCTTGTCGGTCGTCTTGCAGTGTTCGGGATGCTTGCGGCGACAGCCACGCGGCCAGCAAAAACACGCAGGCCTGAAGCATAAAAACGGCAGCATAGGCTTGACCCGGCGACGTCAGCAGCCAGCGCGCGACGTCGGTTGCAGCAGCTCCGGCCAGACCGCCGAGCCCGGCGGCAAGCGCCTGCGCCGCCCCCCAAATGCCCATCCGCACGCCTTCGCTGCCCGGCCGTCCACGGCCAGCGAGCGTCATCATCCAGGCAATCGCCGCGATCGAGAACACGCCGTTTGCGACGCCCAGAGCGAACACGATCTCGGCAAGCGGCATCGGTGGCCCAATCAATCCGCAGGCGACGAGCGCGCCCATCGCGGCGGCCGACGCGAGGCAGCCCCACCGCATCAGCATCGTCAGCGGCAAGCGATCGCGCAGGCGCGTCCCGGATGCGATCGCCAGGATCAACATGCCGGTGAACACGCCCGCCTGCAGCGACCCCGACAGCTTGGTCGACTGGCCCGGCGTGTAGCCGAACACAAACGCCGAGAACGGGTCGATGACGAGTTCTTCGGAGAAGAAACCGAGCATTGCGGCAAAGACAAAAAACGTGAGGCGACGGGCGTCGTGGTCTGCCCAGACTTCCGCCAGTGCTTGACGGAACGGCGGCTTGTCGGCGGCCGGGGCGTTCGCCGCCATGCGCCAGCTGTCGCCTTCGATGCCCCAGACGGCGAGCGTCGTGACGACAACCGCAAGAACAGCTAAAATGCCCGCGATTTCAACGAGCAAAACCGGAGAATACGGCTCGAGGTTACGGCCTATGATCGTGCCAGTGATGGCAAGCCCGGCGATCATCATGAGCCAGACGATGGTCGCGGCCGGTCCGCGCCGCTGTGGTGCGGTCCGCTTGGCCAACAGCACAAGCAGACACGTGCCTGCAGCCCCTGTCCCGATGCCGACAAGTGCAAACGACACCGTGGCCAGGATCATCCCCGGCCAGAAATAGTGCGGGATGACGGTCGTCGCCACCGTGGCGCCGAACCCTCCAATGGCGAGGACGACCATTCCGCCGATGATCCAAGGCGTGACCCGACGGCCAGCGTCCGAGCTGTGCCCCCACTTTGGCCGCAGCACCTGCGAGACATGATAGAGCGCGCCGAGCAATCCGGGGATCACCGCTGGCAACGCCAACTCGACCACCATAACGCGGTTGATTGTGGAATTCTTGAGCACAAGAATCGCGCCGATCGACATCATCACGAGGCCGAGGCGGGCGATCCCGATCCAGCCCAGCGAAGTCGTTGTCGCCAGCGGTGATGAGGCGTCGGCCGGTCCGTCTTCGGGGGTCGGTGCAATGAAACTCGCGGCAGCTGCGCCCATGGTCTGGCCCCTATGCCGCTTGAAGATTGGCGAGCGCAAACGCGGACACCAGCATGCCGAGGACATAAAGAAGGATCCCTGTGCCGTTGTACCAGGGCGCCAGAGCCTTCGGATCGGTGAGAAGCCGCGTCATCAGATAGATCTGCCCGGCGAGCATTGCGGTGACGATGGCCGCATGCCACGGCTGCGCCCAGCCGAGCAGTAGCAAGATGACGACGATCTGCGGCACCACCATCACCACGCAGGCGACGTTGGCGGCGCGCTCGGGCCCGAGCTGGACCGGCAGCGAGCCAACCCCCATGCGCCGGTCGCCTTCGATCGATTTAAAATCATTGAGCGTCATGATGCCGTGCGCGCCGAGGCTGTAGAGCAGCGCAATCAGCAGGATGCGAACATCCGGCATGGCGCCGCCGAACATCACCGCCGCGCCGGTGACCCAAGCCAACCCCTCATAGCAAAGACCGCACGCGAGGTTGCCCCACCAGCCGTTGAGTTTCAGTCGGACCGGCGGCGCACTGTAAGCCCAGGCAAGGGCTAGGCCGAGCATGGCAGCTGCAAACACCACCGGGCCGAGCAAGGCCGCGACCGCCAGCGACAGCGCGGTCCACAGGCACGCAATAATGAGACCCCACTGACCCGGGATGCGCCCTGAGGGGATCGGCCGGTTCGGCTCGTTGATCGTGTCGACGTGGCGGTCATACCAGTCGTTGACCGCTTGGCTTGTGGCGCACACCAGAGGACCAGCGAGCAGCACCCCCAGCGCAATCGTGCCCCAATGGCCGGTCGTCGGTTGTCCCGCTGAGACGACACCGCAACCGAACGCCCACATCGGCGGAAACCACGTCACCGGCTTCAATAGCTCGAGAACGGCAGATGCTTTTGGCCAGCGCGCGGAATTAACGGCACCGTCGGCGACGGCCGTGGCCAAGTTCACTTCCGCTGCTGTGGGCTCAGCTTTCTGCATACTGGAACATTAGGACTGACACTTTTAAGTGTCAACTACTGTTTACACACTGAACTGACAGTTACCGCCGCAACCACAACCCACAACCGGCGTTGAAGCGCGAATACACGTATGGCTTGCGCGGTTTTAGTGGGAGTTCGTATCACGTGGTGAGGTGCGTCGTGTGGTGAGGTGCGTCGTGTGCTGGGCAAAACGTGTCGCGCACGGATCGCGATGCTGTCGGGGACGAGCGCCGTATCTCTATCGATACTATGGATGAACCAGCCAGGCCGCAGAACTGTCAACCAGCCGGAACGACTGGCTCACTCATCGCCCTCGAGATCGCCGAGTCCGTATTTGCGCAGCTTGACGTACAAACTCTGGCGGGAGAGGCCCAGCATATCGGCCGCAGACGCCCGGTTGTCGCCGGTCAGTTGTAACGCGGCCTCGATACATAACCGTTCGATGATATCGGTCGATTCGCGAACGAGCTCCTTGAGCGGCACCCGCCCGACGAGCTCGGTCAACTGCTCGACCGACCGCGTGGTCGTCCCGCCCTTTTCGCGCCGTTGCGCCGGCTTGACGAGGAAGCCATAGGCTGGCCCGTCGCCGTCCGACAGTTCCGACGCCGTGATCTCGACATCCTCGACGAGGCCGCTGTCCCCCGTCAGGCGCGTTGCGAAATTCCGGACGGTCCCGTGCTGCTTCAGGTTGGCGAGAAGCACGTCGAAGTCGATTCCCGGTTCGCCGATCAGCTGGCCGAGGGAGAGCGCGCGCGCACGTTCCTCGCTGGCGATCGCGGCGATGGTGAGGAAGGTCTCGTTGACCGAGAGGATGCGGCCATTGTGGTCGGACACGACGAGCCCGTCAGGCAGCTGCTCGGCGGTCCGCAGTAAACTGAGCTTAGAGCGGGACACGATCTGTGAGTGCGTGTCTGGAGCAGATGGCGTCAAGCGGAGCAGGAAGTAGGCGCCGCTGTCCTGGCGGAACAGGTAGGCCGCCATCATCACGTCGTCCTGGCTGCCGCCGATCTGGACCGCGATCTCCTCGGCGCGGCCAGCGATCCGAACCGTGTCGAGCATCGCTTGCACGGCTGGCAAGCTCGCCCTGTCGAAAATGTCGGTCGCAGCGCGGCCAGCAGGGCGCTTAAATCGTCGCGCCAACAGCGCTTCGGCCGCTGGATTGACCTCGACGATCCTGAGCGACGCAGCATCGACCACAATGGCCGCTTCCGGCGTCATCTGGAACAGCAGCCGATAGCGTGCTTCGCCCTGGTTCAAGCGCGCATACTCGCGCTCCAAGGCCTGCTGAGTTTCGATCAAGCGCTGCTGCAGCGAAGACATTGCACGCAAATCGCGGCCGAGCGCCACGAGACGGCCATCGGTGCCAAATTGGATTGCGCAATAGCGCACCGGGAGATCGGAGCCGCGAGGGCTCGGATGGTTGACATGGCGCCAGCGGGTCGCGGATGCGCCGCCCGCTTCTGCCAGCAGATCCTCGACTTTACCTCGGCTTTCGGTCGTCACCGTATCGATAAACGGACGACCCACCCAACTGTCGGCGACCTCGTCGATCAAGTCATCGCTGCCCAGCGCGAGATCGCGGATGATCCCCTTCGCATCAATAACCAGCGCGACGTCGGCGGCGGCTCCGATCAACTTGCCCGCGCTGAGCGCATCCAGTGCGCTGAGCGACTTCTTTGGCCATTTGAACTGGGAGTTGGATTTGCGCGGAGCAAGCTGCATTGCCGTTCCGAAAAAACCTCTGGGTTTCATAAAATTTGGCTCAAGCCGGTTCGAGTGCACGCGATAGCGCAGCGTCAACCGCCGCAACCGCTTCGGCCCCGGTACTACCGGTCGCGTCCGCTCCGACCGCATCCGACCGCAGTGGGTCGGCTACGAACGGCGGTCCCCCAACCGCAATAACAACTTTTTTATTCCGGCTGGCGCATCTCACGAGGGCAATGCACGCGGCCAGTTCTTGGAGCTTGTCGTCGCGGCTGAGCGTAAGCCCAACCATGTCGTAGTTTTCGTGCCGGACAGCCTGAACCAGTTCGTTGTCGGTCGCTGGCAGTGCCGCAACGACTTGCCAACCGGCCCGGGCAAAAAAGTCCTGTACGATGGTCGCCCCGATCGTGTGCTGCTCGCCCGGCATCGGGACGATGAGCGCGCGTCGCAAGGCGAGCTTTGACACCTTCGTTGCCGCCGACGCGTTCTTCGATTGGCGCATGTCGCGACTGAGCGTGCGTTGGATTTTTTGCAGACGGATCATGCCGACGGTCACGTCCGAGAAATCGCAGGCATCCTCATTCCAGAATTCGCCAAGCCGCCGAGCGGCCGCAACGACTAGATTTTCGTAGACCGTTTCGAGCGACATGCCAGCCTGGATCAGACCCTCGACGTACTGCAGGCTCGCTGAATCCTCACGTGACACGGAGAGCCGCGCCAACTCGCCAACTTGCTCGTAGGTTGGCATCATCTGTGGCGGCGCGCCCGCAACACCATCGAGAGCCCGCTTTAGACGTGGCAGGATCTCGTCTTCGATCGTACGGACAAGACCGATGACGCTTGCACCAAGTTGCGATTCGAGGGCGAGGTTGCGCTGGCCGCCGGGAGAAACCTGAAGCTGACCCGACAGGTCACTTAGCCCAGATAACAACTGGGGCGCGCTCGAACCCGAGTTAGCGCCAAAGGTCGAACCCTGGCGCATTGTTGGACGGGTACCCCACGCCGCAGCTGTGCCTGCCCGGGCCGCCATTCGACGGTTCGGCGCAATAATGGACAACGCCGGTTTTTGCTTCGGGGTTACGACATCGTCTGCGGTAGAACCGTCGCGGTAAGCACCGTTCAGCGAAGTGGTGTTCGCATTGTTGTTGTCCGCCAGCGGGCAGTCGCCCACCTTCTCCGCCAGCCCCTCCGCCGGGCTATGTGTGTGGCGCCGTCTGCCGCCTGTCGCCTGTTCCGTTCGCGGAGCCATTGTGACCTCGATTTTACACCGAACCCAATTTTACACCGAACAAAGGATGTCGCTCGGGTGTCCAACGCGGCGTTAGTAAGCATCAGGACTATTTTGGCGGGCGAGATCCAGCAGGTCCGAGGCACTTACGTTTTGTCGAAGAACGACAAAAACGCTTACCAACAGATCAGCATACTTTATCTCTACTGGCAATCTCGATTGACGCTTTTACCGACAAGCTGGCCTAACGGTGTCAATTTATTTCAACGGTAGACGTGTAAACCGTCATTGACAGTCTGAAATTCGAGCACTACGGTTTTGGTCATGCAGGCAGGTGCATGTGGCAGCTGCACGGACCAGGGGCGCGGTGCGGGATATGTCTTCCTTGAAACGTCAGCACCATGGGCCAGCACCGCTCTACACGGCAGCCGAACGCGCACGCCGCGACGCGACCGTTTGGACGCTGGTGCAAGGCGTCCTCGCCCCTGTTCAGTTCATCGTTTTCCTTGCCTCGCTCGCGCTCGTGCTGCGCTACCTCGCGACGGGTGAGGGTTTAGCGCTCGCCACGGCCTCGATCGTGATCAAAACGGCCGTCCTCTACCTCATCATGGTTACCGGCGCGATCTGGGAGAAGGTGGTGTTTGGACGGTATCTGTTCGCCCCGGCGTTTTTCTGGGAAGACGCCGTGTCGATGATCGTGATTGCCCTGCACACGGCATACCTCTGGGCGCTGATCACGGGCTCGCTCAGCTCACACGATCAGATGCTGCTCGCACTGGCTGCCTATGCGACCTACGTCATCAACGCGGCCCAGTTCGTCTGGAAGTTGCGGCTCGCCCGTCTTAGTGCCCCCGCTGTTGGTGCGTCTGGCCGGCTCGATCAGAGTGCGCACCGCAGCTCGCCCGGGATCGAGGCTGCATCATGAGCGGTCTGGCACCCACCGTCGACCTGCCGATCCGCAAGGCGACGCCGGGATGCGATGATATCCCGGTTCTGCGCGAGCGTGGCCAGCGGGAAGTATTCTGTGGCCTGACCGGCATCGTCTGGTTGCATCGAAAAATCCAGGACGCGTTTTTCCTCGTCGTCGGCTCTCGGACGTGCGCCCACCTCGTCCAATCGGCCGCTGGCGTCATGATCTTTGCCGAGCCGCGTTTTGCCACCGCCATCATCGATGATCGCGATCTTGCTGGCATTGCCGACGTCAACGAAGAACTCGACCGGGTCGTCAGCCAGCTCATCGCGCGCCGCCCAGACATCAAACTGCTGTTTTTAGTCGGCTCGTGCCCATCCGAGGTCATCAAGATCGACCTGAAGCGGGCATCCGAGCGGCTGTCACAGCTCAATCAGCCACGCGTTCGCGTGTTGCATTACTCCGGCAGCGGCATCGAGACGACGTTCACCCAGGGTGAAGACGCGTGCTTGGCCGCGCTCGTCCCCGAGATGCCCGCAGCCGCTGCCGCATCGGATGGTGGCTTGATCGTCGTTGGTTGCCTCGCCGATGTGGTCGAAGACCAATTCATCCGCATTTTTGGCGAACTCGGCGTCGGACCGCTCCAATTCCTCCCGCCACGCCGCGCCGGCGAACTGCCCGAAATCGGCCCTGACACGCGTTACATTCTCGCCCAGCCGTTCCTCACCGAGACAGCGCGCGCCCTCGAAGAGCGTGGCGCGGTCCGCATCGCGGCGCCATTCCCACTTGGCATCGAAGGAACGCTGGCATGGTTCGAGGCCGCAGCCGAACCATTCGGCGTGACGGCTGCTACGGTTGCGCGTGTCACGGCGCCGGCCGTCGCCCGGGCCAAACGGGCCATCGCCCACTACCGTCCAATGCTGGATGGCAAAAGCATATTCTTCTTCCCCGACAGCCAGCTCGAAATCCCGTTGGCGCGGTTTCTGTCACGCGAACTTGGCATGCGGTTGACCGAAGTCGGCACGCCCTACCTTCACCGCGGCCACCTCGCGGACGAACTGGCGCTGCTGCCGGACGGCATCGTGCTGTCGGAAGGCCAGGACGTCGACCGCCAGCTCGACCGCTGCCGCGATGCGTCGCCCGATATCGTCGTCTGCGGCTTGGGTCTCGCCAACCCGCTGGAAGCCGTCGGCATCACGACCAAGTGGTCAATCGAACTACTCTTCACCCCGATCCAAGGCTTCGACCAAGCCGGTGACTTGGCCGAATTGTTCGCCCGTCCGCTCAACCGCCGCACCCGGTTGGAGGTCTAGCGCCATGCAACTCACCCTGTGGACCTACGAAGGACCGCCCCACATCGGCGCGATGCGCATCGCGACCGCGATGCATGGCGTCCATTATGTGTTACACGCGCCGCAGGGCGACACCTACGCCGACCTGCTGTTCACGATGATTGAACGCCGCTCCGCGCGTCCGCCCGTCACCTACACGACGTTCCAGGCGCGCGATCTTGGCGGTGACACGGCCGAGCTGTTCCAGACCGCCGCGCGGGATGCCTATGAGCGCTTTCAACCCGACGCGATGCTGGTTGGTGCCTCGTGCACCGCTGAATTGATCCAAGACGATCCCGGCGGGCTCGCCGAGGCGCTGAACCTGCCGATCCCGGTTATCGCGCTCGAACTACCGTCGTATCAAAAGAAAGAGAACTGGGGCGCGGCCGAAACCTTCTACCGGCTGGTTCGGACATTGTGCTCCACTCCAGCGCCCGCAGCGAGTTCGTCTTCGCGCGAAATTCCAGCCGGTCGTCGCCCGACGTGCAATCTGCTGGGGCCTACCGCACTCGGCTTCCGCCACCGCGACGACATCGTCGAAATCACCCGCTTGCTCGCAGCACTTGGCGTCGACGTCGCGGTCGTTGCGCCGATGGGTGCGACAGTCGCCGATATCGCGCGGCTGCCCGAGGCCGACTTCAACGTCGTGATGTATCCCGAAATCGCGGGGACAGCGGTGGCCTGGCTCGAACGGACGTTCAAACAGCCCGTGGTCCGAACCGTGCCGATCGGCGTCGGCGCAACCCGCGATTTCATTGCCGATGTCGTCCGCATCGCGAACATCGATCCGGCGGTCGCCGAACGCGTCCTGGCTGACGCAACCTCGCGTTTGCCGTGGTATTCGCGATCGGTCGACAGCACGTATTTGACAGCAAAGCGCGTGTTCATTTTTGGAGATGCCACGCACGCCATCGCGGCCGCCCGTATCGCATCCAAGGAACTCGGCTTCGAGGTCGTAGGCCTCGGCACGTACTCTCGCGAGCTTGCCCGCGAGGTGCGCGATGCTGCCAAGGCTCTCGGCCTCGAAGCGCTCATTACCGACGATTATCTCGCCGTCGAAGACGCCATCACCGCACTGCAGCCCGAGCTCGTACTCGGCACGCAGATGGAACGGCATATCGCCAAGCGGCTCGGCATGCCGTGCGCCGTGATCTCGGCACCGATCCACGTTCAGGACTTCCCCGCCCGCTACGCCCCGCAGATGGGTTTTGAAGGCGCGAACGTGATCTTCGACACGTGGGTCCATCCGCTGATGATGGGCCTCGAAGAACATCTGATCGGCATGTTCCGCGGCGACCACGAGTTCCGCGACGATGCGATGCCATCACACCTTGGCCACGGCACGCGGCCGATGCCAGCCAACGACGACGTGACGGCCGAGCCCGAAGCTAACCCCGAACCGATCGCCGCAGCCATCGCGGTGGTCGACTTGCCGACAGCAGCAATCGCCGCAGTCGCGACCACTGAGGCTCGCCCGCAGCTTGCCATCGCCCCGCTTGCTTTCGTCTGGGACAAGGACGCCGAAAAGGAACTCGGTAAGATTCCGTTCTTCGTGCGCGGCAAGGCCCGCCGCAACACAGAACGCTTCGCCACCGAGCACCACATCGCAACCATAACAATCGAGACGCTCTACGATGCAAAAGCGCATTACAGCCGCTGATCGCGGCGGCGCGGGTGCGCTCGGCGCCTCGCACGTCCCAGCACAGTCCAGTATCCGCGTCGTGATCGTCACGATGGACACCCACCTGTCGAGCGCTATCGACCGCGCCCGCCCCGCCTTGACTGCAGATATCCCGGGCCTGTCGCTCGTCCTCCACGCCGCATCCGAGTTTGCAGGCGACCCCGACGCGCTCACCCGCTGCCGCGCCGACATCGCCACCGGCGACATCGTCATCGCTTCGATGCTGTTCCTCGAAGACCATTTCGCGCCGATCCTGGCCGACATCAAAGCCCGTCGCGACCACTGCGACGCGATGGTGTGCATCTTGTCGGCCAAAGAAGTCACGACGCTGACCAAGGTCGGCAAGTTCACCATGGACAAGGAAGCGACCGGCGCGCTGGCCTTCCTCAAAAAGCTCCGCGGCAACTCGAAGCCCGGCGGCGCTGGCAAGCACCAGATGGCGATGCTGCGGCGCATCCCTCAGATCCTGCGCTTCATCCCGGGCACGGCGCAGGACGTGCGCGCCTACTTCCTCGCCTTGCAATACTGGCTTGCCGGATCGGAAGCCAACGTCGCAAACATGGTACGCTTTCTCGTCGGCCGCTACGCCGACGGCCCGCGCAAGGCGCTCCGCACTTCGGTCAAAGCCGATGCTCCGGTCGAGTATCCCGACGTCGGCGTGTATCATCCCCGCCTTGTCGGCCGCATCAGCGAGCGCGCCGACATGCTGCCGAAATCGAACGGCGCGGCCGGAACTGTCGGCGTTCTCGTGTTGCGCTCGTACCTGCTGTCGGGCAATTCCGCCCACTACGATGGCGTCATCGCTGCCATAGAAGCGCGCGGGCTGAACGCCGTCCCGGTATTTGCCAGCGGCCTCGACATGCGGCCAGCCATCGAGCGTTATCTGATGCGCGACGGCGTGGCCGCCGTCGACGCCGTCGTTTCGCTGTCTGGTTTCTCGTTGGTTGGCGGCCCAGCGTACAATGACGCCAAAGCGGCCGAAGAGATCCTGGCCAAGCTCGATGTCCCCTACATCGCGGCCCACCCGTCGGAATTCCAGACGCTGGAACAGTGGGGCGCATCCGATCGCGGCCTCCTCCCGGTCGAAAACACTATTATGGTGGCGATCCCGGAACTCGACGGCGCCACCGGCCCGATCGTGTTCGGCGGCCGGTCGAGTTCGACGGGCGAAGCCTGCACCGGGTGCCACCGCGCCTGCGTGTTTCAGAATTCGCTGACGGCCAAGAATATGAACCCGTGTATCGACCGGGCTGAAATGCTGGCGGCCCGCGTCGCCAACCTCGTCGAATTGCGCCGCTCCGACAGGGCCGCGCGCCGGGTCGCGATCGTGCTGTTTAACTTCCCGCCCAATGCCGGCAACATCGGCACGGCCGCCTATCTCGCCGTGTTCGAGTCGCTTCATAATACCCTGCAAGCCATGAAAACTGGCGGCTACACGGTCGACGTACCAGCCACCGTCGACGATCTGCGTTTGGCCATCCTCGAGGGCAACGCCAAGCGGTTCGGCGCAGACGCCAACGTCGTGTTCCGAATTCCCGCCGCCGACCATGTCGCGCGCGAGCCGCACCTGGCCGAAATCGAAGCGCAGTGGGGTCCAGCGCCTGGCCGCCAGCAGTCTGACGGCTCGACGATCCACGTGCTCGGCGCGATGTTTGGCAATGTCATGGTCGGCGTTCAACCCTCGCTCGGCTATGAAGGCGATCCGATGCGCCTGCTGTTCGAGCGCGGCTTCTCGCCAACCCATGCGTTCTCGGCGTTCTACCGCTATCTGCGTGAGGACTTCGCCGCCCACGCCGTTCTCCACTTCGGCACACACGGCGCACTGGAGTTCATGCCGGGCAAGCAAGCTGGCATGAGCGGCCGGTGCTGGCCCGACCGGCTGATCGGCGCGCTGCCCAACGTGTATCTCTACGCCTCGAACAACCCGTCGGAAGGCGCGATTGCCAAGCGCAGGTCGGCGGCAACGCTCGTCAGTTATCTGACGCCGCCGGTCGCCCATTCGGGGCTTTACCGCGGCCTGCTCGAACTCAAGGCCTCGGTCGAACTGTGGCGCAAGCTCGATCTCGAAGCGCATCATGAGCGCGGCGAGCTTGCCGTTTTGATCCAATCGCAGGCATCGCAATGCGAACTGGCCGCAGCCGAACCGCTGTGGTCCCGCATCGAGGCCCACGAGCAGATCGCCAAACTCACGCGCGATATTCTCGAACTCGAATACACGCTGATCCCGCACGGGTTGCATATCGTCGGCGATATCCCGTCGGATGCCGAGCGCGCGTCGTCGCTGTTGGCCATCGCCGAAGCCTCGCACAACCTGCGCCCCCTGCCAGCGTCCATGGCGGCGCTCGTTGCCGGGTCGTCGGCGACAGACGCCGCAGCCGTGTCTGGATTGTTGGCCGATGTGGCGACGAGCGACATGTTCGGCAAGCTCGCTGCCATCAACATTCAACTCGGCGAAGACCACGAGATCGAAGGCCTGCTGCGCGCGCTCGACGCCCGGTATATTCGGCCCGCGCCCGGTGGTGACCTGCTGCGAACGCCCGAGATCCTGCCAACCGGTCGCAACCTGCACGGCTTTGACCCATTCCGCATTCCAAGCACGTTCGCCGTCCAGGATGGCGCACGACAGGCGCAGCGTCTGCTCGACCGGCACGCCGCCGACACCGGTACCATGCCAGAGACCGTGGCGCTGGTGCTGTGGGGCAGTGACAACCTCAAGAACGAAGGCGCCCCCGTCGCCCAGGCGCTTGCGCTGCTCGGCGCCAAGCCGCGCTTCGACAGCTATGGCCGCCTTGCGGGCGCCGTCCTCGTTCCACTCGCCGAACTCGGCCGGCCGCGGATCGATGTGATGGTCACAGTGTCTGGCATCTTCCGCGATCTGCTGCCGCTGCAGATCAAGCTGTTGGCCGAAGCCAGCTATCTCGCCGCCGCCGCCGACGAGCCAACGAGCGAGAATTTCGTGCGCAAGCACGCGCTGGCCTACATCGAGGCCAACGGCGGGGACATTGAAACAGCTTCGCTGCGCGGGTTCGGCAAATC